>Ga0073934_10000482_pt1 | contig 114360 bp, 96 predicted proteins | sample LarsenN4metaG_FD_76834 | JGI IMG/M metagenome (GOLD analysis project Ga0073934, IMG submission 76834) | Hot spring sediment bacterial and archeal communities from British Columbia, Canada, to study Microbial Dark Matter (Phase II) - Larsen... ...
CAGACTCTGCGGCTGACAACTGCCGACTCGATTTTGATTGACGAAGGCTTACTTCCCAACCGCAGTTATTTGTATAAAGTCTACCGGCTCTCGGGTGCAAGTGTAACTGACTCGAGTAAGGCAGTGCAGGTAACGACCATGGACACCACCAGCCACAACTTTACATGGCAGATTGATACGTTAGGCGACGGTGGCGGCAGCGTGCTATACGATGTGGCAATTATTAACGACACGCTCGCATACGCCGTTGGAGAGATTTACAAGCGGGATAGTTTGGGGAATTGGGATCCGTTGCCGTACAACCTTGTGAAGTGGAACGGCCAGCAGTGGACGCTGAAACGGGTGACGGTGATGTACCGTGGTAGTCCGATTACGCCACCCTTGAATGCAATCTTTGCCTTTTCACCAACCGATATCTGGCTATCATCGGGTGTGCCGATACACGGAAACGGACAGAACTGGACGCAGTATCACCTCTTCGACATGGGCATCTTAACCCAGAACGATGGCAGCATCAATAAGATTTGGGGGACTGGAGGCAGCATGTACTTTGTCGGAAACAGGGGAACCATCGCCCACTACGACGGCGCGAGTTGGCGGCGGATCGAGAGCGGGACAACGCTGCCGATAAATGATGTGTGGGGAGATTATAACAAGAAAATTAAAGAGTATGAGATACTTGCCGTAGGCGGACAAAATTTTCCTCCTGGAAAAATTCTATTGCAAATTATAAATAGTACTACTGTAGAACAGTCGCAATTTCCAATTGAATACGAATCATATGGAGTATGGTTTGTTTCTGATCGTCACTATTACTTGGTGGGTAGTGGAATTTATGAAAAATATCGTCTTTTAGAGAGCAAATGGAAAAATGATCCACGTAAGTTTACACAGTATCATACTGAGGGCATACATGGCAATGCACTGAATGACATAATAGTTGTAGGATCGTTTGGAGAATGTTTGCACTTCAACGGTCAATCATGGAAAAGTTTTAAGGATACCCAAACCGGAATGAACGGCGTATATAGTAAAGTAAAAATGCATAGAAACCTTGCTATAACCGTTGGTTTTGTAGATAACAAAGCATGTGTAGCAATTGGAAGGCGATAGGTATGGTAAAGAAGGATCGTGCTCCACCAAAGAAAAAACCAGACAGCAATGTTTGCACCATTGCTGTCTGGCACAACACAAATAAATCGGACGTCAAAAAGATCCTCTTTATCTAGAGGAAGGAATGTCTTTTTATTTGCGCCTGTAATGTTGTCACAAGATTTCTCATTTACAAATGAATTTTTTTTAAGAGGAGCCATTATGAAACAACATCTTTTTCTTAGTTTATTCATACTCCAGATACTTAGTGCACAAAGCACACCTCTTGATCCTGCGACACCAAGTGATTGGACAAAAGTTGGTTATGCACGTGAAGATGCTATTCCCAGAACATTCGATTACATCATTAACGTAAAAACTGCATTTGGATTGCACGGTGATAATAGTACAGATGATGCAGCTTTGTTTCAGCAAGCGATAAACGATAAGAATTGGTTGTATGGAAATAAGTTTGTTGTTTTTTCTTCCCAGCGGGTACCTATGTTCTTGGTAGCACTATTACCATTCCAGCAAACGCTAGCAAACTTGTTGTCATTGGCGAAGGGTCCAATAGCACGATTTTTAAGGCAACACATAGCGGCACAGTTTTTAAAGTAACATCTTCTTCTCAACCGGGGATCCCCGTACCGGTGGAAAATTATTTACAGTATAATCGAGGTAGTAATACGATAACAGTACCATTAAATAGTATTCAACAAAATGATTTTCTTGAAATTCAAATCAAAGATGGCAGTTGGCACGGTAATTATCACCCAGACAATACCCATCCCATTCAAGATAATTATGTAGGTCAAATTGTTGAAGTTGAAAGTATTGTCTCTTCTACTGCCAATGAAACAGTGGTAACGCTTAAAGATAAACTCCGTTTGAATTATGGGTGGGAAAATGGTTTAAATTCAGGAAATCTTGAACCGAAAGTGCAAAAACTGACAACGGTCAATAATATTGGCTTTGAAAATTTCAAGATAATAAATGAAGGTGCGACTGGTGGAGAGGAAGGATATAATTTTCGTTTTGATTACGCCGTTAATTGTTGGATATGGGGCGTGCACAGCGAGAAGCCGTACAGAGCACATGTGAATATTTCCAGAAGCAGTGGTATTGAGATCAGAGGATGTTACTTTCACGATGCAAAAGAATTTGGCGGTGGCGGAGAAGGATACGGTATAACTATCAATACACATTCGACAAACTGTTTGATTGAGGACAATGTGTTCGATTATTTACGCCATGCAATGATGGTACAAGGAGGCGCAAACGGAAACGTTTTTGGTTATAACTTCTCTGGCACTCAGCCAACTGCAGGGTTAATGGATGGCGATATAGACAACGGGGACATAAGTTTTCATGGCACGTATCCTTATGAAAATCTTTTTGAAGGAAACATGGCGTTGTTTGCTGATGCTGATCGTTTTTGGGGTTCAAATGGACCATACAATGTGCTGTTCAGAAATCAACTGCGAAGAACGCCCGACAATATTTGTTTCAATCTTTATAGCACAACGTGGTACCCAGCGAATAATGGGGGAATAAGAATCATTGGTCCGTATGTTGGCGGTGTGTGGCAGCCACAAGTATTTTATGTTTTTGGTAATACTATACAATATGCATTTTGTGGCGAAACATTCAAAAATGTTGACGCATTGTATTTTACGACCAATGAAGCTCCTCAGAATTCTAATAATGTTCGTATTGGATCTGAAGGCGGCGAAGCAGGTTATTCAATGTATTATACAGCAAAACCATCCTTTTTAACTGCCTCGTATACATGGCCTCCTGTTGGATGCAAAAGAGGTGGTGCTTCGTTAACTCAAAGTATACCAGCGCGTGATCGATATTACAACGAAACGATCAAAACCGTCTCATCACCTGCATATTCAGGCGAGCAATCAGCCGCGGTGCTTTTGGAAATAGAGCAACGGCGAGAGAGTACAGCACTAATGACGGGAACTACCGTTAGCCGATGGGAAAATGCTGCTTTCCAAAATTATACGGTGCAACTACCGTTACCTTCATTTCTTTTGCCAAGCTGAAGTTTTCAAACGTTCCGCGGGCAACAAACGGTTGTAAATGGTCCTGATGAAAAATACAATCAATGGAAAGTTGACGGTTCTGTGGACAATGATGTAAAAAATCATCATACGTTTACTATACAATCAACCAACGGTAAATTTACCTCTCAATTCAAAACCATCCACAATGCCACCATACAAGCGCAACTTGTTGAAGGGGGAAATCCCAGCGGTGCGGTTGAATTTAAAGACCCATGGCTGATTGATTATCCTGATCCTAATTACGGTAATAACCTGCGTAATCAAGGAATGAGCGCACCATTTAAATCTGTACCATATGCGCAAAACAATATCGGAATCAATACTGCATACAAAGGCGTGTTCTTGAACGAGAATCCAAACTTCTTGCCTGATCGGCCAAACTACTCCGTCGGAGCGCCAAGCCCACAGGTAATTGGCGGTTATGAGTCGTATTTTTCTCACTGGAGCGGCAGTAATGTAACCTTCCAAAACGCCAACGCACAACAAACAGGAGTTGTCTTCACCAATTCGGGCGCAACGGCAATTGCCAACTACAAAGGGCATCTCATCACCAACTCCGTTAACGCCCTTGCCAGCAACAGCCAGCGAAAGGTGATACAGGATGAATACACCTATCACCTTGTGTACGAATCTGGCGGGAACATTTACCATACCCTTTCTGCCGATGGACAAACCTGGGAACCGGAAGTAAGAGTAAACCCTACAATTGGTAACTGCTTTTCTCCTTCCATCACGTTTAATACCTCCCGCAACCAACATCTCATCGCCTATCTACAGGATGTGAACGGAGAGCGAACAATCAACGTTGCCGCATCGGATGATTACGGTTATTCGTGGTATATGATTACATCATTCGCTGCCCCCACGGCACAGCAGTTGCAAATTTCTAGTATGACGGCGCCCACAGGAAGTCCCGATCTGCTTGTTTGGCGTGAAGGAACCTCAATGCTGAAAGGGGCGTTGCGTCGGTATTCAATGCTCGGCTTTGGCACGGCTCGTAATTTACGTCTGAAAGATTACAATACCATTACCGGCTTTTCCCTTGGAGCATTTGGCAGAACAGACCGGTGGGATATGGTGTGGACAGAAAATAACAATTTGTATTACAGCTCCATTTATGACGACGCAACCACAGCTCAACCATGGATGGATTTTGGCGCGTTTCCTGCCGTAGTAGCGGCAGGCGACGATTTTGTTCAACATGCAAATCCTTCCCTGGTGAAAACAGGTTCTAGCCTTACTGTTGCGTGGGAAGCGTATGATGTGGAAGTAAATGACCGCAATATCAAGGTAGTAACCATTACGCCGAATTTACCTGGTTATCCTACTATTGGTACGGCAACTGTGTTTACCGATAATCAGCAGTGGGCATCGCGGTATTATACGCCAAGCATCTCATCACATTACAACAACAACCTATCTTTATCATGGAAAGCAACCGGTATTTATTCGACAAAACGCGTCAACGGCTCATGGCAATCCGTAACATCGTTGGGCAGTGGAGTTGACCCGAGCGCCAGCGAAAGAATTGTTAACACACAAAGTGCGTCGCTGCATTTCCGCCGGGGAACAACACTGCCGTATGTTCTTGCGCAATCCACACTCTCAACAGGGGGTGGAATGGAAAAGTCGGGCGGACAACAAGCAACCTTTGCCGGTGAAGGAAGAGAAATCCGGTTCAGTTCGCCGCAAGGAACAAGTTCATTCCTGTTGTTAAATGCAACGTCGGGAGGAGCGCCTGTAAGATTCAGCGCTCTGGATGAATCGCAAAGCGTTTCATCACTTCAGCAACTTCGTGTTGCGCTTCAAAGCGCGCCGTTTATTCCGTCGGGTGAAGTAACAATGGAGTTGTATTACAACAGTCGTGGTGAGCGTGCGCCGCTGCGCAAAGTGCGTGTGCTGTTAGAAGAAGTAACGCCGAACGGCTCGCTTGTTCGCACACTGGGGATAGCAAAAGAGTATGAAGGAGAAAAGAAAGAGAAAGAAAGCTTGACATTTGCTCTACCCAAAACAACAAATCCGGTCCGTCTCATTATTGATCCCGTCTTGCGCGGCGATAGTCTGCGAGTTGAACTGAGCCATTGGTATGTGGTGAATGCGGCGGAGGAATCATTTGAAAAAACCGGAGAGGAACGAAAACCTGCGCGTGTTCTTGCGCCGGCTGTTCTTCAGCTGTTCCAGAATTATCCCAATCCGTTTAATCCGACAACGACGATAGAGTTTACGGTGCCGAAGGATGGTCATGCCACAGTAACGGTGTACAATTCGCTCGGTCAGCAGGTGGCAACACTGTTTGACGGAGTTGCGCAAGCGGGGTATGTGCAGCAAGCAATATTTGATGGGAAAGGTCTTTCTTCCGGCGTGTATTTTTCCCGGTTGGAGTTTGATGGCAAGACGCTGATGAAGAAATTGATGCTGGTGAAGTAAGCGAAGCGTATAACGTTCGGACAGGTCTCTTAAAAAACCTGTCCGAACGTATACTGAAAAGTGTAACATACCACTCCCAGCATACCTTCCATTCTTGACTTTTATCACAACACACTCTATATTGACGCAGACCTTTTTACCTACAGCCCACAATGTATTCCTATGCCTACAAATCAAGAAGTTGAAGTATTGCGTAACGTGCCGATTTTTGGCGAGTTAAGCGATAAAGAACTGGAACATATTGCCCAATTAGGGGTGCGGAAAAAATATAAAAAAGGAAGTATTATTCTGCTGGAAGAAGAAACCGGCGCCGCATTGTTTGTCATTATATCTGGCAAAGTCAAAATTGTGCGGATGGATGATGATGGACGTGAGGTAATTTTATCAATTTTGGGTGAAAGTGATTTCTTTGGCGAGATGGCGATTCTTGATGGGTTGACGCGCTCTGCCAGTGTGGTGGCAACAACAAAATCGGAACTGTTCATGATTCATCGGGGCGATTTTCTGAAAGCGCTCAACGATTATCCCTCCGTTGCTATTGCGCTGTTGAGAGAGTTAACCGCCCGTTTGCGCAAGGCGGATGCACAAATTAAAAGTTTGTCGTTAAAAGATGCCGCTGGAAGAGTTGCAACGGTCATTCTTCAACTTGCCGATGATGTCGGCATCTTCCGCAAAGGGAAAGTAGAAATTGATGACCTCCCGCTTCAGCAGGATTTGGCGAATATGGCAGGAACGTCTCGTGAAACAATCTCCCGAATGATTCACAAATTTATTAAAAAAGGATACCTGCAATTGCAGGGGAACAAATTGATCATCAACGATTACGAAGCATTCAAAGCAATGCACACATGAGCACGGCATGATAGCGGAAGCGTATGAGCAGTAAAGCAGATCTTCACATGCACACGACATTTTCGGACGGCGCTCTTTCCCCGTATGAACTTGTGAAGAAATGCAAACAGCGGGGATTGGCGATTATCGCTATTACCGATCATGACAGCGTTGAAGCTTTTCCGGATGCCATTTCGTACGGAAAAGAGTTCGGTGTTGAAGTTATTCCCGGTGTCGAACTCAGCGCTACGGTGGATGATAAAGATGTACACATCCTTGGTTATTTCATCGACTACACCAACCAGCGTCTTCTTGAGTATCTTCATTTTTTTAGAATAGAACGAGTGAAACGGGCTGAACGGATTGTTGCCAAACTGAACAGCATCAATGTCCCGCTGACAATGGAATCGGTGATGGAACGAGCAGGAAAAGGAGCCGTGGGACGTCCACATATCGCTTCGGCGTTGGTGGACAAAGGGTTGACGAATAGTTACCAGGAAGCGTTTGAAAAATTTATTGGCAATGGCGGACCCGCCTACGAACGAAAATTTCACCTTACCCCCCATGAAGCAATTACACTGATTTCCTCTTCCGGTGGGTTGTCATTTCTGGCTCACCCCGGTAAGTTTACAAGTGATGAAAGAATCAATCAACTGATCAATTGTGGGCTGGATGGTATTGAAGTCATTCATCCATCGCACTCCCCGACGGAAACGACATACTACCGCGGCGTAGTCAGCGAATATTTTCTGCTGGAGAGCGGAGGATCCGATTTTCACGGAGGCAAAAAAAATGATGATGATCTCCTCGGTTCTTATTATATTGATGAAGTAAAAGTGAACATGATGAAGCATCGTCTGTTTTCTCAGAATCTGTCCCACTAATGATAAGGTCTAGTTGTTACTGAATGGCTAACGAAGATTTACCACGTATCTACGAAGGCGGGGTGAGTGCTGAAGGAAAAAAATTTGCTCTCATCGTCAGTCGTTTTAACCAAGCGGTAACCGACAAATTGCTCGACGGGGCATTGCAGTGTTTGCGGAAAAACGGTGTGAATATGGAACGTGATGTAGAAATTTTTTACTGTCCCGGAGCATTTGAACTTCCCCAAACTGCGTCATATGTTACTGAAAAGAAACGATATAACGCAGTGATTTGCCTTGGCGCCGTCATTCGTGGTGAAACGCCGCACTTCGAGTATATCTCTCAAGAATGCGCACGCGGCATCGGTGACGTTGCACGGATGCGGAATATTCCTGTGCTGTTTGGTGTGTTGACGACAAACACCTTTGAGCAGGCGATGGAACGGGCTGGAGGAAATGTGGGAAATAAAGGATATGATGCGGCGTTAAGCGCCATTCAAATGGCAAATTTATACTCGCAACTATAGTATCAACAATGAAAAGGAACTATACGAAAGAGTCTTGATACGCATTTGTTCAGATGCCAGAAAGGACCTTTCGTATGTTGTGTAATCGTATTATTATTATGGCTGTTCGTGCGTTAGTGAGTTGGATGACAATTTCTGTTCTGTTCCAGTTGGTTCAGGCTCAAGGAGGTGATTGGAAAAATTATACCGACATGAAAAGCATCCGTGCAGTTGCCACATCGAACAATGTGCTGTGGGCAGGGACGTCCGGCGGTCTGTTCAAATTTGATCCTGCTGATTCATCTTACCAAAAATACACCAACGCAGAAGGTCTTTCCACCAATGATGTAACAGCGTTGCTGATAGATAGCAACGGTGATGTATGGATAGGCCAAGCTAACGGCGCTATTGATGTCTATTACCCGAAGACTGACACATGGCGGCACATCTCAAATATTGCTGACGATAAAACGAAAACAAATCGAACAATCAACGCACTGTACCAGTACGGAGAGAAGATTTACATTGCAACAGGTTTCGGGTTGACAGTCTTTTCCATTCCTAAGTTTGAATTCAGCGATACCCATTTGGGATTTTCCACACTTATTAATCCGCAGGTATTGGCAACACACATTTTTCAAAACAAAATTTTTGTTGCCACCAGCGGTGGTGTTGTTTCAGCAGACCTCAATACACCGAATCTTACCGACCCACGGGCATGGCAAATTGTGTCATCGGTTACTACCGTTAATAAATTTGCTGTGTTTAACGGAGAGTTGTTCGCTTCGTCCAGTTCCGGACTATTGAAATACCAGGCAAACAGTTTTGTGGTTGTCAGCGGTGTTACCGCAAGTGTACGAATTATTGCTTCAGTTGATACTGCACTACTCTATGCTGATAACCAATTCATTCGTTCTCTCACCGTTACGTCTAATTCAGTTCTTTCTGGAACACTTCCCTCGTCTATTACTGATGGTGTGCTGACGACAAGTAGAGACGTGTTTGTTGGTTTTGCTGATTTTGGTATCGGAAAATACAACAAAACCACTTCAGGATGGCAATACTACTATCCCAACGGGCCTTTTTCGAATTCATTCTATAGCATTCTTGTTGACGACAACAACGTATTGTGGGCAGTTTCAGGCCGTGCAAACGGAAAAGGATTTTATAGTTTCGACGGTGTTCGATGGAAAAACTACAACACGGCCAATACTTCTCTTCTTCTTTCCAACGATTGTTTTGCGATTGGTCTTGGTCCGAATAATTCCAAATGGATTGGGACTTGGGGCGAGGGATTGATGCTGGTTGATAACAAAGGAATTGTTACCAACCGATTTGATTATTTCAATACAGGTTTTATTGGCGTCATTCGTACCGGTACGGGTCTTCCTTCCTATACTGTACCGGGGAAAATTGCTGTCGATCAATCAGGGGCTGTGTGGGTTACAATTTACGCTTCAATCGACAGGACCAAAGTGCTCTGGAAAATGAAACCGGATGGAACGTGGGAATCATTCGCGGGGTCTCCGTTTGGTCCGCCATCGTTTATGCACAACATTGTCATCGACCAAAACAATACAAAGTGGTTTATCAATACAGTTCCGGGACGAGCCGCCGATGGTGGATCGTCGGTTGTTTTTTACAACGAATTAAAAAATTTAATGCCGGGTCGTACCGATGGGTGGGGAACCATTAGCGCTAATGAGGGTGCAACGAGTCAATCTGTCTACTCCGTTGTAGTTGATAAATCGGGAGATGTATGGCTGGGAACAGGGTCTGGGGTTACCATTATTACAGAACCAAACAATCCGCTGACGAGAATCTCACAAGTTTTTCTTGGGGCAATACGGGATCAGGTTGTACAAAGCATTGCCATAGATCCGCTGAATAATAAGTGGCTTGGTACGAAACAAGGAGTATTTGTTGTTTCTCCAGATGGAACTCAGCTACTTGAACAGTATACTGTCGAAAATACCAATGGTAAATTGCTCGATAACAACATTTTATCTATTGCATTTGATAAAAAGCGCGGAATAGCGTATTTCGGCACAGAAAAAGGCCTTTCCAGTCTGAAAATAGCTGCGGTGGAAACAAAAACTTCACTGTCGACCATTGACCTTTCACCAAATCCCGTTTATCTTTCTGACCACGCGTCCGTAGAAATCCGCGGACTGGTTGATGAGAGTACAATTAAAGTCCTTTCCATCTATGGAAAGGTGTTGAAACAATTTCCCGCACAAGGAGGCGGAAGAGCGTTTTGGGATTGCACAGATGGCGAAGGAAACAGAGTTGCCAGCGGCATTTACATCATCGTAGCTCATGACAGAACAGGCACACAAGTGGCATCGGCAAAAGTTGCCGTTGTAAGAAAATAATTTTTCCTTTAATTCACGTGCAGTATTGCACATTAATTACGTTATCCATTCATTATTAATTTAGGAGGGTTGTAGAATTGGAAACTTCTACCACAGTTGCAGAGAAACGAGAAGAAGTATTCAGCAAACGTGTACGTGCCGGCAAGCGCACATACTTCTTCGATGTAAAAGCCACGAAATCCGAAAAGGACTTTTACATTACGATTACAGAAAGCAAAAAGGTCGGCGAAGATGAGTTCAAAAAGCATAAGATCTTCTTATACAAAGAAGACTTTGAAAAATTTGCCGATGCGCTGGCCGAAGCAGTGGATTTTGTGCATGACGAACTGCAAAAGCATGGTATTGCTGATTCTGCTCCTCAACCCGCTCAAGAATTGACAACACCAGCGGTAGAACAAGCATAACCATCTTCACACAAGCATCAGCGTCTTTGCAACTGTTGTTGCAAAGACGCTGTATATTTTTTCTTCCACACTCCCGAACGGAAAAGAGTACCTATCAGCCAAACACACGCCAAAAGAAGGTAGGCAATAGCAATTGCGTAGCAGACATTCTCGTTTCGGGGCTTCTTGACTCTCTCCGACATTATGGCTATATTAGTGCCAAGTTTTTGTAAAAATTTGACATTTTAAGTGATTTTTCCCCTCTGAAGGAGGGACTCGTAGCGATGCAAATCAATATTTCAAACCTTTCAGAGGGTGCACATACATACGAACTTTCCGAAGATTCCCGGATTTTAGAGTTAGATAATCAGTTCCAGGGAATTGCCGTTGCACAGGTAACCCTTGAAAAAAGCATCAACCAAATTGTCGCTACGGTGCATGCTTCTTGCAAGGGTGTTTTTGTCTGTGATAGGTGTGGAAGAGAATACGACGACCTTGTGACCGCAAGGTTTACAAGCGTGTACGCTTGGGAAGAGGGAGAGGAAAATAACGACGACGATTTTTACATTCTTCAACCGGATGATAACATTATTGATATTTCGGACAGTGTAGCGGAATATTTAACACTGGCAATTCCGTTAAAACTTCTGTGCAATAAATCCGACTGCGAAATTCCGAATTATTCAACGGAAGAGGATGACATGATCGATCCGCGATGGGAGAAATTACAGAAATTATTGAAAACAAGAGAATAACTTATTATTAAAGGAATACAGAAATGCCAAATCCGAAACGACGACACTCAAAAACTCGTGGGCGCAAACGCCGCACGCACTACAAAGCAACAATGCCAACCATTGCTGTTGACCCAATTTCCGGCGAACCGCATTTAAGCCACCGCGCCGTTTGGACATCGGATGGTAAACTGATGTACAAAGGACGCGTGTTGATGGAAAAAAAGCAAGCATAATGGAAATTTCATGAAAAGCCATCCCAATCTGTTTGGGATGGCTTTTCTGTACTCTATCCAGACTATTCAATCACAACCTTCGCAAACGGTTTGAATCGCGCCAATAAAAAACTCCGCATAGCACTCGATGCCATGGGAGGAGATTTTGCCCCCGCTCATGAGGTGCTCGGAACTATTGAATGCCTTCGCCAAAGCAACAATCGCTTTCATGTTGTGCTTGTTGGAGATGAGCAAAAAATCAACACAGAGATAAGGAAGCACGATGCTACTGGTCTCGACTTTTCGATTGTTCATGCACCGGACATCGTAGATATGCACGATTCTCCCGTCGTTGCCGTTAAAACAAAACCGAATTCATCTCTTGTAAAGGGAATTACCCTCCACAAAGAAGGAGCAGTTGATGCTTTTGTCAGCGCAGGAAACACCGGTGCAGTAACGGCTGCCTCAACCTTAATGCTGGGGCGCATCCCTGGCGTCAGTCGCCCAACTATTGCGGCGATATTTCCGAGCGAACATGGCCCAACGTTGATTGTTGATGTTGGCGCTGTTGCAGATTGTCGTCCGCAGTTTTTGTACGAATTTGGAGTTATGGGGAGTATTTATTCGGAATTTATGTTCAAGAAGAACAATCCACGTGTTGGTCTGCTGAACATTGGTGAGGAAAGTTCGAAAGGAAATGAACTTGCAAAAGAGACGTACAAACTGATGTCGGAGCGGAAAGAGAAATTCAATTTCGTCGGCAATATTGAAGGACGCGATATTCTGAAAGGAACTGTTGATGTAGTAGTGTGCGATGGATTTGTCGGTAATATACTGCTAAAATTTGCAGAAAGTGTTCCGGGCTATTTGAAATTTCAGTTTAAGAAATTTGCTAATAAAAGTATCTTCAACAAACTACTGATTGGAATGCTTCGCGGTTCGCTGAAGGAAGTTTTTCGCGATATGGACTATACCGAATTTGGTGGTATTCCGTTACTGGGAGTAAATGGCGTTACCATTATTGGTCACGGTAGTTCGCCTCCAAAAGCAATCAAGAATATGCTTTTCCGAGCAGAAGAAGTTGTGCAGTACAACATTAACCAACATATTCAAGAAAAATTACAGGAACAACAATCTTAGGACAGCCCCATCGCTTGTCCTGAAATGAGACGAGTATGTCAACAAAAGTTAGAGCAGCCATTACAGCAGTTGGGCATTACGTCCCCGATAAAGTGTTAACAAATGCAGACCTTGAAAAAATGGTCGACACCAACGATGAGTGGATTCGCACACGTACGGGTATACGCGAGCGAAGAATTTTAGAGCACGGCGCTACATCCGATCTTGCCGTTCCTGCTGTTCAACAGTTACTGAAGAACCGCGGTATAAGCGCAGAAGAACTTGACGTGATTATTTTTGCGACAGTAACGCCCGATATGTTTTTCCCGGCTACCGCCTGTGTACTTCAAGAAAAAATTGGCGCAAAAAAAGCGTGGGGATTTGATATCTCCGCCGCTTGTTCGGGTTTTGTGTATGCAATTTCTCTCGGTTCACAATTGATTGAAACGGGCGCGTATAAAAAAGTGCTTGTCGTAGGCGCGGATAAGATGAGTTCCATTGTTGATTACACCGACCGTAACACCTGTATTCTCTTCGGCGATGCAGGAGCGGCTGTTCTTCTTGAACCTTCTCCCGATCCGAATTATGGTATCATCGATCATATTCTATATTCCGATGGAAGTGGTGGACAATATTTGTATATGAAAGGGGGCGGAAGTTTGAATCCCCCCTCGCATGAAACTGTTGATAAAAGAATGCACTATATCTTTCAGGATGGAAAGGCAGTGTTCAAAGTTGCCGTGGTGGGCATGGCTGATGTTTCTGAAGAAATTATGAAACGCAACAACCTTACTGGCGCAGATGTTGATTGGCTAGTACCGCATCAGGCAAACCTGCGCATTATTGATGCGACTGCCGAACGGATGGGGCTCGACAAATCAAAAGTCATGATTAACATTGATAAGTACGGCAATACCACAGCCGCAACAATTCCATTGTGTCTATCTGAATGGTGGCAGGCAGGAAAAGTGAAGAAGGGGCAAAATCTTATCTTTGCCAGTTTCGGCGCCGGATATACGTGGGGTGCAGTGTATGTAAAATGGGCGTACTGATGGTTCAGCTTTAAGTGTTGGGCAATAACGTTTATACCTGAAAACGTAAACCCTAAACAGTGAAATTGAAATAATTTTTTACTATGAAGGTTGCATATATATTCCCCGGGCAAGGCTCGCAGTACGTTGGTATGGGCAGAGATCTCTACGATCAATTTCCGGAAGCAAAAAAATATTTTGACGAAGCCGATGCGATATTAGGATTTCCGCTGTCCGGTATTTGCTTTAATGGACCGGAAGAGGAATTGAAGCAGACGAAAAATACTCAGCCGGCAATTTTTTTGCACAGCATGGCATTGTGGAATGTGCTGAAGCCAACTGATGCGGCAATGGTAGCAGGACATTCGCTTGGCGAATATTCAGCGCTTGTGGCGGCAGGCGCAATGTCATTTTCCGATGCAATAAAACTTGTCCGTTTGCGTGGTGAATTAATGCAGAAAGCTGGTGAAGAAAATCCCGGCACCATGGCGGCAGTAGTTGGATTAGAACCGAACGTTGTCAATGAAATCTGTCGCATCGCTTCTGCTGATGGAATTGTTCAGCCGGCAAATTTTAATTCGCCGGGACAAATTGTTATTTCCGGTTCTGTGCCAGGAGTGCGTAAAGCGATGGAATTGGCGAAAGAACGCGGTGCAAAGTTGGTAAAAGAACTGGTGGTGAGTGGCGCATTTCACTCTCCGTTAATGCAGTCGGCAAAAGATACATTAAAAGAAGCGCTCGATAAGACAGAAATCCGTGATGCCAACATTCCGGTATATGCAAATGTAACGGCTAAACCTGTTACGAGGGCAGACGAAATTCGTCGATTGCTTTTTGAACAGGTGACGAGCGCTGTACGATGGGAAGAGACAATTGCTACCATGGCCGCCGATGGCGCAATGAAGTTTGTTGAAATCGGACCTGGAAAAGTATTGCAAGGATTAGTGAAACGAATTGTAGCCGGCGCCGAAGTGCTCGGCATTGATAAGGCGGCAGATGTTGTGCTTTGAGGCGTTCGTCAAATCATTGCTAAAAAAAATTTGAATCTTTGAAAGTAAACAGTTTGCATGAACGAACTTCGCATAGGGAAATACACCATCGACCCTATTCTGTTTGAAAAAGGTTTTGCCGTCGGTTGTGGTCCATATCGTTGTCAGACAACCTGCTGTCATTCGGGAGTGTTTGTTGATGTAAAGGAAAAAGAAACCATTCTTCAGCATCAGGAGCAAATTAAACTGAAGATGGATGAAACGCAGACGACGAATGAAACGCACTGGTTTGAACACAGAATAGAAGAGGATAGTGATTTTCCTTCCGGTTACTCTGTTGGAACGGAAGTGTATAACAACAAGTGCGTATTTCTGCGGAGCGATGGACGATGCAGTATTCAATTGGTGAGTGCAGAGCAATATGGCGATCCGTGGAAGATTAAACCGTTCTATTGCATTGCATTTCCTATCACTATTGAAAACGGACTGCTGACGTTTGATGATTTTCAACAGGGTGAAGCGCCGTGCTGTTCGATAGCCGACGAAGCAGAGATACCGCTGATTGATTCGTGCAAAGCAGAACTAGAGTTTGTGTTGGGGAAGGATGGATATCAGCAGTTGAAAGAATATCAAGCTGCGCGATTGCAAGAACAGAAGTAGATCAAAATAATGTCATGCGAGCATTCACCGGAATAACACATACTCAACTATAACGGTAATTCTATGACACAATACAATTTCTCCGGTAAAATAGCACTCGTCACCGGCGGTTCGCGCGGAATCGGACGGGCCATTGTTCTTCGGCTTTCCGAAGCAGGCGCTACGGTGGCTTTTACATATCGCAGTAGAAAAGAAGAAGCCGATTCACTGGTAGCAGAATTACAAGCTAAAGGATGCAAAGCAACCGCCTACCAATCGGATGCGGCAAACACCGCACAGTCGAACGAGGTTGTCCAGGCGGTGATAAAAGAATTCGGCAGACTCGATATTTTGGTAAACAACGCCGGTATTACGAAAGATGGCTTGCTGATGCGGATGAGTGAAGAAGATTGGGATACCGTTATTGCAACAAACCTGAAAAGCGTCTTCAATTTTACAAAAGCGGCATGCCGGCAAATGATGAGCCAGCAAGCGGGAAAAATTATCAATATTTCTTCTGTGGTAGGCCTTATTGGTAATCCCGGACAGGCAAATTACGTGGCTTCCAAAGCGGGGGTGATTGGTTTTACCAAATCCATAGCCAAAGAACTTGCCTCCCGCAATATTCAGGTAAATGCCATAGCGCCGGGATTTATTGAAACCGAGATGACAGAAAAGTTGAATGAGAAGCAAAAAGAAAGTATCTTGGGCATCATTCCAATGAAGCGGATGGCGAAACCGGAAGAAGTGGCAGGGGTGGTCTGCTTCCTGGCATCTGAAGATTCCGACTATATCACTGGTCAAACGCTGTGTGTTGACGGTGGAATGGTAATGTAGTACAGCGCCAATGCGCTTCAAGGATTCTTAAAACAATGAAGTACAGCAATACAACAAATCAAATCAAAGAAAAAAACTTAACTTTTCAGTAACCTTAATAGGAGAATAATTATGTCAGATGTAGCAGCAAAAGTGAAAGAGATCATCGTCAACAAACTTGGCGTTGATGCCGCGCAGGTCACCGAAACCGCATCATTCACCAATGATCTCGGTGCCGACTCGCTCGATACTGTGGAGTTAGTGATGGAGTTCGAAAAAACTTTCGGCATGAGCATCCCGGATGAAGATGCAGAAAAAATCGGCACCGTCGGTGATGCAATTAAATACATCGAATCCAAAAAAGGATAATTGCTGCACCTTTTTTATGTAAGACCACACCGTTGCAGTTGTATTCCGCTATGCTGTGACGTTGTGGTTTTTTATTTTTATAGAAAAAAAACTAAGCCACAACATGACGAAGACACAACAGAAGTTTTCAGGCTCTTGATCTAATGTGGTGATAACAATTTTTCAGGACAAATGTTTATGGCGAAACAATCACGCAGAGTTGTTGTTACCGGAATGGGTGCGGTAACGCCTATCGGCTTAACAGTAGAGGAATTTTGGAAGAATGCTCTTGCCGGCAAAAGCGGCATTGCGAACATTACCTATTTCGATACGACACATTACGAAACAAAATTCGCTGGCGAGTTAAAAGGATTTGATCCGCTTAACTATATGGATCGTAAACTTGCCCAGCGCGTGGATGCATTCACACAGTACGCCCTTGCCGCGGCTGAGCAAGCGATAAAAGACGCCGGAATCGATTTTGAAAAAACAAATAAAGAAAAAGTGGGTGTGGTGTTCGGCTCCGGTATTGGCGGTTTCAAAACCTTCCAGACACAGGTGGGAAATCTGTTCGAACGAAAAGGTCCGGATAGAATTTCTCCCTTTTTCATTCCGATGATGATTCCAGACATAGCCGCAGGGCGTATTTCCATCAAGTATGGATTGAAAGGTCCGAACTACGCAACGGTTTCGGCATGTGCAACGGCATCGCATGCCATTGGTGATTCGTTGATGCTTATTCAACGCGGAGTGGTGGATGTCATGGTCTGTGGTGGTTCGGAAGCAGGAATTTGTGAAATGGGTATAGGCGGATTTAATGCGTTGAAGGCGCTTTCTACACGCAACGATGCGCCGGAAAAAGCAAGCCGCCCGTTTGATAAAGATCGCGACGGATTTGTGATGGGTGAAGGGGGCGGAGTGTTGATTCTGGAAGAACTTGAACATGCCAAAGCGCGTGGGGCGAAAATTTACGCCGAACTTGCCGGGCTCGGGTTTACCGGCGATGCATACCACATTACTGAACCAGCCCCCAATGGAGAAGGAGCGCAAAGGTCCATGAAAATGGCGCTGGAGGATGCCGGTTTGAAACCAACGGAGATAGACTACATCAATGCGCACGGCACCTCTACGTATTACAATGATAAATATGAAACCGCCGCTATTAAAGCGGTATTTGGTGACCATGCACAGCATCTGGTCGTCAATTCCACCAAATCTATGATTGGTCACTTGCTCGGCGCGGCGGGTGTAGTGGGTGCGATTGCAACTATTATGTCGGTGGTGACCGATGAAGTTCACCCCACTATTAATTATGAAACGCCCGATCCTGAGTGTGATTTGAACTACGTGCCGAACAAAGCAATCAAAAAAACTGTCAATGCGGCGTTATGTAACGCCTTCGGTTTCGGGGGGCATAATGCAACGCTGGCATTTAAGAAGTTTTCAGCATAAACAGAAACAACAACAGATTCACAGATGTGTGTAAGACCGGTCTTCGGATCGGTCTTTTTGTTTTTATGAATTCTTCTCCAGCATCTCACTCTAAATTTCGGTATATTTACGCAGTTCACGTTCACCTCCTGAAAAGTTTATGTAGGTTGAACACTATTGTTCGATCTATATAAGGACGGAAGGGAATTCCGTTCGATTTCGGGGTGAACACATCTTGTTCATAACGTCGGGCAATTTGTGTTTTTTTCGAGCATTCGTCAATTCATCACATCATTCCTCTCGCGACTCGTTCGCACAAACGGGCGAGAAGATTCGCTTCACTCTCTCTACTCCCGCGTTCAGTGGAAACAATTGGAATTGGCATTGCAGTACCGCATCCGCAGAAAGGAATTTTTTGTGCAGGCGCTCATTCATCGTTCGTTTATTCCGGTAGCGCCGATAAAACATCTTGAATCGAACGAACGGATGGAGTTTCTTGGCGATGCAATATTGAACCACATTACTGCGGAATATCTTTTCAACGAGTTTCCGGAGAAAGAGGAAGGCGAGTTGACCGTCCTTCGAGCGCGGCTGGTCAACCGAAAAGCGTTGGCGTTCTATGCAAAGGAAATTTCATTGAAACAATTTCTTCTTGCACACACCAATTCCGCCGGCGTTGTGGAAAAAGGTTTTGATACGATTCTTGCTGATGCGTATGAAGCCATTATCGCAGCTATTTATTTAGATGGCGGGTTGAACCACGCGCGAGAGTTTGTAGTACGGCAGTTGAAGTCTGCAGTTGCCACCGGTTTTTTGAAAACCAGCGACCATAATTACAAGAGTGAACTGCTGGAGTTATCTCAGGCAAAAGGAAAAGGAATTCCCCGCTATCAAACAGTGAAAGAAGAAGGACCTGACCATGATCGTACATTCACCATTCAGGTGCTCATCGGGAATGATGCTATGGGAGTAGGAGTAGGGAAAAATAAAAAAGAGGCAGAGCAAGCCGCCGCAGAGGAAGCAGTGATGAAATTGAAAAACCAATGAATGTTTCAAGTTTCAGGATGCAGGTGTGCCTCAAGACTGTTTATAAAGTGAAATATCAGTCCAACATCGAACAATGAAGAAAGTGAACCATACACTCTTAATATCAAAAAATCACTATGACCATCAATCTTAATCCCTCAGACATTTTTGAACCGCGTCATAACGGTTCTGGTAAAGAAGACCTCGACGCAATGTTAAAAACCATTGGTGTTGAATCTCTCGATCAATTGATTGAGCAAACAATTCCCGATAACATCCGCCTTCAATCGCCGTTGAAACTCAGCAAACCGATGACGGAATCGGAAGTGCTCGCTCACATGCGTACAATTGCGGCAAAGAATAAAGTATTCAAGTCATTTATCGGCATGGGCTACTACGGTACATTGACTCCACCGGTCATTTTACGAAACATTCTGGAAAATCCCGGTTGGTACACCGCATACACACCATACCAAGCAGAAATTGCGCAGGGACGTCTTGAGGCATTGTTAAATTTTCAGACGATGATAATTGACTTAACGGGAATGCAAATTGCGAACGCATCGTTGCTGGATGAAGCAACCGCCGCCGCTGAGGCAATGTGGATGATGCATGCTATTGATAACGGCAAACACGGTAACGTGTTGTTTGTATCTGAAGAATGCTTTCCACAAACAATTGATGTGCTAAAAACTCGCGCGGAACCTCACGGCATAGAACTGTTGATTGGCGACCATCGCACGGTGAAATTTGACGAAAGAATCTTTGGCGCTATTATTCAATATCCCGCTGGCGATGGCGCAGTGTATGATTATTCCGACTTTTGTGCGAATGCAAAAGCAAACGGAACGCTGGTGACTGTTGCGAGCGACTTGCTTGCCTTGACGTTGTTAACGCCGCCGGGTGAATTTGGCGCTGATATTGTTGTGGGAAGCGCACAGCGCTTCGGCGTGCCGATGGGATACGGCGGACCGCATGCGGCATTTATGGCAACGAAAGATGAATACAAACGAAATATGCCGGGGCGTATTATTGGCGTTTCCATCGATGCGTACGGAAACACCGCATACCGCATGGCATTGCAAACACGCGAACAACATATTCGCCGGGAAAAAGCGACGAGCAATATCTGCACGGCGCAAGTACTGCTGGCAATTATGGCGGGAATGTATGGCGTTTATCATGGCCCGGAAGGGTTGAAAAAAATTGCTCTGCGCGTTCATGGTCTGGCAAAAGTACTGGATAAAGGTCTGCGGAAATTGGAATATCAGCAGGTGAATGATGTGTATTTCGACACCGTGAAAGTGAAAGTAGGACATCTGTTTGAGAGCATCCGTCAAAAGGCGCTTTCCGCACAGATGAATTTCCGGCTGATTGATCACGAGACGTTTGGCATCTCGGTTGATGAAACAACAACACTGAAAGATGTGGAAACAATCGTGTCCATTTTTGCATCAGCAAAAAACAAAGTCGTGTCAATTGCCGAACATACAAAAAACCTGAACATCGAGTGGGACGAAAAATTCATTCGCAAAAGTCCGTTTATGCTTCATCCGGTGTTCAATTCATATCATACAGAACACGAGATGCTTCGGTACATCCATTCGCTGGAGATGAAAGATATTGCTCTCAACTTCTCCATGATTCCGCTCGGTTCGTGTACTATGAAACTGAATGCCACAACAGAAATGATTCCGCTGACGTGGCAGGAATTTAGCGCGCTACATCCATTTGCCCCCCAAGAACAAGCGCTCGGATACAAACAAGTGTTTGACGAACTTTCCAACGACTTAAAAGCGATTACCGGGTTTGCCGGTGTCTCACTTCAACCGAATGCCGGAGCGCAAGGGGAATTTACCGGATTGATGGTGATACGGGAGTATTTCAAACACAAAGGAGAAGCACATCGCAACGTTGCGCTCATTCCTTCTTCCGCTCATGGTACAAATCCTGCCAGCGCCGTGATGGCCGGAATGAAGGTGGTGGTGGTGAAGTGCGACGAAAAAGGAAACATTGATGTTGCCGATTTGAAAGCAAAAGCAGAAGAGCATCGTGCGCATCTTGCTTGCCTCATGGTAACGTATCCTTCCACACACGGCGTATTTGAAGAAAGCATTCAGGAAATCTGTTCGATTATTCACCACAACGGCGGGCAGGTGTATATGGACGGCGCCAATATGAATGCGCAGGTCGGATTAACTTCGCCGGCACGCATCGGTGCTGATGTGTGTCATTTGAATCTTCATAAAACATTTGCCATCCCACACGGCGGCGGCGGTCCGGGAATGGGACCAATTTGCGTTGCCGAGCATTTAGTACCATTTTTACCCGGACATCCTGTTGTGAAAATCAATGGCAATCAGGCATTGACTGCAGTTTCCGCGGCGCCGTGGGGAAGCGCAAGTATTCTTGTGATTTCGTACATCTACATTAAAATGATGGGAGCGGAAGGATTAACCAACGCCACTAAGTACGCCATTCTGAATGCAAATTACATCAAAGCGCGTCTTGAAAAAGCATACGACATTCTCTACGTGGGCGCTAAAGGCAGATGCGCTCACGAGATGATTGTTGATATGCGCAAATTTAAATCATCTGCCGGCGTTGAAGTTATTGATATTGCAAAGCGATTGATGGATTACGGATTTCATGCGCCAACGGTGTCGTTTCCGGTTGCAGGCACATTGATGATTGAACCAACGGAGAGTGAATCGAAAGCGGAACTCGACCGTTTCTGCGATGCGCTGTTACACATCAGAAAGGAAATTGAAGAAATTGAGAATGGAGCACAACCGAGAAATGATAATGTTCTTAAGAATGCACCACACACTGCATCTTCAGTGATAAGTAGCGAGTGGAACCATCCCTATTCACGGGAAAAAGCGGCATATCCTGTTGCATGGGTGCGCGCGCGTAAGTTCTGGCCACCAGTCGGTAGAGTGAATGACACGTACGGCGACAGACAGTTGGTCTGCACCTGTCCGCCGGTGGAAGAGTATGTTTCTTAATCCTGCACGTTTTGATGATCTTGATAATGATATGGTAGTGAGAGATAAAGATATAAAAGAACTCCTCACGAAAACCAAAACCATCGCGGTTGTTGGCGCTTCACCGAAGCCATGGCGCGACAGTGGTGAGATTATGTTGTTTTTGGCCCGCAATGGGTACGCAGTGTATCCTGTGAATCCGAAATACGACGAAGTACACGGTTTAAAATGTTATCCTGATCTGAAAAGCATTCCCGTAAAAATTGATATGGTGGATATTTTCAGAAATTCAAATGAAGTGGAGCCAATTATTGACGAGGCAATTGAGGTGGGGGCAAAATCAGTGTGGATGCAGTCAGGGGTTATCAATGAAACAGCCGCGCAGAAAGCGGAGAAAGCAGGTCTTGCGGTAGTGATGGACCGTTGTATTGCCGTGGAATATAGAACATTGATGCGATAAGGAATGTTGATACTACTACCATTATAGCAACTCTGTGGGGCACGGTGCAGATCGTGCCCCACTCATTTTATTTCAGTATATTTTTTTGTGAAGAAGATTCTTACCATATCACTCACGATCATTACTTGGTGTGTTGCGCAGGAAGTAACCATTCCGGCATTAAATTTTCCTGATTCCACCTATCGTGTCGGGCAGGTTATATACATTGGTAACGAGTTGACGAAGTATTATATCATCGAACATGAAATGACGCTCAAGCGCGACTCGCTCATCACCCATCAGGCAGTCCAATACGATATCAACAGAATTTACGGGCTTCGTCTTTTTACCAAAGTGACGATAGATGTTGTACCAGAAAATAATGAATACGCTATACTGGTTGTAACAGTTCATGAGCGGTGGTATTTTTATCCGTTTCCGGTTGTTGGTATTAAGGATAGAGATTTCAATAAAATTTATTATGGAGCTGGTGTTGCTCACAACAACGTCGCAGGGCGCAACACACAATTGTTTGGCTCTTTTGCTGTAGGATATGACCCGTACGTTGCCATCGCATATTACAATCCGCTGGTAGATATTCAAAACAGAATTTTCTTTTCGTTCAAAGCATACTACACTGAACAACGGAACCGCAGTCTTGTTTCACTTGCCGGGGCACCGAATTTCGATGAAATACGTTCTGGCGGCATGGTTGGTGTGGGTAAGAGATATTCATTGTTCACCACTATTTCGCTGTCGTTGGAGTATCTGAATTTGAAAGTATCGGATAACCGTGTTGGCCGTACGCTTTCCAGTTCGGGCAGAGACGAATTCTACTCACTCCACGCCGCCTATGTGTATGATTCACGCGATTTGCGTGAGTATCCTTCTGACGGTTGGTATTGTTTACTTGGTGTTTCGAAGTACGGATTGTTGGAAAAAGATGTTGATTATCAGCGATACAATCTTGACCTACGAGCGTATGAACCTGTGGTTGGAGAACTTGTGGTCGCCGGAAGAGCATTCACAAGTCTTTCCAGCGGCGGCACAGTGCCCAATTATGGGCATACGTTCTTCGGCTACTTAGAAAGAATTCGCGGCCACTTCAAAACAATATTGGAAGGTGAACAGATCGTTGGAACAACAATAGAAACCCATTATCCGCTCATTTCTCCACGTTACCTGCGACTTGGTTTTATTCCGTTTGAACAGTTTCGCGATCTGCGCTATGCAGTGTATGTTGCCGGATTTGCTGATGCCGGCACTACATGGTATCGAACGCAACCGTTGACACTGAATTCATTTTACTCCGGATACGGCGCTGGCATTCACTTTCATTTTGCTTACAGCGCAGTTGCGCGTGTAGAATTTGGAATTCCGTATGGCAAACCTTTTTCTAAGGGACAAATAATTTTAGATTTGGGGGCAGCGCTATGAGTATGTACCACAGAAAGCACAGAGTTTGCGTAGTGTTCAGTCAATATTCCTATAGATTTCTTGAATGGTTATGACGAACGAATTTTTTTATGTCCCTGCCGAACACATTGTTGATCAACACATCGCTATTACCGACGATGAAGCGCGACATATTAGCCGAGTGCTTCGCAAACACGTAGGCGATGCTATTTGGATTGTTGATGGCGCCGGCAAAGCATACGAAACCATCATTACACTGATAACTCCTGAACTGGTGGAATGCGAAGTGCAATTTGAACATCACCACTTGCATGAACCGGATATTGATGTTACGCTCGCCGTTGCACAACTAAAAAATCCATCTCGCATGGACTGGCTGATTGAAAAAGGAACGGAACTCGGTGTGCGGACATTTATTCCGATACAAACTTCGCGCACCATAGCACGGTCATTGAAAGAGGAGCGGTGGAATAATATTGCTATTGCGGCAATGAAACAATCAGGCCGTTGCATTCTGCCGAAAATTTTTCCACCAATGACATATGAGGAATTGATGAACAATTCGTCAGGATATGATTTGAAATTGATTCCCTACGAACGCACCGATCATGTTCTCTTTATTGCTGAAGCGCTCAAGCATCGTAAGCCGCCTCGCTCTGTTCTGATTGTCATCGGTCCCGAAGGCGGATTTACCGATGATGAAGTGGCGCTTGCCGAAACACATGGATTTATGCAGGTTTCATTGGGTCGGAGAAGATTACGAACAGAAACCGCAGCCATTATGGCGGCGGGTTGGGTAATTGGGAATGAGTAGCTACTACCTCTATAAGGCATATTCTACCTGCTATAATACAAAATCCCGCAGAGCGGGATTTTGTATTTCGTTGTTGTCTTCGTGATTTTGCAATCTAACATTACGCTGACTTTCTTTCTTCCAGCACATAAATCGGTTCTTTCAATTTTTCCACAGTCTCTTTAGTAATGATACATTTGGTGACGCTGGATTTTGACGGCAGTTCATACATAATATCGCGCATAATATCTTCTACTACCGAACGAAGTGCCCGGGCACCAGTTCCCCGCGCCATTGCTTTCTGAACAATTGCCCGCAAGGCAGATTCTTCAAAATCGAGTTCGACCCCTTCGTACTTGAACAGTTTTTTAAACTGCTTCACAATAGCATTGCGAGGTTCGGTGAGAATGTTCATCAGCGCTTGTTCATCAAGCGAATGCAGTGTTGATATCACTGGCAAGCGTCCGATAAATTCGGGAATTAATCCGAACTTCAGTAAATCATCGGGTTCAACCTGGTGTAAATATTCATCTGCCGCTTGTTCTTTTTTCCCTTTAATATCGGCGCCGAAACCAATGGCATTCTGATGTACGCGGCGCGCGATGATTTTTTCCAATCCTTCAAATGCGCCACCGCAAATGAAGAGGATGTTTTTCGTGTTGATGTTGATAAGACTCTGTTCGGGATGTTTGCGTCCTCCTTTGGGCGGAACGCCGGCAATTGTTCCTTCAAGAATTTTCAACAATGCTTGTTGTACACCTTCGCCCGAAACATCGCGCGTGATTGATGCGCTATCGCTCTTGCGTGCAATTTTGTCGATCTCGTCAATATAGACAATGCCTCGTTCTGCCCGTTCAACGTTGTATTCCGCATTTTGCAAAAGGTGAACAAGTATCGTTTCAACATCATCACCTACGTAACCAGCTTCCGTTAACGTTGTTGCATCAGCAATAGCAAACGGCACATCGAGAATGCGTGCAAGTGTTTGAGCAAGTAATGTTTTGCCGGTTCCGGTCGAACCTATCAGCAAAATATTGCTTTTTTCAATCTCAACATTATCCGGATCGGCAAACTGGTCTTGTGTATCAATTCTCTTGTAGTGATTGTACACAGCAACGGCGAGTGTTTTCTTTGCCTGCTCTTGCCCGATCACGTACTCGTCGAGCGCCGCTTTTAACTGTGTGGGGGTAAGAAGTCCTTTGTTCTTAATCCGCTTTGTTCGTGACGAGGAAAGATTGTTGCGGATGATTTCCATTGATGTTGCGACGCACAGATCGCAAATGTACACATCCGGACCGGCGATAATACTGGTAACCTCTTCAGGACGCCGTCCGCAGAATGAACAACGGACTTTTTCTTCTATTTTTTGTTTACTCATCGTCTAAACTCAAAGCATGAATCGTGAAAAAAAACACTTAGCTGATTTATTTTTCTTTCTTTCCGTTTGTTGGTCTCTTCACCAGCACTTTGTCAATAATACCGTACTCAAGGGCTTGCTGCGAGGACATGTAGTTGTCCCGGTCAGTATCTTTTTCCACTTCTTGTACGGTCTTCCCGGTGTGGTATGCGATGATTTCATTCAAGCGTTTTTTGGTCTTCAAAATTTCTTCTGCTTGAATGCTGATGTCTGATGCAGTTCCTTGTACGCCACCCCACGGTTGATGAATCATGATTCGTGCGTTCGGAAGCGCTTGTCGTTTTCCTTTTTCTCCTGCCAACAACAGAATGGCTCCCATACTTGCCGCCATACCAACACAAATGGTGGCTACCTGTGGTCGTATGTACTGCATTGTGTCGTAAATAGCAAGTCCTGCGGTAACAGAACCACCGGGCGAATTGATGTAAATGCTGATATCTTTCTCCGGGTCTTCTGCTTCTAGGTGAAGCATTTGTGCAATGGCAAGGCTTGCCACATAGTCGTCAATCGGAGTGCCGATGAAGACGATACGTTCTTTCAACAGACGGGAAAAAATATCGTATGCTCGTTCACCGCGGTTGGTTTGTTCAACCACCATAGGAACGAGTTGATTGAATATTACATACGGCTTTGTATTTCGTGATGGCGAGTGTAGCATAACAATCCTTTCAATAAATGTTTTGGAACGCGACTGATTGTTTAGACGCACCACAGAGCGATATTGCACTGGAAATCCATGTGGTATCAACGAATCGTAAATTTACTATAATCATCAGTTTCTACTTCCTTAATCTTCACATTTTGCTTGAGAATGTCAATGAGTCGGTTGTATTTCAGTCGTTCCAATGCGTTTTCGGAAGTCTTGTAAAAATTGATGAGCCGTGCTTTGTCGATGTTTAATTTTGCCGATTCTGTTTCGGCGATGGCTTCGATTTCTGCATCGGAAATTTCGATATTCTCTTTTGCAATCAATCGTTCTTTAATCAAAAGCCACTTTGCCTGCCATACTGCAGTACCGCGGACGGATTCACGGTATCGTTGTTCATCAAATCCTTTCGGTAGTTGACGATTGGGTTGCTGACTTTTCAGATCGTCAATGTAGGTATCAATGACGCTTTGCACGAGTGATTCGGGTACTGCAAAATCGTACTGTTTTACAATTTCGTTCAGTAAATCGTGTTCAAATCTGCGTTCGCTTCGCTCTTTCCAGAACTCGTCGAGGTCATGATGGATGTTTTGTTTCAGTTCTTCAAGCGTTTGGAATTTTTCGTTGCTCACTTTTTTTGCCAGCGCATCGTCGGCAGGCGGCAGAATGACCTTTTCAATTTTTTTCACTGTAAGCTGAAGATGAACATTGTGTGTATGGTCGCCGTGCTGGTGTTGGAATTTCACTTCTTTCACATCTCCAACAGTTACTCCCTGAAGAGCGTCTTTAATTTCTTGCTCGGTTTGTTTTTCTTTCAGATAGATGCGCATGCCTTCGCGTTTCGAGGAAGGGATGGGATTCCCTTGTTCATCGAAATCAATCAAATCTGCAGTAACAACAAAGTCATCTCCCTCTACTTTTTGTGCTTCTTCAAAAGTGGCGTTGATCTGCCGCAGCCGTTCAATTTCGTTTTGAATTTCATTGTCGTTTGTTTTGTGAATGTATTTTTCTATGGTAATTGAAGTATAATCTTTCAGCTCAAATTCTGGTTTTACTTCAAATTTTACTTTGAAAGTCAACGGCGTGCCCGGTTTGAAATCAATATTGACAATGGTCGGCGTGCCGATAGGGGTAATACTGCGCGCCTCAATTTCTTTTCGAAATGTTTCGTTGGTAATTTCTTCGATAGTTTGGTACTCAATACTGGGCCCAAACATTTTTTTAATAATGGGCATTGGTACTTTGCCGCGGCGGAATCCTTTGATTTCCAAGTGTGGCGCCGCTTCGCGGTATGCTTTTTCGAAATGAGGTTGAAGTTCTTCCTGCGTCATGTTGACAATCATTTCGCGATCGCAATCGCTAATGGTATTGATGGTAACTTCCACTGATATCTCCTTACAGTTCTTCTGATTAAATTTACGGTTCATCCGTAGCAATGAAAAAAAATCCCGATGGGTCGGGATCGTGGACTTTCTTTCTTGCGTAGTAGATGTGCTGAAAAATACGAAAATTTGCGAACAATCCCAATAAGATATTTGCGTCTCACATAGAAACAGACTATATTCTCCGAAAGTTCACCCGCCGCCTTTCGTTGCATTATTGGAAATCCACGCTACAATATTTTATTACTTAATGAGGAGGTTCCATGAAAAAGGTTGTTTCGTTGCTTGCAATGATGGTTACGCTTTTTTCTTCTGCTCTCTACGCTGATGTGTTTGCTTCACTGTATAAAATCACCAATCCTGACGGAAGTCCATTTGATGGAAATGTTGGTGATGGCACCGGTGCAAAAATCTGGTATTACCTGAATGATACAGCAACAGCCGTGGTGCTGAAAATCGTTAACGTAGCAAATGCAACCACCGTAGCAACAATCAATGCAGGAAGTCAAGGGACATCAACAAATCCAAACTCCGTTGTATGGGATGGAACAGGTGCAACAGCTGGCGGGAAGTATATCGTAACGGCTACCACTACCGGAAGAGTGTATTCCGATACGCGCTATTATCCTTTTTACTTTAAGCAAACAGCTGATGCTCCGCCCCTGATTTCACGAGGGATTTATACACGCGGTGTGGATATTAACAATAACATGAACACACGAGGTTTTGGCTACTGGTATGCAAGTAATTCTGATCCGGGAAACAATGATGGATACAAACAAGGAACGCTTCGGTTTAACCCCGACGGTTCGTTTGCCGGAACTGAACCGAATCATCCTTTGCTAACGCAAACATTAAGCACAAATAATGGCGGCACATACGATTGGGGAGCGGCGCCAACTCCGTGGACGGCAGTTGTTGATGACTTAGGACGTGTGTATCAAGTGAGTAACGGAGGCGGATTTATTACACGAATAGACAACGATAACGCAGTACCGAAAGTAATTATTCGCAACGTAAAAAATCCAAGAGGAATGTACATTACTGGCGAAGGTGCGAACCGGAAGCTGTACATTGCCGCTGATACTGTTGTGTGGAGAGCCAACATTGGTAATGATGACACACTCACCACACCGCTTGAATTAGTGGGCGCCTTTGGTTTGTACGTTCGGGATGTGATTATTGACGATGGCGGTGGAATGACGGTTTCACTGCGAACGGCGGAACTCACTGCTCCTGGTTATGTTGAGCGGTACGATATTTCTAGCGGACTTCCAAAAACCCGCGCTGACGCATTGTTCTCACAACCTATTGCCGCTGGTGTTCCGGTCTGTTTTGAAATTAAACATGGCACAGATTTGAATAGCGCTTCAGATGATACCATTTATTATGCCGTTCGTCGCACGACCGGATCGGATACCACTACGTTTGGTATTCACCAGGTTACTTCAATCGATGGGTTTGCAGAAGTAAAGCAAATTTACAAGAATAGCGATCATCCACTATCGTTAGGTGGCAACAACAGGCAAGATGCCGATATTGCTTTGGATTGGGCTGGAAACCTTGTGTGGTTTGAAAATGGCAATGAAGAAATTGTTGCTCTTGCCGTGCCGCGAACGGGCACTTCAGTAACGTGGACAACCAGGAGTGCAGATACCATTACGCTCTCCGGTACAAATTCGGTTGCGGAAAAGGAACTTCAACCGAAAGAATTTATGCTCAATCAAAATTATCCTAATCCGTTTAATCCATCAACCACAATTAGTTTTCATCTTCCGTTCAACGGAACAGTAACTGTAGTGGTGCACGATGTACTCGGTAACGTAGTAAAAGAACTCTTTTCCGGACAAGCCGAAGCCGGTTATAACGCTGTTGTATGGAATGCGACAAATAACAAAGGTATAAAAGTCTCCAGCGGAATGTATCTCTACCGGGTAACTGCACAGTTAAGCGACGGCAGAGTTTTTACCGATGTTAAACGGATGATGTTGCTGAAGTAACGTAAAAGTTGTTGTCAACTGAAGAACCACTGTTTATTGAACTGATTTTTGCTTACAATAATCCTGTCCTGCAAGTGCGGGACAGGATTTTTTGTGTCCATGCCAACACTTTTTTCACCGACAAGGCAGGAATGTATGAAACGTATTTTATATTTATTGGTATTTGTTATGATACTACAACTTGCAGATGCACAGTTTTCAAAAACATTGTTTGATACATACGATGTGTACAAATTCAACGGTATTTCGTCCAAAAGAATGAAACATGCCGAACTCATGACGCATCTTGAAGCACTCAAACAATCGCTTGGCACTCTTGTTACAATAAAACAGATTGGCTCTTCTGCCGAAGGGCGTTCCATTAATCTCCTCACACTTGGTTCTGGAAAGACAAAAATTTTTCTCTGGTCGCAAATGCACGGCGATGAACCAACAGCAACAATGGCATTACTGGATATTCTGAATTATATCGCGCTACACAAAAATTCTGCAGAAGTAAAAAAGATTCTTTCAGAAACAACCTTGCTCATGATTCCCATGCTTAATCCTGATGGTGCTGAGAGATTTCAGCGCCGCACATCGCAGGGAATTGATATGAACCGCGATGCACTACGGTTGCAAACGCCGGAAGCGAGAATCTTAAAAGCGACACGAGACACATACAATCCGGAAATTGGTTTTAATCTTCACGATCAGGACCCGCGATATACCGTTGGTGAAAACGGCACGGTTGCCGTCATTTCACTTCTGGCGCCAGCGTTCAACGTGGAAAGGAGTGACAACGCCGTTCGTCTTCGAGCAAAAAAAATTGCTTCGGAGTTAACTCTGGTACTCAATCAGTTCGTCAAGGGGCATATTGCCAAGTACGATGATACCTTTGAGCCGCGAGCATTTGGCGACAATATTCAAAAATGGGGAACAAGCACTGTGCTTATCGAATCGGGCGGATGGAAGGATGATCCTGAAAAGATGTTTATCCGCAAGCTCAATTGTGTTGGTCTTCTTTCTGTTTTTTACTCTATTGCTACCAGCGCCTACGAACAGACAGGAACGCAGCCGTATGAAAACCTTCCTATGAACACGAAGAACCTCTACGATATTATTGTAGAAAAAGTGACCTTGAAATTTTCCGATAACCGTCCTTCCATTGTAGTCGATGTGGCTATTAACAAAGAAGAAGTAAAAGATTCCACTGGCACGTACTGGAAAGGGCGTGTAGTTGATCTTGGCGATCTATCTGTCTTCACCGCTCACGAGAAAATCAATGGTGAAGGGAAGATATTAGATGCAAATGATTTTGAATTAGGTGACATCTTAAAAGTGGATGATGTGAGGAAGTTGTTGAAATAATTTTTTTGTAGGTGTAGTCTATTGTGACCCATGGACTACACCTACATGATCCGGACATCTCTCTCCGTTCAATTCTTCAACGTACGCTATAGAAAAATTCAGCACATCAAAACTGTTTATTGTGTTGAACATTTCACGCTTTTTTCCTTCTGAAGCAAAACAATGTTGAACATTTCAGCAGACAAATTGCGTTTATTTTTTCTACTCTTTTGCCTCACAACATAAATTTCAAAAACTCCAATAAATACGACCATTCTTTCTACCGAATTCTTCTTTCCATCATAATGTATTTGGCACGCTGATTGTCGTATCTCTGGATGGTATCTGTCACCCTGTAGTTGACGATCACCAGAACACTGTAATTGAAAGGAGCCAACAATGACTGTATTACTTTTCATCGCAACGATCATCATTTTTTTGACGATCGATTACTTTGTCCGCCATAAGAAAATTACTCCAGTCGCGGTACAACCGTTGCCGAAAGCCATTCCCATGCGCACACCGGCTGGAATTTTCTTCACCAAATCACATACCTGGTTGTCACTGTTTCCATCAGGCAAAGTGCAATTAGGAATTGATGATTTTCTTGCGCGGATGTTTTCGAAACCAACGATAGCGTTGTTGAAAAACAACGGTGAGCAGGTAAAAAAAGGTGAGCCAATCTTGCGCATTGCCGAGGGGAAAAATGAAGTGATTATTCGTTCACCTATCGATGGAACAATCGATAGTACGAACGCTTCATTAACGACAAATCCGAATGTTCTCAATGATGCGCTTTTCAGCGAAGGATGGGCATATATGATTAGGCCTGCGCGCACCAGCGATCTTCGAGCGTTCTATCTTGGCGATGATACTCGCATCTGGCTGAAAGAAGAGTTGGGACGGCTGCGTGATTTCTTTGCTCATCTGGCAACGCCGACACCGGCCTTTTTGCAAGATGGCGGACTGCCGGCAAGTGGTATTATGGACAATCTCAATCCTGAACAGTGCAAGAAATTCGAAAACGAATTTCTTCGTATTGAATGAAAGACGAGGAGACCATGACTACGAAAAAAGCTCTTTTGATTGACCTTACTCTCTGCGTTGGGTGCAACGCATGTCAGGCCGCATGTAAGGAAGCAAATCATCTTCCAGCGGACGAAGAACGTTCTCTGTCACCCACAGCCTACACAGCGCTGGATGAATATGATGGTGTCTATGTTCGGCGTCTTTGCCAGCATTGCGATGACCCAACCTGTGTGTCTGTCTGTCCCGTAGGCGCTTTTACCAAGAAACCGGAAGGTCCGGTAGTGTATGATGCCGACAAGTGTATCGGCTGCCGTTACTGCATGCAAGCATGCCCATTTCAAGTGCCACGCTATGAATGGTCGAGTACGTATCCACGCGTGCAAAAGTGTGTCTTTTGCCATGAGCGATTGGCACAAGGATTGCCGACAGCATGTTCGGAAGCATGTCCGACCGGCGCAACGAAATTTGGCGATCGTGATGAATTATTGAAAGAAGCATACGAGCGAATAAACGCCGAGCCGGAGAAATACGTACACAAAATTTATGGCGAACAGGAAGTTGGGGGAACATCGGTGCTGTATCTTTCATCGGTGCCGTTTGAGAAGTTAGGATTCCATACGCAATTGCAAACAACGCCGTTGCCGCAGCTAACGTGGAATGCACTGTCGAAAATTCCCGGTATTGTTTCTGTCGGCGGAGTGTTGCTGTTCGGCATTTGGTGGATTACAAATCGGAGAGATGAAGTGAAAGAGTATGAGAAAAAAATTCGCGAACGAAGCGCTGTTGACGGTTCGCAATCATCCACACAAGGTTAGTCATAGGTGCTATTATGAAAAAGTTTATTACAACATTAACGTTCTGGAAAATTGTTGCAGTAATTATTCTTACTGCAGGATTATATTCAACGTATGTCCGGTATGCTTACGGACTGGGTGCATCAACAAATTTAAGCGACAAATTTCCGTGGGGAATTTGGATCGGGTTTGATGTGCTGTGCGGTGTCGGTCTTGCTGCGGGAGGATTTACACTGGCGGCAATTGTCTACATCTTTAACATTAAGCGATTCGAACCGATTATTCGTCCGACCATTTTGACAGCGTTTCTTGGCTATCTATTGGTCATCGTCGGGTTGATGTTTGATCTCGGCAGACCGTTGCAGATCTGGCATGCCATCATCATGTGGAATCCACGCTCGGTCATGTTTGAAGTGGCGTGGTGTGTTATGTTGTACACCACCGTACTTGCACTCGAATTTGCTCCGGTAGTTTTAGAGAAATTCAAACTAACACGTACGATGGCGATCATCAAAAAAATCAGTATTCCCTTAATTATTGCCGGCATACTCCTTTCCACACTTCACCAGTCATCGCTTGGGTCGTTGTATCTTATTGTACCGGAAAAATTGTATCCGCTGTGGTATTCTGCCTACATTCCGGTCTTCTTCTATGTTTCGGCGATAGCGGCGGGTTGCGCCATGATCATCTTTGAATCGTTCCTCAGTAGCCGTGCTTTCAATCGAGGATTAGAACTGCATTTGCTTAGTGACATTGCGCGTGTTTGTGTTGTGATGCTTGGTGTCTACGCAACAATGAAAGTTGTTGACCTTGCCGATCGGAAAATGTTTTCATTGTTATTTGAGCCGCGGATTGAAACGTACCTTTACTGGCTTGAAGTTATTGTTGGTATCATTGTTCCGTTTGCGTTGTTGGTGCGGAAAAAGGTGCGTCGAAGTACCACAGGACTGTTTGTCGGTGCCGTGATGGTAGTACTCGGGTTTATTATGAATAGAATGAACATTGCCATCACTGGCATGGAACGATGGTCGGGTACAACATATCTTCCGTCGTTAATGGAATTTTCTATTACGATGATGATTGTAACAATTGGTTTCATTGCATTTTATTTCATCGCAAAGTACTTCCCTGTGTTTACTTTCGAAACAGCACATAAAGAAAAAGTGCCGGCGCACGCAGCGGCTGTATGGAAGCACGATATCGAATCGGTCTCTCAACTGGTTGAGTTGAGAAATTAGCATTGTTCTGGAATCAAATGGATGGTGTTGTATGGGAATCGGATCGCATACGGTAATCCCCGAAAATGAGAATCACTGCATCTGGATGGATGCCGGATTAGTGAACTACAAGTTGTGTGATAAGAATTTTGAGTGTGAAGTATGTCCGTTCGAAAAAATTATGCGTTCGCAACACCATCCATTTTCAGAACGGGCTGCATTGCAAAGTGATATTGATGTTCGACAAAGTGAACAGCCAGATTCATCAAAAAAACTTTTTCAGTCAGTTGTACAGCAACTGATGCGGCCGCTGAGGAAAACACTGCTGCCGGAAGATCGTCTGTATTTTTCCAATCATACATGGATGCAAAAACTGGAGCACCATACGTATCGAATCGGCATTGATGGATTTTTGGGACATCTCTTGCATCCGGTGCGAAGCACGGTAATGGTAACACCACATTCACGGATAGAAAAAGATTCGCCCTTTGCCTGGTTCATCCGGGATAATGAAACACTTACCGCTTATTCATCGCTTCCAGGAGTAGCAGTGGAGGTCAATGGAGAACTTTTATCACAACCAACACTGGTGACCAGCGATCCGTATTACCATGGATGGATTTTGACAATAGCCGCGAAATCGGAGAAAGAAGAGGTCTCTCATTGCTATACTGCAGATGAATATCGCATTCGGTTGAATGACGATATTCATAAAGTAGAATTGTTATTGAATTCAACGTTGAATAAACATCGCAAAGATATCGGTACATCGATGTTTGACGGCGGAATTCGTATTGAAACAATCGAACAATTCGTCGGAGAAAAACGCTACACACAATTACTATTCAGACTGTTGCGTCCGCATTCAAAGTAATTTTGCTTGCTGTTCACTCATTATCGCTGTACTTTTCAACAGTCCCCTCTTGATGTACAACTGCACAGCGGCATTGACGAAAGTCTATCGCCAGTGTCGACAACACGGAGAGTTGAAAAAAGCAAGATGTTCTTGCTTCTATCGTGAAGGGCACTTCACATGAAACTGACTCGCGTACTTGCCTTCCGACTTCTCGTAGGAATCATCGTCGTCATGATTGCTTCGGTTGCGGGTTTAACATTTCTTATGATTCGTGTACAGACCGAACGTCTTGAGCAAATGTCAATTTCTACGGCGCTTCGTATCAGCGATGTTATTAAACGATCGACACACTACAGCATGTTGTTGAATCGGAGAGAGGATATTTATCATATCATCAACACGCTTGGAAGCGAACCGGGCATTGGTAGTATTCGCATCTACAATAAAAAGGGAGAAATCTCTTTTTCAACTGTTGAACACGAACGCGGAAAAGTAGTGGATATGAATGCAGAAGCATGTTATGTCTGCCATTCGCGTGAGCCGTTGAAGATGGTTGTGCCGAAAAATATAGAATTGTTTCGTCGCTTTACGTCTCCCTCTGGCGAGCGGATGATTGGAGTGATAACACCAATACGCAATCAATCAAGTTGCTATGAAGCAACGTGCCATGCTCATCCCGCATCGCAAACCGTTCTGGGTGTGTTGGATGTGATGATGCCGCTATCGGAAATGGAACAGAACATTGCTGAATTGCAATTCATTCAGTACACCGGCGCAGGTGTGATGTTGTTGTTGCTCATCAGTTTTTGCGGTGTGTTTATCTGGCGCACAGTCAACATTCCTGTTCACCGTCTTCGTGTTGGTACCGAAGAAGTAATGAAGGGAAATCTTGATTACACCATAGACGTTCACACAAACGATGAAATCGGCGCGTTGACCAATTCATTCAATCACATGACCCAAACATTAAAGCAGACGCAAGAGGAATTGCGACAACTGAATCAAACGCTGGAAGATCGTGTTCGACAAAAAACAGAGGAGCTACGCAGAGCGCAAGCCAATCTTATTCAGGTAGAAAAAATGGTTTCATTGGGTACGCTCGCCGCAACTGTTGCGCACGAATTGAACAATCCACTGGAAGGCATTTTAACATACGCTAAGTTGATCCGTAAGCGGCTACAACATCCGGACCTTACCGAACAGGAGCGGGAGGAAATTCTTTCTGAATTAAAGATGATTTCTGATGAAACATCACGCTGCGGGACAATAGTGAAAAATCTTCTGCTCTTTTCCCGCAGAAAAGTGGGCGAGATGAAAGAAAACGATCTGCTCGCTATTGTAGAGCAAAGTTTGAAACTCATTTCGCACCATTTGAACATGAACAACATTACTCTAGTGAAAGAGTTTGAACAGAATCTTCCGCATGTGTATTGCGATGCGGAACAAATTGAGCAGGCGTTGCTCGCGCTTGAAATTAATGCGGTAGAAGCGATGCCACAGGGGGGAGAATTACGCGTCATGGTGAAACGCGGTCCGTCTCAAACAATGATCATTACTGTTGCCGATACTGGCATCGGCATTTGTAAAGAAGACCTGGAACATATCTTTGAACCGTTCTTTACAACAAAACACGAAGGGAAAGGAACAGGGTTAGGCCTTGCCGTTGTGTACGGCATTGTGGAACGGCATGGCGGTTCGATTGCAGTACAATCGGAACCGAATAAAGGAACAACTTTTACCATTACGTTACCAATGAAGCAAGAAAATGAAAGAGGTCAGTAATCTCTTTTCATCAATGGAGAACATACAATGACAGAGAAGAAAAAACACGGCATTCTCATTGTTGATGATGAAGCCATTGTTCGCGAATCGCTGACGAAATGGTTTCTGCAGGATGGCTACAAAGTAGATGCAGCAGAACATGCAAGCGAAGCGCTGAAAAAAATGGATAAAGGGCCGTGGGATGTAATTATCCTTGATATAAAAATGCCCGGGATGGACGGCATGGAGTTGTTAAAACGGCTCCGTGAAATTGATTCGACAGCTCAGATTATTATGGTAACAGCGTTTGCCTCTGTTGAAACCGCAGTGCAAGCGTTGAAAGACGGTGCATTTGATTACGTTACCAAGCCGATTGATCCTGACCACCTCTCTCATCTTGTGTCGAATGCCATTCAGCAAAAAGAGTTAACGGACGAAAATACACGTCTTCGTCAGCAAATCAATGAAATAACCAGCGCCAATGAAATAGTCGGTGAAAGCCCACAAATTAAGCGAGTGATTGATCTCGCGCTGACAGTTGCACAAACCGACACGACAGTGATGATTCGCGGTGAAAGTGGAACAGGAAAAGAACTCATTGCGCGAACAATTCACGCCAACAGCGCTCGACGATATTTTCCGATTATTACGGTGAACTGCGGAGCGGTAGCGGAAACGTTGCTTGAGAGTGAACTCTTTGGTCATGAACGCGGCGCGTTTACCGGCGCACAGTACCGGCGCAAAGGAAAATTTGAAATGGCAGATGGCGGCACAATTTTCCTGGATGAGATCGGTACGGTTAGTCCGAAAATGCAAATCGAATTGCTTCGTGTTATCGAGACAAAACAATTTACCAGAGTTGGCGGGAATGAATTGATCTCCAGCGATTTTCGCGTTATTTGTGCTACGAACAGAAATCTTGAAGCGGCGATTAAAGACGGTTCGTTCAGAGAAGATCTCTACTATCGCCTGAATGTCTTTAGCATTTCCATTCCGCCGTTGCGCGAGCGGAGAATGGATATTCCGCTGTTGGCGCAGTTCTTTGTGCAAAAATATTCGATGGTGATGAATAAAGCAGTGAAAGAGATTTCTGCTGATGCGATGGATTTACTGGTGCGATACGATTGGCCCGGCAACGTGCGCGAACTGGAGAATGTCATCGAACGTGCTATGGTGTTGGCGACTCCGCCCTCCATTCGTCCGAACGATCTGCCGTTCCAAAACATTGTAAAGCACGAAGGGCCCAAGGACGATACGCTTGCCGCAGTTGAGCGTCAACATATAGAAGCCGTACTCGGTTCTACTCACTGGAATATTACACGCGCCGCCGAAATTCTCGATATTGACCGTGTAACACTCTACAATAAAATCGCCAAGTACGGATTGAAGAAGCCATAATTCTGGATTCTTGATATTGGACTTTACTCTACGACGTGCAGCGATACAGAACGAATCTATAAGGCGACAAAAGATTGTAGGAAAAAATCGAGTAACGAACATCAAGCATCCAACAGTTCAATAGCAGAATGAGTCCTGTCATCCTTGTGCCGCTTGTTCCTGTTCAGGAAGAGATTGTACACGAACTGAGCATTCCCCTTGCCGATGTATTTCATACTACTGTTGTCATTGAATCTTCCATTCGTGGTTTGGTTGATCGGGTGTATGATTTTTCCCGTGCTCAGTACAACTCTACACAACTTCTTACGGAATTACTGCGGCGATCTGACGGAATATCAAAAATTCTCGGCATCACATCGGTTGATTTATTTATCCCTGTGCTCACGTATGTATTCGGCGAGGCGCAGTTAAATGGTACGGTCGCTGTCATGTCAACATACAGACTCGATGATTCGATTTATGGATTGCCGCCAGACAACATCAAATTCTTTGAACGGTCGCTGAAAGAAGCGGTGCATGAACTTGGTCATACCTTTGGATTGCTGCACTGCGAACATTACGATTGCGCAATGCACTCATCCACTACAGTAGATGATATTGATGTGAAAGGGGCAACGCTCTGCCACGAATGCATGAGGAAAATCGGAATTGTGAAGTGATGTTTTGTCAGCGTGAGTGAAAGGCTTAATTAAAGAGGGGAATCTGTTTGTAAGTGGATAATTGCACACGCTGTAAGGAAATACTAACCCATCTACAAAAACTCTATTAAGAATAAATTCAATGTGATTGTAAGGGTTGCTTCTCATCGAAACTATTCTTACAATCAGTACGTTAAAAAGATGTATGGATATAAAAGATAAACATAGAAAAAAGTTGCTCGAAGCGATTGTTTATTTCGCCAGCAATGTTAAAAATCCAACCAAAATGATGATTTACAAGATGTTAGCAGAGTTGGATTTCAGGCATTTTGAGCAAACAGGGCTGAGTGTTACAAACTCAGTATACGTAGCGTTTGAAAAAGGTCCTGTTCCTAAAAAACTTCATGATGAAATTACTCAGGATAAAAAATTAGTTTTTCCTGATGATTTTAAAGAAGCCCTAAGTGTACAGAAAGAAGAATTCGTTGATAAAAAAAGTGGTAAAGATATAACGAAATTTACAATCTTACCTAAACGTAAAGCTGATTTATCTGTTTTTTCACCCCGACAAAAAAAAATAATGGAAGAAATTGCTTTTATTTATAGGGATTCTTTTGCTACTACAGCTTCAAAAGCATCTCACGAATACGATAAGCCATGGTATAAAACGATTAAAAAAAGTGGTCTAGGTTCTGTAATAGATTATTTAGAACAAATAACCCACGAAACTCCAGTGACAAAGGAAGAAGCAAAAGAACTACAAAAGGAGGCATCGGCATTCAAGTCAAATTATAATGGTTAAGGCGGGTGAAATATATTATGATCCCCAATATGTTTATCCTTCTGGTAATATGGAAGATAAACTGCTTATTGTACTAAGAGAAACCAACTCCCCAAATGACCCCGTAATTCTTCTCCCCGTAACAACAAATAAAGGAAATCAACATTACAAAGATGGTTGCAATAAATCTAAGTACATTTTCTATCTTCGAGCGAACGAAGATTTTTTTGTTAATAATACTATAGTGCAGCTGCATATTTTAAATGGGATAACACCTCCTTCACAAAGTAACTTTGATAAACTTATTATAAGGAAATCCATTCAATATAAAGGGAAGTTAAGAGCCGAAACTATTTATAAATTAATAGAATGTCTCCAATCGATGGAGATGGATATTGATTCAGATATTTTCAGATTAATATTTTCGTAGGTATTAATATGAAACTGATAAAAAAATAGTGGCGAGGAAAATATATTTTCAAGAGTTATATATCAAAATATAATCACTATAGGGGAGTTTGGAATAGTATTGATTTTTGTTGCTTTTCTTTATTTTTCCTGCTCTACCGAGCCAACCAGTGCATCGTATCTGTTCATTGTAAAAGTAGATAGTATCGCGCATCCTTCGGCTGTTCGTTTGAATGATACCATTGCCATTCAATTGTTTGGAACAATTGGTGAGAATGGTTGTTATTCATTTTCGTACTTCGATGCGACACTGGAACCGCGGAAACTTGATCTGGCGGTCATTGGAGAGTACACCGGAGAAACAATTTGTCCCGATGTGATGGTGTATTTGGATGGAAAAGAGTACCGTTGTATAGCAACGGAGCAAGGATGGTTTAAACTCAACATTCGCCAGCCGGAAGGAGAACCATTGCGAGATTCATTGTTTGTTTATTAACAATTTTTTGAAAGTAATTAACCTTCTTCTACCGGAAGTAATTCTTCCACAATCTTCCAAATTTCTTCATGAATAGTTTCGATGGTTTGTTTTCCATCGATAACAACAAAACGTTCGGGTTCGGAGTTGACAAGTTCGTGGTAGCCACTGCGCACGCGGTTGTAGAATGCTTCGTCGTTCATTTCCATCCGGTCTGCCTCATGATTTTTTGCAGAGCGGCGTTCATACATTTCTTTCACGGTAATATCAATGAAGAATGTTTTATTCGGAATGACATCGGCAGTAGCAACGCGATTGATTGTTTTTACTGCACCGATATTTAATCCCCGACCGTATCCTTGATATGCAGTTGTTGAGTCGTGGTACCGATCGCAGACGACAATTTTGTTTGCCTGAAGCGCCGGTTTAATGACTTCACTGACCAGTTGTGCGCGGCTGGCAGAAAACAATAACAGTTCAGTTATTTGTGTCATCTTCAGATTTTTTTTATCAAGCAACACTTCCCGAATTTTTTCGGAAATAGTTGTCCCTCCTGGTTCACGCAGGAAAATGACATGGTGATTCATTGATTGCAATTTCTCAATCAGCAGTTTTGCCTGCGTTGTCTTTCCGCAGAAATCGATGCCTTCGAATGTAATGAACATATTGTCGATACAATATTGAATTCTGAATGTAAAAAATTCTTAAAGAACAAGGTATTGGGTAAGTGTAGAATTTTTGTCGGTAAAACTAAAGACTATGTACAACTTTTTGTGTCAGTATTCAACATGAAAACTTCATTTGACAGTTCGGAATTCGTTTAGTACAATAAAGCGCCTTTACAAACCTATAAAAAGGAGTATCGTTATGCCTGAAGAAATCCACACCCCCGAACCAGCACAGGAACTTTCGATCGCCGATAAATTTGTAGGTATTCTGACATCGCCGGGAGAAGTATTTCAAACCATTGTTTCGACGGAGCCGAAAGCATCGAACTGGAGTATTCCCTTTATTTTTGCTGTCATCATGTCCGTGGTGTTCACATTTGTTGTGTTTACGCAACCTGCGATTCAGGATGATATGGTAGAGATGCAACGAAAACAAATGGAAAAACAAGTTGCCGAGGGAAAGATGACGCAAGAACAGGCTGATCAGGCAATGGAGTTTTCAAAACCGGGTTCACCCATGTTTCTTATGTTTGGCGCCATTGGTGTTGTTCTTGTCATGGCGTTTGCCTTATTTGTGTATCCGCTGGTGTATTGGTTGATTGGAAAAGTTGCATTTAAGTCTGCTGTTTCCTACGGAAAAGTGCTGGAAGCGTACGGTCTTTCGTGGTACATCACTCCGGTAACAACATTAGTTACCATGGTCATCGTCATTGCGATGGGATCGCTCTATGCGCAACCGGCCGCATCGTTATTTGTCTCGAATTTCGATCCGACTGACAAAGTACATAAAATGTTAGCGGCGTTAAATATTTTTGAATTTTGGATGATGTATGTCGCTGCGGTTGGGTTATCAAAAATTTGGAATGTAACACTTGGCAAAGCTATTGGCGTTGTGGGTGGTGTGTTTGTCGTATGGACCTTGTTGAAAGTGTTTGTTGGGGTAGGTTTTGGAATGTAGCGCTAAAGAATTCCGACCGGATCAACATCGACGATAATTTTCACTTTCTTAGAGACAGATTCTTTTTGCATTTCTTCTGCAACCCGCGCGACTGCTGACCTCGCGCGGGTACCATTTTTATCTTTCGCTTTATCTGCTTTTACCAAAATATGCCAGCGGTATTCGTTTTTGATTTTTGAAAGAACAGCGGGAGAAGGTCCGAGAACTTCTGTGCTAGGTAAGTGTTTGGAGAGTGATGCTCCAAACTGTTGCGCAATCAGCTCAACATTCTTTTCATTTCTTCCCTTCAGTTCAACAACAACTATTCGGGAAAATGGCGGATAGCCGATTTGTTTTCGGAATGTAAGTTCTTCAGTGTAGAAACCAACGTAATCATGATCTTGCACATGTTTCAAAGCATAGTGCGACGGCTGTGATGTTTGAATAACAACTTCACCCTTCAACAAACTTCTGCCTGCTCTGCCGGCAACCTGTGTCAGCAATTGAAATGTTCGTTCAGCTGAACGGAAATCCGGCAACATCATTTGTGTGTCAGCCGAAATTACACCGACCAGTGTTACTCGTGGGAAATCCAATCCTTTGGCAACCATTTGGGTGCCGAGTAGAATATCTGCATCTCCATTTCCGAATTGCTGTAGAATTTTTTCGTGTGAGTGTTTCCGCGAAGTGGTATCGAGATCCATGCGCAAAATGCGTGCGGAGGGAAATAGTGTTGTCAGCTCTTCTTCTACGCGTTGAGTTCCAAACCCTCGCATTGAAAATTCAAAACCGTTGCATTGGGGACAGGTTGTCGGTGCTGGTTTTACTTTGCCGCAGTAGTGACATCGGAGATGTTTTTTTGTTGCGTGATAGGTTAACGTGACATTGCAACGTTCACACTGTTCTACATGTCCGCAACTGTCGCACTCAATGAACGGCGCAAACCCTCGTCTGTTTTGCAGTAGAATGATTCCCTCTTTTTTTTCCAGCCGGTCACGAATCTTCGTTTCGAGAAATAGGGAAATACTTTTTGCGGCATTTTCGAATGCCTTTTTTCCAATCTCTTTTGCTCGAAGTTTCATTTGGTTGTAACGGCGTTTGCGCTCTTCAACCATATCGACAATTTCTATTGGCGGAAGTTGTGCATTATCTGCTCGTTCTGGCAATGTCAGCAACGTATATTTTCCTTCCACACTATTTGCATAAGATTCGATTGATGGAGTAGCGGAACCCAGCAGTACCGTAGCGTTGTTCACCATTCCGCGAACAATCGCAACATCACGTGCATGATATCGTGGTATTGCATCGAACTGTTTGTACGAAGCCTCATGCTCTTCATCGACAACAATTAGGCCAAGATTTTTTACAGGGGCAAACACAGCCGAGCGAGGACCGATTACAATGCGATACTTCCCTTCTTTTGTTAATCGCCACGCATCATATCGCTCACCAGTCGAAAGTTTGCTGTGCATCCAAATTACCGACTCTCCAAAGTGTGCCTGGAAACGTCGCACTGTCTGCGGTGTTAATGAAATTTCCGGCACCAACACTATGCAAGATTTGCCTAATTCCAATGCTTTACGGATGCTTTCGATGTACACCTGAGTTTTTCCGCTTCCAGTTACACCATGGAGAAGAAAAGTATTGTGCGAGGACAACGTCAACGAACGAACCACTGAATCTACTGCCTGTTGTTGACTGGCATTTAACTGAAGAGAGAGCGATCGCAGGGCCTGATCGTCTGGTTCAAAATGATGTTTTCGCTCAACTTCTTTGTAATAGAGTTCAACAATTCCTTTGCTGGCGAGAGACTTCAATGATGAAAGTGAAAATGATGTGGATTTGAGAAATTCTTTTACAGAAATCTCATCGACGTTGAGCTGTAACAATGTTTCAAAAATTTCTTTTTGTCTTTTGTGTTTTATGGTTAGATCGCTCGAATTGTGAACACGTCGCAAGAACAATTCTTTTTTTATTGAAGGACGTGTTGCCGGTCGTTCTTCAATTGTCAGTACTCCTTCCTTTACCAGTTTATTGACAATGGCATGGACTGATTGAATACCGGTAGCTTTCTGTATTTGACGGATTGTGAGTGGTTCTTTGCTTAGTATGGTGATGATACGTGAAAGCTCATCTTTGCTTTGTTGGGGAAGCACAGTTGAAAAATTAGAAGTAGCCAGAGAAATAAGAGACTCGCTAATGTTGCTTATTCCAACGGGTAAAAACAATTTCGTGGCTTCACCGATTGGAGCGTTGTAGTACTCACTTATCCAGCGCGCTGTGTTTAACTGTTCATCTGAAAGCTGAATGGAGGATGGGAGTATATCGATGATGGATTTCAAAGTAACCGAAGGTCGTGCCTGAGTAAATTCAATCACAACGCCAGTCAATATTTTTTTTCCGAAGGGAACAGTTACTACTGATCCTTGTTGGATGATGTCCTTTAAAAAATTTGGGACGGTATATGTAAACAGTTGCGTGAGAGGAAGTGGAAGCGCAACATTAACAAGTGGGGAGGTCATGGTTTAATGTATGGTTCGAAGTATTGCAGGAATCGTTCGGTTGCTCCACAATTTTCTTCTACAAACGATTTAGCAATTGTTCCCGCACGTTTTCGTAGGTCATCGTTTTCAAGCAATGAACGAAGTCGCCGATAAAGATCTTTTTCGTTTTGTACTACAAAAGCTCCACCTCGTTTTGCTAATTCTATAGCTTCTTGAGAATTCAAGTGTTTTGGTCCGTAGAGAACCGGAGTGCCGAATATTGCAGGTTCAAGAACGTTATGTACGCCCTGACGAAAACTTCCACCCACATACACAACATGAGCATACTGGTACAGTGCAACCAGAATTCCAACGCTATCAATAAGTATAACTTGTTCACCGTTGTATTTATTCATTTCAGAAAAACGTATGTAAGAACATCGATGTCCAAGTTTATCTTCCAGATCTTCCAAGTGTTCAACAGTTGGTTCGTGTGGTACTATAATCGTAAGCAGAGAAGAATGCTGTTTTAACAATTTGAATAGTACTGGCAGCACCACATCATCATCTTCAGGCCAACTTTGTCCGACAACAAAAATCTTTTTTCCTTTAATAACCGATCGAGAAAAAATTTGTCGTTGGTATGCATCGACACTTCTCCTCAAGACCTGATCAAAACGGGTATCTCCAATTGGTGCAAGGAGAGGTTGTGTAATGCCAAATTGTTGAAATGCATGTGCATCATCATTGGAGACGGTCAAAATATAATTAAAAGAATTATATAAGTATTTGTGAAATTGTAGAATGAGGGGGAAAAGCCGTGGCGATTTTTTTTTCATTGTTGCGTTAACAATGAAGAGCGGTATATTTCTTTTTTTTAAACTCCAGATAAAATTTGGCCACACATCATAGCGTAAAATTACTACTGCAGTAGGTTGAATAATATTGACAAAGCGAGAAGCATTCCATGGAGTGTCAAAAGGAATATAACAGATTACATCTGCAAGTTTATACGTTTTTGAATTTTCGTATCCCGATGGAGAAAAAAAAGAAACAATGACATCTATTTTTTTTGGAAATCGCTCTTTCAATGCCGCAATGATTGGTTTTGCCTGTTCAAATTCTCCAAGCGACGAAGCGTGAAACAAAAATCGTTTTTTGCCCGATAGTGTAGAAATTTTTTGTTCAAGCAAATTGAATAGGTCGGTTCGCCCTTCAATTCCAACTTTAATTTTTTTGTTGAATAAACTGCCGAACCTAAAAAGAAAAAAAAGAATGGGGAGAACAAATGCGTTGTAGACAAGTTTCCAAAACATCATACGAATACATTTTTTCCAATATAGACAGACTATTCACGGATTGCAAACATTAAACAGTCGTTGCTCTGGTAAAGATGTTACATCGTAAATAGATTCGAGTTAAAATATAAAAACATTCTAACTCTTGACTACTTAGAGTGAAATGTTTATATTTATGACTCAATTCCAATAAAAAATTGGAAGAAAAAAGTTATACAGGTATTGACTTACGGGAATAAAAAACTTATATTTAAAGCCCGTTTGAAATCATGCCAACGGAAATTGTTCTTTGAAAATTTGTGTGCACGGCTCCAAATAATCAATAACCAACGTTTCATAATTACAAATTCTCCGGTTGAAAACTAAAAATTTTTTACAATGGAGAGTTTGATCCTGGCTCAGGACGAACGCTGGCGGCGTGCCTAACACATGCAAGTCTGGGGGAATTGGGTAGCAATATCCATAGTACACCGGCGCACGGGTGAGTAATATGTAGGTAACATGCCTCTTGGTTTGGGATAACCCAGCGAAAGCTGGGCTAATACCGAATGATGCAGCGGCTCCGCATGGAGATGTTGTTAAAGCTTCGGCGCCAAGAGATTGGCCTGCATCCCATTAGATAGTTGGTGAGGTAACGGCTTACCAAGTCTACGATGGGTAGCTGATCTGAGAGGATGATCAGCCACACTGGAACTGAGACACGGTCCAGACTCCTACGGGAGGCAGCAGTGAGGAATATTGCGCAATGCCCGAAAGGGTGACGCAGCGACGCCGCGTGAAGGATGAAGGCCCTCTGGGTTGTAAACTTCTGTAGAGTGGGAAGAATATCCGCCTCTGGCGGATTGACGGTACCACTAAAGTAAGGGTCGGCTAACTACGTGCCAGCAGCCGCGGTAATACGTAGGACCCGAGCGTTGTCCGGAATCACTGGGTGTAAAGGGAGCGCAGGCGGACTTTCAAGTCGATGGTGAAATCCTGCAGCTTAACTGCAGAACTGCCGTCGATACTGTTTGTCTTGAGTGTGGAAGAGGGTGGTAGAATTCATGGTGTAGCGGTGAAATGCGTAGATATCATGAAGAATACCGGTAGCGAAGGCGGCCACCTGGTCCACTACTGACGCTCATGCTCGAAAGCGTGGGGATCAAACAGGATTAGATACCCTGGTAGTCCACGCCCTAAACGATGAATACTCGGTGTTGGGTCTTTAGACTCAGCGCCTAAGCCAACGCATTAAGTATTCCACCTGGGAAGTACGATCGCAAGGTTGAAACTCAAAGGAATTGACGGGGGCCCGCACAAGCAGTGGAGCATGTGGTTTAATTCGATGCAACGCGAAGAACCTTACCTGGGCTTGAAAGGCAAGATTCTAGTCCCTGAAAGGGGATTACCCGCAAGGGGTCTTGTACAGGTGCTGCATGGCTGTCGTCAGCTCGTGCCGTGAGGTGTTAGGTTAAGTCCTGCAACGAGCGCAACCCCTACACTTAGTTGCCATCAGGTAATGCTGGGCACTCTAAGTGGACTGCCTACGCAAGTAGTGAGGAAGGTGGGGATGACGTCAAGTCCTCATGGCCCTTACGCCCAGGGCCACACACGTGCTACAATGGCCGCTACAAAGGGTTGCCAAACCGTAAGGTGGAGCCAATCCCAAAAAAGCGGTCTCAGTTCAGATTGTGGGCTGCAACTCGCCCACATGAAGCTGGAATTGCTAGTAATCGCAGATCAGCACGCTGCGGTGAATACGTTCCCGGGCCTTGTACACACCGCCCGTCAAGCCATGGAAGCTGAGGGTACCCGAAGCCGCTGTGCTAACCGCAAGGAGGCAGGCGTCTAAGGTAAAATCAGTGACTGGGGCTAAGTCGTAACAAGGTAGCCGTATCGGAAGGTGCGGCTGGATCACCTCCTTTCTATGGAGTACGTTATACGATAAGTATGACGAAACTCAACAAGAGAATAACCAGGTTGTTGATTGTTCCGTGCACACAAATTTTTTAAGTCAATCGTTATCCCGGGCCTATAGCTCAGTTGGTTAGAGCGCACGCCTGATAAGCGTGAGGTCAGTAGTTCAAATCTACTTAGGCCCACGTTCATGCAGAGGTTGTTGTAACCAACGAGCTATGGGGCTATAGCTCAATTGGGAGAGCGCCTGCCTTGCACGCAGGAGGTTAACGGTTCGAGCCCGTTTAGCTCCACAAGTTTTTTGTTCTTTGAAAATTGGGAAGAAGCTGTTGAAACATAATCAAGTAGGTTTAAAATTTGTCGAGTCTTCCAAGGCTTGTCAAATTTTCAACCAAAAGATTTTCGAGTAAACAGTGTTTGTAAGATGCATATGCTGGTCTTAACAAGTTTATTGATGCACCTTTTTATGTGTGTTCAATAAAGAACTTTGGTTAAGTTACTAAGAGCGTGCGGTGGATGCCTTGGCACGAGAAGGCGATGAAGGACGCGGTTACCTGCGATAAGCGTCGGTGAGGCGGAAGCAGCCTTTGACCCGACGATCTCCGAATGGGGCAACCCATCCTGCGTAATGGCAGGATACTGCACACCGAATTCATAAGTGTGTAAGAGCAAACTGGGAGAAGTGAAACATCTCAGTAACCCAAGGAAGAAAAAGAAAATCGATTTCCCTAGTAGCGGCGAGCGAAAAGGAAACAGCCTAAACCGTTGTGTACGTAAGGGTGCAACCGTTGTACACTCGGTGTCGTGGGACTTTCAGACTGTATTGCACGTCAGTCGGAGAGTGACAAATCATTATGCTAACCGAATCTTCTGGAAAGCTGAGCCATAGAAGGTGATAGCCCTGTAAGTGAAAGCGTAATGACTCTCGAAAGTATCCCGAGTAGCACGGAGTAAGTGGAATTCTGTGTGAATCTGCGAGAACCATCTCGTAAGGCTAAATACTCTCTCGTGACCGATAGCGAACCAGTACCGTGAGGGAAAGGTGAAAAGAACCCTTCAGAAGGGAGTGAAATAGTACCTGAAACCGCATGCTTACAAACGGTAGTAGGAAGTCTCGTCTGCTTCGGCAGACGGGAGGACTGACTGCGTGCCTTTTGCTTAATGAGCCTACGAGTTGCTCGTACGATGCAAGGATAAGTTTCTAGGAAACGAATCCGTAGCGAAAGCAAGTCCTAAATGGGCGTTTTGAGTATCGTGCGGCAGACGCGAACCCGTGTGATCTACCCTTGGTCAGGGTGAAGTGGGGGTAAAACCTCATGGAGGCCCGAACCGTTGTGGGTTGAAAACCGCTCGGATGAACTGAGGGTAGGAGCGAAAGACCAATCAAACTCGGAGATAGCTCGTACTCCCCGAAATAGCTCTAGGGCTAGCCTCATGTTATAGTATTGCGCAGGTAGAGCACTGATTGGGCTAGGGCTGTCACAACAGTACCAAACCCAGACAAACTCCGAATTGCGCTAATATGTTTCATGGGAGTCAGGCGACGAGGGATAAGCTTCGACGCCAAAAGGGAAACAACCCAGACCACCAGCTAAGGTCCCTAAATTGAAGTTAACAGAGAAAGGATGTTGAGTTGCTCAGACAACTAGGATGTTTGCTTAGAAGCAGCAATCATTTAAAGAGTGCGTAATAGCTCACTAGTCAAGCGACTTAGCGCCGACAATTCTCGGGACTCAAACTTCATACCGAAGCTGTGGACTTCGCCTTGTGCGAATGTGGTAGGGGAGCATTCCATGCTGCATCGAAGGTGTCAGGCGACTGATGCTGGAGCGCATGGAAACGCAGATGTAGGCATAAGTAACGATAATGCCGATGAAAAATCGGCACACCGAAAATCTAAGGTTTCCTGAGCAACGTTAATCGACTCAGGGTCAGCCGGATCCTAAGATGAGGCCGAAAGGCGTAGTCGATGGAAAACAGGTTAACATTCCTGTGCTTGTTTGCAATCGTTTGACCATAAGGAGTGACGCAGAAGTGAACTCCAGCCACCTGCTGGATGGTGGTTTAACCGTGTAGGGTGAGTGTGTAGGCAAATCCGCACACTCGTTAAACCGAGACGGGAATAGGGTGCCCGCAAGGGCCACAACTGGAGCTAATCAGACTGCCGAGAAAAACTTCGTATGGGAGAGTGCAGACAATCCGTACCGCAAACCGACACAGGTAGATGGGTTGAATATACTAAGGTGCTCGAGTGAGCCGTGGTTAAGGAACTCGGCAAATTGACCGCGTAACTTCGGGATAAGCGGTGTCTCGACTGGTGCGTAGCTTCGCGCTACAAGCTAGTCGGGATCGCAGTGAAACGGGCCAAGCGACTGTTTAACAAAAACACATGTCTCTGCTAAGACTTTATGTCGACGTATAGGGACTGACACCTGCCCGGTGCTGGAAGGTTAAGGAAGGGGGTCAGCGCAAGCGAAGCTCTCGACCGAAGCCCCAGTAAACGGCGGCCGTAACTATAACGGTCCTAAGGTAGCGAAATTCCTTGTCGGGTAAGTTCCGACCTGCACGAATGGTGTAACGACTTGGTCACTGTCTCAACCACGGGCTCGGTGAACTTGTGGTACCGGTGAAGACGCCGGTTACCCGCATATGGACGGAAAGACCCTATGCACCTTTACTGCACCCTATTATTGGGTTCGGACAATGCATGTGTAGCATAGGTGGGAGGCTGTGAAGCCGGGGCGCTAGTCTCGGTGGAGCCAACAGTGAAATACCACCCTTGCGTTGTTGGAATTCTAACCTCGTACCGTTAGCCGGTACAGGGACAGTGGTAGGCGGGTAGTTTGACTGGGGCGGTCGCCTCCTAAAATGTAACGGAGGCTCTCAAAGGTTCCCTCAGCATGGTTGGTAATCATGCGTCGAGTGTAAAAGCACAAGGGAGCTTGACTGTGAGACAGACAAGTCGAGCAGGTACGAAAGTAGGATTTAGTGATCCGATGGTTCCGCGTGGAAGGGCCATCGCTCAAAGGATAAAAGGTACGCTAGGGATAACAGGCTGATCTTGCCCAAGAGTTCATATCGACGGCAAGGTTTGGCACCTCGATGTCGGTTCATCGCATCCTGGGGCTGGAGAAGGTCCCAAGGGTTTGGCTGTTCGCCAATTAAAGCGGTACGTGAACTGGGTTCAGAACGTCGTGAGACAGTTCGGTCCCTATCCTATGCGGGCGCAGGAAACTTGAGGAGTCTCGTTCTTAGTACGAGAGGACCGGAATGAACGGACCGACGGTGTATCTGTTGTCGCGCCAGCGGCATAGCAGAGTAGCCATGTCCGGATGGGATAAGCACTGAAAGCATCTAAGTGCGAAACCCGCTCCAAGATAAGGTTTCCCAGGGATTTATTCCCCTAAAGGATCCAAGGAGATGACTTGGTTGATAGGCTGCAGATGTAAATCCGGTAACGGATGAGTCGAGCAGTACTAATAATCCGTGCGACTTGCCAATTCTTTACTGAATACACATTGTGTGCATCAATAAACTTGTAAGACTTTGCATACTGAGTTTCTTCCCAATTTTTGAATTTAAAATTCAGGTGTCTATATCGCGGGTGATACACCTCTTCCCATTCCGAACAGAGAAGTTAAGCCCCGCAGAGCCGATGGTACTACATGGGAGACTGTGTGGGAGAGTAGGTCGATGCCTGATTTATTATTAAATCCCGTTATGATGTTGATAACGGGATTTTTTTTTGTTAACCACCAACGATGAAGAAATCTCGTGATTTTATTTCTGTTCGTTATGAAAAATTTGTATTTTAGTGCATCTGAGTTGTGATTCCTTCACCAAACAATTGTAGTCAATGAAAGTTCTTATCACCGGCATCGGAGGTTTTGCAGGAAGCCATTTAGCAGATTACATTATTGCCAATACCGATGCTACAGTCAGCGGCATTCTCCGCGATCTCGAAAAATCGGACAACATTCGTCAGCACAACGGAAAAATTTTTTTGAGCCACTGTGATATTGGCGAATTTCAACCCGTTTTCAAAGTAATCAAAGAAATTAAGCCGGACATCATCTTTCACGTTGCAGGTCAAGCGTTTGTTCCCAGTTCGTTTGAGTTTGCGGCAGAGACTTTTAAAACCAATGTCATTGGCACCATCAACATTTTTGAAGCAGTAAAAGCGCTGGAAATTAATCCCCGAATTGTTGTTGTTACGTCTGGAGAAATTTATGGTGAAACCTTCGGCTTGCCTGCGCTTCATTCCGAACAATCAATTCCTCAGCCAGTCAACCCCTACGCCGCAAGCAAAACAAGTGTAGATTACATTGCGCAAACGTACAAAAAGTATGAAGGATTGAACATTGTTATTGCCCGTCCGTTCAATCACACCGGTCCTCGCCAGAAACCGAGTTTTGTTTGTTCTTCTCTTGCAAAGCAAATTGTTGCGCTGCAAAAAAACTCATCAAAAAAAATTTTGAAAGTTGGCAATGTAAAAGCACGCCGCGATTTTACCGACGTTAGAGATATTGTTCGCGGGTATTGGATGCTTTCACAAATTGATAATAAGACAAATTATATTTTTAATCTATGTTCCGGCAATATTTTTTCCATTGAAGAAATCATTGCTCTTTATGAAGAAATTACCGGAATGAAATTTGAGTTGCACGTTGAGCCCAAACGCTTGCGTGGATACGATATTCAATTGCTTGCAGGCAATCATAGTGCAATTACTCATTCAGTGGGATGGAAACCCAGCATTCCTTTTAAGCAAACGCTTATCGATCTACTGAATTATTGGAAAGAAAAGGAAGAATAGCATGCCAAAAAAAGCATTAATAACCGGTATAACTGGTCAGGATGGTTCCTACCTTGCAGAACTACTACTTGAAAAAGGATACGAAGTGCATGGTGTCATTCGCCGAAGCAGTTCATTCAATACTGGACGCATTGACCATATCTTCAATGATCCGAAATACTCCGGAAAAACCTTTTTCCTTCATCATGGAGATATAACAGATACCAGCAACATCAATCGCCTGCTGGAAAAAATTGTGCCGGACGAAATTTACAATCTTGCTGCACAAAGTCACGTGAAAGTATCGTTCGAAGTGCCAGAGTACACTGCGGAAGTGGATGCAATTGGCACACTCCGTTTTCTTGACGCAATTCGTGAAGTGGGAATTAAAACGAAATTTTATCAGGCATCTACCAGCGAATTGTACGGAAAAGTGCAGGCAATACCGCAAGACGAAAAAACGCCCTTCTATCCTCGCAGTCCGTACGGTGTGGCAAAGTTATACGGTTATTGGATTATCGTGAACTATCGTGAAGCATATAACATCTTTGCCTGTAATGGAATTTTATTCAACCATGAATCTCCGCGTCGCGGCGAGACATTTGTAACACGGAAGATTACGATGGCTGCGGCAAGAATTAAACTCGGTCTGCAACAAAAATTACTGCTCGGCAACCTTAATGCAAAACGTGACTGGGGATATGCGCCTGAATATGTTGAAGGAATGTGGCGGATGTTGCAATTAGATGCGCCGGAAGATTTTGTGCTTGCCACCGGAGAAACTCATACCGTGCGCGAGTTTGTTGATGCGGCGTTTGGTGAATTGGATATGCAGTTGAAGTGGGAGGGAGAAGGCGAACAGGAAAAAGGATTGCTCAATGGAAAAGTAGTTGTAGAAGTTGATCCGAAATATTATCGCCCAACAGAAGTTGATATCCTCATCGGCAATCCGGCAAAAGCAAAAGCAAAACTTGGGTGGGAAGCAAAAACAAAATTTGCCGACCTTGCGCGCTTGATGGCAAAAGCAGATTTTGAACTTGTGAAAAAGAGAGGATATTGACGTGAAGAAAGATTCAAAAATTTATGTTGCCGGTCATCGTGGGTTGGTAGGCTCGGCAATACTTCGACTGCTTCAACAACAAGGGTATACCAATCTTGTGTATAGAACACACGAGGAGCTTGATCTCACCAATCAACAAGCGGTGAAAAATTTTTTTGATCAGGAACAACCGGAATACGTTTTTCTTGCTGCGGCAAAAGTTGGAGGAATTCTTGCCAACAACACGTACCCTGCAGATTTTATTTATGTGAATCTTCAAATTCAAAATAATGTTATTCATCAGTCATACGTACATGGGGTAAAAAAGCTGTGTTTTCTTGGCAGCTCCTGCATTTACCCAAAACTTGCTCCTCAGCCGATGAAAGAGGAGTACTTACTAACCGGAAAACTTGAACCAACCAACGAGCCGTATGCCATTGCCAAAATTGCCGGAATAAAAATGGTACAATCCTACAACAGACAGTACGGAACGGATTATATTTCCGTAATGCCAACTAACCTCTATGGCCCGAATGATAATTTCGATCTGCAGCACTCGCATGTACTACCGGCACTTATCCGAAAATTTGTTGAAGCAAAAGAAAAACACGCACCATCGGTAGTATTGTGGGGTACCGGCACTCCCCGCCGCGAATTTTTGTACGTTGATGATATGGCGGATGCATGCATTTTTTTGATGAATACGTACAGTGGTAATGAGTTTGTTAACATCGGTACTGGTGAAGATATTACTATTCTTGAATTGGCGAATATAATAAAGAACGAGATTGGCTATAACGGTTCGTTGGAATTTGATACAACAAAGCCAGACGGCACACCACAAAAACTTCTTGATGTCACCAAAATCCATTCATTGGGATGGAAAGCGAAAGTGTCACTCGTGGAAGGTATTAAAAAGACGATTGAATGGTACATAGCCAACAAAAAGGGGAATTGATAGAGGAATAAAATTTTTGTATCTTACCATTGTAAAAGTTTTGTCTCTTATTTGCAGTTCGGAATTTAACCCTTTGGGAGAGTAACTCAGCTAAAAAGCGATACGTCCCGACAAAGTCGGAGTAGGTCGTCGGTTTAATTAGTTCTTAGAAAAGAAAAAAACATTCTGGGGCTGTAGCTCAGTTGGGAGAGCGATTCGTTCGCAACGAATAGGTCGTCGGTTCGATCCCGATCAGCTCCACAAAAATGCCAAGCCCTGTGCAACTTCGTGTTGGACAACCCTGCCAGGTCCGGAAGGAAGCAACAGCCTCCAAACACAAGTGTGATACAGTAAGCTTGGCTTTTTTTGTTTTTCTTTGATTTCTTCCACAAAAACTTACCTTGCACACCACTCATTATTTTCGTAAATTTCAACTAATTTATGAGGAAAACAGAACATTGTATTGAAATTTCATTACAATGGTGTTGGGGAACAATAAAAGTGTGATTCATCCGATGATGGATTATTCCGGAGATCCTGCATCGGACTGAATTTGTTTCAGTTTGCACTGAAACAAGTTCAGTTTGATGGAGTGCCAGGATACTGTTCAACATTACAGAAAGGTTTTAATGAAAAAAGAAATTCTTATCAACTCTGTCGGGAACGAAATTCGTATTGCAATTACTGAAGATGGAAAACTGGCAGAGTTGTTCGTAGAAACCCCCGAAAAAGAACGCATGGTGGGGGACATCTACCTTGGCAGAGTTGCCAAAGTAATGCCGGGAATTCAGGCGGCGTTTATTGATTTGGGAATGCAGCAGGATGGTTTTCTTCACTTTTCGGATGTCAGCAGTTATCAAGATGAGTTTAATACAATACTTGATGACGAGGAGGATGAGAGTGAAGAGATTGCGGAAAATGGCGAGGGTAATCATAGTGATGTCATCGTAGCTTCGCCAAAAGTCGAAAAGCGACTTCGTGAAGAGAAGAAAAAAGAGGTTAATCTTACCAAAGGTCAGGAAATCATTGTTCAAGTAACGAAAGAACCTGTTGGCAAAAAAGGCGTTCGGGTAACTTCTCAGGTATCACTTCCGGGAAGATTCCTTGTTCTTCTACCGTTTGACGGAAAGATTGGTATTTCTAAAAAAATTGTAAGTTTTCGCGAACGCCGTAGGTTACGACGGCTTGTCCGTTCAATTCTTCCCGCCGGCTTCGGCGTTATTGTTCGCACCAACGCAGAAAATCAGGATGAAAAACTTTTCCTGCAAGATTTGGAATCCCTTCTGAAAACATGGCGAGAGATTGAAGCCACTGCAAAAGAAGAACAACCGCCTGCGCTGATCTACAAGGATATGGCAACAACCTCCAGTGTTATTCGCGATTTGTTCAGCGAACAGGTAGAGCATGTTGTTGTTGATGACAAAAGGTTGTACCGCGAAATCAAGTCGTACATCAAAGTCTATTCGCCTGAAATGGCAGATAGAATTGAATACTACGGAAAGCGCGAACCGATTTTTGATGCATTTGGCATTGAAAAAGAAATTGCAACCTTAATGTCGCGCAAAGTCTGGCTCAAGCATGGTGGCTATATTATCATCGAGCCAACAGAAGCGATGACAGTGATTGATGTTAACAGCGGACGGTATGCAGCCAATAAGGAGCAGGAAGAAAATTCTTTACGCACCAATCTTGAAGCGGCGCGCGAAATCTGTCGCCAAATTCGGTTACGAGACCTCGGTGGTATTATCGTCATTGATTTTATTGACATGCTCGATGAGCGGAATAAGAAAAAAGTATACGACGAAGTAAAAAAAGAATTCAAACGCGACCGTGCGAAGCACACCATTCTTCCGCTCACTGATTTTTGTTTAATGCAGATTACCCGTCAACGGCAACGTCAAAGTGTTATTCATAGTTTTACCGAACCGTGTCCTACCTGCGGCGGTAGCGGAATGATTCAATCGAAGACGACAATATTGAGCAACATCGAACGATGGCTGCGCCGATTCCGCACGGAGTCACATGAGTGGCGGTTGCGCCTACGCGTTTCACCGAGTATGAAAGAGTTTCTGTTGAATGGAAGAATCTTTAATCGGAAAAATCGTCTGATAGTAAAATTCAGAACATGGCTGACCGTTGAAGAAGATAAATCGTTGCCGATTGATGAGTTTCAGTTTATTTCGGTAAAACAGGATAAAGATATTACCACTGAATTTATGAACTAACCTAACCAAGTCTTCCAAATCTTAAAGATTTGAAAAACTTTTCGTAATGGAGCATCAATGAAATTTTTTATCGATACAGCAAACATTGCTGAAATTAAAGAAGCCAATGCGCTCGGTGTACTGGATGGCGTAACAACGAATCCTTCACTTGTTGCCAAAGAAGGAAAAGAATTTATTCCGTTATTGAAGGAGATCTGTGCCATTGTTGATGGTCCCATTAGCGCCGAAGTTGTTTCGACAGATTTTGACGGTATGATGAAAGAAGCATACGAACTTGCAAAAATTCATAAAAACATTGTTGTTAAAATTCCTTTAATCAAAGAAGGGTTGAAAGCAGTAAAAGCATTGAAAGGCGACGGTATTCGCACGAACGTTACGTTGTGCTTTTCTCCGAATCAAGCATTGCTTGCAGCAAAGGCAGGCGCTGCATACATCAGTCCTTTTGTTGGCAGACTTGATGATATCAGTACAGACGGGATGCAATTAGTCGAACAAATCATCACCATCTACAACAACTACGGCTTTGATACGGAAGTGCTTGTCGCCAGTGTCCGCCATCCAATTCACGTTGTCCAGGCAGCGTTGATGGGTGCTCATGTTTGTACTATGCCGTTCAAGGTTATCGATCAACTCGTAAAACATCCGTTGACGGATATCGGACTTGAGCGATTTCTTGCCGACTGGGAAAAAGGACAAAAAAAATGAAACGTACTCCATTTTTTTCAATTCATCAAAAACTTGGTGCGAAAATAGTACCATTTGCCGGATACGAAATGCCGGTACAATATTCTGGTATAGTTGAAGAACATGAAACCGTTCGTAACTCCGTTGGCGTTTTTGATGTGTCGCACATGGGAGAGTTTTTTGTTGAAGGAGAACAAGCGCTGTCGTTCCTTCAAAAAGTAACCATTAACGATGTGTCGAAACTTGTGCTGGGCAAAGCGCAGTATTCTGCGATATGTTATGATAACGGCGGCATTATTGATGATTTGCTGGTGTACAAACGTACAGAAAATTCGTTTATGGTGGTTGTTAATGCGGCAAATATCGATAAGGATTGGGAGTGGATGAAGAGTCATTGTCCATCGGGAGTGAAGCTTGAAAACAGAAGTGATGATATTGCGCTTCTTGCAATTCAGGGGCCACAATCGTTGGCAACACTGCAAAAATTAACGCCAGTGAATTTGTCGACAATTCCGTATTACCATTTTGTACAAGGAACGGTAGCAGGCGTTGACATGACAATTTCACGCACTGGCTACACCGGCGAACTCGGTTTTGAAATTTATTTTGACGTCGTGCATGCCGAAAAAATATGGAATGCCATATTTGATGCTGGCAAAGAATTTGCCATTGCCCCTATTGGATTAGGTGCGCGCGATACGCTTCGCCTTGAAATGGGATACTGTTTATACGGAAACGATATTGATCAAACAACACATCCGTTAGAGGCCGGTTTAGGATGGATTACAAAATTGGATAAAGGGGATTTTATCGGCAAAGCCGCAATCCTACGAGCGAAAGCAGAAGGTCTAAAAAGAAAACTGGTCGGCTTGGTGTTGAACGATAAAGCAATTCCACGCCATGGTTATTCAATTGTGTCAGCCGATGGCGCCATCGTTGGCACAGTAACAAGCGGAACATTTTCGCCTTCGCTGGAAAAGGGGATTGCCATGGGGTATGTATCACTTTCGCACAGCACGGTTGGTTCGCTTGTGTACATTGATGTGAGGGGGAAAAAAGTTGAAGCACAAGTTGTTCCAACACCATTCTTGAAGAAAGATTAAACAGATCCTGACAGGGGGGACTTTGGTATGAAAATAGAGGTATTCTTTTCTCCTTCACAAATTGACGATTTATTTTTGCGTGACAAAAATGTGGTCGTCATTGACGTTTTACGTGCCAGCACCACGGTGATTACCGCACTGAACAACGGTGCGCGTGAAATTATTCCGGTGAACACCATCGAATCAGCAGTGAAAGTGTCCGGTAATCTCTTTGGTGATGTAGTATTGCGTGGTGGTGAACGGAACGGAAAAATTATCGAAGGATTCAATCTCGGCAATTCGCCATTTGAGTACACTGCAGAGGCAGTGAAAGGAAAATCAATTATCTTCTACACCACCAACGGTGCACCCGCAATGTGGAAAGCACGGTATGCAAAAAATCTTCTCGTTGCAGGATTTGTCAACATTGCCGCTGTGGTTCAAAAGATTAAAGAAATCAAAGAAGATATTTACATTCTCTGTGCCGGCAAACAAACGCAATTTTGCATTGAAGACGCGGTCTGTGCAGGAATGATTGCCAAATTGCTCATTGATGATGAAGAAACAGACATTGATTTCAATGATTCTGCAGTTGCTGCTGTAGCGCTGTACAAAAATTTCAGCAAAAACTTGTTGAAGATGGCGCGAAATTGCGACCACGGCAAGTATCTTATCGAAATAGGATTTGAAAAAGATATTGAGTTTTGCACGACGGTCAATTTGTTCGATGTAGTTCCGGAACTTTCTGCCAATGTGTTGAAACTGAAAAAGAAAAGTGAGACTGCTACGGCGCCTCATATACCAATAAGCATTGATACTTCTTCCGGCAAGGTAGAGTAACACAAAGGATATTACGCATGGAAGAATTCACCGTTGAAAACGAACCTCAGCAAGCTCCACCCCGCAGGAGAAAAAACGGAAACGGCGTTAAAAAAAGTTCGTCGAAGCGAAAACAGGTCTTTTCATTCCTGATCATCGTTGTTGGCATTATGACGTTGTTGAGTATGATGTCGTACTCTCCTGCTGATGAAGCCAGTGGCGATATCCGCTTTTCCGATCTATACAAAATTTTTACCAATGATCCGCTGATTCAACAAAAAGCAGAAACTACAACTAATTGGCTAGGCTTGTTTGGGGCTATTCTCTCCAACTTTCTTATCAATTCTACTATCGGGTTGTTTGCATTCATTGTACCGGTGCTACTGCTAATGTGGGGGTGGATATTGTTGCAAAGCGGCGATGTGCGCAGACTGGTCTATTTCACCAACTATGCTATTGTGGTCGGACTTCTCGGTTCAACATTCTTCGGACTGCTTCGTAAAACGGGCTTGGCAGAAGTCCTGTCATCCGAATGGCACGGAAGTTACGGCGCCTTTTGTGCTACCGTTTTGCAACAGGCGTTAGGACTTACAGGAGGGCTAATACTGACGTTATCGCTGGCGATTGTTGCCGTAACATTGGCTATTGATCTTGATCTTCACAAAACTTCCGAACGATTGATGAATTTATTCATCGCTATTGGTAAGTCGTTTGGCGCCAAAATGGATGAGTGGAAAGAACGGCAACAATTGCGCGCTCAACAACGTGACGAGGAAAAGAAACGCACAGCGGCAGAAATACAAATCAAATATCCCGATCAAGAATTACCGGTGAGAGAGTCGAAACCACGTCAATTTGAACCGACGCCAGCACAGGAAGTTGCAGAAGAAGAAAAGGAAGAAATGCCGGAAGTTTTTTCCAGATCATTTGCCAATGAACCGCCGCTGGAAATTAAAGAAGGTGTGCAGGAAAAAGAAGCAGAGTTGGAAGAACGCCAGGTTGAAGATGAGGAAATCGACTATGTCTTTCCATCCGTCGATTTGCTGGATCCCAAAAAATATGAAGAGAAAATTAGTGACGAAGAATTGAAGAACAATGCGGCATTTCTTCAAGCAAAACTTGCTGATTTTGGAGTTGAAATTGCCAACGTCAGCGTAACGCCGGGACCGGTGGTTACTTTGTATGAATTAGTGCCTGCTACCGGAGTAAAAGTTTCAAAAATCACTGCACTTTCAAACGACCTTGCCCTTGCCATGCAAGCGCGCGGGATTCGTATTGAAGCGCCGATTCCCGGAAAAGGGACAGTAGGCGTCGAAATTCCAAACCACAAACCGCAAATCGTTACAATTCGGAGTATTTTAAATTCAGAAAAATTTCGCGATAGCACTGCCGCTTTGCCGCTGGCAATGGGAAAGACGATTACCGGAGAAATTTTTATTGACGACCTTGCAAAAATGCCGCACCTCTTAATTGCCGGTGCAACAGGAATGGGAAAATCTGTTGGCATTAACACCATTATCGCCAGTTTGTTGTATCGTTTGCATCCCTCTGAAGTAAAATTCATTCTTGTTGATCCAAAAAAAATTGAATTGAGTTTGTATCTGCAATTGCAGAACCATTTCCTCGCCGTCTCGCCTGATATTGATGAGAAAATCATCACCCAACCAAACAATGCTGTGCTGGTATTAAAATCATGCGTAATTGAAATGGAACGTCGCTACGATCTTCTTGCTTCGGCAGGTGTTCGCCATGTGACTGATTATAATCAGCGGTTCAAGGAAGGTAAACTGAAAGGGAAAGATACTGATACCATAAAACATCGCTATCTTCCCTACATCATTGTCATCATTGATGAATTGGCAGACCTGATGTTAACTACTGCAAAAGAAGTGGAAGAGTCTATTGCCCGCATTGCACAGTTGGCGCGTGCAGTTGGCATTCATCTTGTTTTGGCAACACAACGCCCGTCGGTTGATGTGATTACCGGAGTGATTAAAGCGAATTTTCCATCACGCATTGCGTATGCGGTATCGTCAAAAATCGATTCTCGTACCATTCTCGACAGCGGCGGTGCAGAACAACTTATTGGTCGCGGCGATATGTTGTATCTTTCCGCCAGCACGCCAAAACCGGTGCGTATTCAAAATGCGTACATTTCGAGCGAAGAGGTAGAAGCCATTGTGGAATATATCAGTAAACAGAAAGGCTACAGCAGAATGTACGAACTTCCTTCTGCGCTGGAAAAAAAGAAAAACGGAAGTAGTAGTGGCGCCGCTGAACGGGATGAGTTGTTCGATGAAGCGGCACGGATTATTGTCCGTCATCAGCAAGGCTCTGTATCGTTGCTCCAACGGCGGCTCAGCATCGGATATTCTCGCGCCGCACGGCTTGTTGATCAACTGGAGGAAGCAGGTATTGTTGGTCCCTTTGACGGCAGCAAAGCCCGTGAAGTGTTGATTGAAACGGATGAGCAACTGGAAATCCTTCTTAAAAATTTAGGGTGATGATGATTCCTACTGCCAGCCTCATTGCTACGATGTTACTCTTTTCATTGCCGCTGCACGCTCAGGAACTTACCGCACAATACGTATTGGAGAAAGTTCAGGAAAAATATAGTACGATGAATGATGCGAGCGCGCAGTTTGTGCAAAAAACTATACTTCGCTTTGCAAAAAAGGAACAAGTGCAGTCGGGCTCAGTGAAGGTAAAGAAGGGAAATAAATATCGTGTTGAAACAGGCGAACAATTGCTGATGACCGACGGTACGACGGTGTGGATTGTCTCGCGGACAAACAAACAAGTGTTGATTGATCACTTCAACAGGAATAATCGGGTAATCTCTCCTGAAAAATTTTTGACCGGTTTACCGAATGATTTTGAAGTGAAACGTATTCAATCTGTCGATGGCGTAGTGAACATGTTGCTTGAACCGAAGGTTCGCAATGCGCAAACACGAAATATCCGTTCACTTACCGCATGGATACAAACCGGAACATGGGTGATTGAAAAAATTGAATATCTTGACCTACGCAACAATCGTATTGAAATTGCACTGTCAACGATTACCTTCAATCAACAGATACCTGATTCGGAATTTGTCTATGTTCCGCCGCAAGGAATGAAAATAGTAGATATGCGTGCAGTACAATGAAATCTTTTGTAAAAAATACTCTGCAAACAATCTTCAGCGTAGCGCTGGCGGCGCTCTTCTTGTATGTCGCGTTTCGCGGAAAAAATCTTGATGAGATTTGGCAGTCGCTTCTGAATGTTCATTGGAGTTGGTTCGTTATTTTGTTTGTTGGCAGCGCGTTGAGCCACATTCTCCGTGCTTGGCGCTGGCGGTATTTAATGTACCCGATCAAAGAAGACATTTCGTTGCGCAATGCCTTTTCAGTAACGATGATCGGCTACCTTATCAACAACGTTGTTCCTCGTCTAGGAGAATTTGTTCGGCCGTACGCCATGGGAAAGTTGGAGCGTGTTTCAAAAAGCGCTACAATGGGTACCATTATTCTCGAACGCATTTTAGATGTGGTTACCTTTGCATTCATTACATTAACTGTGCTGTCATTTTATGCGGAACCGTTTGCTCTCTGGTTCCCATCCATGGCGCGGTTTGAATGGCTCTTCTTTGTCGGGGCGATTGTTACCTTCGCTCTGTTCTTGCTGATGTTTTTGAAAGCAGAGATGATTTTTCAGTTTGTCAAGAACTTCTCGCATCTCCTTCCGAAACAATTGCGCGCCCGGTCAGACTACATCTTTACATCGTTTCTTTCCGGTTTCAAGGCATCAAAACATCCCGGCAACTTTTTCATGATCGGCGTAACAAGTTTGTTAATTTGGATTTCGTACATCGTGCTGTTGTATGTGCCGTTTTTCATTTACGATTTTCCACAAGAATATGGTTTGAATTTCGGTTCTGCGGCTGTGTTGCAGGTTGCGTCAGGACTTGCGTTTGCTCTTCCCACGCCAAGTGGCATTGGAAGTTATCACGCCTTTACATCATTTACCTTGACAAATTTATTTCATGTAGATGCGGAGAAAGCGCTGAGTTATGCATTCTACACACATCTGGTAGGATTTCTGACAACAACAATTCTCGGAATGTATTATTTCTTCAAAGATAAAATTCATCTTGCTGATGTTGTTTCGGAGGATAATGGGAAACATTTAACATGAGAGAACTGTTAATTGTTGTTTTTCTTTTTCTCTCGCCTCTGTTTTCACAGACGAAAGAATTGTTTGTTGTGAGCGAAAATGGTGTTGCTATTGTTGGCGGTATGGGAATCAGTCTGGTCAACGCCCCGGAAATCGTTGATTACATCAACGCCATTGCGCTGTCCAGTCAAAGGGTGGATGACTTTGCCACAGCGGTTGATTTTTTTGGCGGGGTTGAATTTCCCATAGCTGAAACGTGGGGATTGAAAATTGAACATACGTATCTCTTTAAGTCGTATTCAATTCTTACTACCACAGGAGCTACCAGTGAGTTGTTTTACTCGGTACAAGCCCCGTCAATTATTCTTCAGAAAGTGTATAGCGGTGAAGGGTATTTTGTAAAAATGGGGGGTGGAGGTGGATATCATGTTGGTAGTGCAAGTGAGAAAAGCTCAACATTCGGCATTACTACCGATTACACGACCTCGGGAATCGGTATAAAGGTCGAAATTGTCGGGCAGACAGCTTTTGATAAAAATTTGTACGGGTACATCGGTGGACAACTGGGGTGGGAATTGTTAGGGAAATTTTCCACATCAAGCAATGCTCCATCGGCTCTTGGAACAAAACATTTGAAATATTTTTTCGCTGGATTGAGATTCGGCATTACGTATTATTGGTAAGATTGTACGGAGGAACATGAAGTATATTGCTTTACTACTATGCGCTGTTGTTGTGTTGGCAATACCAATGCCAGCGCAGAAAAAATCCACATCAAAAAACAAAGGAACTACCACAGTGACTCAACAAAAACTCCAGTGGAGCAAAGGAACAGTAATTATTGAAACGACATTTGGAAATATTGTTATTGCGCTGAATGACTCTGCCGCTCCCAAACATTCAGCCAATTTCAGGAAATTAGCGAAGGAAGGATTCTACGAGGGAACGACATTCCATCGCGTCATTCCAGGTTTTATGATTCAAGGTGGTGATCCAAATTCGAAGGATGACGATCGTTCAAATGATGGAATAGGAGGGCCGCCGTACAAAATTGATGCCGAAATTGGTCTATCGCATGAACGCGGCGTTATTGCCGCCGCGCGTCAGGGTGATGCCGTCAATCCGCGTCGCCAATCGAACGGCAGTCAATTTTACATTACTGTGGCAGAAGCGAAATTTTTAGACGGGCAGTATTCTGTATTTGGAAAAGTGATAGAAGGAATGGATGTTGTTGATAAGATTGTAGCGGTGCCGCGCGACCAACGTGATAATCCGATTGAAAAAGTAGTTATTAAGAAAGTAACTGTTATTGAATAGTCCCTCAATGTTGCAAACGTGTCATCACCTTTGCAAGGTTGTTGAATTTCCATGGCGAAAACCAAAGAAAAATTCGATTTTGAGTCTTTCTACACTTCACTGCAAAAGAAAAATTTTGCCCCAGTCTATTTGTTTTACGGCGAAGAAGATTTTTTGATTGACGAGTGTGTGAATGCAATTGTGGAAAGCGCAGTTGACCCGGCGATGAAGGAATTCAATTTTGATAAATTGCACGGGAGTGATGTTGATGCAAAAAAAATCATCGCTGTAGCTTCATCATACCCCATGATGGCAGAGCGACGCGTAGTTATCGTAAAAAATTTTGAACGCACCGTAAAAAAAGAAAGTGAAGAGCTGTATGAAGCGTATTTCGAACATCCGTCTTCCACTACCGTGCTGGTATTGCTTGCCTCTCATCCTGATTTTCGCCGGAAGCCATACACCACGTTGAAAAAAACAGCTGTGTGCGGCGAATTTCGCCCCTTCTACGATAATGAAACACTTGTATGGATTGAGCAGCGAGTGAAAAAAATGAACCGTTCAATTGAGCCACAGGCCATTGCACTGTTGCATTCCCTCGTCGGCAATTCTCTTCGTGAATTGGCAAATGAACTGGATAAGGTGATGATTGCAATTGGCGACAAACCATCCATCACATCGGCGGGTGTTGAGCGTGTTGTTGGCGTGTCGCGTGAGTTCACAGTTTTTGAGCTGGCAAACAAAGTTGGTGAAAAAAACATTGGCAAGGCGTTGGAAATTGCAGAGCGGCTCATCAATTCGGGAGAGTCTGCTGTGGCGATGATTGCGACACTGGCAAGCCACTTTATGAAATTGTATAAACTGCACGATGCTGTGCGTCAACGAAAACCTGAGAGTGAACTTGCGCAGATAGCAGGCGTTCACCCATTTTTTCTGAAATCATACCTTCAGCAACTCCGTCACTACACTCCTGCAGAAGTAGAGAGCTCCTTCGTTATACTTTCTGATGCCGATCTGGCGGTGAAATCTTCCGCCGACCCGAAATTGACGTTGACGACAGCAATTACAGAAATCATCTCCGGTATGCCACACGAATCAACGCTTGTATGAATCTCTTTTCTGCACCGACATCGGATGAATGGCTGTTATTTGCATTTTTATTTTGCGCAATCGGGCTCTTCATTTTCATTGCTGAATATCTGCGTAACAAACTGCATGGCTCACCGGAAATAACCCGCAAACTTGTTCACATCCTGACAGGTGTGTTGATTTTTTTTGCTCCCGAATTGTTTCGCTCCGGAGTTCCGGCAATTCTTCTTGCCGTTTTATTCATCGTCATCAATTTTACCGCCATTCAACTTGGACTATTGAAGGGAATGCATGGCACTCACCGCCGTACGTACGGAACGGTCTATTACCCGCTTTCGTTTTTGATTTTGGTGTTGCTCTGTTGGGAGTCTGCGCCGGAGTTGATCTCTATTTCTATTCTTATTCTTGCTTTTGGTGATGCTGCCGCGGCTATTGTCGGAGAAAATCTTCATCATCCACACGAATTTCACCTGACCAGCGATAAAAAATCGTACGAAGGATCGTTGGTAATGTTTGTTACTACGATTATCATCATTGTTGTATGTATAAATCACTTTGGTATTGTAGTTGATAGAACAACGTTGATAATTGCGGCAGTGGCAACCGCTTTGTTTGTGACGGTGTGGGAGGCGATTTCATCCAAGGGGTTCGATAACCTTACAGTGCCGTTAAGTGCGGCGCTGATGCTGCACTCTTTCTTTATGCCATTTCCTCATCATGAACCAAGTCAAATGTTATATGCCGTACTGTTTGCTTCTGGTGTCGCAGTTATTTCAGTCTATCTTAAATTTCTTTCGCCGAGCGGCGCAGCGGCGACGTTTCTTCTTGCAACAATAATTTTTGGTCTTGGAGGATGGAAATGGACAATTCCTATATTGATTTTTTTTGTTGCATCAAGTCTTCTATCGAAGATTGTAAAGTTACAAAAGCGACATCTGGAGGCGATAGTCGAGAAGACAGATATGCGCGATGAAGGACAAGTCGCTGCCAATGGAGGAATTGCCGGCATTATCCTGCTACTGTGGTATTTCTTTCCAGACCAGGAATTTTTGTATCCATGCTATCTTGGTACTCTTGCCGCAGTTACTGCCGACACATGGAGTACGGAAATTGGAACGTTAGCCAAACAAAAGCCAGTGTCAATTATTTCACTGAAGAAGGTGGAAGCTGGTACAAGCGGTGGGGTTTCTTTTGTTGGCATGACAGGCGGTATAATGGGCGCAATGATGATTGCTTATACTGGTTGGTTGATGGATGCAGAAACAATATCTCTAACAACAGCAGGGAAAATTGTTGCCGCAGGTTTTATTGGTTCGCTTGTTGACAGTTTTTTGGGTGCAACAGTTCAGGCGCAATATCAATCTGATGGGGGAGTAATTGTTGAACGCACAGTGTACCATGGCAAGCCAACAACGTTGGTGCGGGGATTTCGGTGGATTGATAATGACATTGTTAATTGGTTATGTGCGTGTACGGGAGCTGTGGTAATGTATGCGCTTATCTAAAGAAATTTCAACACCTTTTGCATTAACAGATAAAGAATGGTACCTTCATTCCGTATGACAAAAGAAGTTTTAGTTCAATCCGTAAAAATTGGTGGGGGCAATCCGCTGGTGTTGATTGCCGGACCGTGTGTGGTAGAAAATCGTGAGATGATTTTTCGTACCGCAGAAAAAATTAAGTCTGTATGTGAGAGACATCATGTTGCTTTCATCTTTAAATCTTCGTACAAGAAAGCAAACAGGACAAGCGTCAGTGGTTTTGTGACGATTGGAATGGATGAAGCGTTGAGTATATTGGATGAGGTAAAAAAACAATTTGGTGTTCCAATCCTTACCGACATTCACACAGCGGAAGAAGCAACCATTGCGGCGCAAGTGGCAGACGTGTTGCAAATACCAGCGTTTCTCTGTCGGCAAACCGATTTGCTGATTGCCGCCGGAAACACACAGAAGGCTGTCAATATTAAAAAGGGACAATTTCTGGCGCCTGAAGATATTCGTCATCCTATTGAAAAAGTAGCATCTACCGGTAACAGGAATATTCTGGTTACAGAGCGTGGCACGACTTTCGGTTATCACAACCTTGTTGTTGATATGCGCGGCTTGGCGATCATGCGGAAGTTTGGTTATCCAGTGGTGTTGGATGCGACTCACTCCGTACAATTACCAAGTGGTTCCGGCGGACAAAGCGGCGGAGAGCCGGAGTTTATTTTTCCGATTGCTCGGGCAGGTGTTGCGGTTGGTGTTGATGCGCTCTTCGTCGAAACTCATCCAAATCCGCCCGCTGCGTTGAGTGATGCCGCCAGCCAATTGCCTCTGGAACAGTTGGAGAATTTGATTTCACAAGTTGTTGCTATTGATAAAACAAGGAGAGAAGTTATTCGCTGATATGACATCTGATTCAAAAGATATTCAAAAAGCAAAAGAAGTTATCCGCATGGAAGCGGAAGCGGTAGCCGCGCTGGAAAGTAAAATCAACTCCTCTTTTCAGCAAGCGGTAGATATGCTCTTCAAGTGCAAAGGGAGAGTCATAATTACAGGAATGGGGAAGTCTGGTATTATTGCTCGTAAAATTGTGGCGACGATGAATTCTACCGGCACGCCGGCAATTTTTCTTCATCCATCTGATGCCGTACATGGTGATCTTGGTATGGTGCGTAAAGACGATGTGGTGATTTGTATTTCAAAAAGTGGCGATACGCAAGAAATCAGGCAATTGATTCCGATGTTCAAGCGCATTGGTGTGCCGATTATTTCAATGGTAGGGAAACTCAATTCTCCCCTTGCACAAATGTCGGATGTGACACTTGATATTTCTGTAAAGGAGGAAGCCTGTCCACACAATCTGGCGCCAACCACTTCGACCACAGCAACACTTGCCATGGGAGACGCACTCGCTGTTACTCTTCTTGAGAAAAAAAATTTCACTGCTGATGATTTTGCTATGTTCCATCCGGGTGGTAATCTTGGTAAGCGGTTGCTGTTGCGCGTGGAAGAACTTGCCATCACCGGCGATCAGATTCCGAAAATCGGTTTAAAGGCAAGTTTGAAAGATGCAATCCTGGAAATTACTGCCAAGCGCGTCGGCGCAACCTGCGTGTTGAATGGTGACGGCACGCTTGCCGGTATTATTACAGACGGAGACTTGCGCCGCTTACTACAAAAAACATCCGACATTTCAGGATTGACGGCAGAAGAAGTGATGACGAAAAATCCGAAAACCATTCGCAAAGGAACGCTTGCTTCTGTTGCACTACAAGAGATGGAAAACTACAGCATTACGCAACTGGTTATTATGGACGAGGATAGACATCCATACGGTCTTGTTCATCTGCACGACCTTGTTCGTGCAGGATTGGGGGGAGAATCATCAGCGTGAAGCAGTTTGTAACAGTTCTTCTCTGTGTTGCGGTGCTGTGTGGGTGTGAAGAGAAAGTAAAACCTTCTGTTCTCAGCGGTATTTCCAGTTCTCAACTTCCTTCGCAAGAAAGTTGGAATTCTACCATTACGTTTTCTGATTCGGGCATTGTAAAAGCCATTGTAAAGGCCGGGCATATTTACGCGTACGACAATTCCCGCGTTACGTATCTTGACTCCGGTGTTGCAGTAGATTTCTTTGATGAATTCGGCCGACATACAACAACGCTCACATCGCTTCGTGGTTCGGTGGATGAAGGAACAAATAATCTTGAAGCGATTGGCAATGTGGTGATTCGTTCCGACAGCGGCACGACTGTGTACACGGAAAAAATGTTTTGGGATAATCAGCGGCAGTTGATTCATTCGCCTGAATTTGTCCGCATTGTATCGCCGAAAGAAGAGCTGCAAGGAACCGGATTTGAATCCGACCACAACCTGAGGAACTACAAAATTTTCAAAGCCACCGGCAAAGCGGAACCAAAGTGAAAAACCTGAGTACAACATACCTCGTGTTAGTGCTTGTGTTGGTCCCTTATGGATTTTTTTACGCACAACACGATCAAACGGTAGTGTTGCAAAATGCCGATGTGTTTTCGGGACGGCGGTTGCCTAATGGCGAAGATGTACGTGAACTGGAAGGAAATGTTCGCTTTAAGCAAGGAAATGTGTATGTATGGTGTGATAAAGCAATTCAGTTCCTTAACAGAAATGAAATTGAACTTCTCGGTAATGTAAAAATTGTACGTGACACGGTAACCTTAACGTCGCGAAAAGGCCGCTACTACGGCAATCAACGTAAAGCCGATGGTGAGGGAAATGTGCGGTTAAAAACGCCGCACGTAACATTGTATGCCGATTTCGGAACGTACTATGTTGACGAGAAGCGGGCGTTCTTTCAACGGAATGTGAGGGTGGTTGATTCAACAACTACAATCTTCAGCGAACAATTAACGTATTACGAAAAAGAGCGTAAATCCGTTGCCATGCTGAACGTCAAAATAGTCAATGTTGCCAACAACGTAACAATGTGGGGAAATTATCTCGAACACTATGATTCGACACACTACAGCAAGATGATGGAGCAACCACGACTGATGCAGATAGATACAACAGATGATGGTGAGATTGATACGTTAGCGGTAAAAAGTGTTGTCATGGAATCGTACGACGATTCAACGAAAAGACTTATTGCCACCGACAGCGTGGCGATTGTACGCGGAGCGATGGCGGCGCGTTGCGGATTGGTTCATTATTATAGGGCTGATGAAAAAATACATCTGTTTCAGTCGCCAATTGTGTGGTATGAAGAAAATCAGGTTACTGGCGATACGATATACTTGATGCTGAAGGATAATAAATTGCAAACGGCCATTGTACGATCGCGTGCGTTTGTCGCATCACAAAGTGACAGCAGTTTTCCGGATCGGTACAACCAACTTACAGGACGCACTATTACGCTGAAATTCCGCAACAATAAATTACAGGAAACATTTGTTGAAAGAAACGCCATCAGTCTGTATTTTCTGTATAATGATAGCGCCGCTAACGGCGTAAACAAAACCAGCGGCGATTATATCTTTATGAAATTTAAGGAAGGAAAACCGGAGACCATTACTATCTCCAAAGGCATAGAAGGCTCGTACTATCCCGAAAATCTTGTTGAACGCAACGGCACATCGGCATACAATCTGGATGGATTTCTCCTGCGTACCGATAGACCAACATTGGCAACCGTCTTTCCAAAAAAACAATGAACAGCAACGTCGGCCAAACAGATCATCTACCTAAGAAAATATTGCGGGCGGAACATCTTGTAAAAAAATACAAGAAGCGCGCCGTCGTGAATGATGTATCACTCTCAGTGCAACAAGGTGAAATTGTGGGATTGCTCGGTCCGAATGGAGCAGGAAAATCCACAACATTTTATATGATTGTTGGAATGATTCGTCCGAATTCGGGAAAAGTGTTTCTTGACGAGACGGAGATAACAACATTACCGATGTACAAACGGGCGCGGTTAGGTGTTGGGTATTTAACGCAGGAAGCGTCTGTTTTTCGTACCATGAGTGTACGCGATAATATCCTTTCTGTGTTGCAATTGACCAATTTGCCGGCGAAAGTTCAACAGGAACGATGTGAAAAGTTGATGGAAGAATTCGGTTTGCAGCACATTGCAAAAAGCAAAGGGTATATGCTTTCAGGAGGGGAGCGGCGTCGTACTGAAATTGCGCGTGCATTGGCGGTTGATCCGAAATTCATTTTGCTCGATGAACCATTTGCAGGCATTGACCCAATTGCTGTTGAAGATATTATGGAAATCGTGACACAATTAAAGTTTCGCAACATCGGCGTGTTGATTACCGATCACAACGTGCACGAAACGCTCTCTATTACTGATCGATCCTATCTTCTGTTTGAAGGAAAAATTTTACGGGCGGGAAGTGCTGAGGAATTAGCAAACGATCCGGAGGCGAGAAAATTATATTTAGGGGAAAGCTTTAAATTGGATCGCTACGAATGAACAACGGAACTGAAATAAGACAATCATAGCAATAAAAATTATTCTGCACTCAACATTCAGATATCAGTATTCAAGGAAACAACAATGGTCGTAGTAGTAGAACAGAATGCAACAGAAAAAGAAATAGAAGGCATCATCAAAGTTCTCCATGATTTTGGATTTGATGTTCATCGTTCAACCGGAGTCAATCAAACTGTGTTAGGCGCTATCGGCGTAAAGCCGGATTTTGATACGCGTCAGTTGGAACTACTGCCCGGCGTAGCGCGAGTGTACCGCATCACCGAGCCGTACAAACTTGCCAGCCGTTCATTCAAATCAGAAAAAACCATTATTGATGTTGACGGTATAAAAATAGGAGGCAATGCCATTGTTATCATGGCTGGTCCCTGCTCGGTGGAAAATGAAAAACAGATTTTTACCATTGCCGAGCAGGTTGCCAAAGCAGGCGCAAAATTTCTACGCGGTGGAGCATTCAAACCGCGCACCTCGCCGTACAGTTTCCAGGGACTTGGTGAAGAAGGGTTGAAGTTAATGCGCAAAGCGGCGGACACGTTCGGATTGAAAGTGATTACCGAAGCGATGGATGGAACACAGATTGAACTGATTGAACAGTATGCCGATGTCATTCAAATTGGTGCACGAAATATGCAAAACTACAATTTTCTGAGAGAACTCGGTAAAGCAAAAAGACCAGTGATGTTAAAGCGAGGTCTTTCTGCAACATTTGAAGAGTGGCTGATGTCGGCAGAATACATCCTTTCCAGTGGAAACAAGCAAGTGATGCTATGCGAACGCGGCATTCGCACGTTTGAAACTGCTACACGGAACACAATGGACATTAGCGCAATTCCTGTTGTTCATGCAAAGAGTCATTTACCCATTATTGCCGATCCATCACACGGCATCGGCATACGCGATAAAGTTATTCCTATGGCGCGCGCCGCTGTTGCCGCAGGCGCAGATGGCATTATTGTTGAAGTGCATCACGATCCAGATCATGCAAAATCGGACGGAGCGCAATCGCTCTTTCCGAATCAATTCGAAGAAATGATGAAGCAACTTCGTGCCATCGCTGAAGCAATAGGACGAACACTTGCGTAACTGAAAAGTATAATCCGCAAAGTGCACAAAGATAAACTACATAAAAACAAACGCAGTGAAAATCTTTGTGTCCTCTGCGGCTACAGAACAGTATGAATATTTCAATCATCGGTCTTGGAGTCATTGGCGGATCGCTCGGTTTGGCAATTAAACAAATTCACCCCGACTATCGCATCACAGGATATGACCGTTCCGATCCACTGCGGCAAGCACTGCAGCGCGGTGCCATTGATTTTGGCGCTTCGTCGCTGTCGGCCGCACTCCATGATGCCGATATTGTCTTTCTCTGCACACCAGTATCAACAATATTGACCTTCCTACCCCAAGTTGCGTCACTCATCAAGCCCTCTGCTATCGTAACAGATGTTGGCAGTACAAAAAACGAAATCGTCACTGCCGCAAAAAAATATTTTCGATCGAAAAGAATATTTGTCGGCGGGCATCCCATGGCAGGTTCTGAAGGTAAAGGAATTGATTACGCTGACGCATTGATGTTTCAGAATGCAACGTACGTGTTGTGCGTAGACGAGAAGCAACGGAAGAATATCACTGCATTAACTTCACTGCTTCACTCCATTGGTGCGCGTGTGCTGTTTCTTTCCGCAAAAGAACATGACGCAGTTGCCGCCGCCATCAGCCATCTGCCACAGTTGATTGCTGTGGCGATGATGAATCTTGCGGGGAAGAAGAACAGAAAGAATCCCGCCTTCCTTCAACTGGCAGCGGGAGGCTTCCGCGACATCACTCGTATTGCATCCAGTCCGTATGAGATGTGGAACGATATTCTTTCGTCAAATGCCGGTGAGATTAGAAAAGTGTTAAGAGAATTTTCTTCACTGCTTACTCGGTATGAAAAAGATCTTCGAACCCCAAAAGCACAATCAAACTTTGCCCGACGTTTCAGGGAAGCGAAAACATTGCGCGATGCTATTCCGAAAAATTCCAAAGGATTTCTGCATCCCTTGTTTGAAGTCTATGTTTCTGTTGATGATAAACCGGGCGTCCTTTCGCACCTGACCACAGCGCTCTTCAAAGCAAAGATCAACATTAAAGATATTGAACTGCTGAAGATACGGGACGGTAAAGGCGGTACGTTCCGGTTGTCGTTTGATTCGAGAAAAGAAGCGGAGCATGCTGAACACGTGTTGAAGGAAGCGAAGATAAAAGTTCTTTAAAACGCAAAACGCCGCTGACACAGCGGCGTTTATTTTTGTGAACAGATCGACGAAATTGTTAAGATTTCGTGGATGTTGTTAGGTTTCCGTAGAAGGTTTTGAAGTTGTAGTGGTGGATTTCATATCGCTTTTCTTTTCTGGCGGCGTTTCTTTCTTTGAAGTTTTTTCACCTGTTTTCTTCGCGTGTGAAGAATCCTTCGGATAATCGGTAAGATAAAATCCCGAGCCTTTGAAAATCATCCCACCGCCGGCTCCAATTACTCGTTGTAAGCGATCTTGTTTGCAGTTAGGACAGGTAACGAGCGGAGAATCTTTCATCGATTGAAATTCTTCAAACTCATGTGAACAGTTGTTGCATCTGTATTGATATGTGGGCATAACTATTGTTTCATCCTCCTTTGTTTCTCTTTTCTTGTATGCAAGTTCATACTGCAAGGGATAACAACGAAGTCACTGTAATTTTGAAAATGCTTCTCTCATCCGTGTTACGGCTTTTTCCAGTTCCTGCATTGAGCAAGCATACGAAAGCCGGATATTGTTCTTTGCCCCAAATCCGGAACCGGGAACTGTGACAACTTTCGCTTCTGAAATTAAAAAATGAGCAACATCATCGCAATTTTTAATTTTTCGTCCGTTGTAACTTGTCCCAAAGAAATCGCTCACATTGGGGAAGAGATAGAACGCCCCGCTCGGTTTTGTTGATGTAATGCCGGGAATGGTAATCATTTCGGAGTAAAGATAATCTCTCCGGCGTTTGAATTCGTCCGTCATTTTGCGCACCTCGTCATCGCTGCCGGTAAATGCAGCGTACGCCGCTTTCTGCGCAATAGAATTCGGTGCGCTGGTAACTTGACTCTGCACTTTTTCTGCCGCCTCAACCACTTCTTGTGCGGCGGCAAGAAATCCGATGCGCCAACCGGTCATGGCATACGCTTTTGAAACGCCATTGATGGTGATTATTTGATTTTTGATTTCAGGAATTGATCCGAGACTGAAATGCTTCATTCCGTCGTAAATCACTTTTTCATAGATTTCATCCGCAATCACGTAAATACCGGTATGCTTGACAACTTCTCCAATCGCATGCAATTCTTCCTGTGAATACACTGAACCTGTGGGATTCGAAGGGGAGCAGAGAATCAATGCTTTTGTTTTTTTGGTAATCGCTTTTTTCAATTGCAAAGGCGACATTTTGAAATCGGTCTTCTCAGTGGTTTTTATTATCACAGGGATGGCATCAACCAATTTTACCATTTCGGGATAACTCACCCAGTACGGCGCGGGAATAATCACTTCGTCGCCTCTGTTGCAGATTGCCTGCAGAGCGTTGTAGATGGAATGTTTTGCACCGTTGGAAATGAGAATTTGCGATGGTTCAACTTCAATGTTGTTGTCGCGTTGTAATTTGTGGGCGATGGCAGTACGCAACTCCGGTATGCCTGCATTAATGGTGTACTTCGTAAAGTTTTCTTCAATTGCTTTAATGGCGGCATCTTTAATATGACGCGGTGTGGGGAAATCCGGTTCACCGGCAGTAAGACTGATGACGTCGATGCCTTCTGCTTTCAATTTTTTTGCCAACGCCGTTAACGCAAGAGTTTGTGATGCTTCTGCTTGTGCTACTTTTTTCGATAATGATTTCACAGTATGATCTTCCTTTCAACGTATTTCACCACAACATGACAACGCCACAAAAACATCGTGCAACTGTGTATGGTGTGGTTATAAATTTTTTAATTTTTGTTGTAACGCTTTGTGAACTGCAGTTGGTACCATATCCTTCACATCACCGCCCAGTCGTGCAACTTCGCGGATGATGGTAGAGTTGAGATAGGTGTACTTCTCATGCGGCATTAGGAACACTGTGGTGATCGTAGGAGCCAATTTGCGGTTCATGAGCGCCATTTGGAATTCGTACTCGAAGTCCGACACAGCTCGCAAACCGCGGATCAACGCCGACGCCTTGTTTTTGCGTGCGAAGTTGACCAGTAAACCGCTGAATTGTTCGGCGGTTGCATTGTGTATTTTTTGATCTTTCAATGCGGCGCGTACCAGTGCAACGCGCTCGTCAGCGGTAAACATCGGTGTTTTCGACGAGTTGACTGCTACGGTAACAATAACGCGGTCGAACAATTTTGATGCGCGTTCAATGATATCGAGATGTCCGTTGGTAATCGGATCAAATGTTCCGGGGTAAATGGCAATCTTCATTGTTCAGTTTTTTTATGTTGAAAAAACGAGACGCTGGTTCGACCGTAGTTTTTTTGCACCGCAATTTCCCAGCGTGAGCCGGGACGAAATTCAAAATTCTTCGGATGTTCGATGATCAGATATCCATCATCAGCAACAAGATTGTTGTCAAAAATCGTGTTCGGTAAATCTGGTAGTGATTCCAGTGCGTATGGTGGATCAGCAAAGATAACATCGTATTGTCTGTGAAACGACTGTATAAATTGATAAACATCTCCATGCACTACCTGTGTATTAGGAGTCTCTTTTGCGTTCCCATTGGTTGTTATCGATGCTAAATTTGCTTTGAGAAATTGTACTGCCGAACGACTGCTTTCAACAAATACTACCTTCTTTGCACCGCGGCTGAGCGCTTCAATGCCAACACTTCCGCTTCCAGCAAACAGATCGAGCACCTGCGATTGGGTCCAGTTAATGCGTGATTGCATGACATTGAAGATTGCCCCTTTCACTTTGTCTGTTGCAGGCCGAACGGAATTATCCGGCACTGTTCGTAAGATTCTTCCTTTATATTTTCCTGCAATAACTCTCATTGTCATTACTGCTGTACTGTGGAGACGCTGTTCATGTCAAAGAAACGTTCTTCATTCTTCTCGAATTGCTAAACCAACTGCTGCAGTAAATTCCTGACGTTTTGCTTTCAATTCTTCAATATTTTTCAATGCTGCCGGAAGAGCAATTTTACGAAATGGATCGGAAAGTTGTACGGGGCACGACGTCAACTCTTTTAATTCGTCGGCCATAGCTTGCGTTACAATTCTGCCGTGGAGAAAAATTGTCTCTGCACGTTTGTTTCGCGCATACTGGTTAACTACTGATAAATCAGCACTATTTCGTTTCATTGTTTGTATATGAGCATTTTTGCCTTTGATGAGCAAGCTTGCATCAATTGTGTCTTCATCAACACCAACAACCACAGTGCGCTTTGACGTGATTTCCGGGAAAGTGTGGGTTAAACAACTTTCAGCACAAAAATGATCGACATCAACAATGTGAAGAGAGCCATTGAGCCGTTCACAGACAGTATTAAGAAAATTCAAAAATGACTTTCGCACGGTAATTATCATGGCGTCGTTGCCTGGTTCCCCCTGGTCATTTACCAGCGCGTACGGCAGTATAACGAATTGCTCGGGATTTGCATCGGGATATAAATTTTTCAATTCCCACTCGAGATGTACAGCAAATTCATCGTCCGTCAGCGACTGTTCTACGGGAATGGTGTGCACCGTTGCCATGTTGCTGTTCAATCCGAACGAAAAGAAGTGAGCACCCGCGCCAATGTTTTTCATGAACGACTGAATTTCTTTCACAAAAGTTTTTTCACGTGCCGTCATACCGGTTTCGTTGTACACTTCCGGGTCGTCGAAGTTAATGCTTGAATCGAATGAGCCGGCGGCGGTCAATGTCTTTCCCCGTGGGCTGTGTGCAACTTCAACGGCGGTAATGTGTGTTCGTTCGATGATGAATGCGAGGTAACGCTCGGTGCCTTTCATTGGACCTCGATGTACGGTTTCAATTTATTAAATTTCTTTTCTCCAATCCCTTTCACGTTTTTCATTTCGTTGATGTGTTTGAATAATCCTTTTTCTTCGCGGTAGAGAATGATGCGTTCTGCCGTTGCTTCACCAATACCGGGAAGTTTCATCAACTCGTTTTTTGTGGCTGAGTTGATGTTAATTTTCTTCTGCACCTCAATGTGCAGTGAATCGGCATGTAGCGCACCAGCAAGTATTTGTGACCGTTCGTGGAAAACCGAATCTGCGGCGGCATACTCAAATGCGCTGGTCGGTGATGAGACAACGTAAGTGTTATACGCCTTAATTGCAATGCCCGCCAGAAAAACAGCCGACAGAAAGATGAAGACCTTTTGTTCGTTTTTTGTAAAGGCAAAATATTCGTTAATCCGTTTGAATATCTTCATTAGATTGCGCAACGGCTATGAGAAGACATTCTTCATCTTCTCAAAAAACGATTTTTTCTTTTCCTCCTCGGTTGGCGTGATGTGTTCGCTGCCAGCGAGTTCTTTTAACAATTCTTTCTCACGTGAATTCACTTTTGGCGGGACCCATATTTGAATTCTGATGAGTTGATCGCCTCTGCCGTAACTGTTCAAATGCGGAATCCCTTTTTCTTTTAACCGGAGCATTTTTCCTGCCATTGTTCCCGGCTCAATTTTAATTCTCGCTTTCCCTGTCAATGTCGGCACTTCGAGATCAGTTCCTAAAACGGCTTCTGGAAAACTAATCATCGCATTGTAGATAATATCGTCGCCGTTGCGGATGAAGTGTTCATGTTTTTCTTCTACAAATTCAACAATCACATCACCCGGCGGGCCGCCTCGCCGTCCGGCATTTCCCTGTCCTTGCAGAGACATGTATTGTCCTTCGGACACGCCGGCCGGTACATTGACCTTAATTGTTGCTTCGCCATGTTCGCGTCCTTCGCCGTCGCACACGGGACATTTTTCACGAATGACTTGTCCGGTGCCGCTACAGTAGGTACAGGTGGAAATGTTGACGAATTGCCCGAACATTGATCGCGAAACGTGGCGAATTTCACCCGTGCCGTTGCATTGCGGACAGGTTGATTTTGACGAACCGGATTTAGCGCCGCTACCGCCGCAACTACTACATGTTTTCCATTTTTTGATTTTTATTTTCTTTTCTGTGCCGGTAGCAATTTCTTCGAGTGTTAATTTTAAGCGCACTCGAAGGTCGGAACCCTGTTCACCTGTTGCTTGCCTGGTTGTTCTGCGTGATTGTGTTCCACCGAACATCTCTTCAAAGATGCCTCCGCCGAAGATGTCGTTAAACTGTGAAAAGATGTCGTTGAAATTTGTGTAAGTATGGTAATCTGCCCCTCCGCGCATGCCCTGATGTCCGAATTGATCGTATCGTTGGCGTTTTTGTTGATCGGAAAGCACTTCGTACGCTTCGGTGGCTTCTTTGAATTTCTCTTCCGCTTCTTTATTGTTCGGATTTCTATCCGGATGATATTGAAGGGCAAGTTTGCGGTATGCTTTTTTGATTTCGTCGGTCGATGCCGAACGTGAAACGCCAAGCACCTCGTAGTAATCGCGTTTGCTTGCCATTAGTTTTTCACTTCCTCCTCAACGGGCGACGAAACGATGACTTTTGCATGGCGAAGTACTTTGTCATGCAAGAGATATCCTTTTTCGACTTCTTCGATAATAGTATGTGGTGGTACATCGGCTTTCGGAACTTGCATCAGCGCATCATGATAGTCCACATTAAATTCCTTGCCGACGGTTTCCATGACCTTCACTCCCTGTGCTTCGAGCACCTTCATGAATTTCGAATAAATTAGTTCAACTCCCTTATAGAAGGGGTCAGCTTCTAATTTCTCTTTTCCGTTTTTCAGAGAACGGGATAAATCATCGAGAATAGGAAGCAGTTGAAGGATAATGTGTTCGGCGGCATATTTGGTGATGTTTAAAGCATCGGCTTCAGTACGACGTTTGTAATTTTCAAACTCAGCCGCCTTTCTCAACAGCAGATCTTTATGCATTGCCGCCTGTTTTTCCAGTTCTTCAATTTTGCTCATTAGAAATTCAATTTCCGTCTTTTGGTCGGGTTGCGGCAACTCTCCGGCAGAATGCTGTTCTTCCGGAGTCTGTTGTTCTTGATTGTTTGATGAAACTTGTGTTTGATTATTTTCTACTTTTTTTTCTTCCATAGTTCCTGTTATTGTTTTGACTGTTGAAACAATTCCGAAATAGTCTTTGCAACGTAATCAACTAACGGAATCATCTTTGAATACTCCATTCGCTTAGGTCCTACAACTCCTACCGTCCCTGTAACATCGCCCACGGTGTAGGTGGAGGTAACAACGCTGAATTCTTTTAAATTATTAATCTTGTTTTCTTCGCCGATGGTTACCGTTGTACCAGGTTTCTGACCTGTGTTTTCAAGAACATGGATGATGATATCTTCGTTCTCCATTAACTCAATAATACTCTTGAAATTTTTTGTATTTTCAAATTCAGGTTGAGACAACATACTTTTTGATGCACCGATGTGAATTTTTTCGGTGCGGTTTTCATCGAATAGTTTATCTACTGATTCAATAAACAAGCGAATCAATCCGGTGTGTTCGTCCTGAACATCGCGCAATCGGTCGGCAAACGTGTCGCGGATTTCTTTCAGGGTCAAACCGCTGAGTCGCTCATTCAACAATTGGGAGACTTTTTCTAATCTGCTGCGCGGAATTTCGGATTTGATTTCGAGCATCATCGTTTTAACAAGTCCAGAGCGTATGGAAATGATAACCAGCAAACGCATGCTCGAAATTTGTATGAGCTCTAATTTTTCAAGAACTCCTGACGTCATTTGCGGAGCGGTAACGACGCTAAGTTGGTGAGAAATTGAACCAAGTATTTTTGATGCAATTTTCAGCACTTCGTCCGTTTCGATGCTGCTTTGCAGTTGCGATTGAATGACATTTTGGTCTTTTTCGGACAGTCTGTCAATTTCCATCAGTTCATTCACGTAAAAACGATACCCTTTGTCGGTCGGTATTCTACCGGCAGAGGTATGCGGATGGGCAAGGTACCCAAGATACTCCAAATCGGACATCACATTGCGTATGGTTGCTGCGCTCAATCCAATGTCTTTTCTTTTTGAAATGTAGCGCGAGCCCACCGGAACAGCCGTTTGAATGTAACTGTGCACAATGTTGTTTAGAATTGTTCTTTCCCGTTCGTTCAGTTCTTCGCTCATAAGACTAACACATTGTGAGGATAAAAAAATGCTATTTTTTTTTAAAAAATACGAATACTTCGAACGGTTGTCAAGGAATGAGAAAAAGTAAGCACCGGTGGGTTATTATCATCCTAGAAAACGGTTGGAATTTACAGTAGTGCTTTTTTCAGCATTAGACGGGAACAGTTTGACGTTCTTTCATTTTTTCGAGATTAGTTTCCAATTCTTTCCGAATATCGATGATGGTTTGATCGGATGTATACTTGGTGTACACAACATTGGAAAGTTCCACCAACGAACGTACGACCGCTTCAATAATAGAAGCCTGATTTTTAAGTTCGTTGACAAGCGAAATGATGTTGTTGGCAGTATTAGGATCGAAATTCCGCCGAGCGTTTCGTTCGAATGAAGATGATCGAAGCATAATAACAGCCAGAGCGTTGTTCACGTGATGGGCTATCGTCCGCACCGTAGTTTGAAACATTTGAACGGCCGCTTTTTGTTTTTCCTCTTCTAATTTCTCCAGTTCGCGTTGTTGCCGCTCTTTTCTGAACATGTATCGCTCGTATACTCCATTAATAAGAATGGGAAGATGGTCTAACTCCAGCCGTTCTTTTCTTGCATAATCATACGCACCCAGTTTCATAGCATTGACTGCAACCTCTTCTGTGCCAGCAGCAGTTAACATGATAACGGGAGTTTCCATTTTCTGCTCATTCAACCATTCAAGTACTTGTAGCCCTGTCATTGTTCCCAGATGATAATCCAAAAGAACGACATCGATGGGTTCGGACTTTAACATTTCTATTCCTTGCTCACCGCTGCTGGCAGTTATCACTGTGTAATTTCCTGAAGAACTAAGATCGAAACTTAGAAGGTTGATAAACGCGAGGTCATCATCAATAATTAGAATAGTCAGTGGTTTTTTCATAGTGCAAAACACTCCCCCATCTTTTAGGATAAAATTACACGTATTGGCTCCCTTTGTCAAGATTTTTTTGGAAAGTATTGCCGATGATGGGTAACTTTGTGATAAAAAAAATTCCCGAAGTTTGTTCGGGAACATTTTGCTGCCCTATGAGGACTCGAACCTCAACACGCAGATCCAGAGTCTGCTGTCCTGCCATTAGACGATAGGGCAATGCACTACAAAAATACAACAACGATATCAGAAAATCTACTTTTGTTTCTAGAGTAGAAATTTTAAAGTTATTTCTACCAATAAGATCAGCTTATGCATTATTCATTCCGCGTACCGTTGCTTCGACGAAGTTTTTATTTTTGTTACTCACTTTTACAGTAATATGAATGCCATCTTCTTCGTGTATTTGTTCCATGACTTCTGAGATTTCATGAATTTTCGAAATAAGTTTGTATTGAGTATGTGGGATGACAAAAGATAATTGCGTAAACGACTGGTGAATAATTTTTGAGAGTGTTTCTTTCAGTCCGAGAATGTTGATGCCGCGGCTGGCAGAGATAACAACGGAGGGGGTGTACCGTTGTTGCAACGCTCTGATGATGGTTCTATCATCAACAACATCAATTTTGTTGAAGACGTGCAACGTTGGAGTGTTGCCTGCGCCAAGGTCGGCTATAGTATTCTTCACAACGTCGATTTGTTCGTCCATGTGAGGGTGAGATACATCAATCACATGCAGAAGAATGTCTGCTTCGGTGATTTCTTCTAGTGTACTTTTGAACGAAGCCACCAAATGATGCGGAAGTTTGCGGATGAATCCGACAGTGTCTGTCATCAAAACTTTGGTGGTTGAATCGAGTTCAACAAGTCGTGTTGTTGGATCAAGCGTAGCAAAAAGTCTATTCTCAACAAACACCTCTGACTGTGACAGTGTATTGAGTAGAGTGGATTTTCCTGCATTTGTGTAGCCAACAATGGAAATGTTATAGTATTCTTTTCTTCCTTTTCTTTGTGTTGCGCGTTGTGTTGCAATTTTCTCCAGGCGTTCTTTTAAAGTAGCAATGCGCTCCTTAATCATACGTCGATCTGTCTCTATTTGTGTTTCACCTGGTCCACGTGTGCCGATGCCACCGTACTGTTTTGAAAGATGCGTCCACATACGAGTGAGACGTGGCAACAGATATTGCAGTTGTGCAAGTTCTACTTGAGTTTTTGCTTCCATTGTACGTGCCCGCGAGGCAAAGATGTCCAAAATTAAGCCGCTGCGGTCAACAATTTTTCTGTTAATGATACGTTCAAGGTTACGCACTTGGGCTGGTGAAAGGTCATCGTCAAAAATAATGAGAGAGATATCATCATCTTCCGCGAGTTGTGCAATCTGTTCTACTTTTCCTTTTCCGATGTAAAATGTTGGATCGATACGATCTTTGGTTTGGAGAATTTTGTGCACAATATCGGCGCCGGCGGTGTCGGCAAGTAGTGCTAATTCGTCAAGGTACTCTTCTGCTTGTTTTCTTCGAGTCAAGCCCGCCGCAACGGCTACTGCAATAGCGCGTTCGCGTTTGTCTTTTACCAACTCAATCATCGTTCCTTTTTTCCCGAGCAATAATCATTTCTGCGATCGCACACAATATTGCAAGCAACACAAAGTATTTCCATAATTCAATGCCAAATCTGCTTTGCAGAATTACATCGTGCATGGAGCTGTGGAATGTAAGAAGGGTAACATTATTCGGTTCTATACCGTACGATGCTAATAGCGACCGAATTTCTGCCTCTGTTGCACGCGTTCCATTTGACTCATGCGAATCGATATTTACTACCATTGTCATAACCGTTTCGCGTTGAGCAATGACGTAATAGTGCCCCACATTCAGCAGTGGTTCTGCATTAAACACTGTTTTAGTAGCGCCGCCGTCAGTAACTTTTGAATATGACCGTAGCGGTGTGAATCGTTGTTCAGGATCGGCCAACCGAAGGTGATGTATCGCGGCTTGGTTTAATTTTTTCATTTGCGCTGTAGAAAATTCAATGGGTTCGCCGGGAAAATACTGTGTGTTGAGTGCAACTAATTGAATTTGTGATGCCAAGTAGATGATGGACTGATTCAACAGGGGGACAAACACTCCCTTTACTGGAAAATTTGACCAACTGGTTGACGCCGGCACAGAATATCCAAGGATTTTTCCGTTGCTGTATTCTGTCAACCACAGGAATGGTGTATTGTTCGAAAGAGTAATAACTGGGCGCACGTTTTTTGAGACAGGAAATGAAAGTGAACGAAAGACATCAGGGGATTCGATGCTTTGTTTCGATGAAATGCCGGGTTCAAACATCCCTGAAAACATTGGAAATTCCAAATCAACCTTTTCGAAATGAGAGCCGTACGGCTGCGACGACGATAGTTGAACCTTATCTATTCCGATTATCCGCAGATAGTCGTACGCCACAAATTGTGAGTCAGAGGTAGGGAAAAATATCAATGCGCCTCCGCCGGAAATAAATTGACGCAAAAGTTCTTGTTGTGGTAGAGCAATTGTTTTTACTCCTGCGAGAATAATGACATCGCTGCTGTTGAGAGCGGTTGTTGAAAGCTGTGAGGGGGAAAGTTGTTTTATTAATACAGAAGATGACACAGTGTTGGTTACTTCCAACGCGGTAGTGATAAATGGCACCTGTGATTGATCCTGAGTAACCAACGTGACAGAAATTTGTTCCGGAACATAGACTGAAAAATATCGCTTGTTATCCGTTTCAAACTCGTCATCTTCAAGCTCAATAACGCCGGTAATGAAACCGGGACGCAATGGAGTAAAAGTAAAATTCAGCGTTCCCTGCTCGCCGCCGTTAAGTGAAATATTTTTTTGCATCACTGGCGTGCCGTTAATGGACATGCTGACAAGGTGATGTTCTTTGCGAGTTGTTCCATAATTTTTTACGACTGCTGAGACTGTGACAGGTTTTTGAACTTGAAGCAGTGTTGGGGGAATGGTGATGCGTTCAATGCCGACATTCTCCGGTACTGAAGCGCCAATGGTGAAATAGAACAACTTCACAAACGGTTCATACAACCGTTCTTGCGCTTTGTTGGTTTGTTCCGGCGAATGGAGTGTAGTTTGTTGACCATCGGTGAGAATGTAGATTTCTTTGTTGAAATTTTTAGACTGTTGCAATACTGTTGAACCAGCACGCAGAGCATCCTCAATTGTGTTATGCACAACACTCAGCGAGGTTTCATTGACCAGTGATTGTAATTTTTGTTTATCATGCGACAAGGTTTGCATAGCAGATGCAGGCAAATCTGAAAGGCGAAGGATGGCTGCATCATCACCTTCCTGCATTAATGAGATTATTTGTAGTGCCTTTTCCTTTGCCTGATCAAGATATTTTCCTTGCTCATTGTGTAATGTCATGCTGGCGGTGTTGTCGAGGATAATCAGCAGCGACGTTTTTGCATGCGACCCGTATGTGCCGAAATTTCCTTTCAATGCGGGACGTGAAAAAGCAAGAACAAGGGAAACGACGATGAGCGTGCGTAGCAACAGCAACAACCATTGGCGAATGGTAATTTTCCGCATTTTGTTTTTTTGCAGTTCTTTCAGGAATGTCAGCGTGCTGAATTCAATGGTGCGGAGTTTTCGTTTGTTCAACAAATGAATCAGAATCGGAATTGCCGCCGCTACCAGTCCGAATAGCACGAAGGGATTAAGAAAGGTCATACTGCTTTTTAAAAATACCAGCTTTAAATGAGTAAATGTATGAAGAATATACTATGACTTGTTTTCAAATCAAAGGTTCCCAAGGGCGTTCTCTGTGGATAACTATTGTAGCGTAGAATCCTTTACGTTCTGTATGCATCATATTGACAGAATAGTATGATTGACAAAACAATAACAATTGAAGAGTTAGTAAACCAGATTCCTGAATCGGTGGGATATTTAATGCGAAAAGGAATTAAATGCATCGCCTGCGGCGAACCGATTTGGGGAACGTTGGAATCTGCTGCAATGGAAAAGGGATTTACCGATGAGCAGATTGCAACATTTGTGAAAGAGTTAAACCAGTTAAAGACAAAGTAGTCGGCTACTGAGTAAGCAATTAGTTTAGTTTTGCTCACTACCATTCTCTTCAGTGAAACAACAAAGAAAGCACAGTTTATCTAAAAATTCCACTCAAGAGGTTGGTCGTTTGGTGCCGAGAGGGGGACTTGAACCCCCACGCCTTGCGGCACTGGCTTCTAAGACCAGCGTGTCTGCCAATTTCACCATCTCGGCGTAACTTCACTTCAATATACTAAAATTCAGATTTTTTCACGAGAAAAATCTTTGTACAATTTGTGTGGCGTGCGAATGACAGAACCCCGATCGGCAATGGAAGAAGAAAAATATTTCTCTTTGTTATGAATCAAACACATAAACAGCAACAGCAATTTGCTATCAGATTATCATTGATGGTGGGCGTGTTAATGCTTGTGGGGAAGTGGTATGCGTATCTGATTACAAACTCCACAGCTATTTTATCGGATGCTGCAGAATCAGTAGTTCATATTATTGCTGTTGCATTTGCCGCGTTTAGTTTATGGCTCACATTTCAACCAGCAGATGAAAGTCATCCGTATGGGCATGATAAAATTAGCTTCTTTTCAGCAGGCACTGAAGGATTGTTAATTATCATGGCGGCATTGTTTATCATCTACGAGTCAGTCTACAAATTACTCTACGGCATTACGCTCGAACGGTTGGACACCGGTACGATTTTTATTTTCGGAGCATCTGTGATCAATCTTGGCTTAGGCGCATTTCTTGTATGGCGTGGAAAAAAAACAAATTCACTTATTCTGATTGCCAATGGTAAGCATGTGCTCACTGATTCGTGGACAAGTTTTGGCGTAGTTGCCGGCTTACTGATGGTGATGTGGACAGGATGGCTCTTCTTTGACCCAATTGTTGCCCTACTTGTTGCGTTCAACATTTTGTGGGAAGGGGGAAAGTTAGTGCGTCAATCTGTTGGCGGGTTGATGGATGAAGCAGATAAAATAACAGAAGAAAAGATAAAAAATTTTCTTGATGAAGAGTCAAAAAAGCGGGGGATAAAGTATCACCAACTGCGGTGTCGTAACAGCGGCAACGCAGTCTGGGTTGAGTTTCATTTGCTCTTTCCCAATGCTACGTTGCTTGAACATGCTCATCATGTTTCAACAGAAATTGAGACTGATTTACATCGATTGATGGAAACCCGCACCCACATTATCACCCACCTTGAACCGATGGAAAGTCACGACGAGATACATGCAGGGGAATTGAAACATTAACACTTTCAGATTTTCCAAATCTTAAAGATTTGGAAAATCTGAAGTGCAAGAATCTGCTACCGTTAGCGCCAAAGTTCCAATATATTCTTTACAGCTTGAGGAGATAATTTCGGAAGTATTGTCCCTGCAGTATATTTCCCTAGCGGAGCGGGGATGCCGGGAAGTTGGGAAATATCGGTGTACGGAATGTGCATTCCGTATTTTGCATTCAATACTTTGATGAATTCGTTTGCTAAAATGCCGGCTCCTCTTCCTGTCGGATGAATGCCATCTAAACTGAATAATCCGCCGGTAACAAAATCTGCCGTAAATGTCTCACCCGCAACTTTGAATCCATTCTTTTTGATATCATTGAAAATAGTATGGATATCTACCAGCGCTAAATTCTTAGAAGTAGCTGCAGAGGCGATTGCTGTGTTATACGCCGCAATGGCTTTAGCTATTTCGGCCTGTTCCAACGAATCCAAGATTAATGCGTCAGGAATAGGATTGGTGTAATCAATACCCATCGTTTGATTTGTATCAATTCCTGCAGGAACTGAAACATTATTATCGCGATACCATTCACCTTTTTTTCCAATATAAGCAGAAGCTGCTAGCGTTAGTAATGGAGGGTTCGGTTCGGTGAAATATGTAACACCATCGCCTACACCTCTATTGCCATGTTTTTGATAGGAAAATGGAATAACTCCTTTATACTTTGCAACAACTCCCGGATTAACGGTAGTGAAATACGGAATTGATTTAATATCGGGGATATTAGCAACAATGATTTTTGTCGCCGGAAAATTATTTTTCAGAGAATCGATAGCCGCTTTATACAACTGGTCAAATGTTGCCGCCGGTGTTGGTGCATTGGGAATGACAGTGCCGCCTGCAACAATAACGCCGCCGTACACGGCGTACAACAGTACATCATTATTACCCAGCCAGAAAGAAATAAGATCTGCTTTTGGAGAAATATTTTTTGCTTGCTCAAATACGCTTTTCCCTTTCGACTGATCGCGAAGTACATGTTTGAAAAATGGATTTTGTCGTGTTACGAGCTTGGTATTAACGTCAGTTGTGTCAAAAAAATCTACAATCATTGCTCCGGGAATGCCGAGATTATCATACGGGCGGTTGAGCGATGCATTCAGCGGTGTGCCAGGGGCAAGTCCGCGTGGTCTGATGTCCGGACCTTCCAAGCTGATGAGTTCAATTCGCGCGGCTTTTCCGCTTGAACCGGGGTTTCCGGGATTTCCCCAAATGGGTTGTTCAAAGGTGCCGATGGTAGCTCCTGCTTTGACCAACTGTTGTGCAATAAGGTTTGGAAAACTGTACCTCTGTCCATCTTCAAACAACGCTCCTGATTGATATCCCGCTGTTAAACTGTTACCAATCGAAACATATTTTGCAATGGTGTTATTCCCTAAATCACTTTTCGGTAAACCTGACGGCGCTTCATCTGAGCAACTGATGAAAAGAATAGCGATTAATGCTGAACACAGCGCCGTGCATAATGTTGTTGATTTCATAATAGTACACTCCTAAAATGTTCCTGTTCATTAGAAAGAATATCCAACATTAACTCCCAACAGATGTGCGCGTGATTGATAGACGCCATCGAAGTCAATTGCGGTTCCCGTTACTGTACGATCAACGAATTGCAGAAACAAATATGCAACATCAACAGTCATATGTTCATTCACTTTGTAACCAACGCCCAGATTGTATCCATGTCTGTCTGCATCGGGAAGCAAAGGTTCAGTGTACTTATCTTGTACCGGATTGTTGTCGAACAGGTAGCCGAAACGAATTTGTAACTGTTCCATCGTATATTCGCCGCCGAAACGAAGGATGTACGTGTCTTCATAATTCTTCGGCGAAATTTGAGATGAGCCATCTTTTTTGAAATCTATTTTTAATTCTTTGTATGACGACCAGCCCACGTACTGATAGTCAGCTTCGAGTTCAAGATTTTGCATTGCTCTGTAGGCGATACCGATATATCCGGTTGCAGGCAGCTTTAATGATGCCGTCGCATCACCCGCAGGGTAAGCAGAGCGATTTGGTGTAAAGGTCACTGTTCCTTCTGCGTTAATTTTAACGGACGAACGGTACGATACACCTGTCGAAAGTTCTTCTGAAATTTTATAAATCGCACCAGCGGTAAATCCTACGCCTGACCCGCTTAATTCAAGATTTATCTTTCCATGAGGATCGAACGGGTCGCTGACGTAACGTTGAATAGTAACATCGCCAATGACGTAGTTTAATCCTGCTCCGACAGAAAGTTGTTCAGAAATTTTATATGCCACTGTGGGAGAAAAGAAAAACGACTTCAGGTCAACTTTTTGGGTGATGAACCTTCCCGACCACCCGTCTTTCCATTCAGTGCCGAGCCCAAATGGATTATTCACGCCCAGTCCGACGTTCAGATCATCGGTAATGTGGTAGGTGAAGTACGCATTAATAGGGGTAAAGAGTTGGTCAACCATTTCATTTTTTGTACTGAGGTTTAAGTTAGTTGGACCGTAGAATACTGATTGTGGTGTAATCAGTGTTGTGCCTGCATACACATAGTTTTGTGTTTGAAATCCCAGACCGGCGGGGTTGAAATAGATGGCGGAAGCGTCATACGCCCGTGCAGCAAATGCGCCCCCTTGCGCCATTGCGCGAGCGCCATGTTCGTTAAGTTGAAATCCTCCTGCATGTACTACGAAAGGAGAGCAGAAGAGAAAAACGAAAAGTACAGTTATGTTTTTCATAGGAATTTCTCCGCATATAAAAATTGATGACGGGGGAAAATATGCTGAATGATATTTAGAAAAGCAAAACTATAAATTCGCAACAAAAACAATAATGATACTTGACTCTGTATTTTGCATTGCCTATTATAGCACACGTTTTTGTATATCCACAAATAATACATTTTTATCCATTTTTAGGGAGGAACTATGAAAAAAGTTTTCTACACATTGGTATGTATGGCAGGACTAATTTCTGCTACGGTGTTTAATGGCTGTAAAGATGAGGAAAGTGGAACCAACCCCCCAACAACTGATACGAAAGTTCCGGACGATATTTTTCCGCTCACAGCAGGTCATCGATTTGAATATTCAGGGTACTTTACCTATCAAGATACCGATTCAATGATTGCTGCTTCTGCTTCATTCTATAACACGACGTGGACAGTGGTTTCCCCGAATTTTGCGTTGTCAACAATTTTTGGTCCTCTGGCACAGGTAATTGCTATGAAACCAAACGGTCGTGCAAGCGCTGCTTACATTGCTGACACTACAGTGATTGCCCCAGGAGCAAAAAAATGGACGCCGGTGATGGCATACTATGATTCAACTTCTGGCGACTATTACTACTTAACCAATCTTGGACTCTTCTTCCGTAGTTCGCGTATTAAAGATTCTGCCAACGCTTCCAATGTGAGAATGGATTCTCTCCGATTCATTAAACTTGCATCACCCAAAGTGGGAATTGGCGGTACGTTTACCTGCTTCGAGGAGAATTTTGTGAGCTATGCAAACCCCGCCGCTCCGACAACAATTAACTTAAAGATTACCGGCACGTGGGAAGCGAAACAAGATATTACTGTTAACGGTATGACGTTTACAACATACTATCTTAAAATTTCACGTGTTGCTTCTGTTGGCGGTCAAGCAGTCAGTTCAGGTACAACGGCTAAGATTTGGTTAGCAAAAGGTATTGGTCCTGTTAAAATGCATTTGTATGGTGATGCTGAAACTCCCGGCAACTATCGTGAACTGAAGTCGAAGAATTTCTAATTGTCATTTTTCAATGACACCAATGTAGGCTAAGTCCCAATTCTGAAAAGAAGAGTTGGGACTTTATTTTTTCACTATTTTTTCCACGGAGGTATCTGTGAAAAAAATTCTTTTTACTGTTTTTGGATTATTGTTATCTGTTGCTGTGATGTTTGCACAACAACAAACAGGTACAATTGTTGGTGTTACTCAGCATATTGATTCGAAGGAGCGTTTACCATTTGTTAATCTATTGTTAAAAGGAACATCGTGGGGAACTTCTTCCGACGCCAATGGTGAATTTACTCTCACGCGAATACCCGTTGGTCGTTATGTATTGGTTGCTTCAGCTGTCGGACATCGTACCGTTGAGCAATCAGTAACAGTGTCACAAGATAAAGTGACGAATGTTATTATTAGTTTAGAAAATGAAAGCGTTCAATTGAATGAAATTATGGTCTATGGCGCATCGCTAAAAAAAGAACGGATTACCGAAGCGCCGGCCGCTATTTCGGTTGTAGAAGGGAAAGGACTTCAGCGCACTGCTTCAACCGGTCAGCTTCCAAAGTTAATTGAAAATCAGCCGGGCGTTGATTTGGTGCAAAGCGGATTGTATGACTTTAACCTGAACACCCGTGGTTTCAATTCGTCCTTGAATCGTCGTGTGTTGATTTTGCTTGACGGACGTGATTTGGGTACTGCGTTTTTAAGTTCAACAGAATGGAATGGCATGTCTACCCCGCTGGAAGATCTTGGAAGAGTAGAAATGGTGCGTGGTCCGGGTTCTGCATTGTACGGCGCTAATGCATACAACGGAGTTCTCAATATTACTTCTCTTCCGCCAAAGTCTATGCTTGGGACAAAGATTACAGCCGGCGTTGGCGAACTCAATATGTTTCGTGGCGATATCCGTCATGCAGGACAGTTTGATCATTTTTCATATAAGATTAACATCGGCGGGATTTCTGCCGAGACATTCAGCAAAACGCGAACGACGTCCATTACCGGCAACCGCTACCAGGATATTTACAATGCGGCAACCAGCGGCGAATTTCAGAATAGAATAAACAACAATCAAAAATTCGAATATGATGGTTTCACCGCGCTGAACAACGAAGTTGCAGAATTACGGGACGCGCCGGTGAAACAGTTTTACATTTCTGGCCGAATTGACCATGACTATGAAGATGGTGGCACAACTACAGTAGAAGCAGGAATTACACAAGTAGAAAACGAAGTGATTGTTACCGGTATTGGTCGAGTGCAAGTACAGCGCGCCCGTCGGCCCTTCGCTCGTTTGAGTTACAGCAACTATGGAATCAATGTTAATTTGTGGACTCAATCGCGTATCAACATGGCTCCGGAAGTGTCGTTATCGACAGGCCTTGATCTTGTGCAAGATGCGAACATCACGCAAGGAGAGATGCAGTACAACCATTTGTTTTTTGATAACAGATTGTTTGTTGTTGTTGGCGCGTCGCATCGATTAATTTCTATTGATACAAAAAATACATTAATGTTGGGGAAAAGAAATGACAATACCTCAGGTATCTTCGGACAAGCAGAGTTTCGTTTTGCCTCTGAACTGAAAGCCGTTGTTGCCGCTCGGTACGATCGTTCCTCACTGCATGAAAGTTTCTTTTCACCAAAAGCCGCACTTGTTTTTTCTCCTCTTTCCAATCATACGTTTCGCGCAACATACAATAAAGCGTTTCAATCGCCGAATTACTCTGAATTGTACTTGCATGTCAATCATCCTTACCGGGGATTTACGACATTCTTTGGTGCGGCAACAACAGGGTTAGCATACAGAGGCAATTCATCGTTGAAAGTAGAAAAAATAGAAGGGTATGAAATTGGGTACAACGGCGTATTGGAGAATACATTGTTTCTCACCGTCGATTTGTACTACAATCGGTTGAAAGATTTTATTTCTGATCTTGGCGCTGGTTTTGATCCGAATCAGCCGTCGCCGTGGATTATTTCACGAAAGAGCTATTTAACCGGCGCTGATACCAGCTTTTCTCATGCAGTTTGGTCGTATAAAAATGTAGGAAAGGTTGACGAGTATGGTTACGAAATTGGTGTGAATTACTTTGTTACAGAAGAACTTGTTGTAGATGCGAATTATTCGTATTTCCAATTTGAAATTGACAAGAAAAGTTTAACGCCTGCCGAAGTTTCACAAATACAGCCGAACTCTCCGCGGTGGAAGACCAATGTTGGGATAACATACCAACACAAAGAGAAATTCGACGTTTCGGTAAAATTAAAATACGTTCCGTCATATTTCTGGTCAGCCGGTGTTTTTGCAGGACAGATTAAAGCATACGCCATTGTCAATCTTTCCGGAGGATATCAGGTGAATGATCATCTTTCGCTCAACATGAATATCTCTAACCTTCTCGATCGCAAACATTACGAAATCTTCGGCGGGTCTGTGTTGGGCAGGCGTGGCGTGTTGACTGCAACGTATTCTTTCTGATGCGTTTCGACGTACACAACAATACAGTAGGAACGATCTTTTGATCGTTCCTACTTGAGCTTCTCTAACAACTCTTTTGCCTCTTTGCGGTACTGGTCGTCATCTTCATCTTGTTTTGGGTAAGCAGAAATTGCGATAAGATATTCCTTTGCTTTGGCTTTATCTCCCTCTTCAAGGTATGCTCGTGCGGCATCGAGACGATACATAATAAAATTCCCTTGTAACGATAACGCCTTCTCATAATTCTTGATAGCTTCTTCCATATTCGCCCATCCTAATCCAAGAGGCCAACGGACGATTTTTGGTTTCTCACATAATTTTGCATGAGTCCGTCCTAAAATGTAATAGGCAACGGCATCTTTTGGATTAATGGCAATTGCCTTTTCGCAATCTGCTTTTACTTGTTTCACATAATCAATTGCACTCCACACACCTTTGAATAACGCTACGCGTCCGTTAGCAATTGCGCGTCGCACATATCCTTCCGATGCCGACGGTTTGGCTAAGACGGCTTTTTCGGCATAGTCTAACGCTTTTTGGTAATACTCTAGTTGTTTTTGTTTTTCGGCGTCTGTGTTGCTGGGCAAGTGTTCTCCAATATCAACATAACTGCGGCTGAGCCGCCACAACACGTCGAAATTATTGGGATCAATTTTTTCCGCTTGTTGAAGTTTTTCAAATGCTTTTTCGCGGTCGAATGTGACCATCGCGTAATGGTCAGCTTCTGCAACAAGGTCGGAAATTGTTTGAGCGGAAAGTATTGTGGTAAGGAAACAGATGAGAGTGACAGCGTGTTTCATAAATGATTCCTTTCGTATCAACGGCTACAGTGTACGAAGTGAAAAGAATTGTTGCAAATCTTTTTTATGCACGACTATGTGGTAGTATGTCGTTGCTTTCACAGTTCGGCCCGCCTACTATTTGCATCTTTTGCAACTTTCTCCTACACTCACTACAGGAAATGAAAAAAGAATTGACCATACTCATTGCCGGAACGTTCTTATGGTGTGCGGGTATTCTGCTGGCGCCAATTTTTTCTCCTTCCGTTGTGTCGGATGTGTTATATAAGGTGTATTCAACAGTCTGTCACCAATTCAGTTCACGCTCATTGTATCTTTACGGTGAACCGTTGGGCGTGTGTGTTCGTTGTTGCGCCATTTACGGAGGATTTCTTGTTGCGTTGCTGGTGTTGCGCATCAGCGCAGTGGTAAGAAGGCAACAGTATTCGCCTCTGCTCATTTTTGCTGTCAGTATAGTGCCCATTGCCATTGATGGACTTTTATCGTTCACCTATTTTTACGAGCCGACAACGGTTTCTCGTATAGTAACCGGCGGATTGTTTGGTGCCGGACTTGCATTTATCTTGCATGCTTCTCTTTCTGAACTTATTCACTCAATACTTCAAAAACTACACATGGGTTATGAATAATAAACCGGATAAATTGATGCCATCGCTGTACGGCGGATTGTTGATTGCAACATTATGGGCGGTGCCGGGGTTAAATTTTATTAACTGTCTTTGCTGTGCCGGCGTGCTGTTGGGAGGATTTCTTTCAGTGCTCTTATATCAAAAAGATTTTATACCGGAGAGCGAGCCAATGACGATGAACGATTGTGTCCAACTCGGAATCTATGCTGGCGTTATTGCATCAATAGCTGCGGTGGTGATACAAATTCTGGTAACACTCGTTTTTGGCGATGTCGCCATTGAGATGATGATGCGGCTTGTGGAACGTATGAATGTAGAAATGCCGCCTGAATTTTATGAGTTGATAGAACAGGCGAAAGAAGGTGAGCCGAATATCTTTGGAGCAATACTTTCAGTTTTTGTGTACATCATACCGAATACGTTGTTTTCTGTTCTTGGCACACTCATCGGGTGGCATGTGTTTAAGCCGAAGACGTAACGGCTCATTGTGGTGGTAGGAGATTATTTCAACACAATTCTGAATGTTGTTCCTTCGCCGAGTTTGCTTTCGTGCACGGTGAGTTTTCCTTTGTGGTAGATTTCGATGATGCGTTTGGATAGTGAAAGTCCCAGTCCCCATCCCCGTTTTTTTGTGCTGAAGCCGGGACGAAAGATGTCTTTATGATAGGAGGGATCGATTCCTTTACCGGTATCTTTCACATCAAGCACTGTGCGATGTTTTTCTTTTGTAGCGGTGAAAGTAATCGTTCCTTTTCCATCCTCCATGGCATCGAGTGCGTTTTTGATGAGATTTTCGATGACCCATTCAAATAATTCTGCATTGATCATCACAGTGATTGAAGAATCGCAGTTGATGTTGATATCAACTTTTTTTCCCATTTGAGGAATTCGCTTTTCAAAGTACCGGATGACACGGCGAAGAACTTCTTCGAGTTGTTCTTCTTTCAAATCCGGTTTTGAACCGATTTTTGAGAATCGTTCGGCAACTTTTATCAACCGACGCGCATCATGTTCGAATTCGGAAATAGTATCGAGCATCTTTTTGTTATCACTCGCCTGACTTTTCAATAGTTCAATCCATCCCATCATGCTCGTCAGCGGGGTGCCGAGTTGGTGTGCTGTTTCGCGCGCCATGCCGACCCATATATTGCTCTGCTCGCTCCGCTTAATATAACTGAACCCAATATAGCCAAGCAACACGAACAAACTGCCGATAGCAATTTCCACGAACGGCAACCACCGCAAACGTACTACAAGCGGAGATTCTCCGTAGTGAACGTAATTCAACACGATAGTATCTTGAAACGCTACGCGGATCGGTTTATTATCACGATCCATTTCACGAATCATTGAAAAAAGCAGTTCCTGCTGCTGTTCTTTGGTCAATGTAGAATCGAGCGTGATATTTTTTGTTGTGATAATTTGTTGATCGGTACCGTCGGTGAGAATAACGGGGAAATCAATTGAGCCGATAATTTCGTCGAAGATGAATGTGTAATCAGTTCCGGCGGCAGGACTGTTGGCAATGTATTCGAGAGAGCGTGCGTAGAGCGCTGCTGTTTCACGCTGTTTTGCCTGCAATTGCTCAACAAGAGAATGTGTGTAGAGAAGAATAGGAATAACAATGCCCAGCGCCGCCACGAACAACGCGACCTTTATTTTTCCTGTTTGCGGACTACGTGTGTTGAGTTTCATGCAGTATCAGATGCTTCCCTTCGCCCCACAATGGCAAACTGTGGTTACTAGCGTACAATTGTTTGGTCTCTACGGGCGCCAACAGATACAATGGATACTTTCACGCCGGATAGTCGTTCAATCGTTTCTACATATTTTTTTGTTGCCGGTGGGAGTAGTTTCCACTTTTTAATATCCGAGATTTTTTCTTTCCATCCTTTTATTGTTCGGTACACCGGCTGAACGGATTCAAGAGTCTGAACATCGGTGGGAAATGACGTCAGGACTTTGCCATTGTTTTTGTACGCAACACAAATGTCGATTTCGTCAAAGTCATCCAGCACATCCAGTTTCGTAAGTGCAATTTCAGTAATGCCGTTGACCATCAACGAATATTTAAGACTCACCATGTCAAGCCATCCGGTACGCCGCGGTCTGCCTGTTGTTGCGCCGAATTCATGTCCGATAGTGCGTAAACGTTCACCGGTTTCATCATTCAACTCGGTTGGAAATGGCCCGTTGCCGACACGTGTTGAATACGCCTTCACAATACCAATGATTGAGGTAACAGAAGTTGGGGGGATACCCAATCCTGTGCAGGCACCGCCGCTGGTTGGATTTGATGATGTAACGTACGGATAAGTGCCATGATCGACATCCAAAAGCGCCCCCTGTGCACCTTCGGCGAGGATATGTTTCTTTTTCTTCAGCGCGTTGTTGAGGTAGGTGGAGGTGTCGGTGACAAATGGGTCTATCTGCTTATCGAATTCCTGATATTCGTTGATCAACTGGTCAATGTTGATTTCTGTTTTTCCGTACACTTTGCTGAGAAGTTGATTCTTCTCTTCGATATTGCGCGTCAATTTTTCGCGCAGCACTTTGCGGTCAAGCAAATCAACAACACGGATTCCCGTCCGCATATATTTATCGATGTAGGCAGGACCGATTCCTCTGCCGGTTGTACCAATTTTCTGCGCACTCTGCTCGCGGATATTATCCAGTAATTTGTGGTACGGCATAATCAAATGGGCATTGTGCGAAATAAACAGCCGTCCTTCAATGCGTACGCCAAACGATTGAACCATTTTAATCTCTTCCATCAACGCCGCCGGGTCGATAACTACACCGTTGCCGATGACGCACTTAACATGTTTGTGGAAGATACCGGAGGGAATGAGATGAAGTACATAATTTTTATCGCCGATACAGACGGTGTGTCCGGCGTTAGCACCGCCTTGATAGCGTGCGACAATGTCGATGTCTTCGCTGAGCATATCGACAATTTTTCCTTTGCCTTCGTCGCCCCATTGAGCGCCGACAATGACAGATACTGACATACGTAGTCCAATAACAATGTGTGGGTTGTGTGAGGTGAAAATGCAGATAGAGTATAATAAGAATTGTCTCTAATCTCAACCACAGAATCTGACAATGCAGTACTATCCTTGCAACTGCTTTTATTTTTGACTAATTTCACTTCAGTCTCGAACGTACCAATCATATCATGTCACAACAAAAGAAGACTTCCTCAAAAACAAAAAATTCATCAGCCGTACCAACAACACGAGAGGAAGTTCTCGCCCGACGTAAACTCGAATCACGCGCGGAAGATTCCCGTCTTATTAAAGCAGCGTTGAACGGAGAACAACCCGCCTATCGCGCTATTTTAAAAAAATATCATGACCAGGTGTACAATTTGTTATATCGTATGGTTCACGAGAAAGACGAAGTGGAAGATTTGACGCAAGAGGCATTCATTAAAGCGTTTCAGTCGTTGCACCATTTCAATGAAGAGTTTGCTTTTTCTACGTGGTTGTATAAAATTGCCACCAACAATTGTATCGATTACATTCGCAAAAAGAAATTGGCGACGTTCTCGATCGATAAGCCGATAGAATCGAAAGACAGTGAGTACACCTTTGAAATTCCGGATTCAACCTACGAGCCGGATAAATCCATGATTGCCCGCCAGCGGACAAAAGCGTTGGAAGATGCTATCAATTCGCTGCCGGAGAAATATCGCACAGTAATTTTGATGAGACATTCAGAAGATATGGATTATCAGGATATTGCCGACCAATTGCACTTGCCGCTGGGTACGGTCAAAGCGCATATTTTCCGTGCGCGCGAGATTTTATATAAGAAATTGAAGAAAAAAATCCACCACTATTAACTGCAACTCTTTGCGCACCATATCGTAAAGAACAGAAGCCCTGCTGCTGATAGGTGCTTATTATGAAGAATCGTACCATTTCAACAATACTACTGCTTGCCGTTGTTGCAATAACCGGCATATTGCCTGCTCAGACCATTCAGCGTCAGGTAAAACGGACAAATGAAAAGGAAGTGAAAGTGTATCTTCACTCAACATTTGGAACAGTAAACCTCGAACAGATAGCGTCCGGAAATATTGTAGAAGTGTATTACCGGCAAAAAGACAACGATAACCAACCGACGCTTGATTTCGACTATACTATCCGAAAGAACGTCGGCGATCTTCGTATCGAAATGAATCCTGAAGGTGCGGAGGTTGTTCACTCGAGGCATGGTGAGGTCAATGTTGATCTCAAGAATGTGAAATTCAAACCGGACGAATGGTATGTTAAACTGACAAACGAAGTGCCTGTTTCCATTGAAGCAGAACTTGGCGCCGGAAAATCTGATTTTGATTTTACCGGTTTACAAATCAATGAATTAAGCATTTCTACCGGTGCCAGTTCATCGAAGATTAGATTTGATGAAAAGAACAAAAGCGAAATTCGCGAACTGCAGATTGAAACAGGCGTTAGCAAATTTGTTGCCGAGGGTTTGAATAATGCAAACTTCAGAAAAATGAAATTTGAAGGAGGGGTCGGCTCTTACTACCTCGATTTCAGCGGCGAACTGCATCGAACGGTAGATGTCAATATCAGCGTTGGACTCGGTTCCCTTACCATTGTTGTTCCGCGCTCAATCGGCGTTCGGGTGAAGTACGAAGATAGTTGGCTTTCCAACTTTACGATTGATGATGAATTCATCCGCCGAAAAAAAGGGACATATGAGTCAGAGAATTACGAACAGGCGGATGGACGCATGGATATCTTCATCGAATCCGGTTTAGGTAGCGTAAAAGTGAAACGATCACAGTAGAACTATGTGAAGTCTCGGCAAGTCAAGACTTGCTAGATGCATTTGTTTATGCCAGATAATATTGTTTTTGCAGTTTTTTTTACTCTCTCTATCCTTTCGATTGTCTTCGGTGTTGTTGCTGGTTACTTTGCCTACCGCAATTCACACAAGATTGAGAATGAATTGAAGATGGTTGCGTGGGGAATAGGTGCAATTGCCGGTTTGGTGTTTGGTGGATTGTGTTGGGCGTGGTTTCTGATACCGATTATCTTAAATCATATCTGATAATTAACCTTCTGCGTTCTTAGTATGAAGCTTGACAAGTCTACGTGTCAAGCTTGTTGTTTACAATCCGTAGTAGAAGTAGAAAGCGAACGACAACTTCTCGAAAAATTCCTTCTGGTTCATGACGTGTAGCATTCCCTGACGATAGGCGCTGTAGGGATTGAATGTTGAGGCATATCCAGCGTACATTCCTTCGTTGAAGATACGGCTCAGTTTCGGAGTCGTCGGCAGTTCGTTCACTACAACAGACTGAGCGCCATTCATCAGCCACAGAACTTTATGCTCAGTGGAAATGAAATTGTTTTTTGTGTTAAGATCCGTGAGGTAGACGAAAGGAAATGTCGCCAACGATGTAAAAGAGGAGATCGGTGTTTCTGTTCCGACGATGGAAGGCGTTCCGTCGGACAAACGAAAGAAATGCTCGCCATCTGCTGTGGTTGTGAAGTGAGAAGCAATGCGAAAGCACTCTCCTTGTATTGTTTGCAATTTTTGAAGCGTTGCTTGCTGGTTAACAATAACCTGTGCATTTTTGAAGAAACTTCGTACATCGCGTAATTCAAATTCCAATCCCCAACGACTATCAGAAGAAAACCCTGTTGCCACGACATTGGTAATGAAACGAGGAAGTGGTTTCTTCTCTGTCAGGAAATACAGCGAGGGAAGGTACGATACTTCTGTTGTTGCCAATAATGGCTGATTGTTTTTTAACAAAGCGTGAAAGGGAAATTTCTCAAATCCTTCTGGAGCGATGATGAGAAAGCGTTGAGTTGCGAAACGTTCAACGGGTTGAATCAGGAGCGCGTACAGTTCGGTTGAAAGACGTTTCGCCTCGTACTCACTGCCGTCTGTTGTCAGCAGAGTTATTAATCTCTTCATCTTTTTTTTCAATTCCATACCAAAAGAAGAAATCTGTTGCGCTGATATTTCTTCATCTTTTCGTATCACAAACACCCACGCCTCATTATCGGAGAAATAATATTTCAACGCCGTTACAGGTGATGGCAGATAGTTCTCTTTCAATTCAGCAATGGAGCGAGATGGCGAAAGTAAGCGTAATTCGGGGAATGGTTGTCCAGCGGCAGAAACCGAAGCGGTGAATGCATTGCGTGTCTGCAGAAGTTGCTGTTGCAGAGTAGCCGCATAATCATTGTCGCTTGATTGTACCACATAATACAAAGCTCTCTGAAGTTCGTAAACTTTTTGAAATGCCGAACGTATGTCAGCAAACAATTGCTCTTTTTTGTGATCGGCAAAGTGAATGTTTTCTGTAAAAATTTTCTGCTGTAATAGTGAAAGATGCGCACGTTCAGCGTACTCCAGCGCTTCACTGTATTTGCGTTGTTTCAACAACAACGATACCAGCGTTGATGAAATGTCTTGTAGTGCTGTGTGCGGTTTTGAATTGAAAGATCCTTTGGAGAAGGTGATTAATTTCCGAATATCAAGATGTTGATGAATATTGACCGGATTGGGTTCCAGTGTAAAAAACTTTTCATATGAGCGTTTGTAGTAGGTAACGGCGCTATACTCATCACTGGAAAATTCCTTTAGTAAACCGAGTCGATGAAGCACAACCGCTTCTCCATAGCGATAACCGGTGCGTGAAAAGGCAGTGTGTGCATGCTCGTACAGCTGTTGTATGCGGATGGTTTGCTCTTGATTTAATGGCAGATTGTTTTTTCGAAGTTCACAGTCTGCAATGCGGATGAGTAGATACGCTTTGACAAGAGGGAATGAAGCTGATTGCGGATTCTTGTACGCGCTCACAAACCATCGTTGGGCATCTGCATATGCAAAATTACTGAAGAATACTTCTCCAAGCCCGATGGAAGGTAGCAAGAAAGTTGAAGCAAGAGAGGAACTGCGCAACGATTTTTCAAACGATTGTTTGGCAAGCATCCATTCGTCAGCCTTGAGAAAAGCAAATCCCAGATCAGTATAGCTTTTTGCTGCAAGGTTTGTGTCTGCAGTAGCACGGAGCAGTTTTTCGCATTGCAACAGCACCTGATTAGCAGGAGTTCTATTGTTTCGTTGGAGCAATGAAGCCAGTGCACCAATGAGCGCTTCCATTGCTTGTGTAGTATCCTGAAGTTGAAGAAACTCTGTTGCTGCCTCTGTGAAGTAGGGAACTGCTTTTGCATGGCGGTCCATTGCAACATAAGCATTGCCAAGCATCAGTGCGGCACGCGCAGAGAGCGGTTTGAGTTGAAATAATTGACTGCTCAAGTATGCTTCATCCAACAACGCGATAGCATCAGAATTTTTTCTAAGCAACAAATTCATCCGTGCCATTTCTAACATAGTATTGATTTCAGAAGTCCGATCGGCGATGCTTTTGTACAATGATCGAAGGGTTTTTAAACTTTGTAATGCCGGTAACAGTTTTCCTTGTTCGGTTTGAGAGGTGACCAGGTACGAGTACAATTCAGTTACTTTTGCAGTTTTTTTTTCAGCGGCAAAGAGTTCGATGCTTTCTGCGAAATGCCGTTCAGCTTCTTTGTATCGTTGCGAGTGTAATTCTTGTTCTGCCTGAGCGGCGAGTTGTTCGGCTTTTTCTGTTTGCGTTTCTGATTGATCACCGCAACTGCTAAAAGTTAGGAGCAAGGCGATGAGAAGATATGTTGGAAGGCGAGTGCTCATGAGTTTTGCAGTTACAATATAGCAAAGAGTCGTTAAAACAAAAAAGCCATCCCGAGATTGGGATGGCTTTCTGTTTATCAACTATAACATCAGATTGCAAAGAAGATACCTGCGGTAAGATTGTTGTATTTTCCGATATTGTAGTCAGCATTAATGTTGAAGATTAACAACCGAAGCGAAAGACCAAGAGTCAACCGTGATGAATTTTTTCCTTCAATTTCAAAAGCTATATCCGGAGGTGTTACCCCTGGACCATAATCTGCTGCCGGTGGTGTGTAATGTACCTTCATCTTTGCACTCTCAAGCATGAAACCTGCGTACGGTGTTACATTGAGAAATGCAAACCCGAGCTGTTTACTTGCATTTATACCAAAGGCGGTACCGCTCAACTCAAAGATAGGATCGATTTTAATTTTTTGTGTATAGAATGACGCGGCAACATCAACAAAGGGAATAGGGAACCAATAGCCGAGGTTATGTTGAATGCCGAAGCCTGTCCAACTTAAGTCGCCAACGTCTTGAATTTTAATTTTTGGCACGTAGCGCAACGTGAATTGCGTTCCAATAATTGTTCCTAATGAAATTTGTGGAGCAAAGAAGGGAAGATACGCCGCGCTTCCTAAATCACCCACGCCTCCTAAGCCGGTGCTTACTACTTTTGAGATGGTTCGGTCTTCAGAAAAGCCAGGTCCGCTAATATGTACTTGGCCGGTAACATCGACTTTTACTTCAGACGTTGGATCGGCTGGGTCAAACTTTTTACCGACAACCGTTGGTCCTGAAATCTTTACTGTGAAGTCGGTGTTTTGAATAGCCTGACTTAACGCATCACGCTTTTGAGTAGCAAACGGTTCAGTATTCGATATCGTACTGGCGGCAATATCATCAGCTTGTGTTTTGTTGAATCTAAATTTACCTTCGCCAGAAAACTCTTTATCCAAATTTCCCAACGGCGTTGCCATCACTGCTACACCGAGTTCTAAATCAAAACCAAAAAGTTTTGTTTGTGGTGCTTTATGGAATAACCCTCCATTCAGATTGGTCAAAAATCCTTGTGAAATTGGATCAACATACCCCAACACTGCATCGCCGGCAAGTTGATTTAGCGTTGTCTGCAAATCCTGCGCATGCGCTGTTGGAACTAACAGTAACATTCCAACAAAAAGAGCGAGTAGTTTTTTCTTCATAGTGAACCCCTTTTATTTGTGAATGGATGTGAATGAAAGTATTTTGAGACGTTGATGCTCAACTTCTGCGGGGAGGTTATTTCTCATACCGTTTATAGCAATACAGGGATTTATTCTTGAAGGCATTACAAATATACGGCTTTATTTTATAAACGCAATAGTTTTTTTAGTCCGATTTGTTGCGAATGAGCAGGTTTTTGTTTAACATTGCACTACCATTGAGGTAATGAGGGAGACCTGCGTTGTACGGCGGGCTACATCGAAAAACACGAGGAAGATATGAAATCCATCGGCATTAAGAAATTATACTATTCCATCAGTGAAGTGGCAAAGATTACTGATTTGGAACAGTACGTTTTGCGGTATTGGGAATCAGAGTTTGAACAACTGAAACCCCAAAAAAACAGAGCAGGAAACAGAGTTTATACCAACAAGGATATAAAGTTAATTCTTCACATTAAAAAATTACTGCGTGAAGAGCGGTACACCATTGAAGGGGCAAAACAAGTTCTTCAGTCGTGGCAGGCTGATGATGCCGGAGAGCAAACAGTATTACCGTTTGGCGAAACTACAATTGACAGTCCAAAGCCAATACTGCAACAGCCGGTAACTAAAATCACCGATCCGAAATTAAAAGAGGATCTGAAAGAAGTAAAAGCTGTGTTGGAAGAAGTTCTGGAAAAGTTACAATAAAGATAAGGAAACTGGAATAAAAAAGTCTCTGCAATCTTCAGAGACTTTTTTTATTTAAGGTAAAATTTTCGTGAAGGTTGGATTCTTCTTTTCTTTTTGATAAATTTGTTTGCACTCGGAACGTGGCGCAGCCCGGCTAGCGCACTACCTTGGGGTGGTAGGGGTCGCGGGTTCGAATCCCGCCGTTCCGACAACAATCAAGACTCGAAGCGCTCGAGTCTTTTTCATTTACACACACAATTGCCTGCACACAGTACTCATGAAAAAACTTCTTGTGCTGATCTTCGGAATTCTTTTCTCGCTCCCACTTTTCTCCCAATTAGAAGATACACAGAAACTCATCGTTGCGGTCGCCGGCGGATGGAACGACAGTACCGGAACAATGTATTTGTTTGACAAATTACCGACAGGGTGGAAAAGGGTTGAAGCGCCGTGGAGTGTTTCCTTCGGTCGCAATGGACTTGCGTGGGGAGAGGGCTTACATCACACACCTTCCGTAGAATTAGAAAAAACAGAAGGCGATAAGCGTTCACCAGCAGGGATTTTTGAACTTGGCGCATTGTACGGACTTGCGGAGACTGCACCCGAAGGTGTTCGTTACCCCTATCAGAAAATTACTCCGCTCACACGCTGTGTTGACGATCAGCAATCAACAGTGTACAATATGATTGTTGAAGAAGATTCAACTGCCAAAGATTGGCAAAGTCACGAAGAGATGAGCAACATTGATCCTGATTACAAGTTCGTACTGGTGGTACAACACAACCCAAAACGTAAACGGGGAAAAGGAAGTTGTATTTTCCTCCATATCAATAATATCCCCACCTCCGGTTGTACGGCAATGGATGAGGCAAATATGATCACGCTTCTTCGCTGGCTCGACCCAGATAAACGAACACTGCTTGTTCAACTGCCGCGCAGCACGTACACGCTTTTTCAGCAGCAATGGGAACTTCCTTCACTGAACTAATTCATTCGTTTCTATGAAAAAAACTCGCATCATTGTCGGAATTGTTTTTTCGCTTATCGTCTTCTCAGTCGTCGTTTTCTTTTCGTTGAGATATCTCGTGACCAAATCTTTTCCGCAATATGATGGTGAACTTCATCTGCAGGGCTTGCATAAGCCTGTTACCATTTATCGCGATGAATTTGGTGTTCCTCGCATTGTTGCTGAAAATGAACACGACGCATTTTTTGTGCAAGGATTTGTTCATGCGCAAGACCGGCTGTGGCAAATGGATCTTATTCGTCGCGCCGGTGAAGGACGGTTGTCGGAAATTTTAGGAACAAGCACGATTAAGTTTGACAAACTGCTGAGAACTATCGGATTCAAACAACTTGCCGAGCAACTGGAAAAACAAATCAGTCCAACATCAAAAGAAATTCTTCAGGCCTATGCTGATGGTGTTAATGCGTGCATTCAACTGCAGAAGGGAAAATATCCGATTGAATTCGATATGCTCAATTACGAACCGGAAGAGTGGAAACCTGTTCACAGTTTAATGATTGCACGGTTGATGGCGTGGGAGTTGAACATTTCGTGGCATGTCGATGTCGTTCTTGGCGAACTTGTTGCGAGGTTTGGAGAGGAAAAAGCCAGAGAAGTATTTCCGACCTACCCGGAAAATGCACCGGTTATTGTTGCTCATGCATACAATGCCGATGATCTTACACGACTGCGACAGTTTGCCGCACTTCATCAGGAATTCAAACAATTTTTTGGAACAACAGGAACGCACATTGGCAGCAATGCGTGGGTTGTTTCACCGGCAAAGTCTGCCAGCGGTGCCGCGATGCTTGCTAATGATCCGCATCTTGGATTGAGCCAGCCAGCCAAGTGGTATGAAATTCATCTCAGCGCCGGAACGCTTAATGTTGCCGGCGTATCACTGCCGGGTGCGCCGTTGGTTATCATCGGACATAACACTAATATCGCATGGGGCATGACCAATGTGATGGCCGATGACGCTGATTTTTATCTGGAGAAAGTCGATTCGCTCGGCGCTGATCGCTACTACTACCGCAATGAGTGGAAGGACATTGAGATTATTCACGATACTATTCTGGTGAAAGATTCAGCATCTGTTCCAATAGTCATCAGAAAAACATTGCACGGACCCGCTGTGAACGAAATTTATCCGCTCGATCATTTTGCTTCATCAAATCTCATTACCATGAAGTGGACAGGATTTGAAATGAGCGACGAACTGTTAGGAATTTATTTGGTAAACAGAGCACATGACTGGCAAAGTTTTCTCAACGGAGTTCGGGAGTTTTCCGTGCCAGGTCAAAATTTTGTGTATGCCGATGCGAAAGGGAATATCGGCTACAAACCGGGCGTTCGTTTGCCGAAACGAAGCCACAACAATCCGACACTTCCCGTTCCCGGTTGGACAGGAGAGAATGAATGGAATGGATTTATTTCATTTGATGATTTGCCTCAGTTATTGAATCCTCCGGAAGGATTTATAGCGACGGCGAATAACAAGACGTCGAATAGTGTACCGTACCATATTTCCAATTTGTGGGAGCCGCCATCACGTATCCAGCGCATCCGTGAGGTGTTGCAATCGAAAACCACACTTGATGTGTCAGACTTCAAACAACTCCAAAACGACTACTATTCACATTTTGCGCGCGATGTAACGCCATTTATTTTGAATGCATATCGGACAATGCCTGTTCATGATCAGCGTCTTGAAATAGTATTGAATTACTTCCGGAATTGGAATTACCAGTATTCAAAGGATGATGTGCCGACAACGATTTTTGAAACCTTCTTCAATCATCTTCTACAAAACATCTATCGGGATGAAATGGGGGAGAACTTATTTCACCAATACACTTTTTTGGCGAATATCCCATACAGAGTTACTGTCAACTTATTGAATGATTCTGCATCACAATGGTTTGATAATACGGCAACGGAACACATAGAAACCCGCGATGATATTATCCGGAAGAGTCTTCAGGATGCCATAACTGATCTGTCTAATCGATTAGGCAATGATGTGAGAGAGTGGCGATGGGGAAGAGTGCATACCTTGACGTTGCGCCATCCCTTTGGCAGAATAAAAGTGCTTGAATCAATTTTCAATATTGGACCGATGGAAGTTGGCGGTTCGGGCACTACCGTGAATAACGGCGAATATCATTTCACGTCGCCGTATGAAATGACGCTCGGACCTTCTATGAGAAAAGTTATTGATTTTGCAAACATCAACAATGCGCTGTCAGTTCTTCCATCGGGACAGTCTGGCCAACCTCTTCATCCTCACTACACTGACCAAACACCTCTCTGGAAGAACGGCGAGTATCACACCTTACCGATTGATAAGAATGCAGTTGAACAACAATCGAAAAATATTTTGTATCTTACACCCGAGGAGTGATTATACAGTAGTGCTTGATTAGTCGGTGATTGTCATACCGAAGTCCGTAGAAATTATTTTTATTCACCACAGTTATTTTTTTTGTTTATGCCAAACCCTATCCGTAAATATGGAAGAACAAAAATCGTTTGTACGTTAGGTCCAGCTTCGTCGTCGGTCGAAATACTCGTGAAGATGATTGAGGCAGGAATGGATGTTGCCCGTTTGAATTTTTCACATGGTTCACATCAGGATCATTTGGAAATGATGAACAAGGTCCGGCTTGCCGCTGAACAAACCGGTGAGCCGGTTGCCATTTTGCTCGATTTGCAAGGACCTAAAATCCGGACAGGAAAAGTGAAAGAGCCGATGATGTTGAACAAGGGGGAGCGGTTGGTGATTACTATTGACGATATCATTGGTGAACATCATCGGGTATCCACCACCTATCAATATCTTCCTCACGATGTGAAACCCGGCGACACTATTTTAATGGATGATGGTTTACTGCAATTGAAAGTTCTTGAATCAACGGAACGCGAAGTGACCACTGAAGTGGTGTACGGCGGACTGCTAAAGAGTAACAAAGGAATCAACCTTCCCGGCGTTGCAGTAAGCGCTCCGTCGCTGACAGAAAAAGATAAAGAAGATTTGCTGTTCGGCATTGCCAACGATATTGACTATGTTGCATTGTCATTCGTTCGTACTGGCGCGGATGTAGTTAACCTTCGGAACTTTATTATCGCCCATATTGATAAACGGAAGAAACTCCCCATCATTGCCAAAATTGAAAAAGACGAAGCCCTGAAAAATATTGATGAGATAATTCACGAAGCCGATGGTATCATGGTAGCGCGTGGCGACCTTGGCGTAGAATGTAAAACCGAAGAAGTGCCATTAGCGCAGAAGATGATTGCACGGAAAGCAAATGCCGCCGGCAAACCGGTTATCATTGCAACTCAGATGCTTGATTCAATGATTGAAAATCCGCGTCCGACACGGGCTGAAGCAAACGACGTTGCCAATGCTGTGCTCGATGGCGCCGATGCTGTAATGCTCAGCGGCGAAACCTCAGTCGGAAAATATCCTGTTATTGCAGTGCAAACAATGGATACGATAATCCGCCGCATTGAAACTGAAGGGCGCGATCGGCTTGATCTTCAGGATGAAATTGCTAGTGAACAGGAGGCAGTCTTCAAAGCGCTCGGGCGTTCGGCTTGTGTGTTGGCAAAACAGATTAATGCGGCGGCTATAATTTCGTTCAGTCGCTCAGGGGCAACTGTGAAACATATTTCGCGATATCGTCCGAATGCACAAATCATTGCCATTGTTGATCGGGAGCGCATTCAACGAAGAATGAATTTAATTTGGGGGGTTCGGTCGCTATTGATAAAGAACTACGATGCGGGTGATACTGATACTACCATTGCACGAGTCAATCAGAAATTAGTTGATTTGGGATATTTAAAGCCGGGAGATTATGTGGTGATTACGGCAGGTATTCCGCTGATGTCGCGTAATTCGACAAATATGATTAAAGTGGAGAAAATTACTTAATGGGATTTTTGTGATGCAGTGATTGTCAGAGTTGGTTATTGTTACAGGTACACAATTACCAACTCATCAAATCATACAATACTTACAGCCCGCTTTCCGAAATGTAATCGTTAATGTCGTAGCGAATGTTTTCCTCATTCTGTTCTGCCTCATCCATTTTCTTTTTAAGCAAAATTGGAATAGCAATAACTCCCGCAACAATCGCTGTCCACTTTATAACATTCAGTAGTTTTTTCATAATACCAATTATATGTCTAGAGTTGTTGATGGTGGTGTTATAAAATCTTCTATTGCAAATAAAATAATAAAAATTTTTGAAAGTTGTGCGTTATATCAACAGCATGAAGAAAATTTAAGAGAAGAGGATAGTGCGACTCACCCTCACGATGAGTCGCACATTGAAAGATTACCGATAGTACTTCTGCATGTATTCCGCTACCATGCGGTGGGTGTTGTATTGCGGAACAAGTGTTGCAATCGCCCGACGCATCCGTTTAATCCACTTCCGAGGAATGCTATGTGCATCGCGTTCATAAAATTCCGGAATAATTTGCTCACTCAACACCCGGTACAGATGCTCAGCATCTTGAACATCCTGCGTATGAGCATCTGTGGGCTGTTCATCGCCGCCGATAGACCAGCCGTTGGTGCCATCGTACGCCTCGCGCCACCAGCCGTCCATAATGGAGCAATTTAATCCGCCATTGATCGTTATCTTTTGTCCACTGGTGCCGCTAGCTTCCAGTGGTCTACGGGGGTTGTTCAGCCATACATCGGCACCGGAAATGAGGTATCGTGCAACGTTCATGTCGTAATTTTCCAAAAATACCACTTTGCCGGAGAGATTGGGGTGTCTGGTAAATTCGATGATTTTCTGAATGTACTTTTTCCCTTCGTCATCGCGGGGATGTGCTTTACCGGCAAAGATAATTTGTACCGGTCGTTCGTGGTTGTTGAACAGTGTGAGAATTTTTTCGAAATGTGTGAAGATCAGGGGCGCACGCTTGTACGTTGCAAATCGTCTGGCAAAACAGATTGTCAGGGCGTTCGGATTGAGGACGGAATCGAATACTGCGACGCCGTTGCCATAACGCGCATGTTGTTCGCGCAGTCTGAAGCGGGCAAATTCAATCAATTTTCTTCGCAGGGTGTACCGCAACGCCCACAGTTCTTCATCAGAAATTTTTTTCGGATCAACGGCTTTTTGCCAGAATTTTGGTTCAAGGAAGTGGTTGTGCCAATCGTCTCCTAATTTCTGCTTCCAAAATTCGTAAGTTTTTTCATGTAGCCAGCTGCCAACATGAACGCCGTTGGTAATGTGACCAATAGGAACATCGTTTTCATCTTTTGCATCGTAGAGCATTTTCCACATTTCACGACTGACATGCCCGTGTAATTCACTTACTCCATTAGCGGCACGAGACATACGTAGCGCCAGCACCGTCATACAGAATGGATCATTCACGTTTTCTCTGTGCTCGCGTCCAAGCCCCATCAACTCGTCCATTGTCATGTTCAAACTGCGAACTTTGCTTTCGAAGACGAAAGTCATCAGGTCTCGACTGAATCGATCGTGACCGGCAGGGACAGGAGTGTGAGTAGTGAAGATGCATTCGTTGATGACGTGCTTGATAGCTTTTTCTTTCGGCACACCTTTTTCAATTTCCTCACGCAGTAATTCCAGCGTTAGGAATGCCGAGTGTCCTTCGTTCATGTGAAATACCTGCGGTTTTATTCCCATTGCTCGCAGCATACGCACGCCGCCAATACCGAGTACAACTTCCTGTGCAATGCGTGTTGTGGCATCGCCACCGTACACATGCGCAGTAATGTCGCGGTAGCGCTCTTCATTTTCCGGAAGGTTAGTGTCGAGAAGAAGAATCGTGCTTCGACCGACAGCAATTTTCCGTGCAATAAATTTTACCATGCTGAAGCCGATCTGCACTTCGCAGATGATTGGATTTCCTTTGTTATCTTTTACTACTTCTGATGCTTGTCGTTTCAGGTCAACAGGAATGTACTGTTCTTGTTGCCAACCATCGGGACTAATGCGTTGTTCAAAATATCCTTCGCGGTAGAAAAGAGAAATTCCATAGAACGGAATGCCGAGGTCGCTTGCCGACTTTGCATGGTCGCCAGCCAGCACGCCCAAACCGCCGGAATAGATACGCACGCTTTCATGCAAACCGAACTCAGCGCTGAAGTAGGCAATAGGTCCTTTGAGTGATTTAGCATTACGCGTAGCCCACGTTTGTTTTTGATTCATGTATGCGTTAAAATCTGCCAACACCTGTGCCGCACGTTGTGCAAAATCTTTATCGCCTAAGCGAGCATGCAGTTCTTGGTCGGAAATATCTGCCATTACCCATGCGGCGCTATGGTTTGCGCGTTCCCACAATCGTGGAGAAAATTCACGGAAGATGTATTGCGCTTCGGGATTCCATGTCCACCATAAATTTTTCGAGAGGGAGTGAAGCCCTTCCACAAGTTGATGTACAGAGGGAGACTTTTTCTTTGCCATAGAAACTTTTTCACCTGTAATTTTTTGAGATCGGTACAAAGAAACTGAAAAATAAGAAGAATTCCAAAGGGAAAATAGCTACAGAGTTGAGGATTAACCGATAGAGCGCATTGTTTCCGGGCTCACCATCCACACCAATTTCCCGTTGCCTCGCGTAGGCGGTCCGTCGGTTTCAATGCAGGCAATAGTTGCGGGCTTCATGACAACGTGTGAAGATTCTGTTCCGCTAATCAGTGTTGAAATGCATGTGCTGGCAAACGGCTCGTGCGTAACGCACAAAACGCGACTTTCGCTTGTGAATGAGCGGAGGAGTTCGAATAAATTTTTTGGATCGGTGCTCGGAGTGAGAAATTCTGTTTCTTCAATCGGCGCTGGCGGTAGTTGTTCGGCAACTAATTGGGCTGTTTGTTTTGCGCGCGTGAACGGACTGACAAAGATATGTGTGAAGTGAATGTTTGCTTTTGCACAAAACAGACCTACATTTTTTGAGTCTCTTTCACCCCGTTCAGTTAACCTACGGTCAACATCAAAGGCGGCGTATTGTTCTGCTTCGCCGTGGCGGAGGATGAATAATCTCATGTTGATTTCTCTGATTCTGCAGATGTGTTGACTTTGCATTTGATGTATACGTCATCTGCAAAGTTACTTATTAACTCTACGTGATATTTTGTTGCTTTGAGGTAGTCAAAAAGATTTCTCAAAATTACTTTACCACTAACACTTTTATCTACATCCAACTCTGTATTAAATTTTTCGACTGATTTTCGATTATCATTGTCTGCAAAACTCTTTTGTCGTATTACTTTATTTCATTCTGCGCCAAGTGGGTCATTGAAGATGTTTTCTCGCCTCGGCAAACCCCGGTTTCAGCACATCGTAGATCAGTTTAATCCGATCTTTATAGGGAATGAAGGCGCTCTTCATAGCATTAATCGTCAACTTTTCCAGATCATCTAATGTCAGGTTGTAGTAAGTGTGTGCAACGTAGTATTCGTCAGTTAAAGTAATTCCGCTCATTAAACGGTCATCAGTATTTAGCGTGAGACGGAATTTGTATTTGTAGTAAATGGGGAAAGGGTGTTCTTCCAGACTCCGCACGGCTCCGGTGTGAACATTACTGGTCAGGCAGATTTCGATGGGAATGCGTTTGTCGAGAACGTATTGCGCCAAGGTTCCCATACTGAGCACTTCGCCATCTTTCACTTTCATATCTTCAATCAGCCGTGTGCCGTGACCTATACGATGCGCGCCGCACCATTGAATTGCTTGCCAGATAGATTCCTTGCCAAATGCTTCTCCGGCATGAATGGTGATGTTGAAATTTTCCCGTTGGATGTAGTGAAATGCATCCACATGTTTCTTCGGCGGATATCCTCCTTCTTCACCGGCAAGGTCAAACCCCACAACGCCATGATTTCGGAACTCAACGGCAAGTTCGGCCACTTCCAGTGAGATAGATGGTTCCATGTGGCGCAGAGCGCAAATAATAACTCCGTAATGAACGCCAAAATCTTTTTTTCCTCGTTCAAGTCCTTTTAATACCGACTTCACCACACGTGAAGTGGAAAGACCTTTGTTGGTATGGAACACAGGTGCGAAACGTGTTTCAACGTACACAACGCCATCGTTCTTCATATCTTCCATCATTTCGTATGCTACACGCTCAAGGGCTTCTTCTGTTTGCATAACGCCGCAGGTGTGTTCAAATCCTTCAAGGAATAGCGGTAAACTTCCTCTCTGCGCTCCGCGTTGGAACCATTGATCTAATTCGCCGGGATCAGTGGTTGGCAGTTTCGTGTAGTGTTGGTCTTTAGCTAATTCAATCACCGTTTGTGGGCGCAGTCCGCCGTCGAGATGGTCATGCAGGAGAACTTTAGGAACGGTACGTAAGAAATCTTTGGTCAGATGCATACTGATGCTCTTTGAGAAAGAATTTTTTGTCAATATAGGGAAAAAAGTTGATAATTCTAAGTTTAAGAACGGATGGGCATCCGTTCTTACGATTGGTTTCAATCCACGCGCCCGCGTGGGGCGCGACTTATACAGAGCTAGGGACGTCCCTAGCTTAAAAGTTTCAATCCACGCGCCCGCGTGGGGCGCGACTTATACAGAGCTAGGGACGTCCCTAGCTTAAAAGTTTCAATCCACGCGCCC
>Ga0073934_10000486_pt1 | contig 113938 bp, 102 predicted proteins | sample LarsenN4metaG_FD_76834 | JGI IMG/M metagenome (GOLD analysis project Ga0073934, IMG submission 76834) | Hot spring sediment bacterial and archeal communities from British Columbia, Canada, to study Microbial Dark Matter (Phase II) - Larsen... ...
AGGTATCCAGGCTGGCCCGTTCAGGCGCACTCAGAACGATGGGTGGGGCTCTTCTGCTCATCGACAGGCAGGATACACCCCCTCTCGTTATATGTCAAGGTATTAGTGACGCAGCACACTAGCTTGGGGACGCAGACGGCCCCCATCTATGGCAACCCACGGGAGTTGTCTGTCGACTTGGAATGGGGGGAGTGCCTTGGCCCTGCGCAGCGCCAAGGCGCGTGCCCTTGTCGTTGAAGGGTAGGGGCGTTCAATTGAACGCCCCTACCGCTATGTGCGGAAAGCCTCCAGGCCGGTCACGTACCCCGCCAGCGCGTCGGCGCCGGAGGTGTGTCCTATCCGAGCGAGCTGGGTGACCGCCGCCTCGATCGACCGATCGTCCCCCCCGACCAGCGCGTCGACCAGATCGTGCCAACCGTCTCCCGCCGCGCCGGCCGCGGCGGCGCGCAGGTAGGCGGCCGACACTGTGGTCGTGCGCGGCGCGGCCGCATCGGCGATGACGCGGCCGGCGGCCAGCGCCGGCTCGCGAGCCAGGCGTGACCAGAGGGCATAGATCACCCCCATCAGGAAATCGTCGCCGGCCGGAGTGAAACCGCCGCCCAAACCGGCCAGCCGTTGCGCGGCTGCCTCGACCTGGACGTACCCCTTCTCGATTCGGGAAAGACCCTCTAGGAGAACGGGCACGGCCTGCCGGGCCATCCGGTGGACCGCGAGAGCGGTGTCGGGCAGACCCTCGGGCATCTGGTTATGAAGAAGGCTCACCAGACTTCCTGCGGGTGCCACTCGGAGGACGAAATCCTCAAGCTTGCCTTGCCGTGGGGCGAGTCTCTCCGGATGGGACACCAGTTGGGTCCACGCAGGGACTGGATCCCAATCCTCCGCAGCGCTTAGGTCGATGTCCAGGCGGCCGATCCGCAGTGTGGCGCCGGTCGTCTCAACGGGCGCGCCGGCGGCTACGAGCCGCGTCCAAGGAACGGATGGAGCCTGCACCGTGAGGGAAAGCGGCCCCGTACCGATGGTCTCGGAGGTGATGGCGATCACGTCGCCGGCTTGATTCCGGGCGTAGATGGCGGCGTCGAAAACATGCAGCGCCACCGCTTTCGTTGTGGTGGCGAGCCAGGCACGAGCGTGGGGCGTGGCTCGGCTGGCCCGTACGGCTTGCGCCTCCGCCGGAGTCACTTCTCCGGCGGTGCCGGGAGGACCGGCCGATCGGCCTCCTGGATCAACTCCCACAGCCGGTTGGGGCTCAGCGGGATCTCGAGCAGCTCGAGCGGGATGTCGGGCAGCGCGTTCTCGACCGCCTGCGCGAACAGCGCGCCGGTCGGGATGGCGCCCGCTTCGCCGGCGCCCTTGATCCCCAGCGGGTTGAGCGGCGACGGAGTCTCCTCGTGCCCGACGACGATCGGGGGCACGTCGAGCGAGGTTGGCAGCAGATAGTCCATGAACGAGGCGTTCACCAGCTGCGCGTTCTCGTCGTACATCAGGTGCTCGTAGTACGAGTTGCCGATGCCCTGCGCCACCCCGCCGTGCACCTGGCCTTCGAGGATCATCGGGTTGAGCACCGTGCCGCAGTCGTGGACCACGGCGTACTTCCTGATCTCGATCGCCATCGTCTCGGGATCGACCTCGAGGATGGCGGCATGGACCCCGCTGGCGGTGGCGCCGCGGTCGGGGCCGAAGTACTCGGTCGCCTCGAGGCCGGGCTCCGTCCCCGGCCGGACCGCGCCGCGCAGCGGGTTGGCCTTGGCCGCCAGCTCGCCCAGCCCGATCGACCGGTCGGGTCGGCTCCCCACCCAGACGCGGCCGTCGCGCAGTTCCAGATCGTCGATCGGCGCCTCCAGCACTTCGGACGCCAGTCTCAGCACCTTCTCCCGCACGCGCACCGCGGCGGCGTGCACGGCGTTGCCGGCGACGGTCGCGCCGCGGCTGGCGAACGTGCCGGTTCCCCAGTGGAACCGGTCGGTGTCGCCGGTGACGACCTCGACGTCGGCGAGGTCGACCCCGAGTTGCTCGGCGGCGACCTGGGCGAAGGACGTGAAGTGGCCCTGTCCCTGTGTGCCGACGCCGGTCGCCACCGACACCTTGCCCGTGGCCTCGACCTGGACCCGGGCGCCCTCATACGGCCCGATGCCGGTGCCCTCGACGTAGGCCACGACCCCGATCCCGACGTGCTTGCCTTCCTTCCGCAGGCCCGGCTGTTCCTTGTGGACGAAGTCGTCGTACCCGATCAGCTCGAGGGCCCTCACCAGGAGCGGGGCGTAGTTGCCGCTGTCGTAGACCAGGGGAGCGAAGTCCTGGTAGATGATGTTGTTGTCGTGGGGGAAGGCGTTCGGCGGCAGGAAGTTGCGGCGTCGGATGTCGACGATGTCGATCTTGAGTTCGCGCGCGGCGAGGTCCAGCAGGCGTTCGATGACGAAGACGCCGTGCTGGCGGCCGGCGCCGCGGTAGGGCGTGACGATCGTCTTGTTGGTGAAGACGGCAGTGAACTCGCTGGTGTAGTTGGGGATGTCGTACGGGCCGAGCAGCGTGCACTGGCTGTTGATCGGGACGGTCAGGCCGTAGGGATCGTAGGCGCCGGTGTCGTGGAGGAAGACATCGTGTACGCCCAGGATGCGGCCGTCCTTCGTCAGGGCGATCTCGGCGTCGTGGATCTGGCTGCGCTCGTGGGTCGTGGAAAGGAAGTTCTCGGCCCGGTCCTCGATCCACTTGACCGGCCGGCCGAGGCGCATCGCCACCCACGGGATGACTAACTCCTCGGGGTAGAACATCATGATCTTGGGCCCGAAGCCGCCGCCGACGAACGGGGCGATGACGCGCACCTGGCTTTCGCTCAGGCCCAGGCGCGCCGCCAGGCCGTTGCGGATCGGGATCGGAGCCTGGGTCGTGTCCCAGACGGTCAGGCGCGCCTGGCGTGCGTCCCAGTCGGCGACCAGGCCGCGGTTCTCGAGGGCGGCGGCGGCGCCGTGATCGTAAGTCAGGCGGCGGCGGATGACGGTGTGGGCCTGGGCCCTGGCGCGCTCGTAGTCGCCGCGCCTCTGGATGACGTGCGCCGCGACGTTCGAGCCGAGGTCGTCGTGGACCAGGGCCGCACCGGGCTGCAGTGCCTTCTCCAGGTCGACGACTGCCGGCAGCGGCTCGTAGTCGACCTCGATGTCGGCCAGCGCGTCTTCGGCGACGTAGCGGCTCTCGGCGATGACGACGGCGATCGCCTCGCCGGCGTGGCGGACCTTGTCCCGCGCCAGCGGCACCTGGGTCCGTTCGTGGAAGACAATTCCCTCGATGGGCGGAGGCGGGACGAGCAGCGGCCCGGGCTTCCAGTAGTCGCCCAGGTCCTCGGCGGTGAACACGGCGAGGACCCCCGGGCGTCGACGGGCGCGGGCGGCGTCGACCCGGCGCAGCCGGGCGTGGGCGTATGGGCTGCGCAGGAACGCGGCATGGGCCATCCCCGCCAGGTGGACGTCGTCGGTGTACAGCGCCTGGCCGGTGAGGAGCCGCGGGTCTTCGTTGCGGCGCAACGCCTTGCCCAGGACTCGATGTTCGGTCATCCGTTCACCTCCCGAAGAAGAGGCACGCTGAACCCGACGCTGCCCGTCCGCCCCAGCGCGTGTCAGCGCTCCAGTCCCCTTCTCCATGCGCGGATCGGCTCGGTGTGTTCCTGTTCGTGGCGGAAGGTGTAGCCGGCGATCCACCGCCACAATGGCCGGCCGCGCATCCAGGCTTCGGTGCGCGGCCGGCTGAGATCGTCGTCGGAGAAGCCCTGCACCCAGCGCAGCACCTGGCGCCGGACGGCGTGCCAATCGTCCAGGACCCGGTCGAGCGGGCGATCCTTCGTCGCGGCGTGCCAGCGGGCGTTGATGGCGTCATAGTCCGGATGCGCGACGAAACCCTCGCCCGTCGGACGGCGTCCCTTCTCCAGCGCCACGAACATCCGTACCAGCTCGGCCTCCCACAGGCTGAGGTGCTGCAGGACGTCGCGCACCGACCACTCGCCGATCGTCTTCGGCGCAAGCAGTTGCTCCGGCGACAGCCCTTCGATGGCCGCCAGCGGCGCGGCGCGTGAGGTTTCGAGCGCCGCCAGAATCTCGGCCTGCGTCACAAGAACAAGGCCTCCCGCCGGCCGCGCGCCGCTACATCCACGCTACCGCCCGGCAGAAGGCGGCTTCGCCTCCCTTGAACTTCCACGGGAACACGCCCAAGGTCAGGCGCTTGTTGTGCAGTTCCTTGAGCCCGATGTCGCCTCCCATGTTCTCGACGTGGATGCAGTCGTGCGGGAACAGGGCGTTGTGCGTCAGCTGGTAGGCCGACTCGGGAAACAACTCGTCGATCTTGTCGGCGCCGAACTTCTCCTCTACCCGCCGGCGCACCCTCTGCCAGTGCTCCAGGCCGCCCTTGCCGAGAAAGCGGCCGATCGGCAGGTTCATCGGGTGGTCGGTGGAGATCATGTCGACGCCCCAGATGTGGATCTCCTTCTTCAGCAGCCAGTCGCACAGGCTGTAGTGCGGGCCGGGATGGCGCTGGATGTAGCGCTCTTCATCGGCCTCGGGGCTGAAGAACGAGTAGCGGTGCCAGCCGGTGTGGAGGAACAGGATGTCGCCCTGGCGCACCTCGACCCGCTGTTCGATGTCCTCGGGGCGGAACAGGTCGAGGTCGTCGAGCATGTCGCTCAGGTCGACGATGACGCCCGGGCCCCAGCACCACTCGAGGGGGATCTCGTCGATCGTCTTGCCCTTGGTGACGAAGTGGCGCGGGGCATCGAGGTGCGTGCCCATGTGGTTGGAGGTCTGGATGTACTGGGCGTTGACCCCGTGCTCCGACTTGCGTTTGATGTACTTGACCTCGAACGGCGGGTAGAAGGGCCAGAAGGAGCAGTCCTGGTTGAGCGGTTGGGAGAGATCGTAGATCTTCATTGGAGCCTCCAATGGTGGCTAAAGCATGGATGGGCCGCGCGCCTCCTGCGGAGCGCGTCCGTGAGCGAGGCACAGGGTCATGAACTCCGCCTTCTCAACGGGCATCGCCTCTCCGCGAGTCCCAGGTCGTTGGGGATCCGTCGACCGGCGCAGGGACGGGCGTCGAGGCCGACAACAACGACCTGGGACTCGCGCGGAAGCAGCGTCCATGGAGAAGGCGGAGTACATGGGCATCCTTACCGTGGACCGAAACGCCCTGGCTAGCCTGCGATCCCATACCGTTCCGCGAACGCCACCAACGCCGCCTCGAACATCGCCAGCGGCGGGCGCACCAGCCCGGCGCCGACCTGCCCGACCCCCGGCTGGCGGTGGGCGATGCCGGTGTTGACGCGCGGCGTGATGCCGAGTTCGACCACCTTGCGCACGTCGATGCCCGTCGGGGTGCCGCGGAAATCGAGCGACGGCACGGTGAAGAACTTGTGTTCGGCGACGGTGATCTCGTACATCTCGAGCGTGGCGTTCATCGCCTCGCGCGGCGTGCCGCCGACGAAGGTGACGATCGCCGGCGCCGTCGCCATGGCGAAGCCGCCGATGCCGGCCGTCTCGGTGATGGTGCTGTCGCCGATGTCGGGATTGGCATCGGCGGCCGTGAAGCCGGGGAAGTACAGCCCGTCCGGGACGGCCGCCGCGGCGGTGAACCAGGCGTCGCCCAGACCGCTGACGCGGATGCCGAAGTCGGTCCCGTTGCGCGCCATGACCGTGACCACGGTGCTGCCCTCCACGCCGTGCCCGGCGAGGGTCATGGCCTTGCAGGCCGCCATGACCGGGTTGAGGACGCTCAGGGCGTTGTCACCGAGGAACTGCAGGATCTCGCTCTTGACGCCTTCCTTCAGGGAGAGGCGCGCCAGGCGCGGCGCCAGGAAGCGCAGGAAGAGCAGCGACCCGGCCTTGTTGCGGTTGTGGCCCTCGTCGCCCATGTGCAGCGCCTCGGCGATCGTCGCCCGCAGGTCGAGTCCGTCGCCGTCCGCCAGCGCCTCCCCGATCGCCGGCCCGAGCGTGTCGTTCATCCAACGCAGGCGCTTCAAGACGTCGGCGCTGTACGCGCCGTAACGCAACACCTTGCCGTAGCCCTCGTTGAGGTTCGAGAACGTCCTTCGGCCGTGGGCGACGTCCTCCAGGACGTAGACGGCCATCGACGGCGAGATGACCCCGGCCATCGGACCGACGGCGTCGTGTTCGTGGCACGGCTCGAAGCGAATCCGGCCGCTCTCGGCGAGGCTCGCCGCCTCGGCCTCGTCCTTCGCCCGGCCTTCGAAGATCAGCGCGCCGACGATCGCCCCGCGCAGCGGGCCCGACATGCGGGCCCACTCGATCGGCGGCCCGGCGTGCAGCAGCAGATCGTCGTGCATGCCGGGGACGACGTCGCGGGCGGCGGCCACGCGGCGCAGGATCGGCCGCGACTCCATCATGCGCTCGACGGCGACGGCGTTGGCCTGGTCGATGTCCATGCGTCACTCCTCTGGCGAACGTCCCGCGGCGCCTGACCCCTCGCGGGTTGCTTTCATCTTGCGCAGGATGCCCATCAATCGTTCGTCGCCGCCGGCCGGCGGGCGCCAGTCGACGTGCAGCGCCGAGGCGCCCTGCGCGACCACGCTCGCGTAGAACACCTCCAGCCCGACGTTGATCGCCGCCGGGCGGGCAAACACCTCCAGCGGCACCGGCTGCGGCCACGGCACGTCGGCCGCGGGCAGCAGGCGCAACGCGGCGTCGAGGGCCTCGTCGAGCCGCGTGGCGACCCGAGCGCCCGCGGCGCGGAGGCGTTCGATCTGCGCCGCCCGATCCTGCGGGTCCTCGTCCGTGCCGACGACGACGGCAAGGACCGCCAGGTCTTTGCGACGGACGGCCTCGGCGATGGCCGGGGCCAGCTCGGAGGCCGGGTCGGGGTGTGCGCCCTCCCCGAGGACGACGTCGAGCAGAACGACCCCCGTCGCCGGGTCGGCGGCTTCCTGACGCAGCCGGCGCAGACGGAGATCGTTGTCGATCATCGGATGCAGCCGGCCGACGGTGAACTGGTCGGCGCCGAGATCGACGACCGTGTGGCCGACGCTGTGCAAGGGGTCCTCGAGGCGCTGCGAGGCGCGCAGCGGGACGTTCGTGCGCAGGGGGTGCAGCACGTGCTGGAGGGCGAGCACGGCCTCGTACGCCAGCGTCCCGCCGGAGAAGAGCGCCCGCAGGTATCGAGGCGCGCCGTCCGCGGCATCCTCCGACGGGGTCGTCTCCGCGCGGGCGAGGTCGACGGCCAGCTCCGCCGCGCGGTACAGGCTGGAGGCGAAGTGCAGGTTGCCGAGCGCCGCGCCGCCGACCGGCTCGCCGATCAGGTCGAAGACGACCGGCTTGGCCGCGCGCCGCGCGGCAGCGGTGATCCTCGCCACGACCTCCGGCTCCGGCGGCTTCGAGACGACCACGATCACCCGCGTCGCCGGATCGCGCCGCAGCACGTCGAGTCCCTCAAGCGCGGTGGCGCCGCCGACCTCGTCGTGCAGGTCGCGCCCGCCCGTACCGATGGCCTGCGACACGCCGCCGCCCAGCTCGTGGATCGCCGACGTGACCGCCTGGAGCCCCGTCCCCGACGCCGCCACCAGACCGATCGGCCCGCGCCGGACGCGGTTGGCGAATCCGAATCCGACCCCGCCGATGATCGCCGTGCCGCAGTCGGGGCCCATGACGAGCAGGCCAAGCCGGCTCGCTTCGTGCTTGAGGGCGATCTCGTCCTCGAGGGAGACGTTGTCGCTGTAGAGGAAGACGTTCTTGCCGAGGCGCAGCGCGTCGCGCGCCACCCCGGCGGCGAAGCGGCCGGGCACCGAGACCAGCACCCACGACGCCTCGGGCAATTGCCGCACCGCAGCCTCGAGGCTTTTCGGCCGGAACTCGGCGTCGGCCGTGGCGCGGCGCCGCGCCAGCAGGCCGTCGACCGCCGCCAGCGCGCCTTCGGCGGCGTCGTCCGTCTCGGCCCTGACCACGATCAGCAGGTCGTCCGGACCGGCCGAATCGCCCGTCCGCAGCCCGCTGGCCTCGAGCAGTTCGAGGTTGGCCGGCGTCGCCATGACGGCGCCGGCGTCGAGGACGCCCGGCAGTGCCAACAGGCCGCGCTGCAACTGCATCAGGACGACCGAGTCGTAGTAGGCGCCGCGGCGCACCTGGGAGCGAAGCACGGCCAAGGCTAGCCTCCCGTCCCGGGGATCGCCAGCCGCGCGGGCGTGACCACCGCCTCGATCCGGGGCGCCCAGGCGGCGAGACGTTCGTCCTGGTACCAGCCGGCGACGAGCTGAAGGCCGAGCGGGAGACCGTCCCCATCGAGGCCGCAGGGGAGCGACATCGTCGGCAGGCCCGCCTGGGTCCACGGCAGGTTGAGAATCGGATCGCCGGTGCTCTCGAGACCGCGCGGCGCCGGCCCGACGGTCGACGGTGCCAACCACAGGTGGACTCCCGACTCCTCCATCGCCGACTGGATCTGGCGGCGGAAAAGAGCCTGCCCATCGCGCGCCGCCGCCAGCTCCTGCCGGGAGATCCGCTGGCCCTCGCTCACGAGACGCGCCGTCTGATCGTGATACAGGTGGCCGAAACTGCGAAACAACTCGGCATGGACCTGCGCCGCCTCCGCCGCCAGGATGACCTGGTGACGGGCGACGACCTCGTCGAAGTCGGCCATCACGGCGACCTGGCGCACGTCGAAGCCTGCACCGCGGAGGGCATCGAGGGCGCGCTCGAAGTGGGCGCGGGCGACGTCTTCGGCGCGGTCTAGATACGGTCCGACCGGAACGGCCAGGACGGGCGCGGGCGGCACGGCCTCGGGCTTCCACCCGTCGCACAGCACGGCCGCGGCATAGGCCGCGCCGGAGGCGTCGCGGGTGAAGAAGCCGACATGATCGAGCGACGGCGCGAGGGGAAAGACCCCCTCGCTGGGAACGCGGCGGAAGCTGGGCTTGAAGCCGACGACGCCGCAGAACGACGCCGGTCGAACGATCGATCCGATCGTCTGGGTGCCGAGCGCCAGGGGGCACAGGCCGGCGGCGACTGCCGCCGCCGAACCGCTGCTCGAGCCGCCCGGCGTGTGCTCCGGGTTGCGCGGGTTGCGCGTCGGCCCGGGAGCGAAGTAAGCGAACTCGGTCGTGACCGTCTTGCCGAGGACGAGGACGCCGGCACGGCGCAGGCGTCGAACGGATTTGGCCTCCGGTCCGGCCAACGCCTCCGGAGGCAGCCGCGAGCCGGCGGCCGTCGGCAGGCCGTCGACGTGGAAGATGTCCTTGACGCCGACGACGACGCCGAAGAGCGGCGGGCGCTCGGCGGGGCGCGGGTAGGCGCGCTGGAGGGCGGCGGCCTCGCGACGCAGGCGGTCGGCCCGACCGGGTTCGGGGAGCAGGCTGTGGATCGTCGGCTCGACGGCCGCGATCGTCTCGAGGACTTCGCCGAGGTAGACGTCCAGCGATGACTCTCCCGATCTCAGCGATCGGGCGGCGTCAGGCAGCGAGAGCATGGTCGTCACGCGTCCCCCGCCGACACGCCGGCAGCGGGTCGAGTGTCGGCAGGACCGGGGCAGGGCATCTTGTGGTGTCCGGGGAACTGGCTCGGTCGCGGCGCGTCAGGTTCTCATCCTCTCCGCCGCCAGCAGCACGGCGGCGACGATGTTCTGGTAGCCGGTACAGCGGCACAGGTTGCCGGAGATGGCCTCGCGCACCTGCTCGGCCGTCGGGCGGGGATGGGCCTCCAGCCATGGCACGAGCGTCATCAGGAAACCGGGGGTGCAGAACCCGCACTGGAGCGCGTGCTTCTCCCAGAAGGCTTGCTGGAGCGGATGCAGTTCCTGCGGGGAGGCGGCCAGCCCCTCGACGGTACCGATCTCGTGACCGTCGGCCTGGACGGCGAAGAGCAGGCACGAGCGTATCGGTTGCCCGTCGAACAGCACGGTACACGCGCCGCACACGCCGTGTTCGCAGCCGACGTGCGTGCCGGTCAGGCCGAGCTCATGCCGCAGGTAATCGCTCAGCAGCAGTCGCGGCTCGACGCGGCTCTGGTAGACGACCCCGTTGACCGTCACCTGGATGTCTCGCTGGGAATCCGGCATGGCTCTCTCTCGAGGCGGGCGCTAAGAGGCGCGCTGCGCGGCCGTCAGGATGGCGCGGCGGGCGAGGACGCGGGCCAGATGCCGCTGGAAGTCCGGTGTGGCGTGCAGGTTCCCCGCCGGCGCGATTTCTTCGCTGGCGGCGAACAAGGCCGCGCGATCGGCGGCCGGTTCGTCGATGCGGCGCCCCACCAGCATCTCCGCCGCCCGGGGCGCGGCCGTCGGACCGTCGCCGGCGTTGAGGAAGACCAGGCGAGCGTCGCGGCACGTGCCCGATGGGTCGAGGCGGACGACGGCGGCGACGCCCATGAGCGCGTAGTCTCCGCGCCGACGGGAGAACTCGGTGAAGCACGTCCCGGTTCCGGGCGGCGGGGCCGGGAGGATGACTTCGACGAGCAACTCGTCCGGCGCCAGGGCCGTCGAGAACATCCCCTGGAAGAACTCGCCGGCCTCGATCCATCGCTCGCCACGGGTCGACCGGGCGCGGAGCCGCGCCTCGAGCGCCACGGCGACGACCGGGAGCTCGGCCGCCGGGTCGGCGTGGGCCAGGCTCCCGCCGAGGGTCCCGCGATTGCGGATCTGGGGGTGGGCGACGAACGGCATGGCCTCGGTCAGGAGCGGCGCGTGACGCGCCACCAGCGCGTCGAGCTCGAGTTGCCGCTGACGGGTCATGGCGCCGAGGTGCAGGCCGTCGCCGTTCTGGCGGATGTAGGCCAGATCCGGGATCCGGTTGAGGTCGATCAGCAGGGAAGGCTGGGCCAGGCGGAAATTCATCGCCGGCACCAGGCTTTGACCGCCAGCGAGGAACTTGGCCTCGCCGCCAGACTGGCGGGCGGTCTCGAGGGCCTCGTCGAGCGTCTGCGGAGCGACGTAGTCGAAGGGGGGTGGCTTCATGGACTCGCCTCGGCCAGGGGGATCGGCGCGCCCGACTGGGTCCAGTTTACCCCACCTGTGGCCGGTCGATGGGCACGAACGGCATGGTTTGTATAATCAAACATGGCGCTCGGCAAGGCAGGCTCGCGCGGCGCGCGAGGAAAGGAATCCTGGAGCATGGCGAGGGTTATCGTCCTGGGAGGCGGGTTCGGCGGGCTGAGCGCGGCGACGGCGCTGCGGGCGCGTCTGCCGGAAACCGACGAAGTCGTCGTCGTCGATCGCGGTGCGCGGTTCAGCCTTGGTCTGCGCAAGAGCTGGACGCTCGTCGGCCGACCCACGCCGCCCGAAGCCGTACGCGACCGGTCGTCGCTCGCGCAACGCGGGATTCGGTTTGTCGAGGGGACGGTCACGGCGATCGATCCGACGGCGCGGGCTGTGGAGGTCGATGGGAAGCGGCTCGACGGCGAGGCGCTGATCGTCGCCCTGGGCGCCGAGCGCTCGCCCGAGCGCATTCCCGGCCTTGGCGAGTGGGGCCACGACGTGTACAGCGAGAGCGGCGTGGCGCAGGCGGCCAGGGCGCTCGAGCAGTTCGCGGGGGGCGTGGTCATGATCGGGATTCTCGGCGCGCCCTACACCTGCCCGCCGGCGCCGTACGAGATGGCGTGCCTGTTGCAGGACCGGCTCACCGAGCGCGGCGTGTCGGCGCGGATCGAGGTCTTCACCCCACAGCCGATGTCGCTGCCAGTGCTCGGCGATGCGGGCTGCTCGGTCATCGAGGGCCGGCTGGCGCAGCGCAGCATCCGCTTCCTGGCGGGCCACGCCGCGACCTCCGTCGAACGCGGCGCGGTGAGCTTCGCCTCCGGTTCGCGCGCGTTCGACCTGCTGCTCGCCATCCCGCCGCACCGCGTGCCGGAGGTCGTGCGTGCCTCGGGCCTGACCGGCGACGCCGCATGGGTGCGCGTCGACCGCCGGACGATGGAGACATCGTTCCCCGCGGTGTACGCCGTCGGCGACCTGGTGGAGATCCCGCTGGCCAACGGCATGCCGCTGCCGAAAGCGGGCGTCTTCGCCGAGGCCCAGGCGCGGGTGGCTGCCGAACACGTCGCCGCGAGGCTGCGCAACGAGACCAGTCCGACGGCGTTCGATGGCTTCGGCTACTGCTTTCTGGAAGTCGGCGCCGGGATGGCGATGAAGGTCGAAGGCGAGTTCCTGGCCGAGCCGGCGCCGTCCGTCACCCTGAGCGAGGCCTCCCCGGCCCACTTCGAGGCCAAGTGTCAGTTCGAGCGCGACCATCTGCGCGCATGGTTCGGCGCGTAGCGCCGGCCTGCGCCTTCTCCCCTGGAGCGAATCGATGCCCTCCGTTTCTCGCCCCCTGCTCGACGGGATCGTCGTCGTCGACCTGACGCGGGTCCTGGCCGGACCGTACTGCACGATGATGCTGGGCGACCTCGGCGCGGAAGTTCTCAAGGTCGAGGAGCCGCGCAGGGGCGACGACACGCGCGGCTGGGGACCGCCGTTCACGCCGTCCGGCGAATCGGCCTACTTTCTCTCGGCCAACCGCAACAAGCAGAGCCTGACGCTCAACCTGAAGGAACCCGACGGGCTGGCGTTGCTGCGACGCCTGATCGCGCAAGGGGACGTGCTGGTCGAGAACTTCCGCACCGGCACGTTGGAAGGCTGGGGGCTCGACTACGGGACGCTCCAGCAGATCCGACCGGGGCTGATCGTGTGCTCGATCACCGGTTACGGCCAGACCGGGCCGTACCGCGAGCGGCCAGGGTACGACTTCATGGTCGAGGCGCTGGGCGGTTTCATGAGCGTCACCGGGCCGGAGGACGGCGAACCATTCCGCGCCGGGGTCGCCATTGCCGACCTGGCGGCGGCGATGCTCGCCGCCAGCGCCATCCTGGCGGCGCTCTTCGCCCGCGAGCGCACCGGCGACGGGCAGCGCATCGACATCTCGCTGTTGGACTCGCAGGTGGCGCTGATGTCGTACGTCGCCAGCAACTACCTGGTCTCGGGCGAGCGCCCGAAGCGCTACGGCAACGGGCACCCCAACATCGTGCCCTACCAGACGTTCCTTGCCCGCGATGGCTACTTCGCCTTCGCCGCGGGCAACGACGGCCAGTGGCGCCGTTTCTGCCAGGCGGTCGACCGCGCCGCCTGGGCCGACGACCCGCGCTTCGCCACCAACGGCGAGCGCGTGCGGCACCGGGCGGAGCTCATCCCGCTCCTGGGCGAGCTGTTCTCCACGCGCACGGCCGGGGAGTGGCTGGACCTGTGCGAATCCAACGGCATTCCGGCGGCGCCGATCAACGCCCTCGACCAGGTCTTCGACGATCCCCAGGTGCGGGCGCGCGGGCTGCGTCAGCAAGCGACCCATCCTTCGGGGGAGGTCGTGCCGCTGGTCGCCTCGCCGTTGCGCATACCGACCGCGCCGGCGGAGGTGCGCCTCGCTCCCCCACGGCTCGGCGAGCACACCGACCAGATCCTGCGCGAGCGCCTCGGCTGCTCGCCGAACGAAATCGAGTGCATGCGGAAGGCGGGCGTGATCTGAAGCCCGGCCAAGGAGTGAGCGACGGCGTGCGGAGGCCCACCGAATGTCACGCCGCGTAGCTCCCGCTTCTCCGGTAGGCTGAGAACAGGGATCGTGACCATGAACCACAGGCGTCCTGGGTCGGTCGAAGGACGCAGCAGACGGCATACGGCGCGCGTCGGGCCTTCGCGCGGCTCGAGGCAGGCAGGCTCGGCGCGCTTCGACAGGCTCAGCGCGCCTCGACAGGCTCAGCGCGCCTCGGGAGGATCGGCTCCAGGCGTTCCGAGGCTGTCGCAGGACGCCGACCCCGTCCGCGGAGGAACCGCATGCGACCCGTGAGCATCGTCGGCATCGGACAGCTTCCGGTCGAGGCGGCCTCGGCGCGTAGCCTGCGCGACCTGGGGGCGACGGCCGTGCGCCTCGCCATGACCGACGCCGGCGTCGAACGCGTCGACGCGCTGTTCTGCGGCAACATGCTGTCCGACGAACTCCAGGGCCAGAAGCACCTTGCCGCGCTGATCGCCGATGAGGCCGGACTGCGGGGGATCGAGGCGCTCGATGTCGGCGCCGTGACGGCTTCCGGCGCGGGGGCGGTGCGCATGGCGTTCCTGTCGGTCGCCAGCGGGCAGGCCGACCTGGCGGTAGCGTTGGGCGTCGAGAAGATGAGCGACGGAGTGGCGATGCCGGCGATCTCCAAGGCGCTCGACGCCGATCGCGAGGTTGCCCACGGGGCGACGATGATCAGCCGCAACGCCGAGCTCCTGGCGCTGTACTTCGAGCGCACCCGGGCGCCGGCCCATGCCATGGTGTGGTTCGCCGTCAACGCGCACAAGAACGCGCGCAACAACCCGTACGCGCTGTTCCACAAGATGCGCGTCAGCCCGCGCAAGGCGGCGACGTCGCGTATCGTCCACGCCCCGCTGCGCCTGTACGACTGCGCCCCGATCTGTGACGGCGCGGCGGCCGTGGTGCTGGCGCCGGCCGAGCAAGCCCGCGCCTTCAGCGACCACCCGGTGCGCATCCTGGCCTCGGCTGTCGCCACCGACCGTTTCCGCGTCGACGACCGCGCCGACCCGCTCCTGCTCGAGGGCTCGCAGCTCTCGGCGCACAAGGCGTTCCGTCAGGCGAACGTCCATCGGGGCGATGTGAGTTTCTTCGAGGCCCACGACGCCTTCAGCATCATGGCCTGCCTGCAGCTCGAAGCCGTGGGGTTCGCCGCGCCGGGTCAGGGCTGGCGCATGGCGGCGGAGCGCAGGATCGGCATCCGTGGGACGCTGCCGATCTGCACGATGGGCGGCCTCAAGGCGCGCGGCCACCCGATCGGAGCTTCGGCCGTGTATCAGGTGGTCGAGTCGGTGCTCCAGCTCACCGGGCGAGCGGGCAAGAACCAGGTGCGCGCGGCGAAGGTGGCGCTGATCCAGAGCATCGGCGGGGCGGCCTCGACGGTCATCACGCACATTCTGGGGGTCTGAAACGGAAGCGCGGCCAGGTCGCGGCGCCGTCGGCTGAGCGCCGCCGGCCGGGTTCACGCCTGGGCCGGGCTGCCCTCGACGTTCTGGCGCACGCAGTCGAAGAACTGGCCGGAGAGCTTGTGCGCCACGCCGCCCAGCATGCGCGACGCCAGGCTGGCGATCGTCCCCTGGATCGTCACCTCGGCGGTCCACCGCATCTCCGTCCCACCGTCGGCCGTCTCGGCCAGTTGCATCACGGCCTCGACGTCGGCCGTGCTCCCGGGGGCCGTGCCGTGGGCGCGGGCGCGGGCCCGGCCCGGTGGCTGCAGTTCGAGCCACTCGATATCGGCTGTGAAGCGCGTCTTGATCGAGCCCAGGCCGAGCGAGGCGGTCGCACGGAACCGTCGGCCGGCTTCGACGACCTCGAGCGATTCGACCCCCGGGGCACAGCGCGAGACCGCGACCGGATCGGTCAGGAACTCCCATACCCGCGAGCGAGGGGCGGCCATGGCGACTGTTCCTTCGAGATGCACGTCTTTGTCTCCCGGAGAACGAAGCGGGCAACCGATTGTAGCACCCGGGCTCAGGGGCCGGGAGACGGCAGGAGGTCGACGAGCGCACGAAACAACTCGGCCTGGAGGACGGCGTCGTCGAGGGCGTTGTGCGTCAGGCGGCGGCCACCCAGGTGCCGGTCGATCAGCTCATCGAGGCGGATCGCCGTCCATTCCCGACCGGTCAGGCCCATGGACAGGGCGCGCACGTCGAGCGGCGTGTGGCCGAACGGGTTGCGCCCAAGCGTCCGGTGGAAGGCGTCGTTGACGAACTGCCAGTCGAACGACGCGTTGTACGAGACGAAGACCGGAGCCAAGCCGGGAGCGACGACCTCCCGGATCCACGCCTCGAAGCGCGCCATCGCCGCCGCCGGCTCGATCCCCGACTCCTGCAACCGTTCGAGCGACAGACCGTGAATCGCCATCGCCTCGGGGTCGACGAGCGTCGATGTCGGTTTGAGTTCGACGTAGAAGGTCCGGCGGGGATCGGCGATGCTGCAGGCGCCGAGCGACAGCATGGCGTGGAGGCTTGGGCTGGGGCCGGAGGCTTCGACGTCGACCGAGATGTACGGCCGGAGGTCTTGCACGAGCGGCCAGTATACCTGTCGTTGAGGCGTCAGGGGCCGAAGACGTCGAGCAGCCAGCGCGCGACGACGTGGCGCAGGCCGGGCCGGACGTCGGAGAAAGCGTGGTCGGCGCGGGGGAAGCGGACATGGCGCAGCGAGGGGATCGCCTGGACGAGCGGCGCGAAATGGCGCGGCGGGAACAGGGGGTCGTGGTCTCCGGTGACGAGCAGCCCCGGCCTGGAGCGCAGCGCGTCGGCGAAGGTCGTCGCCGGCGGAAGCGAGGCCCACTCATCGGTCAGGCGCTCGGCGGTCGTGCCCCGCAACGCGGCGGCCGACTCGGCGGCCAGGTCCGCGGGGAGTGGAACGTGGCGGGAGTCGACGGGCGGCGAGATGGCGACGACGGCGGCGACGGAGCGCTGCGCGGCGAGCGCCATCGCCGTCCAGCCGCCCAGGCTGAATCCGACGACGGCGATCCCGTGCGAACGGACTGCCTCGCGCTGCGCCAGCCAGTCGAAGGCGGCGGCCGCGTCGGCGACGAGGTTGGCGCACGAGAAGGTTCCGGAGGACCCCCACGATCCGCGGTAATGGACATAGAGGGTGTGGAACCCGCGGTCGCGCAGCGCGATGGCCAGGTCGAGGTTCTTCTCGTGACCCGGCAGGCCGTGCAGCAGCAGCACCGCCGGACGAGGCGACTCGCCGGCGGCGCGATACAGCCCGCCGACGAGCGTCTCGCCGGCCGAGCGGATGTGTGCGCCTTCGAGGCCGGCGGAGGTCATCCGGGCGGGGGTTGCACGGAGAGGGCGATCAGCGTCTGAGCCGCATAATACGTGCCCAGCACGGCGAGCGGCGCCCGGCGGAACGGCCGGAGGAAGCGGTTTGCCACCAGAAGGAAATCGGAGACCACGAAGAGCACGGCGCCGAGCGCGCCGCCGACGAGCGTCGGCCGTCCGAGCGCCGTGGCTTGCGCGATCGCCTGCGCCGCCATGGCGGCGATGACGGCGGCGTAGATCACCACGGGCCATCGGAGGCGGACGGGAAGGTGATGCCACAGGACGACGATCGCCGCCGTCACGAGAATCGTCAGGGCCACGATCGCCGCGAAAGAGGCGCCGAAGCGCACGAGCGACGTGAAGGCCGTCAGGTAGGCGAGGTGCGCCGCAAGGAAAGCCAGCAGACCGGGAACGAATCGGTCCCCGGGCAGCATGAGCAAGACGTCACCGGCGAGCGAGAAGCCGAGCCCGGCGAGGACGGCCGAGCGGTAGCGGACGGTCGGATCGAACGGCAGCGCGGCGGCGAGGATGAGGATGAGCACCGTCGTCAGCGGCTTGAAGACGTAGACGAGCTTCGAGAGCCGGGGCCGTGAGAGCTCGGCGTGAATCGTTACGCCGGCGGAGGCGGCGATGAGAGGCAATTGGAACACGACGGCGTGAATTGTAGCCCGGGGGAAAGAGGCAGGTCCGGGTAGTCCCGGCCTTCAGGCCGGGCCGGGGCCACGGCTGAAGCCGTGGACTACAAGCCGTGGACCACAGGCCGTGGACAACGGAGGAGATGAGGCGCGCCGGCGAACGAGCTCGAGTCCCGATGCGTTCCCCCTATGTTTACAACGAAAGGGAATGGCGGGTGTTGGTAGTCCCGGCCTTCAGGCCGGGGCGGGGCCACGGCGAAGGCCGTGGACAACGGAGGAGATGGGGCGCGCCGGCGGACGGGGTCGAGTCCCGATGCGTTCCCCCTATGTTTACAACGAAAGGGAATGGCGGGTCTTCGTAGTCCCGGCCTTCAGGCCGGGGCAGGGCCACGGCGAAGGCCGTGGATAACGGAGGAGATGAGGCTGGTGCCACGGCTGAAGCCGTGGACAACGGAGGAGACGAGGCCGCGCCGCCCGGGTTGGGACTACCACGGCTAAAGCCGTGGACTACAGAGGAGATGAGGCTGGGGCCACGGCTGAAGCCGTGGACTACGGAGGAGATGAGGGTTCCGGATCCTCGGGCGGCGGCGTGCGGCGCAGCACTCGGCGCACGGTCACGAACCGCGCCGACTCCGCCGGCGGCTCCGGGCGGCCGCGACGGCGCAACACGAGGCCCGCCACCGTCAGCCCGGCGCCGGCCAGCAGGGTTCGCAGGTCGGCGCGCCCGGCGCTGAACGTGATCAGGAACACCACCAGGACGATCAGCCCGATCAGCGTCAGCGAGGTGCCTAGTCGATTCAGCATGGGCGCATGGAACGAGAACGGCCCCTCGCGCGGGCGAGGGGCCGTGCCGGTCAGCGCACGAGGGTGTGAATCTGCTCGTGCATGTACAGCGGCAGGTAGTAGTGCCCGCCGGCGTTCTTGCCGGTCGAGCCCGATCCCTTCCAACCGCCGAACGGCTGGAAGCCGGGCCAGGCGCCGGTCGTGGCGCCTTGCGGGCGGTTGGCGTACGTCACGCCGGCCTGGATCTTGTCGAAGAACCACTCGGCCTGCTTCTCCGAGCCGTAGAAGCCGGCGGTCAATCCGTAGTCGACGTCGTTGGCAAGCGCCATCGCCTCGTCCAGGCTGTCGACGGCGTGGACCATCGTGATCGGCAGGAACATCTCGTATTTCCACAGCCGGTGGTTGAGCGGAACGTCGGCGGCGATCGTCGGCTCGCAGAAGTAGCCCTTGCCGAGGGCGCCCTCGGTGCGCACCTTGCCGCCGGTCAGGAATCGCCCGGCCTCGGACAGTTCCTCGTTGAACTGCTGGAACTGCTTGTAGGACGTGGCGTTGATCACCGGCCCCAGGTAGACGCCGCGCTCCGTCGGGTCGCCGATGACGAACTTGCGCGTCGTCTCGACCAGCCGGTCGACGAGCTTGTCGTACACCGGGCGCTCGATGTAGATGCGCGAGTTGGCCGAGCACTTCTGGCCCTGCAGCCCGAACGCCGAACGCACGATTCCCAGCGCCGCCCGGTCGAGGTCGGCCGAGCGCGAGACGATCGACGGGTTCTTGCCGCCCATCTCGAGGATCGTCGGGCGCGGGTAGCGGCCCTGCGAGAACTCGCGGTAGATCTTCATCCCGACGTCGTACGAGCCGGTGAAGGTGATCCCGTCGACCATGGCGCTCGAGATCAACTCCTGGCCGATCGTCCCGCCCGGTCCGGTGACATAGTTGAAGACGCCGTCCGGCAGCCCGGCCTTGCGCAGGCACTCGGCCAACAGCCGAACGGTCCACGGCGTGTCGCTGGCCGGTTTCATCACGACGGTGTTGCCGGCGACGAGGGCCGCGCCCGTCGGCCCGCCGGTCAGCGCCGCCGGGAAGTTGAACGGGCTGATGACGACCCACACGCCGTACGGTCGCAGCACAGAGGTGTTCTGCGAGCGGTATCCCTTGAGCGGGTCCTTGCTCATGGCGACGATGTAGCCCTTGTTGGCTTCCATCTGGTCGCAGGCGTAGCGGATCAGATCGGCCGTCTCGGCGGCGTCGCCAAGTGCTTCCATCCGGTTCTTGCCGACCTCGAGCGCCATGACGGCGCCGATTTCGTAGATGCGGCGGTCGATGATGTCGGCCGCCTTGCGCATCAGCCGCACGCGCTCTTTCCAACCGAGCGCCGCCCACTTCGGGAACGCGGCGCGGGCGGCGGCGAGCGCCTGGCGGGCATGGTCGGCGGTGCCCTTCGGGAACCGACCGAGCAGCCAGTCGCGGTCGATCGGCGAGCGGTCTTCGAACCATTCGGCGGCGGTCACGTCCTTCCCGCCGATGAGCATCGGGTGGTCCTTGCCCAGCCCGGCCTTGACCGTCGCCAGCGCCTTCTCAAAGCGCGCATGGAGCTCCTCCGGCGGGTCGAACATCGTGGCGTAGGTCAGCTTGAACTTGCCGTCGGCACGGCGGGCCGGCCGCCGGGCTCGGGTCGTCGCTCGTCGGGTCTGGCGCGGGCTCATGAGGACAACCTCCTGCAACGGAAGATGGTGGCGCAGGTTGCGGTGGCACGGCAAGTATAGCCAGCGAGGCGAGTCGCGTCAAAAGCCGATGTATACTGACCCGACATGACGTGGGTCCAGGAGGGAATCTTCGCCGGCGGCGGCGAAGCCCTGCCCCGCGCCTGGGCGGACTTCGCCGCCCAGACGGGGATCACCGCCGTCCTCCACCTCCGCCCCTCGACTCCGATGCCCTTCCTCGGCCCCTCCCCTGCCTCCTATTTGTGGTTGTCGCTCGATGACGAGGAGCTCGCCGGCCCGGAGGAGCGCTGGCTGGCGGGGACGTTCATCGCCGACTGCCTGCGGCACGGTCGGCGCGTCCTGCTACACGCCGCCCGGGGGCGCCATCGCACGCGGTGGGCCTTCGTCGCCTACCACATCTGCCGCGGCGCGGCGGCGCACGTCGCGCTGCGGCGCGCCGCCGCGCCGCCGTGGATGGCGCCCTACCACACCGACCGCCAGGCTTGGGAGTTGTTTGCCGTCGAGGTGCAGCGGCGCCAGGCTGACGCGCCGGCGGAGGCGCGGCGATGACAGCAGAGCTCTACGTCGGCGTCGATGTGAGCGCCGGCAAGCGACCCTGGACGATGGCCGCGCTGGACGCGGAACTGCGCATCGTCGAGAAGCGCGCCGCCGGCGCCGATGAGATCGTCGACTTCCTGGCCGGGCTCGAGTCGGCCGTCGTCGCCGTCGATGCACCCGCCTCGCCGCACCGCGGGCGCATGCGCCGGCCGGAGGTGCGGCAACGGCTGGGCCTTCCGCCGCGCGGCAAGCGATGGTCCGACTGGAGGGTCTGCGAAGTCGAGCTGCGCCGGCGCAACCTGCGGCTGTACAACACGCCGGGCGCGGCTCGCGCCGCGCCGGCCTGGATGCGTGCCGGGTTCGACTTCTACCGGCGGTTGGAGAAGTCCGGCTACATCCCCTTCGTGCTGCGCGCCTCGGCCGACGAGCGCCTGCACCTCGAAGTCCATCCGCACGCGTGCTTTGCCGTCCTGCTCGGGCATCGTCCGCTGGGCAGGCACAGTCTCGAGGGCCGGATGCAGCGACAGATGGTGCTGTACCTCGAGGGTCTCGACCTGCCGAACCCGAGTGACGTCTTCGAGACCATCACGCGGCAGACGATCCTGCGCGGGCGTTGGCCGCTCGACGACCTGCTCGAGCACGACGAGCTCGATGCCCTCGCGGCCGCCTACACCGCGTACCTGGCCCGGCAGCGTCCGGGGCGGATCAGTCAGGTCGGCGAGCGCGACGAGGGCCTGATCACGCTTCCGGCCGACGAGCTGCTCGACTTCTACGCCTGACGCCTGTCGAGGCGTCCCCTTTCGGCAAGGGCCGAGGCAAGGTGCTTCACTGGGAGGATCACGTCCCGTCGGGCGCAGCAGGCCGGCCGGTGCTGCTGCTCCACGGACTCGGTTCGTCGGGCGAGGACTGGCTGCTCCAGACGGCGGCGATCGGCGAGCGGCGTCGCGTGGTGACTCCGGACCTTCCCGGCCACGGCCGCACCCCGGGTTTCCGCCATTGGCCGCGCCTGCCCGACTATGCTAGACCTGTGCGCGCCTTGGTCGAGCGCCTCGATCTGGCGCCGCTCCACGTCGTGGGTCTTTCGCTCGGCGGCGCGGTGGCGCTGCAACTCGCGGTCGAGGCGCCCGCCCTTCCGGTCTCGCTCGTCCTGGTCAGCTCGTTCGCCCGATTCCGAACGACGCCGCGAGGCGCTCTGCGTGGTCTGCTGCGCGTCGGGCTGGCGGCGGCCGGCCGGATGGACGCTGTCGGCCGCTGGGTGGCGGCCGACCTGTTTCCGTCGCCAGACCAGGCGGCGCTGCGCGCAACGGCCGCCGGCCGCCTGGCGGCGAATCGGAGAGGCGACTACCTGCGCGCGCTGTGGGCCGTGGCTCGCTTCGACGTGCGCTCCCGGCTGGCTGAGATCCGCTGTCCGACTCTGGTGATCGCCGGCGGTGCCGATCGCACCGTCCCGCTCGAGGCGCAGCGCCGGATGGCGCGGTCGATCCCGGGCGCCCGACTCGTCGTGCTGCCCGGCGCCGGCCACGCGGCCCCGGTCGACAACGCGCCGATGTTCAACGACGTTGTCGTCGGTTTCCTCGCCGAAGTGGACAGGCTGCGCGGGTGAAGCGAGCGCCGGCCCCGGATGGCGTCGTCCGACGCCGCCGCTAGGGTGCTGGCGCCGGCGGCCTCGCGCCGAGGACGGCGGTCACGGTCAACGTATGACCTTCTCGCAAGAGGAGCAGGACCGCCTCGTCGCCGGGGGCGTGGGCCAGGATCAGCCGCCGCAGCAGATTCGGGTGCGTGATCGGATGGCCGTCGACCTCGAGGATAATGTCGCCGACGGCCAGGCCGGCGTCCGCCGCAGGGCTGCCCTCCTCGACCGAGACGACGCGCGCGCCCTGGCCGGGATCGAGCCCTTCGTCGGCGGCTCGGTCGGGGTCGACCGGCTCGTAAGTGATCCCGAGATAGGCCGTTCCGGCGCGCCACGGCGGGGGCTCGGCTTCACCGTATGGCTCGGTCATCGGCCCGAGCGGCGCCACGATCGAAGGCACAAGGTCCGCACGGGCTCTCGTCTGCCCCAGGGCAAAGCCGACGGCGGCGCCGGCGGTGAAGGCCGCCGCCACGATCGCCAGCGCCGCGGCCAGGATCCCAACCACCTGCCACATCGTGAAGCGCGGTGCCGCCATGGGCGAGCCCGGGACCGGAGGCGGTGGCGAAGGCGGCGGCGCGGCGGCCGCGTTGCGGCGGGGCGTCGCGGCTTTACGAGTCGAGCTCGCCATCGATCACACTCCTGAACTGCGACAGGGGCTGCGCGCCCACCAGCGGAATGCCGTTGATGAAGAAGGTCGGCGTGCCGCTGACACCCAGCGCGGCGGCGTCGCGCGCGTCGGATTCGACCTCCGTCCGCTCGCCGCCCGCCTGGACGCAGGCCGCCAGAGCCTCGGCGTCCAGGCCGAGGCGTTCGGCGTAGGTCCGGTAGGCCTCGGCGCCGAGGCCGAGGTCGCCGCGGAACAGGCTGTCGTGGAACTCCCAATACGCGCCCTGACGCCCGGCGCAGTTGGCCGCCTGCGCCGCGACGAACGATTCGGCGCTGGTGATGGGGTAGTCGCGGTAGACGAACCGAATCTGGTCCGGATAGGAAGCCATCAGCTCGGAGAACGTCTCGAGATGGAAGCGGCGGCAGTACGGGCAGTTGAAGTCGCTGAATTCGACGATCGTGATCGGCGCGTCGGCCGGGCCCAGCGCCGGGTCATCGTCGGGGCTGACGTCGTAGCGCTGCGCCACCGCCCCCGGGCCGGGCACCGCCGCCGGTGAGGTGGGCGCGGGCGATCGTCCCCACAGCGCGAAGCCCGCTCCCAGCCCGGCGACAAAGGCCAGGGGCACGAGGGCCAGCACCAGATGGGTGCGACGCAGGACGATGTAACCGTCGGAGGCGACCTGTTCGGGCGGCGTCGTCGGTGCTGACGGGTCGTGCATGGTGGAGGTCATTCTAGCACCTCGGCGCGACGGACGGCAGCGGCCCGCCAGGTCTTTCACCCGATTCTCATACGCGCCCGTCCACACCGGCGATGCCACTCGCCGCTCGTCGGCCGGCCGCCGCCTGGCGGGCGCTGCGGGAAGGCGGTTGAATCCGCCCAAGCTGACGATATAATGTGGGACCGGGGCGGTTAGCTCAGTTGGTTAGAGCGTTGCGTTGACATCGCAAAGGTCGTAGGTTCGAGTCCTATACCGCCCACACAACCGAAAAGCAGGAAACGCGATGACCGGGACGAGTACCCGGAGCGGATCCGACAGAGAACGGGGTCGCGGCTGAGAGCCCCGACGGAACCCGCCCGGCGAACACCCCCCGCGAGCGCCTCCTCGATGGCTCGTCTTCGGCCAGCGCGAACGTCCGGAGATGGGCTGAAGAGGTGGGCGACCCAGCCCCGTTACCGGCTGACCGAGATGTCCCGCCCTGAGCCCTGAAGTCGACGGGCGACGGGCGCCGGACAACCTGGGTGGAACCGCGAGCGGATCGGCCCTCGCCCCAGACGGGCGGGGGCCGTTGCTTTGGAGGTGGGACGATGGAACGGTACGAGGACAGCTGGCTGTACCGCATCCGCCATTCGGCGGCGCACGTCATGGCGCAGGCGGTGATGGAGATGTTCCCCGGCCAGGCGCGGCTGGCCATCGGGCCGCCGATCGAGAACGGCTTCTACTACGACTTCGACCTGCCGCGCCCGCTGACGCCCGACGATCTGGAGCGCATCGAGAGGCGCATGCGCGAGATCATCGCCGGACGCCACGCCTTCCAGCGCCGCGAGCTCTCGGCGGAGGAGGCACGCCGGCTGTTCGCCGACCAGCCCTACAAGCTCGAGCTGATCGACGGGCTGGAGCAGGGCGGCCTCGACGAGTACGGCAACGAGACCGACGAGCGTCCGGTGATCTCGACCTACACGCACGACACGTTCACCGACCTGTGCCGCGGGCCGCACGTCGCCGACACCGGAGAGATCAACCCGGCCGGGATCAAGCTGCTCAGCGTCGCCGGAGCCTACTGGCGCGGCGACGAGAAGCGCCCGATGCTGCAGCGCATCTACGGCACGGCCTGGGCGACAGCCGAGGAGCTCGAGCGCCATCTGGAGATGCTCGAGGAGGCCAAGCGGCGCGACCATCGCAAGCTCGGCCGCGAGCTGGAGATCTTCACCTTCGACGACGAAGTCGGCCCCGGGCTGCCGCTGTGGCTGCCGAACGGCGCGGTCATGATCGAGGAGTTGGAGCGCCTGGCCAAGGAGACCGAGGCCCGCGCCGGCTACGTGCGCGTGCGCACGCCGCACCTGGCGAAGGAAGAGCTGTTCGTCCATTCCGGCCATCTGCCGTACTACGCTCCGTCGATGTACCCGCCGATGGAGCTGGAAGGCGAGCGCTACTACGTCAAGCCGATGAACTGCCCGATGCATCACAAGATCTTCGCCAGCCAGCCCCGCTCCTACCGCGACCTGCCGCTGCGCCTGGCGGAGTACGGGACTTGCTACCGCTACGAGAAGAGCGGCGAGTTGTTCGGGCTGCTGCGGGTGCGCTCGATGCAGATGAACGATGCCCACCTGTACTGCAGCGAGGAGCAGTTCGAGGATGAGTTCCTGGCCGTCGTCCAGCTCTACCTCGAGTACTTCCGCATCTTCGGCATCGACCGGTATGTCATGCGCTTCAGCACCCACCATCCGAAGGGATTGGGCAAGAAGTACGTCGACAATCCCGAGCTGTGGAACAAGACCGAAGGCATGGTGCGCCGGGCGATGGACCACGGCGGGATCCCGTACGTCGAGGTCGCCGACGAGGCCGCCTTCTATGGGCCGAAGATCGACGTCCAGATCTGGAGCGCCACCGGCCGCGAGTTCAGCCTGGCGACGAATCAGGTCGACTTCGCGCAGCCCGAGCGGTTCGGTCTCACGTTCGTCAACCGCGACGGCCGGGAGGAGCGGCCACTCGTCATCCACCGCGCGCCGCTCAGCACGCACGAGCGGATGATCGGGTTCCTGCTCGAGCACTATGCCGGGGCCTTCCCCCTGTGGCTGGCGCCGGTCCAGGCGGTCGTCATCCCGATTGCCGACCGGCATGTCGAGGCGGCGCGGTCGATCCGGAGCCGGCTGGCCGAGGCCGGCCTGCGCGTCGAGGTCGACGGCGGGCCGGAGCGGATGACCGCCAAGATCCGCCGGGCGCAGATGCGCAAAGTGCCCTACATGCTCATCCTCGGCGACCGCGAGGTCGAGCAGGACGCGGTGGCCGTCCGGCGGCGCTCGGGCGAGGACCTCGGGGCGATGCCGGTCGCGGCGTTCGCCGAACGAGCGGCGACCGAGGCGCGCGAGCGTCGCCCCGCCTGAGATCGGGCCTGGCGGCGCGGGCACCGGAGTCGGCGGGTTGGTAGAATCGAGTGGTGATGCGTCACGGTCTGGCTCTCCTGCTTGTCCTGCCGCTCCTCTCAACGGGCGGACCGGCCTACGGCTCGGACTACCTCTGCCCGCCGCGTCTCCAGCTCCGGCATCCCGAACTGTGCCCGGAGATCGGGCCGGGCGCGGCCCTGAGCGAAGTCGCCGAAGCCGGGTTGTACCCGGTGATGCCGCTGCCGACGGCGCCGCTCGACCCGGCCCTGTTCTACGTGCCGACGACGTACCTGCGCGCCGGCAACAAGCCGGTGCGGTTGTTCCCGAGCGCCGAGGCGGCGCTCGCCGGCGACGGAGAGACCGACTCGATCCCGGAAGGTTTCGTCTACCTGTACTACACCGACGAGATCTCGAGCGGGGACCGCTCGGTCTACGCCACGAGCCGAGGCTTCGTCCGATCGGGCGACGCCAGCGATTTCAAGCCGCCGAACTACCACGGGCAGGCCTTCAGCCGAACGCCGGAGCGGCCCTTCGGCTGGGTGGTCTCGGGCACGTTCAGCGCCACCCGCCCCGGCGGCGAGACCTTCACCGACCACTGGCTGTCGAAGTTCGACATGGTACAGATCTTCGGCGTCGCGCGCGTCGGCGAGTGGGACTGGTACCAGATCGGCCGCAACGAGTGGATCGAGCAGCGCAACGTGGCGCGCGTCGTCCCCGATCCGACGCCCCCGCCGGGAGTCGACGCCGACAAGTGGATCACCGTCAACCTGTACGAGCAGACCGTCGCCGCCTACGAGGACGGGAGGCTGGTCTACGCCACGATGGTCTCGACCGGCCGCAACGGCTTCTGGACCCGGCCGGGCGTCTTCCAGGTGTGGGCGAAGCTCGAGCGCGACCTGATGACCGGAGGCATCCCCGGCGAGGACGGGTTCTACTACCTGGAGCACGTGCCGTGGGTGCTGTACTTCGACAAGGCGCGCGCCCTGCACGGGACGTACTGGCACGCCAAGTTCGGGACGACGACATCGCGCGGCTGTGTCAACCTGCCGATGACCGACGCCCAGTGGTTCTTCAACTTCGCCGAGGAGGGCACGTACGTCTACGTCTTCGACCCCTCTGGCCAGACCCCGACCGATCCGGCTCAGTACGGCGAAGGCGGCGCCTAACCGCCGCTCGCGCGATCTCCACTTCCCATCACCCGTAAGGCAAGGTCAGGGGAGCGAGGAGACCATCCTCCTGCCGACCTGATCCCTGGCGCGCCTTCCTGGCGGGGCCGAGCCGCTGACGCCGTCGACGATGGACGGCGTCCGCCTCTACCTCGACCGCCGCGAAGGCCTCGGCGGCGGGGTCACCGTGCAGATCTCGGACCCGCTGCTGTGGCCTGGCTTCCCGCGGAGCGACGAGTACGCATCCTTTTTCGTCGATGTCGCCGCGAAGTGCGGAGCCGGGGGGCTGACCCTGCTCGTCTCGACCGAGACGTATCTGGCCTTCGTCGGCGACACGGCGATGGCCATCGAGACGGGTCGTTGGTTCCTGGTACCAATGTACGGGCCTCCGCCGCGCGCGGCGGACTCTACAATTCCGGCAAGTTCCGCCGCCGCCGCTAGCGCACGGAGACCCGTCGTCCGTCGCGATGTTCGCGGACAACCAGATCCTCTTCCCGCCTCACGTCATCCCACGCCTCTCCCGCTCGCGCGGCGAACGCTGGCGCGCCCTGGTCGACCGCGTGATGGCGCTCCCCGCCGACGACCCGGAGGCGCTCGCCTTCTCGCTGCTGATGATCCGTCTCGACGGCTGCCTGGGCTGCGAGATGGATTCGTACCGCGCCATGCGCGGCTGCACCGCCTGCGCGCTGCAAACCCTGCACCGTTTCAAAGGGACGGATCAGGAGCTGTTGCAGCGGTTCCAGCGCGCCGTCTCCGACGTGCGCGCCTACCTGGCTGAAACGCAGACTGGCGCCCCCGAGGCAGAGTTCCAGCAGGCTCGCGCCGCCTGACGGCGGGGCGCGCCCTTCATACGATAGCGACGCGCCGACCATCGGTCGGGCGTGACTGGCGCCGCTCCCGCCGGGCGAGCGCCGACGGAGGTCACCGCAGGCGAGGACGGCCTTCGCCAGGCCGTGTGATACACTCGGCGCGCCCGCGGTTTCCTCCTCATCTCGACCCCCGCCGGAGACGATTCATGCTGACCCCCGTCGAGAAAGTCCTCTTCCTGCTGGCGGCGCTGATCAGTCTCAGCCTGACCGCCCTGGCCGCCCGTCGGATCGTCCGAACCATCGCCCGCGGTCAGGGGCGGCCGCTGCTCGACGGTCTCGTGCGCCGGGTCGTTGAAGCCGTCGCCAAGTTCCTCACCTTCGGTCCGACGTTCCGCGCCCGTCGCTGGACGAGCCTGTTTCACGCCTTCGTCGGCTGGGGCTTCACCTTCTACCTGCTCGTCAACCTGGTCGACCTCGTCGAGGCCTTCAGCCCGGGCGCCCTCCGTCTTGAGGGGCTCCTCCTCGGCGATCTCTTCCGGCTGGGCGCCGACGTGCTGAGCGTCGCGGTTCTGGTCGGCATGGTCTACCTGATCGTGCGCCGCTTCGTGGCGCGTCCGGCGGCGCTGACGGTGCGCGAATCGACGCTGCTCCATCCCAAGGCTCGCCAAGGCATCCGTCGGGATTCGGCGATCGTCGCCGGGTTCATCGTCGTCCACGTCGGGGCGCGCTTTGTCGGCCGCTCGTTCGTCCTGGCTCGCCTCGGCCTCGATCCGTGGGAGCCGTTGGCCTCGGCGCTGGCCGGGGCGTGGGCCGGCTGGAGCGAGCGGTCGCTCGTGCTCGCCATCCACGTGGCGTTCTGGCTGGCGCTGGGGCTGATCCTGGCCTTCCTGCCCTACTTTCTGTACTCGAAACACCTGCACCTGATCTTCGCCCCGCTGAACTTCCTGCTCAAGCCGCGCCGACCGTCGATGGGCGCCCTCGCCCCGCTCAACTTCGACGACCCAGCGATCGAGCAGTTCGGTGCCGCCCGCCTCGAGCACCTGTCGTGGACGGCGATCGTCGATGCCTACGCCTGCATCATGTGCAACCGTTGCCAGGAGGCCTGCCCGGCCTACGCCACCGGGAAGGTCCTGTCGCCGGCGGCGCTCGAGATCAACAAGCGCTACTTCCTCAACCAGGAAGGCGGGCGGCTGGCGGCCGGCGAGGCGTCGTCGCAGACGCTGCTCGAGTTCGCCATCACGCCCGAGGCCGTCTGGGCCTGCACGGCGTGCGGGGCGTGCGTCGAGGTCTGCCCGGTCGGGAACGAGCCGATGCGCGACATCCTCGAGATCCGGCGCCACCTGGTCCTGACGGAGAGCGCCTTTCCTGAGCAGCTCCAGGCGGCCTATCGCGGCATGGAGCGCTCGGCCAACCCGTGGGCGATCGGGCCCGAGCGGCGTTTGGACTGGGCCGCCGGGCTGGAGGTGCCGCTGGTGGCGCAGGCGCCGGAGGTCGAGTTGTTATGGTGGGTCGGCTGTGCGCCGGCCACCGACGCCCGGGCCCAGAAGACTGCGCGTGCCTTCGCCCAGGTCCTGCGTGCGGCCGGCGTGCGCTTCGCCGTGCTGGGCCCGGAGGAGCGCTGCACCGGCGACTCGGCCCGCCGCAGCGGCAACGAGTACGTCTTCCACGAACTGGCGCAGGCCAATGTGGCGACGCTCAACCGGGTGGCGCCGCGGCGGATCGTCACCACGTGCCCGCACTGCCTGCATACGCTGAAGAACGAGTACCCGGCCTACGGCGGCGCGTTCGAGGTCATGCACCACACCGAGTTGTTGGCGGAGTTGCTGGCCCAGGGCCGACTCGTGCTCGACGGCGAGGTGAAACAGGAGCTGCTGACCTTCCACGACCCGTGCTACCTCGGGCGGCAGAACGCCGTCACCGAGGCGCCGCGGCGTACGCTGGCGAGGGCCGGCGCCGGGCTGGCGGAGATGGCGCAGAACGGGCGCGGCTCGTTCTGCTGCGGCGCCGGCGGCGGCCAGATGTGGAAGGAAGAGGAGCCCGGCGTCGAGCGTGTCAACCGGAACCGGCTGCGCCAGGCACGTGCCACCGGCGCCACGCTCCTGGCCGTGGGCTGCCCCTTCTGCCTGATCATGCTCGGCGACGCCGCAAAAGAGCAGGGCCAGGCGATGGACGTGCGCGACGTGGTCGAGATCGTCGCCGAACGCGTGGCGACGCCGGCCTCGACCTGACCGGCGCGTGACAACGCCTCCGCCCCCTCCGCCGACCCTGCGCGGCATCGTGCTGGGCGTCCTGCTCGGTGTGATGCTCCTGATGCTCCTGTGCTCGGCCTCGTCCGCCGTGAAGGGGGCCGGTGCCCTGCTGCTCGTTCTGCCGCGCGCCGCCGGCCTGTTGGAGACGGTGCGTGCCGAAGAGATCGCCGTCGTGCCGATGGATTCGTCCTCGACGGCGGTGACGTTCCCGTTCGCCGACGCCTACCATGTCTACGTCGCCGACCTGAACCTGCTCGAGATCGCCGAAGCCCTCGAACGCTCGGAGTCCGCACCGTGGCTGGTCGTACACCGCGCCGACACCGGGGAGAGCGTCCCGGTCGAGTTTACCGGTCGGGGCCTCATGCCATACGACGATCCCCGGGTGCCCGGCCGCCCGGTGTTCCGCTTCGTGATCTCCGATCCTGGGGCGTATGTGTTGTCTCACCCTCGGCGACCGGTGCAGGTCTACCTGGTACCGGATCGGACGACCGGGCGCGAGTCGACGATCCTCCTGGTGAGCGTGGGGCAGCTGGGGATCGCCGGTTTCGCCGTCGGCCTGGGATTCGGACGGCCATACTTCGAGCGACGTCGCCGCTGGCGGGAGCATCAAGCCCAGCGGCGGGCCGCCACGGAAGAAGTCCTCCGGCGGCGGAGGCAGCGCCCCTCGGGCGGCGGCGCGGCGGCTTGAGATTCCGGACCGAACCAGATAAGATTCGCTGTTGCCGCGCACGATCTCTCTGGAGATCCAGGTCAACGTGAGGGACTCCGCCCGGGCCGAGTCGATCTCTCGCCGGGGACCCGCGCGAGCGCGACCGGTCCGCGGCGCTGCCGCGCCCGCCGCCGGAGGCGACCAGATGGCACTCCCCCAGGAAACGCTGCTCGAGATGTACCGGGTGATGTTGCTGGCGCGGCGCCTGGACGAGCGCGCCTGGGTGCTGCATCGTCAGGGCAAGATCGCCTTCCATATCTCCGGAATCGGACACGAGGCGGCGCAGGTCGGCGCCGCCTTGGCCATCGAGCGCGGAAAGGACTGGGTCGTCCCGTACTACCGCGACCTGGCGATGATGCTGGCCCTCGGGATGACGCCGCTCGAGTTCGCCCTGGGGCTGATGGGCAAGCACGGCGAGCCGAACTCGGGCGCTCGCCAGATGCCGAGCCACTGGAGCCTGCGGCGGGCGAACGTGGTCAGTCACTCCTCGCCGGTCGCCACGCAGACCCCGCACGCCGCCGGCATCGGACTGGGGATCAAGTTGCGCGGCGACTCGGCGGTGGTGTTGACGTCGATCGGGGAAGGCTCGACCTCCCAGGGCGAGTGGTACGAGGGGGTCAACTGGGCGGCGGTCCACAAGCTGCCGGTGATCTTTCTCGTCGAAAACAACGTCTACGCCATCTCGGTCCGTCAGGAGATGCAGATGGCGGTGGATGGCGCGGCGGCGAAGGCCGCCGGCCTGGGGCTGCCCGGGGTCAGCGTCGACGGCCTCGACCCGGTGGCGGTGCACCGGGCGGTCTCGCAGGCGGTCGATCGGGCGCGGCGCGGCGACGGACCGACGATCGTCGAGGCCCGCGTCCATCGGCTGACGCCGCACTCGTCCGACGACGACGATCGGACCTACCGGCCGCGCGAGGAGGTCGAAGCGATGAAGGCCGCCGACCCGCTGGTGCTGTTCCAGAAGCGCCTGACGGAGTCGAAGGTGCTGGCCGCGGCGGGGCAGGCGGAGATGGAGGCGGCCGCCGCCGACGCCGTGGAGGACGCCATCCGCTTCGCCGAGGCCGCTCCCTATCCGGACCCCACGGAGGGGGCGTACCCGGTCTATGTTGAGGACATCCGCCGTGCCTGAGATGACGCTGATCGAAGCCCTGCGGCAGGCGATGGACGAAGAGCTCGCCCGCGATGACCGGGTGTTCCTCGTCGGCGAAGACGTTGGCCCGCGCGGCGGGGTGTTTCGGGCCACGCAGGGCCTGTACGAGAAATACGGTCCGCAGCGCGTCATCGACTCGCCGCTGGCCGAGCTGTCGATCGTCGGGGTCGGCATCGGGGCGGCGCTGTACGGGATGCGGCCGGTGTGCGAGATCCAGTTCGCCGACTTCATTCATCCGGCGTTCAACCAGATCGTCAACGAGGCGGCCAAGCTGTGCTACCGGTCGAACGGCGAGTGGACGGTGCCGCTCGTGATACGGGCGCCGTACGGCGGCGGCATCGGGGGCGGCCTGTATCACTCGCAGTCGGTCGAGGCGTTCTTCGCCCACGTCCCGGGGCTGAAGGTCGTCGTCCCCTCGACGCCGCACGACGCCAAGGGCCTGTTCAAGTCGGCCGTGCGCGATCCGAACCCGGTGCTGTTCTTCGAGCCGAAGAAGGGCTACCGCCTGATCAAGGGTGAGGTCGCCGACGGGGAAATCCTCGAGCCGCTGGGCGTGGCGCGCGTGTCGCGCTCCGGCACCGACCTGACGGCGATCGCCTACGGCATGATGCATCACTACACGCTCCAGGCGGCGGAGGCGGTGGCGGCGCAGGGGATCTCGGTCGAAGTCCTCGACCTGCGCACGCTGCTGCCGTTGGACAAGGCGGCATTGCTGGCGTCGGTGCGCAAGACAGGCAAGGCGCTCGTCGTTTACGAAGACAACCTGACCGGCGGCTACGGCGCCGAAGTGGCGGCGATCCTGGCGGAGGAGGCCTTCACCGATCTCGACGCGCCGGTGCGGCGCCTGGCCGGCCCGGACGTCCCGGCGATGCCGTACAGCCATCCGCTCCAGGACTGGTTCATGCTCAACCCGGAGAAGATCGCTGCGGCGATGATGGAGCTGGCGCGATACTAGGAGTGGCCGGTGAGATTCGGACTGACCAGCCAACTCCAGCGGGCGGCGATCTCCGCCCCGTCCGCCATCGCCGAGGGGCCATCCCGCAGGAGTCCGGCAGACTTCCGTCAGTTCCTGTGCCAGGCCCTGGGCTCCCTGGCCGGGCCCGCGGCGCTGCCGGTGCTGGCGCGCGACCGGGCGCCGTCAGCCTTGGGGACTCGAGGGACGCGCGATCTATGGTGCACGAGTTGCGGAAGTTGACGCAGGCCCTCGTCCGCCGCGTTCCGGCCAGCCGACACGTCCATTCTGCCGGCCGCCGGCCTTCGGCCACGGGCCGCTGAACGGAGCAAACCATGCCGACCCACGTCATCATGCCGCAACTGGGGGAATCGGTCGTCGAGGGGACGGTTTCGAAGTGGCTCAAGGCGGAGGGTCAGCCGGTGGCCGAATTCGAGCCGCTGCTCGAAGTCAACACGGACAAAGTCGATACGGAGATCCCGTCGCCGGCGGGCGGCGTGTTGCTCAAGGTACTCGTCCCGGAGGGGACCACAGTGCAGGCCGGCACGGTCCTGGCGGTGATCGGGGCGGCGGGCGAAGCCGTCCCCGAGGCGATGGCGGCGCCCGCTGCGGCGCCCGCTGCGGCGCACGCTCCCGCGCCTCGCGCGGCCGCGCCCGTGGTGGCGGCGAGCCCCGCGCCGGCCGAGGCCCGCACCGACGTCGGCTTCATCTCGCCCGTGGTGGCCAAGATCGCCGCCGAGTACAACGTCGACCTGAGGCGCGTCCGCGGCACGGGCGCCGGCGGGCGCATCACGAAGAAGGACGTGCTCGATCACGTGCGTGGCGTGGCGGCCAAGCCGGCGGCGGCAGCGTGGGAGCAGCCGGCGTCTGGCGAGTTGTTTCGTCCGACGGAGGAGGTCTTCGGCGCGAAGCCGGCGCCGCCGGCCGGTGGTCCGGCGCCGGGGCAGGTCGTGCCGCACGACGCCGTGCGCCGGCAGATCGCCGAGCACATGGTTCGCTCGCGGCGCACCAGCCCGCACGTGACGACGGTCATGGAGGCCGACCTGTCGCGCGTCGTCGCCCACCGCCAGGCGCACAAGGAGCTCTTTGCCCGCGACGGCGTCGATCTGACCTTCACCGCCTACTTCGTCGCCGCCTCGGTGGCGGCGCTCAAAGCCGTGCCGTGGGTCAACGCCTCGTGGAGCGACGACGGCATCGTCCTCCACAAGGCGGTCAACATCGGCGTCGCCGTGGCGCTCGGCGAGCAGGGCCTGATCGTGCCGGTCGTCAAGGACGCCGACCAGAAATCGCTGCTGGCGATCGCCGCGGCGCTCAAGGACCTGGCGGGGCGTGCCCGCGCCCGGCAGCTCAAGCCCGACGACGTGCAGGGCGGCACGTTCACCATCACCAATCACGGCGTGAGCGGCTCGCTCTTCGCCACGCCGATCATCAACCAACCGCAGGCGGCGATCCTCGGGGTCGGCAAGATTCAGAAGCGCGTCGTCGTGGTCGAGGCGCCCGGCGCCGATGCCTTCGCCATCCGACCGATGGTCTACCTGACGCTGACCTTCGACCACCGCATGCTCGACGGTGCCGTGGCCGACCGCTTTCTGGCGGCGGTCGTCGAGCGGCTGGAAACTTGGGCCTAGGCAGCCCCAGATCGACATGCCTCAGAGGCGGCAAGGGAACCATTCATGCCTGACTACGACGTCGTCGTGATCGGGGCCGGGCCGGGCGGGTACGTCTGTGCCATCCGCGCGGCGCAGCTCGGGCTGAAGACCGCCATCGTCGACCGCGAGTTCCTCGGCGGCGTTTGCCTGAACATCGGCTGCGTGCCCTCCAAGGCGCTGCTGCGCAACGCCGAGATCGCCCATCTGCTGCGCGAGCGCGGCGACGACTTCGGGTTCAAGGTCGATGGGCTCAGGCTCGACTACGCCGCCGCCGTCCGCCGCAGCCGTCAGGTCGCCGACCGGCTGGTCAAGGGCGTCGGATTCCTGATGAAGAAGAACAAGATCGACGTCCACATGGGCGTCGCCCGCCTGACGGGCGCGCAGGCCGTCGAAGTGGCGGGCACGGACGGGGTCGTCCGGCTCCAGGCCCGGCACGTCGTCATCGCGACCGGGGCGAGTCCGTCGAGCATCCCGGGCGTGACGCCCGACGGTGACCGCGTCGTCACCTATCGCGAGGCCATCCTCCAGGAGCGGCTGCCGAAGTCGATCGTCATCATGGGCGCCGGCGCCATCGGGCTGGAATTCGCTACGGTGTGGAACTCGTACGGCGTCGCGGTGACGCTGGTCGAGATGTTGCCGAGGATCGCGCCGACGGAGGACGAGGAGGTCAGCAAGGAGTTGTCCAAGGCCTTCGTCAAGCGCGGCATCAAGGTTCTGGCCGGGACGCGCGTCGAGGGCGTCGAGGTGCTGAAGACCAGGGTCAAGGTGCAGGTGGCGGGCGAAGGCGGGAAGCAGGTGCTAGAGGCCGAGCAGGCGCTCGTCGCGGCGGGCTTCCGCCCGAACACGAAGGCCCTCGGTCTGGAGAGCGCCGGCGTGAGGCTCTCGGAGCGCGGTTTCGTCGAGATCGACGAGCGGATGGCGACCAACGTCCCGGGCGTCTGGGCGATCGGCGACGTCACGGGGAAGCTGATGCTGGCCCACGTCGCCTCGGCCATGGGCATTGTCTGCGCCGAACACATCGCCGGGGTCGAAACCGTGACGGTCCACTACGAGATGATGCCGCGCGCCTTCTACTGCCAGCCGCAGGTGGCAGCCTTCGGGCTGAGCGAGGCCGAGGCGAGGGCGCGGGGCCACGAGGTCAAGGTCGGGCGGTTCCCGTTCCAGGCCAACGGCAAGGCGCTCGGCCTGGGCGACCACACAGGCTGGATCAAGATCGTCACCGACGCCCGCTACGGGGAGATCCTGGGGGCGCACATGGTCGGACCGGAGGTGACCGAGTTGTTGCCGGAGTTGACGCTGGCGCAGATGATGGAGCTGACTCCGGCTGAGATTGCCCGCAACGTGCACGCCCACCCGACGCTGACCGAAGTCCTGATGGAGGCGGCCCACGACGCCCTAGGGCATGCCATTCACATCTAGGAGCAGGCGGGACAACGCGCTCGCGGCCTCGCCCCCTCGCTCTTTCGCCGCGCAGACCGTGCGAGTCGGCCATGGTTGGTGGCGGAGAGGGGGAACACAATCCGGGGGTGGGAGCCGATGAACGATCTGCACCAGGCGAAACTGGCCAAGCAAGCCAACGCCCGGTCGCTGCTGGCGCGGCCGAATGTGGTCGGCGTCGGCATCGGGCACCGGCAACGCGCCGGCCGGACGCTCGACGAAGTGTGCGTCGTGGCGCTCGTGCGGACCAAGCGTCCGGCGGCGGCCCTGGCGCCCGAGGCGCTCGTCCCGCGCCGCGTCGACGGGGTCCCGACCGACGTGCGCGAGGTCGGCCATCTGCGCGCCCATCTCGACCGCAAGGCGCGCATCCGGCCGGCCCCCGGCGGCGTCAGCCTCGGCCACTACCTGATCACCGCCGGGACCTTCGGCTGCATCGTGCGGGATCGCCGCAGCGGGGCGCGACTCGTCCTCTCCAACAATCACGTCCTGGCGAACAGCAACGACGCCGCCGCGGAGGATCCCATTCTCCAGCCGGGGCCGGCCGACGGCGGGCGCGAGGAGAGCGATTCGATCGCGCTGCTGGAGCGGTTCGTGCCGATCGCCTACAACCGCGAGCCGGCGACGTGCGGCGTGGCGCGCTGGGTCGCCGACGCGGCCAACGCCGTCGCCGGGCTGCTCGGCTCGCGTCACCGGCTGGAGGCCATTCGCCAGGACCCCCGGGCGACGAACCGTGTCGACGCCGCGGTGGCGCGCCCGTTGATCGACACCGACGTTGCCGACGAGATCCACGAGATCGGCCGGCCGTCCGGGACGCTGGAGGCGAGCCTCGGCCTCGCCGTGCGCAAGTCGGGGCGAACGACGGGCCTGACGACGGGCCAGGTCACGGTCCTCGAGGCGACGGTCGACGTGGATTACGGCGGGAAGACCGCCCGCTTCGAAGGCCAGCTGCTGACCGGCCCGATGTCGGAGCCGGGCGACTCGGGGTCGCTGCTCGTCGCCGCCGAAGGGCCCCAGGCAGTCGGCCTGCTCTTTGCCGGCTCACCCCAGACGACGATCTACAACCCGATCGCCGACGTGCTCGAGGCCCTGGACGTCGACCTGCCGTGACCGACGACCTCACGCGCCGCGCTTTGCGCGTCAAGCAAGCGCACGAGCAGGAGCTGCTCGACAAGGCGAACGTGCTCGGGGTCGGGGTCGGGCTGCAGGACGTGGCGGGCGGAGGCGAGCGCGTGGCGGTCGTCGTCCTGGTGCGGCGCAAAGTTCCCCTGGCGCAACTGGCGCCCGAAGACCGGATCCCCTCCGAGATCGACGGCGTGCCGGTCGACGTCCAGGAAGTCGGCGACGTGCGGGCGGGAGGCTGACGGTCGGCAAAGGCGCTGCACAAGGCGTCCTGTCCGCCGACCCTGGCCGGCTGCTGAAAAGGGCGCTCTCCGCCTCACCCGCTTTCCCCCTCTCCGCGGGCCGGCTAGCGTGTACGCCGAAAAACGTGGCGTCAGGCCTCCGGAGTTCGCTCGACGACCCAGAAGTGAGACAGCCCGAAGACTCGCAGCGGCGTCCGTTCGAGCGCCTGGAGGACGCCGCGCAGGGCGCGCCCGATTCGAGGTCGGCGAGCGATGATGTTGTCGTAGCCGCCGAACAGGACGCGCCGCTCGACGACGCGCACCGGGAGCCCGTCGAACAGGCGCAGCACGTCGCCGGCGCGGTAGGCGCGCACATGCGGCGCCAATCGGTCGCGCCAGTGGCGCGGCAGGTAGTTGACGAGCGGAACGTTGCCGAAGCGATAGCGCCGGCGCCAGTAGATCCCGTGCGTCTCGAACGGGTAGCCGCGGTTGGGCACGAACAGCACGAGTCGCCCTCCGGGGCGCAGGACCCGCGCGATCTCGGCCGTCGCGGCGCGGTCGTCGGCGACGTGCTCGAGGACCTCGTGCGACAAGACCAGGTCGAACGAAGCGTCGGCATACGGCAGGCGCTCGGCGGCGGCGCGCACGACCGCGGCGCGCGGGACGCGCCGGGCGGCGACCACGGCGCGTTCCGCGTCGAACTCGACTCCGTGGGCGCCGCTGGCGCCGGCCGCCAGTCGCGCCAGGTATTCGCCGACGCCGCACCCATCGTCGAGCGCCCGCCCGAGGAGCCGGTCGCCGGCGGCCCGGGCGATGAAGCGCAAACGCCGCTCCTGACCTGCTCGCCACACGTACGACGGCTCGCCGCGGACGGCGGCCTTGTCGGGGTCGGGAGGGTTCAGTCCCACGACCACTCCGCCGTGTGGCCGAAACCGAGTCGGTTGTCGATGAGGCGCGCCCAGCGCGGGCGCAGGCGGTAGACCGCCATGCCCTCGACGGCGGCGGGCACTTCGTCGACGAAGGGGAACCGGCGGCGATAGACGCCGAGGGCGTCTTCGGCTTCGGCCGCCTCGGGTCGGTCGACCATGCCCTTGAGCTGAACGCCGCGAATCTCGCGCCAGTGCGCCGCCTCGGGGTAGGCGGCGGCGGCGACGGCCGGCGATCGAGCGAGATTGCGGGCGTGCGGCGTGGCGGGGTCGGAGAGGAAGATCAGGGACCCCTGCTCCGTCGGCGCGAAGTAGAGCGGCGTGGCGCGCGGCGTGCCGTCGGGGTCGAGGGTGGCCAGCGTCAGGGTCGTCGTCTCGCGCAGGACATCGAGCAGCGCGGCGAGGTCGGGCGCGGTCATGCGGATCGTCGAGTCGGCGGCCGCGTGCGGCGCGCCGGGCGGCGGGGTCGACGGCGCGTGGCCGGAGGCGGCCGAAGTGCGAAGGTGGACGTCACCGTGTCCCTTCCCAGCGCGTGTACCCCGGGTTGTCGATGCCGAGGCGCAGCAAGGCGCGCCCGACGGTGGCGGTGACCAGGTCGTCGATCGTCCTCGGGCGTCCGTAGAACGCGGGCACGGGCGGGAAGATGACGGCGCCGGCGCGCGCGGCGAGGTCCATCAAGCGCAGGTGCCCGCGGTGGAGCGGGGTCTCGCGCACGACGAGGACGAGCGGGCGCCCTTCCTTGAGGGTGACGTCGGCTGCCCGGCCGATCAGGTCGTCGGCATAGGAATGGGCGACGGCCGAGAGGGTCTTGATCGAACAGGGGATGACGATCATCCCGTCGACGGGGAACGAGCCGGAGGCGATGGTGGCGGCGATGTCGCTGCGATCGTAATGCACGTCGGCCAGCGCCGCCACCTGGCTGACTTTGAGATCGGTCTCCTGGGCGATCGTGATGTGCGCCGCCGGGGAGAGAATCAGGTGGGTCTCGACGCCGAGGCTGCGGAGCAACTCCAGCGCGCGGATGCCGTAGATCGCGCCCGAGGCGCCGGTGATGGCGACCACGATTCGGCGAGGCCGACTGGCGTCGAGACCGTTCATCGCATGCTCCGGTGGAGGCTGGGGCGAGGGGTCGGGCGGGGCGCTGGCATGGGTCAGGCCGTCGGACGCGCCCCCCAGTGGATGGCGATCGTACCGAACATGCGGCGCACGAATCCGACCCCGGCGAATCCGGCCCGCGTCATCCGTGCCGCCAGTTCTTCCGCCGGCAGGAAGCGCGACGTCGAACCGGGCAGGTAATTGTACGCCTCGACATCGCCGGCGAGCGCGCGTCCGAGGAGCGGGATGACTCGATGCAGGTGGAAGTCGAGCATGGGCCGCAGCGGGCCGCGGCCGGGCGGGGTCGTGTCGAGGCACGCCAGGCGTCCTCCAGGCCGCAGAACGCGGCGCTGCTCGGTCAGGGCCCGGTCGAGATCGACGACGTTACGAACCAGGAAGCCCGACACCACGGCGTCGAAGGTCGAGTCGGCGAAGGGCAGATGGAGCGCGTCGGCGATCAACCACCCCACGCCGTCCGCGCCGGGTCGCCGCCGCGCCCGGCGCAGCATCTCCCGGGCGAAGTCGGCGGCGGCGACGCGCACCTGCGGGTGGCGGCGCCGCGCTTCGAGCGCCAGGTCGCCCGTGCCCGTTCCCAGGTCAAGTAGTCGGGCGCCCGGTCCCAGGCCGAGGTGGCGCACAACCTCGCGGCGCCAGGCACGGTCGCGGCCGAAGGTCATCAACGAGTTGAGCAGGTCGTAGCGCGGCGCGATGCGGTCGAACATGCGCCGCACGTTTTCGGCACGGGCGGGGGCGTCATTGGGGTTCATGGGGTGGCGCAAGGGCCGAGGCGGGCTGCTGGCAGGCGTCCTTCGATAGGCTCAGGATGCCTGCCGGGGGGCTCGCGGCGCGCCGGGCCCGCTGGCCCCGGGGGAAGCGCAAGGGTCGAGTCCCGCCGGCCCCGGGAGGGCGTGGAGCGCACCGAGCTCACGCCGCGAACTGCCACGCGCACAGACGGCGGTGCAGCCCGTCGGCGGCGAAGTAGAGCGCCACGCCGAGCAGGCTCATCGCCAGCACCCCGGCGTACATCTTGGGGTAGTCGAAGAACGTGCTGCCGTTGACGAAGATGTAGTACCCCAGGCCGCGCCGCGTGGCGAACAACTCGGCAACATAAAGCACGGCCACCGCCGTCCCGATCGACTGGCGCAGCGCCGTGAGCACCGCCGGGAGAGTGGCCGGCAGATAGACAAAGCGGAACAAGGCCCGGCGGCCGGCGCCGAGGCTACGGACCGAGTCGACCAGCTCCGGCCGGATGGCGGCCGCCTGATCGCGCACGAGCACCAGCACCTGGAAGAACAGGATCAGGAAGATGATGAAGATCTTCGGGAAGTCGCCGACGCCGAAGAACAGCAGGACGATCGGAACCAGGACGACCTTGGGAATCGGGTGGAGCAGGTAGACGAGCGGAGACAGGAATCGGTTGAGGCGCGTCGACTGGCCCAGCACCAACCCGAGCGGGACCGCCGTCGCCAGCGCCAGCGCGATCGACGCCAGGACCCGCCACAGGCTGACCACGAGATGCTCGCCGAGCGACCCCGGAAGCTCCATGGCGAAGGTCGGCAGGACGACGGCCGGGCCGGGCAGGAGCGGTCGATTGACCGCCCAGGCCAGGACCTGCCAGGCCGCCAGCAGCGCGAGCGCGGCGACGAGCAGCGAGAGCCGCCTCACGTCACGGCCTCCAGCGCGCGGCGCAACTGCTGGCACCGATCGTGAAAGGCGGCGGTGGTGCGGAACTCGGCCCGCTCGGAGCCCGGGTTGTCGATGACGGGCGCGGCGCGCGTCGGCGGTCGGCCGAGGACGAGGATGCGCTGGCCGAGGACGGCCGCTTCTTCGATGGTGTGAGTCACGAGAACCGTCGTCAGGGAACGCTCGGCGCGCAACTGGAGCGTCAGGTTCTGGAGCGACTCGCGCGTCGGCGCGTCGAGCGAGGCGAAGGGTTCGTCCATCAGCAGCAGGTCGGGATCGAGGACGAGCGTTCGGGCGATGGCGGCGCGCTGGCGCTGGCCGCCGGAGACCTGCGCCGGGTAGTGGTCGATGACGTGGCGCAGGCCCATCCGGTCGATCCACGGCTCGAGGCGGACCTCGAGCAGGCCGGGGACGTCGTCGGCCGGGGCGTGGCGTCCGTCGGGGCCGTAGAACCCGCGCACGCGAAGCCCCAGCGAGATGTTTTCCCGGACCGTGGCCCACGGCAGCAGGCCGTAGTCCTGGAGGATCAGACCCGTGCGCGGCCGCGGGCGGTCGAGCGCCCGCCCGGCGACGCGCACCTGGCCGGCGGTGGGGAAGCGCAGCCCGGCGAGCAGGTAGAGCAGCGTTGTCTTGCCGCAGCCCGACGGGCCGAGCACGGCCCACGATTCCCCGGCGGCGACGCGCCACGAGAAGCCCTCGAAGACCGTCGGGCCGCCCGGGTAGGCGAACGTCAGCGACTCGACCTCGATCATCGGATAGGGCTCACCGCCCGGCGCGGGCGGCGGCGGCGGCCCCGCGTCGGGGGCGGCAGGGCGTCCATCACCGCCTTGCCCTCGGCTGCCGGGTGAGGTCCGTCGGCCGCCCCGCTTGTCGCTATGGCAGGAACGAGGCGTCGATCGAAGCCGTGTACTCGAGCGGCGTGTCGATCAGGCGCTTGTCGAGCGCCCAGGCGACGACGTCGTCGAACTGGGCCTCGGTCGGAACGGAGGCCAGCGGGAAGTCGGGCAACATGTACGACCCGAGCAGTGGCGCCGGCACGAGTTGTTTCTCGGCCAGGAGCGTCTCCCACAAGGCCTTGTCGGTGTTAACGCGGCGCGTCGCCTCCTCGAGGGCGACCAGGAAGCGCCGCACGGCATCGGGGTGGTCCGCCACGAAAGAGCGGCGGAAGGAGATCAGGCTGGTGCCGTACTCGGGGTGGCGGGTGTCGTCGACGACGACCGTCGCGCCGCCCTCGATGGCGAGCGAGGCCAGCGGGTCGGGCAAGGTCGCCGCCTGGAGCTCGCCCGAGTCGAGCAGAGCCAGCCGGTCGGGGATACGCGGTACGGCGAGCGTGGCGATTTCCTCGGGGGCCAGGCCCTCGGCCGTCAGCAGGCGGTCGGTGACGTAGGCGATGACCGTGCCTTCCGAGATGCCGATCGGCACTCCCGCCAGTTCGGCCGGCGTGTCGATGCCGGAGCCCTTGGCCGCCAGGATGCGGTACTGCGGGTACGCGGTCGTGGCGGTGCGCGCCAGGCGCACGACGGTGATCTGAACCTCGTCCTGGTTGTAGAGCAGAGTCGAGATCAGGTCGTTGATCATGCCGTCGATCTGACCCGACTGCATCAACTGGTCGCGCTCGGCGGCCGAGGCCACCGGCACGAACTCGATCTGAAGCGCCTGCTCGGCGAACAGGCCCTCGGCGTCGGCGACGTAGATCGGCAACGCGTCGAGGATGGGCAGCAGCCCGAGCCGGATCGTGACCGGTTCCGGCGGGCGGGCGCCGCACGCGGCGAGCAGGACAGCGGCCAGCAACAGCGCAGGAAGCAAGCGTCGAACCACGGTGGTCCTCCTAGGAAATGGCGAGGTCGATCGCCGTCGCGGTGAACAGCAGCAAGCTGATCCAGCCATTGACGTTGAAGAAGGCCGTGTCGAGCCGGGACAGGTCATCGGCGGTAATGATGGCGTGTTCGTAGGCGAGCAGAGAGGCGGCGATGACCGAGCCGAGGAGGTAGACCGGGCCCAGGCCGGCGATGGGCGCCAGGGCGAGCAGCAGCCCCGAGGTGAGCACATGCAGGACCGCCGACAGCCGAAGCGCGGCGCGGGCGCCGAAGCGCGCCGGGACCGCATGCAGGCCCTCGCGGCGGTCGAAGGCGATGTCCTGGCAGGCGTAGATCAGGTCGAATCCAGCGATCCACAGCGTCACGATGAGGAAGAGGATCCAGGCCGGGAGGTCCGCCGTCTGGCCGAGGGAGCCGCGCACCGCCGCCCACGCGCCGAGCGGGGCCAGGGCGTCGGTGGCGCCGAGGAACAGGTGCGACAGGACCGTCAGCCGCTTGGTGAAAGGATACAGGACGAGGGCGGCGACGGCGCCGGGGTAGAGGCGAAAGGGCAGCGGGCCGAGGGCGTACGCCGCGAGGCCGAGGACGGCGGTGGCGATCAGACAGCCGGCCCACACCGTGCGGGTGGAGATCATGCCGGTGACCAGCGGGCGCGTCGCCGTACGCGGGTTGCGGGCGTCGAGGTGGCGGTCGATCAGCCGATTGGCGCCCATGCCGAGTGTGCGCGCCGCCGCCATCGCCACGGTGATCCAGACGACCTGCCAGGCCGACGGCAGACCTCCGGCGGCGAGCAGCATCCCCAGGTAGGCGAACGGCAGGGCGAAGACGGTGTGCTCGAACTTGATCAGCTCGAGGAACGAGGCGGCGCGGCGAACGACGGCCATTGCGATAGTCGGGCACCCCGGAGCGCATGGATTCTAACATGCGCCTCCCTCCGACCTGTCGTACAATTCCCGTTCGCACGCTTGGGGAAGATCGATGATCGACTTCGACACCCGCTTCGGTCGGCGGGCGCTGCGCAAGCTCAAGCACGAGTCCATCGTCTGGCTGACAAGCGTCGACGCCGCTGGCCATCCGCAGCCGCGCCCGGTGTGGTTCCATTGGAACGGAGACGACGTACTGATCTACTCGCAGCCCGGCGCCGGCAAGGTGCGCCAGATCGCTGACAACCCGCACGTCGCCCTGCATTTCAATGCCGACGAATTCGGCAACGACGTCGTCGTCCTGCTGGGCGAGGCGCGGCGTCTGGCCGAAGTTCCGGCCGAGCGACAGAAGGCCTACCTGCGCAAGTACCGCGGCGGGATTCTCGATCTCGACATGACGCCCGAGTCGTTCCTGGCCGAGTACAGCATTCCCCTCGTCGTGCGGCCGACAACGCTGCGGGGCTTCTGACGATCGCCGAAGGAGGTTCGTTGACCGCGACGCAGGCCGTGGACCAAGCCTGGCAGGCCTCGCCGTACGCCTCGCCGGCGAAACGCATCCGGTGGGTGCTCTTCACGGCCATGAGTCTGGCCAGCGCTTCGGCGATCGCCATGGCGACGGTCAACTCGATCGTCGGCGCCGACCTGGGGGGCAGCCCTGCCTGGGCCGGGGTTCCCTCGGCGACGATCCTGGTCGGGAGCGCGCTGGCCTCGCCGCTGTGGGGGGTGCTCTCCGATCGGCTCGGCCGGCGCGGCAGCCTGGCGGCGGGGATGGCGCTGGGCGTACTCGGCGCCGCCCTCGCCGGCGCGGGAGTCGTCCGGGAGTCGCTGGCCTGGTTCCTGATCGGCCTCGGGCTGACGGGCTTCGCCTCGGCCGCGGTGCAGCTGAGCCGGTTCGCGGCAGGCGAAGTGCACCCTCCGGCGCTACGGGCGCAGGCGATTTCGACGGTGGTCCTGGGCGGCGCCGTCGGCTCGATCGCTGGGCCGGTGCTGGTCGCGCCGAGCGGGGCGGTGGCGGCGAGCCGCGGGATGAACGAGCTCGTCGGGCCGTTCGGCGCTTCGATGCTGCTCTCCGGCGCGGCGTCGCTCGTCGTGGCTTGGCGGCTGCGGCCCGAGCCGCGCCGACTCGGGGCGGAGGTGGCGGCGGCCTTCGCCGGCGAGACGATCGGCGATCGCGTGGTGCGGCCGCTGGCGGAGATTCTCGGCGGGCGCGCGGCGCGCCTGGCCGTTGCGGCGATGGCCCTGGGTCAGATGGTGATGGTCATGGTGATGGTCATCACCAGCCTGCACATGCGACGCCACGATCATGCCCTGTCGAGCATTTCGTTCGTGATAGCCTCGCACACCCTCGGGATGTTCGCGACATCGTTGATCAGCGGCCGGCTGGCCGACCGGTGGGGGCGCGTCCCGGCGATCGCCCTCGGCGCGGCGATCCTGGCGCTGGCATCGCTGGCGGCCTCGCTCTCCCCCGACGTCCTGCCGATGTCGCTGGCGCTGTTCTCGCTCGGGTTGGGATGGAACTTGTGCTACGTGGGAGGTTCGGCGCTGCTCGCCGACCAGCTCCGGCCGGCCGAGCGGGCGCGCACGCAAGGGGTGAACGATCTGCTCGTCGGGGCGGCGTCGGCGGTGGGGAGCCTGGGGAGCGGCGTCGTCTTCGCCGCGGTCGGCTTCTCGACGATGGCGTTCTTCGGCGCGGCCGTGTCGCTGATCCCGCTGACCATGGCGCTCGCGGCGCGGCGGCCGGCCCCGGCGCTCGAGGGCGTGTGAGCGCTGCAACCTCAGGCGCAGGCACGGGCTGCCACGCGTAGGCGCACGGCCTTCCGGGCGCCTACGCGCCGAGCCCGAGGTCCTTCCACAGTCCGTCGATCCGGCGCTTGACCTCGGGGTCCATCTCGATCCGCTCCGGCCAGCCGCGGCTGTATCCCTCCTCGGGCAGTTTGGCGGTGGCGTCGATCCCGATCTTGCCGCCGAAGGAGTGCTGGTACGAGGCGTGGTCGAGATGATCGACCGGCCCCTGGGTGACGACGACGTCGCGCGCCCAGTCGACGTTCCCCAGAGCCTGCCAGGCGGTCTGTCCCAGATCCTGCACGTCGACCCAGTCGTCGACGACGACGATGGCCTTGGCCAGCATCATCAACCCCAGCCCCCACAACCCGTGGATGACCTTGCGGGCGTGCCCTGGGAACCGCTTGCGGATCGACACCAGCACCAGGTTGTGGAAGATCCCGTGCGCCGGCATGCACACGTCGACGATCTCGGGCAGGAACAGCCGCATCAGCGGCAGGAACAACCGCTCGGTAGCCTTGCCCATCCAGACGTCTTCCATCGGCGGGACGCCGACGATCGTCGTCGGGTAGATCGGCGCGCGGCGGCGGGTCACCGCCGTCAGATGGAACACCGGGAACGGTTCGACCGGCGTGTAGTAGCCGGTGTGATCCCCGAACGGACCTTCGGGGAGGTGCTCGTTCGGATCGATCGTCCCCTCGAGGACGATCTCGGCATTCGCCGGCACTTCGATGGGCTGGCTGACGGCGTCGATGAACTCGACCGGCTTGCCACGGATCCACCCCGCCAGCAGGTACTCGTCGATGTCGGGCGGCAGCGGGGCCGAGGCGCACCACATCGACGCCGGATCGCCGCCGAGGACGATCGCCGCCGGGATCGACTCGCGCCGGCTCTCGCGCGCCCGCCGCTCGTGCTCGGCGCCGCCCTTGTGGCGCTGCCAGTGGACGATCAGGCGGCGCTCGTCGACGATTTGCAGGCGATACAGCCCGACATTGCGTGCCCCGCTGACCGGATCGCGCGTGACGACCTGGGGCAGGGTGATGAAGCGGCCGCCGTCCTTCGGCCAGCAGGTGAGCGCCGGCAGCGACTCGAGCGACGCCGTCTCGCGTTCGACGACTTCCTGCACCGGCGCCCGGCGGACCTTCGACGGCCCCAGGCCGATCGCGCGCAGCGCGCCGAGCAGCTCCTGCCCGCGGCCGATCATCCCGCCCAGGCCCTGCGGCAAGCGGAAGTCGAGCAGCGCCCCCAGACGTTCGCCCAGCTCGTCGAGGCGCTCGACTCCCAGGGCCCAGGCCATGCGACGCTCCGACCCGAACAGATTGATGACCACGGGCATCGAAGCGCCGACGACCGACTCGAACAGCAGCGCCTTGTTCGACCCGGCCGGTCCCTTGCTGACGCGGTCGGTGATCTCGGTGATCTCGAGGTCGCGGGAGATCGCCGTGCGGATGCGCGCCAGTTCACCGCGGCTCTCCAGCAGGTCGAGGAACGAGCGCAGATCGTCGAAGGACATGGCGCCTCCCGGGCTAGGCCGAGGCCTCGGCCTCGACGACGGCGCGCAGGAGCTGACCGTCGAGGTGCGCCGTGACCAGGACGAGCACGCCGAACATGGCGGCGTAGACCGCCGGAACGATCCACATACCGAGGCACGGCACGAACCAGGCGAGGCTGGCGGCGGGACCGACGACGAGCGACAGACCGACGGAGGCCGCCATCGTGCCGAGGAACACGGCCAGGTGCGCCCCCGGCGATCGCCGTATCTGTCGAAAGATGCCGGGGATGTTGAAGCACGCGGCGAAGGTCGGCGTTCGCAGGTGCCGGACGGTCACAGCCGGCGTGATGGCGCCGGCGAACCAGGCCACGAGGAAGAGGGCCACGAGCGAGACGCCGCAGACGAGCAGCAGCGGTCCGCCCCACGACTCGTAGGACGAACCCATGACAGCGAACGCCGAGGCGCCGGAGGCGAAGGCCAGGGCGGCGAGGAGGAACGCCGGCAGGACATAGACGTAGCGCGCCAGCGCCAGCGCCGTGCCGCGGCGGAAATGGTCGCCGACGGGTTCCCATTCCGGAAGGATCGGCTGCTGGCGCCCGGCGACGCGACGCGCCACTTCGAGCTCGTAGCCTACGACGGCGAAGTTCAGGATCGGGACGAAGAGCAGCACCGCCAGGACGGTCAGCTTGCGCCCCCATCCGCGTTCCCGGAACAGATAGACGAGGGCCTCGGCGATCTGTATCCTGGAAAAGGCGCTCTGGTCGCTCATGACCTGACTCCGCTTGGCTGCCGGAAGCTCATGGCTCGTCGCACCCCATGGCCCATGCCCTGCCTTCGGCCGACAGGAATGCCTCGGCGTGCTCCGGCCCCCAAGTCCCCCGCCGGTAGACCCGCAGCGGAGGCTGGCCGGCGTTCCACGCCCGCTGGATCGGGTCGATGAGCGCCCAACCCAGCTCGATGCCGTCGGCGCGCATGTAGAGCGAGGCGTCACCGTTGAGGGCGTCGAGCAACAGGCGCTCGTAGGCGTCGGGAAGCGCGCCCGGCCCGAAGTCCTCGGAGTAGTGGAACTCCATGTCGACCGAGCGGAAGCGCTGCATGCTGTCCGGCACCTTGACCTCGAAGCGCAGGTGGATCCCCTCGTGCGGCTGGAGGCACAGGAACAGGACGTTGGGCCGGATGCCCTCGCCCGGCGGGAGGGGGAACATCAGGTGGGGCACGGATCTAAACTGAATCGTGATCTGGGTCGTCTTGGCGGCGAGATGCTTGCCCGAACGCAGGTAGAAGGGCACGCCGTGCCAGCGCCAGTTGTCGATGAAGAAGCGCACCGACCCGTAGGTGGCGGTCTGCGACCCCGGTTGGACGCCGTCCTCGCCAAGGTAGGTTTCGTACTGCCCGCGCACGGTATGGGTGGCGGCCTCGGCCTCCCCGATCGGGCGCACGGCCTGGAGGACCTTCTGCCGCTCGTCGCGCAGCGCCTCCGGCTGCGACGAGGCCGGCGGCTCCATGGCGACGATCGCCAGGAGCGAGAGCAGGTGATTCTGGAACACGTCGCGCAGCACGCCAACCGAGTCGTAGAAGCGGCCGCGGTGCTCGATGCCGACGCTCTCGGCGGCGGTGATCTGCACGTGATCGATGTAGTTCCGGTTCCACAGCGGCTCGAAGATGCTGTTGGCGAAGCGCAGCACGAGCAGATTCTGGACGGTCTCCTTGCCGAGGTAGTGGTCGATGCGATAGATCTGGTCCTCGCGCAAGTGACGGTGCAACGCGTCGTTCAGGGCGCGGGCCGAGGCGAGGTCGCTCCCGAAAGGTTTCTCGACGACCACGCGCCGCCAGCCGTCGCGCTCGGCGGCCAGGCCGGCGGCGGCCAGGGCGGCCGCCAGGCCGGTGTAGGCCTGCGGCGGCGTGGCGAAGTAGAAGAGGAGGTTGCGGCCGGCCTCGCCGTCGCTCAGCGAGGCCAGGAACCGGTCGAGGCGGCGGACTTCGTCCGGCATGGCGAAGTCGCCCCCGAGGTAGTGGAGCCTTGAGGCGAAGGAGGCCCAGGCCTCGACCTCGAAGGCGGACGGCGCGAATTCCTTCAGCCCCTGGAGGGACTGCGCGCGGAACCCCTCGTCGTCTCCCGGACTGCGCGCCGCGCCGACGAGTCGAAACCCGGGCGGCAGGCGGCCCTTGCGATGCAGGCCGAACAGCGCCGGGACGAGTTTCCTCCGCGTCAGGTCGCCCGAGGCGCCGAAGATGACGAGAAACGTCGTCGGGGGCATTCGCGTCGTGGACGTGATTCTAGCAGGCCATTCGCGGTTGATATAATGCCGACGGTGAGAACCCGGATCCTGTGGTTCTTCGCGGGGGCCGCCTTGGCGGCCCTTGTCATCGCCCTGGTCTACCAGATCCCGTTCGTCAAGGACCGCCTCGAGTGGCGGCTGGACGCGGCCTCCGGGATCGTGCGCGGCTGGATTCTCCCGGGCGACACGCTGCCGACGCCGCAGGCGACGCGATCGATCCAGGCGCCGACGCGTCCGCCGGCCACGGCCACCCCGGCCATCACGGCCGCGCCGATCCCGACCTCGACTCCGCTGCCGTCGTCGGTCGCGCTCACCGCACCCGCCTAGGAGAAGCAGGACTGGAACAATTGCGGGCCGGCGACGCTGGCCCTGGCGCTGCGCATGTACGGCTGGGCCGGCGACCAGTTCGACATCTCCGATCTGCTGAAGCCCGACCGCGGTGACAAGAACGTCAACATCGAGGAACTGGTCTACTACGTTCGGACCCAGGCCGGCTGGCTCAACGTCGATTTCCGCGTCGGCGGGACGATCGACGTCTTGCGATCCTTCCTGGCAGGCGGCTATCCCGTGATCGTCGAGAAGGGCTTCACCCTCGACCCGACGGACGGCGGAGGCGGCTGGGCCGGCCACTACCTGCTGCTGACCGGCTTCGACGACGCCGAAGGGGTCTTCCTCACCCAGGACTCGAACAAGGGGCCGGACCGCAAGGTCTCGTACGCCGAACTCGACGAGGGTTGGCAGGCGTTCAACCGCGTCTTCCTTTACCTCTACTTGCCGGAAGCGCAGCCTGAAATCGACCGCCTGCTCGGCGAGGACGCCGACCCCGATCGCAATCGCGAGCGGGCGCTCGAGGCGGCCCGTCTGGAAATCGAGCGGGATGCGGAAGACGCCTTCGCCTGGTTCAACCTGGGGACGAACCTGGTGTACTTCGAGCGCTACGGCGAGGCGGCCGCCGCCTACGACACGGCCCTGGGCATCGGTCTGCCCTGGCGCTTCACGCGCTACCAGTTCGGTCCGTACATCGCGTACTTCCACCAGGGGCGGTTCGAGGAACTCATCGAGCTGGCGGACTACACGCTGTTCCGCACCCAGAAGGCGGAGGAGTCGTCGCTGTGGCGCGGCTGGGCCCGCTACCGGCTGGGCGACCTGTACGGGGCCATCGAGGACTTCCGGGCGGCGCTGGCGGTGAACCCCTACTACCAGGACGCGCTGTACGCGCTGGATTTCGTCGGCGCCTCGCCGTAGAATGGCCGCGCGCGACGGCGAGGCGCGCCAGGCCCGCAAGGAGCCCGGACACGTGGACTATACGTCGCATCACCATACCCCCTGATCTTTCAAGGAGACCGACGATGAAGATGAGCGACAAGCTGGCCGAGGCGATGAATGCTCAGATCGGCCGAGAACTGGGTGCGTCGAACCAGTACCTGGCGCTGGCGACGTACTTCGAGCGGCAGATGCTCCCCAAGCTGGCAGCCTTCTTCTACCGGCAGGCGGCCGAGGAACACGAACACGCCATGAAGTTCGTCCACTTCATCAGTGGGGTAGGTGGCAGGGTCGTCCTGCCGGCGGTCGAGGCGCCGCGCCACGACATCGCCTCGGCCGAAATGGCGGCCCAGTTGTCGCTCGACTGGGAGAACGAGGTCACCCGGCAGATTCACTCGCTGATGGATCAGGCGGTCCGGGAGAACGACTACCTGGCGCAGGACTTCCTGCGCTGGTTCATCAGCGAGCAGCTCGAAGAAGTGACGACGATGGAGACCCTGCTCAAGGTGATCCAGCGCGCCGGCCCGAACGGGCTCCTGTTCGTCGAGTCGTACGTCGCCGGCTTAGGGGATCCGCACGCCTAGCGGGCTGCCAAGAAAAGGCGGAGGTTGCCGTCCGACCCCCTCCCCTTGCCCCGCGTCCGCCCTGCCAGGGTGCCTCCTGAGGCTGGCGGCCCGGCGTGCGCCCCGCGTCACGGCTCCTAGCCGAAGACATTCTGCGGGGGGAGGCATGGCACTTCTGGTCTTGGTCCCCTCTCCGCCACGTTTCTTGGAACTCGCACTTGCTGTACGAGGAGAGGGGGAAAGCGGGTGAGGCCGAAGCGGGTTGTTCGGCAGCCTGCTAGGGTTTCGCTGCCCGGCCGATCGCAGGCGTCGGGCGTCAATCGAACCGACACACGACGATCGTCGCGTCGTCGGCCAGCTCACGCCGCCCGACGAAGGCCTCGAGCTCGCACCGAATCGCCTCCACGACCTCGTGCGCCGAGGCGCCTCTCTGGCCGCCCACCGCGTCGACCAGCCGCTCAGCTCCGAACTGCCGGCCTTGCTCGTCGGCCGCCTCGACGACCCCATCGGTGTAGAGGATCAGCAGGTCGCCCCGATCGAGCGCGAAGGTCTCCTCGACGAAGGCGGCTTCCTCGACGAGACCGACGGCCGGGCTGGTCGGAACCAGCCACGCCACGGCGCCGGCTGAACTGCCCCCGAGGAGAACCAGCGGCGCATTGTGACCGGCGTTGGCGGAGATCAGGCCGCGCGTCGCCGGGTCATAGGCCGCCAGGAACAGGCTGACGAAACTCGTGAAGCGGCTGTTGTGGACGAACAGGCGGTGGAGTCTGTCGAGCGCCTCGGCCGGGGAACCGGCGAGCGGCACGATGGCGCGGGACAGCGCCTGGACGCCGGCCATCTGGAGGCCCGCCGCTACGCCGTGGCCGGCGACATCGCCGATCGCCCAGGCCGGCCGTCCCGAAGCGAACGAAAGGAAGTCGAAGTAGTCCCCGCCGACGAACTGCGCCGGCCGACTGAAGGCGGCGAATTCGACGCCCGGCACCCTGGGAACCTCCGCCGGAAGCATTGCTGCCTGCACCGCTTGTGCCAGCTCGATTTCGCGCTCCAGGGTGGCCGCCTCCTCGCGCGACAAGTGCTCGAGGCAGACCTGGGCCGTGTAGTCGACCTGGAGCCGCCGGGATTCGATGTGGTCGTGGCATACGACGCAGCGGCCGGGCTCGCCCGCGGAAGCGCGCTCGAGCGACTGGTCGACGTGTGCCACATGGGCGACGACGGCCTCCGCCGCCGCCGGCCCCAGGCGCAACTCCTTTTCGCTCCGAGAGGCGCGGCCCATCCACTGGCGGAGCGCTTCGGCTCTCGTTGCGAGCGACTCCTGCACCTGGTCCATGTCTGGGATTTCCATCGCCGAAGTCCTCCGCAGGCGAATGCTCACACGCCAACGGCCCGGTCCACGAAGTTCGGGAAAAGCGACTTCTGGAGCAGCGGGCGACGTCCGTCGAGCAGGATGAAGGGCGCGGCGCGTTCGGCGACGATCCCCAGGCGGCGTAGCTGCTCGAGGTGGCGCAGATGCCGCACGCGGCGCGCCGCCACGATCCGCTCGGCCGCCCGCGGCCCGATCCCCGGCACACGGCGCAGCGCCTCCGGGTCGGCGCGATCGACGTCGATCGGCGCGTGAGTCAGCGCCCGGTCGGCGTAGGCGCGCTTCGGATCGCGGTCGAGCGGAAGCCGGCCGACCGGGTCGAAGGGAAGGTCTTCCAGGTCGAACCCGTAGTCGCGCAGCAGGTACGAAGGCTGGTCGAGACGATGCTCGCGCAGCGGCGACTCGGGGGGCAGCCCTTCCAGCGGTGTGGCCGGCAGGGGGTCGAAGGCCGAGAAGAAGACCCGCCGGAGGCCCGCGTGCCGGTAGAGCGCGGTCGTCGTCGAGAGCAGCTCAACGTCGCTCTCGCCTGCCGCGCCGACGACGAACTGGGTGGCGCCGGAGGCCAGGGGACGACCCGCAGACTCGCGGATCGAACGCGTCCACTGGAGCGGAGCCAACAACTCGGAGGAGAAGCCCTTGCCCGGGGCCAGCCGCTCGAGGCGGGCGGCGTTGGGCGCCTCGAGGTTGATGGAGACTCGGTCGGCGAGAAGCATGGCGCGTTCCACCTGGCCGCGCTCGACGCCGGGCATCAGTTTCAGGTGCAGCTAACCGCGGAAGTGGTACCGCCGGCGCAGGATCTCGGCCGTTTCGAGCAGGAGGTTCTGGGTGTTGGCGCCGCCGCGCAGGATCCCGGTCGAGAGGAACAACCCCCGTACCAGGCCGGCGCGGTGGAGATCGTCGAAGGCGCGGGCCATCTCCTCCGGTCGGAAGGTCACCCGGCGCATGCTGCGCCCGGCGCGGAAAGGGCAGTACAAGCAATCGCGCTCGCAGGCCGTCGTCAGCATTGACTTGAGCAGGGGAAAGAGGCGCCCGCCCGGACCGGCTGCCCGGTAGATGGGAAGCTCACGCCCCCGGTCGTCGAAGACCGACGATTGGCGGTGGCTGCGGGGGGCAGGGCCGGCCATTCCCGCGCGACGATGCCCTCCCATCCCGCAAGCGGCCGCAGGCGCGTCATCTGCCTCCCAGGGCATGGCACCTGTGAGGGTCGTAAGGGGGTCCATCTCTAACAGAATAGCACAGGTGTTCTACGGACGCAAGAGGTGTGAACCACGCGCGGGCCGGTCGCCGCAGAGCCCGCGACCGCTGGTTTGGGCGCGGACGGCGACGCCGACGCGGAAAGGCCAGGGCAACCCGGGGAGATCTTCGCCAAGGACGGAAGCGGGGAGGCGTGCGCCTCCCCGCTCTCCCTCTCCCGACCTCTCGCCGCCTTACGGGAGGTTCCAGTAGGCGATTTCCGTCATCTCGATCGTGAAGTTCTCGGTGCGGCGGGCGCCGATGAACACCCCGAACCCGCCCTTGGCCGGGAAGGCGTCGTCCTCGATCTCGGTCAGCAGCGTGCCGTTGGCGTACAGCGACAGCTTCTCGTCGCGCAGCATGACGCCGATGCGGTTGGTCTTGTCGCTGCCGCTGTGGATCGAGGCGGCGGCCGTGGCCGCCACGAGCGTTGTCATCTCATCGCCGTCCCAGGCGCGCAGGAAGTAGCGGCCGTCGCAGGTGAAGCCGTAAAGGTATCCCCCGTCGGCGTCGTGGATGTCGGGCACGCGCAGCATCAAGCCGTACTCGTCGGAGCCGGTGCAGGTCTTTGTCTGGATCGACGCCTCGAGGTAGGCATCTTCGACCTCGGGCCAGGTCAGGCGCCAGCCGTCGGCCGTCGACTTGCCGATCAAGCGTAGGACGCCGTCTTCGACCTCGGCTTCGGTGAAGGAGTCGGCGCCCAGGTTCCAGCCGGTTCCGCTATCCAGAGGATCGCGCCAGGTGGGGGAGCCGAGCGAGGCGCGCGGGTCGCCGGTCACCGGCGTCGGTGACCCGGTCGGCGACGGCGTCATCGTCGGGGGCGTGGTCGGGGTCGGCGGGACGAGGGTGACGGCGGTCGTCGCCGACGGCGGCGGGGTCTCGGTCGCGGCCGGGGCGATGGTGGGCAGCGGAAGTTCCGCGGTGAGCGTCGCGCTGACTCCGGTCGCGACCCGGTCGGCGACGCTCCATGGCGTCGCCGACGCCGGCAGGCAGCCCGAGGCGACGACGGCGATCCCCAGGACGACGGCGACAGGTGCTCTCATCGGACACCTCACGGGCCAGGATCGTTCGCCACCCACTGTACGTCCGCCGCGGCTCGCCCGCAAGGCCGGCCGCCGTGCGCCGCCGGGGTGCGACTGGCGAATGGCGAGCTCGTTCATCTCAATCGCCGTACAGGTCCCGCACGGCCTCGGCGCCTCTCCGTTCCACCTCCTGCGCGTCGCTCGCCGCGCCCAGCGCGGCGTAGAACTCGGCCCCGTACTGGCGTGCCCGGATGACGACCGGCATCGGCACGGCGTGGCCCAGGATCAGCGCTTGCTGGCGTGTGTCGAGGCGGGCCAGCACCTCCCGCAGCGTCGTCGCGCCGCTGACGCCGCTGAAGACGGCCCGGATGTCGGCCTCGTTGTCGAGCAGGCAGCAGATGCGCGTGCCGAGCTGGCTCATGACCTCTTCGTCGATGCCGCTCGGCCGCTGGTCGACGACCAGCAGGGTGACGTTGTACTTGCGCAGCTCGCGGGCGATGGTGCCGAAGATCGTATGGGCGGCGATGGCCGGCTCGAGGAACTTGTGGGCCTCCTCGATGACGATGACCAACGGGTGCGGCTCGTCGGCCTGCTTGCCGGCCGCCAGGTCCTTCTGGCGGACGTAGCGCCGGTGCAGGCGGCGCGTCAGGTAGTTGGCGACCAGGACGTAGGCTTCGAGCAGGTTGCCGTAGCGCCCGAACTCGAGCACGACGCTGGTGCGGTGGCTCAGGCGCTGGAACAGGTCGTCGACGACGTCCTCGGCCTCGCCCGGCACCAGGAACTCCAGGCGGCGAAACAACTCGAGCTTGCGGACGATGGCCTGGAGCGTCCCCTTGACGATGCCCTCCTCCTCGTGCAGGCGCGCCACGTCCTCGTCGGGCTCGTCCGCCAACAGCCGCGAAATCCACTTCCGGCCGAGCCGGCGCCGGATCCAGTGCAGCGCGTTGATCTGGACGTCGGACAGGCTGAGCAACCCGGCCAGCATTTCGACGTCTTCCGGCTCGATCTGGTCGTAGCCGATGCGCAGCGTGCGATCAGTCTTGCTGCCGCGCGCCGCCGAGGTCTCGGGGTCGAGCGTGACGACGTTGACCGTGCCGTCGGTGAATAGCTGGCGCAGGCCCTTGACCTCGCGCCCGGCCTCGTCGCGCACCGCCCAGCCGTAGTCGTTGTGCATGTCGAAGATCAGCGCCGACGCCAGGCGCGAGCGGATGACGCCGGCCAGCACGGTGCGGGTGATGAACGACTTGCCGGTGCCGCTCTTGCCGAACACGCCCGACGATCGCTCGACCAGCCGCTTCAGGTCGAGATGGATCGGGACGTGTTCCATGTCGAGCGGCGTGCCGACGAAGAAGTGCTCGTCGTCCTCCTTGCCGAACACCAGCTCGACGTCGCGGGCGGAGGCCTCGTGCACGGCGGTGAAGTGCGACGGGATCGACTTGACCGGGCGCGGCTGGGCCGCCTGCGGGTCGAGCACGAGCATCGGGCTGACCTTGAGGGCACCGAAGGCGACGCCGCCGGTGTAGACCTCCGCCGCGAACGGGTCGTCGGCCGGCGGCGGCCGCCGGCTCAGGTCGGGGTTGACGGCGTCGAGCAGGATGTCGGTGATCAGGCCGAAGAAGCGCGCGCCGCTGGCGCCGTCGATCACGACGTAGCGTCCGACGGCCAGGTTCTCGATGGAGAGACGCGGATTGAGGTTGACGATCAGGCCGGAGGAGAGCGATCCGCCGACGACCATGCCCAGCGGGGCTTCCCCGCGGCGCGGGCCGAAGTAGGAGTCGAGCGAGGCCGTTTCGGTCATGGGATTCCTCGGCGACGCGCCGAGCCGCCCTTGGGCCAGTTGCCCAACCCCCCTCCCGGCGCACGTTCGGCGATCCCGCGAGCCAGTGGCAGGCGAGAGGAGGGGCACGAGGCGGGCGGCGTGCGGAGGCGGGTCATCCCTGAAGGCTGCGCACCAGGTTGTGCAGGCGCGCCAGGTCGCCGGCCAGGAGTCGCGCGCACGCGCGCCCGGCCTCGACGAGGAATGCGCGTTGATCCGGCTCGGGACGGGCCAGCGCCGCCTGGCGGAACATCGCCGCCAGCAGGCTGTCGGTCGGCAGTTGCGGCGCGGCGATGACGAGCGGGAGGAAGTCGAGCGACGCCGTGAAGGCGCGCACCTCCTCGGGCGTCAGGCTGTAGATGTCGGCGAGTGTCGTCGGCGGTTGCGGGGGAAGATCGTAGCGGTAACCGTTGCCGTCGTGGTAGCCGACGCTCAGAGCCAGAATCTCGATCGGGATCGGCCTGACGAACTGCTGGTCGAGGCGGACTTCGGTCTGCGGCACGTCGGAGGCCGCCAGCTGGCGCGCCAGGTCGTCGTCCTCGATGCTGATCTCGTAGATCAAGCCGATGACCTGGCTGCGGCCGCCCTGGGCCGCGGCGCGGCACAGGCCGCCGAACGTCGGGAGGTCTGGTTCGGTCAGGCGGATGCCGCCGGCGTAGCCCTTGATGTTGCAGCGGGTGACGCGGCCGATGAGGCGTCCTCCGTCGGCCGGGTCGCTGCGCTGGGCGCCGCTCACGGGGGCTCACTCATAGGCGGTGCCGCCTGCGGCGAGCCGTCCAGCGCTTGGTCTGGGCCTTCTGGGAAGCGAGGGCGGTCAGGCCCTGGCGGACGAGGGCGGCGCGCACCAGGTCGTCGAGGGCTCGCCGGTCGTTCTGGCCGACGAGCGCCAGTTCGTGCGCGCGCACGAGCGGATAGGGGATGCCGGTGATCCGGCACTGCTCGACGATCCCGGCGTGCACCATCGCCAGCCGCTGCGGGTCGTCGCCGACCCAGGCCGGCACTTCGACGCGCGCCACGCCGTCCTGCGCGCCGGTGTGGAGATAGAAGAACTGGATGGCGTGGCCGCGCTCGGCGAAGGTCTGGTTGAGATCGGCGGGGTGCAGGAAGCGCGCGCTGCGCGCCCCGGGATCGAGGCGACTCCCGAACAGGGCGCGGTCGGTCAGCCCGCGCAGCGCGCCGGGCGAGGCGCCGCCGGCGGCCTCGGCCAGCGCCACGACGTTGGCGCCGCGCGGGCGACTGATGTACCCCGCCAGCGCCGCGCCGGAGGCGTGCAGGCGGTCGAGCGCCGCGAGGACTTCGCCGAGCACCTTCTGAACGTCGGGCCGGGTCGCCCTCTGCTCCTGGGACGCGGCCCACAGCAGGAGGCCGTTGTCGAGCAGCGCCAGCATCGGGGTCTCGACCTCCTCGCCCTCGGCAGCGAGTCGCGCCAGCTCGGCGATCTCGGCCGCGTCGCGCTGGGCGTTGACCAGGGTATCGATCGGCAGGCCGCGCGAGTCGTGGACCTCCTCCTCCTGGTAGTGCAAACTCGAACGCGTGTGGACCTGCGGCGGCTGGCCGCTGCCGTGGACCATCGCCACGCTGCCGATGTTGAGCATGTAGAAGAAGGCCGGGGCGTGACGATCCGGGTAGATCTGGGAGCCGTCGGCCGCCATCAGTCGCAGCCGGGTGGGATGCGGTGGAAGGGGGAAGCGTCGGTCGATCCGCTCGTCGGTCGGCAGGGCCGGCTGGGATGTGGCCGGGGCGTTCGCCAGCCGGCGGCGCAGCTCGGCCGGATCGAGCCGGGCGGCTTCGTCGAGCCAGCGACTGGCCTGGGGCAGGCGCGCCGCCACCTCCGCCGCACGTCGTGCGGCCTCCTGGCCGAGCAACTCGACCTGCGGCAGGACCTGTTGGAGATCGAGACTCATGGGCGCCGGGGAGAGCGTGGGAGGATTATAGCCGAGCGGGATGCGGGCGCAATCACGCTGCCGGGGGAACGACACCGCGGCTCGAGACCGGTGCGACCCGCCCGCGTCTTGCGCGTCGGTGCCTGGCGTCTCACGGCTTCCCGAACGACAGCCCGCCGGCGAGAGCGCCGCGGCGGCCTGGCGCGACGTCGCCTCGCCTGCCCGGATTCGGTTGGCGGGCCCGTCGGTAGTGCCCGCGCGACGCTTGTGCTATACTGCGCGAGATGCGTCCTCCGTCGACCGATTCCGATGCGTGGATCGGATTCGCGCGGCGCCAGGGGCTTGCCCATTGGGCCGCGTTCTTGTTGGAATCGCTCGAACCGCTGTCCGTGGTCGGCGCGCAGGCGCTGCATCTGCTGCAGCCGATCCTCGGCCTCGGCCGCGAGACGTCGCACGCGCTCGGAGTTTTCCTCGAGGACGACCGGGCGCGCCGTGACGTGGTGCACCGTCTGACGGTTTCCGCTTCCGACGGCGACTCGCCGGAGTGAGGACGGCGTGGGGCTGAACGACCTGCTGTCGATCGCGCTGCTGGCCGTCTTCGTGGCGCTGCTGCTCGCGCGAACCGGCGCCGAGTTGCGCTGGCCGACCACGCTTCGCACACTCCCGGCGTTCGAGGAGCTGCGGCGGGCGATCGAGCGCGCTGTCGAAGCCGGGGAGCGCGTCCATCTTTCCCTCGGCACCGGGACGCTGATCGGCGGCGAGAGCGGCTCGGCGCTGGCCGGCCTGACAGCGCTGTCGCAGATCGCCGAAGTCACGCTCGATAGCGATCGCCCGCTCGTCGTCTCGAGCGGCGATGGCGCCATCGCCGCCGCCTCGCAGGACGCCCTGCGCGGCACGTACGCCCGCCTCGATGCCTCGGCGCGCTTTCAATGGACGCGCGCCCGCATGCTGGCCCCCAGCCCGTTCTCCTACGTCGCGACCCTGCCCGGGATGCTGGACGCCGAGCGCGTCTCGGTCCAACTCCTGCTGGGCCATTTCGGCCGTGAAGGCGCGCTGGCCGCCGACATGGGGACGCGGCAGCGGGCGTTCGTCCTGGCCGGCACCGACTCGGTGCCGACCCAGGCGCAGTTCTTCGCCACCGCCGACGCGCCGCTGATCGGCGAAGAGGTCTTCGCCGCCGGAGCCTACCTGGGGGCGAGCGGGATGCAGCGCGCCAGCCTGCGCGTCCAGGACCTGCTGCGCGTCGTGCTCATCGTCCTGATCGGAATCGGAACCTTGCTGCGCACGCTGGGGTTCGGGCTGTGAGGGGCGGCCTGCGGATCGTCTGGGCGGCCGTGGCGATGATCTTCGGCCTGATCGTGCTCCAGGGCTACTTCCTCGACCTGGAGCCGCTGCGCGCGGCGCGCACCATGGTCCTCGAATGGGCGGTCGTCCTGGCGGCGGCGGCGCTCCTGCTGGGCGTCGTGAATCTGGCGGCGGTGCATCTCTCGAAGATCGGCGCGCAGGAGAAAGGCTGGGCGTACAGCACGCTCCTGCTCGGGGCTCTGCTGGTGACGCTCGTCATCGGGTTGTGGTTCGGCGAAGAGAGCCAGCTAGCCCTGGCGCTCTTTTCCTACGTCCAGCAGCCGGTCGAGGCCTCGCTGGCGGCGCTGTTGGCGGTCAGTCTGACGATCGGCGGCGTGCGGTTGCTCTCCCGCCGGCGCGACCTGCGCAGCACGATCTTCGTCGTCACGGCGCTGGTCGTCCTGCTCGGCACCGGCCCGTGGCTCGTCGGCAGCAACGGTGAGTTGCACCGGCTGCTGGGAGACGCGCGCGCCTGGCTAAGTCAGGTCTGGGCCGCCGGCGCGGCGCGCGGCCTGTTGCTCGGCGTGGCGCTGGGCGCCACCGCCACCGGCCTGCGGGTGCTGCTCGGCGCCGATCGGCCCTACGGGAGTTAGCCGGTGCTGATCGTCCGTTGCCCGATGTGCAACACCGAAAACCAGGTCGAGGCCGGGTCGTGCCGCAGGTGTCACGCGCGGCTTCCGCCGGATCTTCCACAGGAGCCTTCGCGCGAGGAACCCGCCGCCGGCGGCGAGATGCCGGACTGGCTGGCGCGACTGCGCGAAGAGGTGACGGGCGAGCCTGCGCCCGAAGGAACGGCTCCGGCGGCGGGGCGCGGTGGCGACCTCGAGTGGCTGGGCGCGATGCCAGCCGTCGAAGGCGAAGAGGAAGGACCGCCGCCCGGCGACGTGCCGGAGTGGATCGAAGGCGGTCCGGCGGAAGCCGGCGAGGAAGGCGGCGCCGTCCCCGAATGGCTGGCGCGAATTCGGGAGCGGGCGCGCGGCGAAGGCGTGATGGAGGACGTCGCGCCGCCGGAGGCAGAACCCGCCCCGGCCGCCGAGACTCCCTCGATGGAGTTCGGCCCGCTCCCGCCCCAGCCCTCCACCGACCAGGCGCCGGGTTCGCTCGGCCTGCCGGACTGGCTGCTCGCCGCCAAACCGGCAGACGAGGCGCCGGCCCCCTCGCCTCCGGCGGAAGCCGAGGCTCCGGCCTGGCTGCGCGGCGTGACGGACGATGGCAGCCAGGAGCTCCCGCGTGTACCGGCGCTGGTCTTCGACGGCGAAGGCGCGCTGCCCGAGCCCGCGCCGGAGATCGACCTGTCGTCGCTCTCGGCGCAATTGCCGGAGTGGATGGGCGAGTCGCGTCCGGCCGAGCCCGCCGAGCGGCCCGACCTGGCGCCGGCGACGCTGCCGGCCTGGCTCGAGGCGATGCGCCCGGTCGATACGTTCCGCTCGGTCATCGAATTCGAGTCGAGCGAGGACCAGGTCGTCGAATCGGCCGGCCCGCTGGCGGGTCTTCGCGGCGTGCTGATGGCCGAACCGGTCGTCGCCATGCCGCGCGCCGCCGCCGGCGAGGTCACCCGGCTGGAGGTCAACGAGCGGCAGTATGCGCAGGCCGAGTTGTTGCACCGGCTGATCGAGGACGAGCGGCGCGAAGCACGGATCCGCCCGGCCGTCCGCCCGCGACCGTCGGTGCTGCGCTGGGTCGTCGGCGCGGCGATGCTGCTCGCCGTCGGCCTCCCGGCCGTGACCGGCCTGCCCGGCTTCGCCCTGCCGGCGTTCGCGCCGCAGGACCTGGTGCGGCTGGCCGGCGACGGAGTCAACCCGGGCTTGATCGACAACGTGGCGCCCGACCGCCCGGTGCTGCTTGTGTTCGACTACGACGCTGGCGCCACCGGCGAGATGGAGTCCGTCGCCGGGCCGCTGCTGGCGCATCTCATGCAGCGCGGCATCCCGATCGCCACGCTCTCGACGCGGCCCGGTGGCTCGGTGCTGGCGGAGCGGTTGCTGGCGCAGGAGGCCGCCGCCTACAACTACGTGCGCGGACAGGACTTCATTCACCTCGGGTACCTGCCCGGAGGACCGGCGGCGATTCAACTCTTCGCCGCCTCGCCCCGCCAGGCGGTCAGCGCCGGGTTCCTGACGGAAGGCCTCCCGTCCGTGTGGGACTCGCCGATCCTCGCCGGGGTCGCCGGGCTCTCCGACTTCGGACTGCTCGCCGTCGTGACCTCCGGCTCCGAGGAGGCGCGCGAATGGATCGAGCAGGGAGACCCGTACCTCGGGGACTCGCCGCTGGTCGTGGTCGTCAGCGCTGGGGCGGAGCCGCTCGTCCGGCCGTATTACGAGTCGACCGATCCGAAAGTCCAGGGGATCCTGAGCGGCCTGACTTCGGCCGTGGCCTACGAACAGCGGCTCGGCAAAGTGGGGCTGGCGCACGCGCGCTGGGGCTCCTACGGCGGTGGACTGCTGGCGGCGGAAGTCTTCGTGGCGCTCGGTGCGGTTGCGGGAATCGCCGGCGCCGTCATCCGCCCGCGGCGGAGGTAGGCGTGCCGATCCAGCTCGATCCGGTCCTGGTCGAGACCCTCGGCACCGTGCTGGCGGCTGTGCTGACGGTGATGGTCTTGAGCTACATCCTCGGCGACAACGCTCTGTTCCGTGCCGCGTCGTACCTGTTCGTCGGCGTCGCCAGCGGCTACGCCGCGTCGGTGGCGTGGCAGCAGGTGCTGGAGCCGCGGTTGGTCGAGCCGATCGTCCGCCTCGATCTCTCGCCGGGCCGCAATTTCCTGGCCAATGTCGCCGTCCCCATCGGGCTGGTCGCCCTCCTGGCGCTGCGTCTGGTGCCCGGCCCGGGCCGTCTGGGCGGGCTGTCGGTGGCGCTGTTGATCGGCGTCGGCGCGGCGACGGTCGTCGGTGGAGCGATCACCGGCACGCTCGTCCCGCAAACGCGGGCGGCGATGGAGACCCTCAGCCCGTTCGCCGTCGCGCCGCAAACCGGTGAGGCCGGGCTCGAGCGGCTGGCCAACGTCCTGATCGTGCTGGTGGGCACCGTCGGCACGCTGTCGTATTTCCGGTTCTCCGTGCGTCGCGGCGAAGAGAACGCCCCGCGCTTCGGCTGGCGGCGCGTCCGGGTTCCCCTCGGGAACCTGCCGATCCCGTGGCCCGTGCTGCCGTTCCTGGGCGAGGTCTTCATTGCGATCGCCTTCGGCGTGATGTTCGCCGGAGCGCTGAGCGCCTCGCTGCTCTACCTGGCCGAGCGCCTGCAGTTCCTGGCCGGCGCGGCCCAGGCCCTCGTCTTCGGTCTGATTCCCGGCGGATGAACGCCTTCGTCGAATCCGAGACCCTGCTGGCGATCGACGTCGGGAGCGTCAACACTCGCGCCAGCCTATTCGACGTCGTCGACGGCCGCTACCGTCTGGTGGCGACCGGGCGTGCCGGCTCGACGGCCGGCGCGCCGCTCTTCGACGTGGGCGAAGGCGTGCGGATGGCCATCGAGCAGCTTCAGGCGGTGACCGGCCGCAAGCTCGTCGACGAGTCCGAATCCCTGATCATGCCGTCGTCCGGGGCTTCGTCTGGCGTCGACGTGTTCGTCGCCACCGCCTCGGCCGGGCCGCGCGCCAGAACGATGCTCGTCGGGCTCATGCCGGGCGTCTCGCTCGAGAGCGCGCGCCGCCTGGCCTCGTCGACCTACCTCGACGTCGCCGGCGAGTTGTGGCTGCTCGACGGCCGACGCGAGGAGGAACGCCTCGATCTGATCGTCCGTACCCGGCCGGACCTGGTGCTGTTCGTCGGCGGCACCGACGGGGGCGCGGCCGAGTCGGTGGGACGGCTGGCCTCGACCCTCGGCCTCGGCCTGACGCTCCTGCCGGGGGCGGAGAAACCGCAGGTCGTCTACGCCGGCAACCAGCGGCTGGCGGCGGCGATCACCGAGAAGCTGGGGCCTGTCGCCGAGGTGACGATCGCCTCCAACGTCCGACCGGGGCTGGACGCCGAAGACGTCGGCGCCGTCCGACAGCGGCTCTCGGAGGTCGTGCAGCAGGTGCGCTCGAGCCGGATCTCGGGCCTGGAGGAATTGCGCCAGTGGTCGGGCAATCACCTGATGAACTCCGCCGACGGATTCGGCCGGGTCATCCGCTACTTGAGCACGGTGTACGACTCGGGGAAGGGGGTCCTGGGAGTCGACATCGGGGCGAGTCAGACGACGGTCGCGGCGGGGTTCTCCGGGGACCTGCAGCTGCACGTCCGGACCGACCTCGGCCTTGGATCGGCCATCACCGGGGTGCTGCGGCATGCCAGCGCCGCCGACGTGGCGCGCTGGCTTCCGGTGCCGGTGGCCGAGCCGCGCGTTCGCGACTACATCTTCAACAAGGCCCTTCACCCCTCGGCCATCCCGGTGCAGATGGAAGAGCTGCACATGGAGTACGCGCTGGCGCGCGAAGTCATGCGCCTGGCGCTGGCCTCCGCCCGGTCGACCTGGCCGGGCGACCGCGCCCGCGGTCGGATGCCGCCGCTCGAGCCGATCCTGGCGAGTGGCGGCGTCCTGTCGCGCGCGCCGCGGCCGGGCTACGCCGCGCTGGCGATGCTCGACGGTCTGCAGCCGACCGGCGTGGCGACGCTCATCCTCGACCCGCACGGACTGACGCCAGCGCTGGGAGTCGCCGCCGGCGTCGTCCCGCTGGCGACGGTCCAGGCGCTCGACTCCGGAGGCTTCGTCAGCCTGGGGACGGTCGTGGCGCCGGTCGGCCACGGACGTCCGGGGCGGCCGATGCTGCGCCTGCGCCTCGACCGGGAAGGCGGCGAGTCGACCGAGGGCCAACTGCGCTACGGCCAGCTGGCGGTGTTGCCGCTGCGACAGGGCGAATTCGGCAAACTGACACTCCGGCCGGAGCGCGGCTTCGACGTGGGCTTCGGCGGGCCGGGGAAAGCGGGCGTCGTACGGGTCAGCGGTGGCGCCGTCGGAGTCATCCTGGATGGGCGGGGCCGCCCGCTCGACCTGACCAGGGATGGGGGTCGATTCCGGGACCTCGTCCAGAAGTGGCTGTGGGACCTCGGGGCGCTGGAGTAGCCGCCCGTTCCGGCGGCTCCGCCTGAACGGTCTGCGCCGGAACGGGACACCGGGTTGCGGCACCGGACTTGCATCCTGATGGCGGTGGAGAAGAAGCACAGGCCGAGATGTTGCCGATAACGCATGTGATCCCGATGACGACGATCCGCCGGGAGCTGACGCTTCCCGTGCCGGGGACGGTCGTCGTTCGGATGAACGAGCGGGTTCAGGCGGGAGACGTGCTGGCCGAAGCCGAGCCGGCGGCCCGCTATTACACGCTCGACCTGGCGCGGGCGCTGGGCGTCTCGCCCAAGGAAGCCGTGCGACACCTTCGCCGGGAGCGCGGCGAGCGGGTCGATGCCGGGGACATTCTCGCCGGGCCGGTGGGGTTGACTCGCCGCACGCTGCGGGCGCCCGCGGCGGGCGAGATCGTCGGCGTGCAGGACGGCCGCATCACGTTCGAAGCCCGCGGAACCCCGCTGGCCTTGCGGGCCAGCTTCACCGGGGTCGTCGTCGGGACGGACGGTGTGCAGAGCGTGACGCTCGAGGCGACCGGAGCGCTGGTGCAGGGCGTGTGGGGCAACGGGAAGCAGGACACGGGAGTGATGCGCCAGGTGTCGTCGGCGGCCGGCGACCGGATCGAGCCCGAGCAGTTCGACCTGAGCCTGCGCGGCGCGGTGCTGCTCGGCGGGATCTGCGCCCATCCGGGCGCGCTGCAACAGGCGGCCGAGCTTTCGGTGCGCGGCATCATCCTGGGGAGCCTGGCGGCGGACCTCGTGCCGCACGTCCGGCGCCTTGGTTTCCCGGTACTCGTTACCGAGGGCTTCGGGGAGATCCCCATGAACTCGGCTGCCTTCTCCCTGTTGACCACCAACGTCGGACGCGAAGTGACCGTCGATGGCCGCGTCGGCGGGCCGTACACGTTGCAGCGTCCGGAAGTCATCATCCCACTGCCGGCGTCGCGGCAGGTTTCGCTGCCGGACGAAGTCGTGCCGATCCATCCGGGGATCCGGGTTCGTGTGATCCATCCGCCGTACATGGGCGCGGTCGGCGTCGTGCGGGAACTGCCGGCGCGCGCCGTGCCCTATCCCAGCGGGGTTCTGGCGCGCAGCGCGCGCATCGAGCTGGAGGGGATCGGGGCGGCGATGGTGCCGTTGGCCAATCTGGAAGTCCTGCAGTAGTCTAGGGCGCCGTCGGGCCCGTCGGGGAGGAGGCGAGTCATGGCCGAGGATTTCGAAGTAGGTGGTCCGCCGCCGGAAGAGTCGTCGAACCGGACGTTTCTGCTGGCCGCCGGCGGGATCGGGCTGCTGATCCTGATCTCCATCGGCTGTCTGGCGGGCTATGCCCTGTTCCTGGCGCCGCAGCAGCAGGAAGCGCGCCTGGCGCGGCTGACCGAGGTCGCGGCGCAGAACACTGCCGTCGCGCTGCAGATCACGCAGACCGCCGGGGCGCGCTTCCCTTCGCCGACGACGCCTCCGACGCGGACGCCGTCGCCGACGCCCAGCCGCACCCCGACCCAGGTCGTGGTCGTGGCGTCGGCCACGCCGACGACGGTGCCGGTGACCCTCGATCCGACGCAGGCCACGGCCGCCGCGTTGGCCACGCTGCGCGCCCTGACGCCTTCGCCCACCGTGACGGCGCTCCCCACAACAGGCTTTGCCGACGAGGGCGGCTTCCCCATGCTCCTGGTCCTGGCCGCGCTCCTGGTGGTTGTGGTGATCGTCGCCCGGCGGATGCGCCTGCGCCCCGTCGCTTGAACGCGGAACCGTTTCTTCAGCTTCCCGGAAGCTCCAAGCTTCCGGGAAGCTTTGGCGCCAGGGCCAGCCGTCGGGCTGGCCTTGTTGTATCATCCTGGCGACCCCCCGTGGATCACCTGCCCTTCCCCTCCGTCGCCGGACCCTTGCTTGACGACCTGGCCGAGGGACGCTGCGCCGCCGTCGTCGGTTTGAGCAACACCGGGAAGTCGACGCTGATGCGCGGCCTGGCGTCGGAGGCGGCCGCCCGTCGCTACCGAGAGCGCCGGGGTCGGCCGATCACGCTGGTCTTCGTCGACTGCAACCGGGCGGTGGCGCTCTCGGCGCAGGCCTTCTACGAAATCGTCGTCCGCTCGGTGCTGGAGGCCTTCCCGGCCGATTCGGAGAAGCCGTTGCACGTCTCGCTGCGGATGCATCACGAGGGCATCACCGACGCCGACTCGTCCTTTGCTGCCTCGTTATCCTTCAACCTGGCGCTCAATGAGCTTTGTGAACAGCTCGGCCAGGATCTGGCGCTCCTGCTCGACGAGTTCGACGAGGTCTACACCGCGCTCGACGACCGGGCGCTGCTCAACCTGCGAGCGCTGTACGACCGCTTCAGCGAACGGCTGAAGTTCGTCACGGCGACGACGCGGGCGCTGGGCGAACTGCGCGGGCGGGACGTCGAGGACGAGTTCGCCGAGCTCTTCGTTCAGTCGACTTACTGCATGCCGCCCCTGACGCAGGCCGAAGCGCTGGCCGCCCTCGAGCGGCTCCTCCCCGAGAAGGCGGCCCGCTCGCTGCGGGAGACCTGCCTGGAGCTGGCCGGCGGCCATCCGGGCCTGCTGGTGGCCACCGCCCAGTCGGCCGGCGAGATGACGGTCGGCGATCTGCGCGAGAGAGCGGCGCTCCTGCCGCAGGTGCGGGTCGAGTGCCTCAAGATGTGGGGCCAGTTGTCCGCCGACGAGCAGCAGGCGCTCACCTCGCTAGCGGCGGACGGCAGTGGCGGCCTCGCTCCGGGGGCGTTGGCCAGGCTCGAAGCCGTCGGCGTGGCGCGCGACGGCCGCGTCTTCTCGCCGCTCTTCTCCGAGTTCGCCGCCCGTCGGTTGCGCAGTTCGCTGACGGATCGTCCTGGCGTGCAGCTCGACTCCGATTCGGGGGATGTCTGGGTGGACGGGGTGCGCGTGCCGCTGTTGACCGACCTCGAGTTCCGCTTGCTGCGGCTGCTCGACGAGCGGCGCGACAAGCTAACGGACAAATACGCCATCGTCACGACGGTCTGGGGGAGAAGTACCTGGGCGAGGTCGACGACGCCCGCATCGAGAAACTGGTCAGCCGGCTGCGGGCCAAGATCGAAGCCGACCCGGCCCGAGCCGCGCTACCTCCTCACGCAGCGGGGACGAGGCTACAAGCTGGGGACGCTGCCGCGGGCCGAGGCCGACTGACGGTTCGCCAAGCCCCACGGCCGGTCTGCCATCAGGGGACCTGCCCGCATGCTGAAGCTGAGATGTGGGCCGACTTCATCGGCTGCCTCCAAGGGTACCTTCGAGAAGACCCTGACGCTGAGCCTGATCGTGGCGCTCGGGATCGCCGCCGGGCTGACGGTCCTCTACGCCACCGCCTGGGCGCCCTGGGCGGGTAGCGACTCGGTCGAGTATCTCGAGGCGGCCCGCAACCTGGCGGGGGGCCGCGGCCTGGTGACGATCCGGGCGTCCGGGAACGTCGTCCCGCTCTACGCACGGCCGCCCCTATACTCTCTTGTCCTGGCGGCGATGATCCGGCAGGGGCTGGATCCGGTCGGCGGCGTCCGCCTCCTGAACGCCGTGGGCTTGGCCACCCTCATCGGCCTGGTGGGATTCTCCATCCGCCGCGCCACCGCCCACCTGTTGCTTCCCGTGATGGCAGCCGTTTTCGTCCTGGCAGACGTCGGCGTCCTGGATAGCTTCAGCGGCCTGATGAGCGAACCCCTCTTCCTGCTGCTCGTGGTGGGGCAACTCGTAAGCCTGGAGGTGTACCTGTCCGGGGGCAAGCCGTGGATCCTGTGGCTGTCCGCGATCCTTGCCGCCTTGGCCCTGCTCACCCGCTTTGCCGGAGCGGCCTGCATCGTCGTCATGGCCGTCGCTGTTGTTGGCTGGGGGAAGGGACCTCTGAGGAAACGTGTCGGCCTGGCGATCGCCTCATCGTTTCTGGCCACTCTGCCCTTCCTGTTGTGGACCGGCTCCTTGCTGAGCCAAGGACACACGCCAGGTGTCTATCGCCTGGACCTGGCGACGGCCAGACAGTCCTTCGGCAGCGCCCGGATTTCGTTACTCGACACCCTGTGGGGCTGGTTCCCCTGGCTCGCCCCCCTGGCGGGCATCGCCTATCGGGCGAAGCTCGCTGTGACGGCCATCCTGCTTGGGCTGGGGCTCGTCTCGCTGGGGTGGGTCGCGCGGCGGCGGGCTGCAGACAGAGGTCGAAACGGTCGGGCGGCACTTCTTCTGGGCGGACTCTTTGCCGGGTTCTCCCTGGCCCACGCCGCCGTGGTGTCTGCCGCCTACGTCTTCGTGAGATTCCCGCGGCCTGCCCTGGATGAGCGAGTTCTGCTTCCTTCTTACGTCACCATGGTCCTCGGATTGGCGCTCCTCGGGTGGTACCTCCTTGCGCCACTCGCCAGGCAGATCCCGGCCTCGGTCTTCGTACTGTTGCTGCTTGCGCCCATCGTGGTCTCTTCGCTCCAGCCGGCCCAGGCCTGGCTGACGGCGATGCACGCCGACGGCCGGGGCTATACCGGCCGAGGGTGGAACGGTCTGGAGATCCTGGCAGTCCTAAACAGGCTTCCGCCCGCTGCCCCGCTTGTGAGCAACGATATCGACGCCGTGACCTTCTTCGCTGAGAGGCCGGCTTTCCGCCTGCCTGATCTCGAAGAGCGCATCGCCGAAGCGGAATGGCGCCCCTTCGGACAAACGCGCCATAGCCTGGCGGAAAGGGAGTTTGCCGACGACGGTGGGTATCTTGTCCTATTCTCTTCCGCGCTGGGTCAGTTGGCCGATATCTACGGAAGCCGGGCGGGCGCCCGGCTCGACTCGCTCGTTGCCGGCTTGAAGATCGTCTACGAAGGAAACGACGGGAGGATCTATTCGAGACAGGACGCCCCCTGACGATTTCCAGGACTCCGGACGGTTGGAATGAGTGGGGGCCAGGAGGAGGAAGTGAAGGCAGGGACCAGGGCGATCCATCTCATAGCGGACTTGCGCCATAGGGTGCGGGCGGCCAGTCCTCGATGGCGGGAGCCACTGCTGCCGGCAGTTCTCTCGGTTGCATCGGCAGCACTCCTCGTGCGCTTCGGACGAGTCGGCTTCTACTACCACGATCTTTCCATCATTTGGGATGGGGCGTGGCGCGTCCTGAACGGCCAGATTCCGGACGTGGATTTCGCGGCCCCGCACGCTTTCGCCGCCATTTATCAGCAGGCCATCCTATTCCGGCTCCTGGGCGTCTCGTTCGCGACCTATCTTCTGCATGCGATTCTGCTTAACACGGTTGCACTGTTTCTTGGCTGGCGTATCCTTCGCCCCGCGGGTCTTGGCATTGCGTTCCTGGGGACGCTCATTACCTCATTATGGTTCTTCCTGCCACCGGGGGCACCGTACATCGATACCGTTGCTTTCTTCTGGTGCCTCGTAGCGGTGGCCTGCGTGTACTGGCGTGGGGCTCCGGAGACGGTAGGTCGTTCTGGCCTGCTCCTCGCGGGCCTGGCAACGGGACTGGCTATCCTCACGAAGCAGAATATCGGTGTATCTGCTGCCATTGGAATCGGGGCTGTCATTCTTCTGGTCCCCTCAGAGGGTCGCGGCCTTCGCTGCCTGGTGTTCGCCGCAGGGGTGGCTGTGCCCGTTGTCAGCTGGGTCGCCTATGTGGGGGTGCACGGAGGTCTGGACGACCTCATTCATTACAGCGTACTTCTTCCTATGAGCGACCGCAGTCCGGGAATTGCGTCACAGCTAGGATACAGACTTCTCAATGCCCTGCACGTCGGACTGCCCCGGCAGATAGATGTCGTGGCTTGGGCCCGGGAAGCGTTGTACGTAGGCCTGGGTCTGCTTCTGGTTGCACGATTCGCCTCCGGACCACGTGCTCTCGAAGGAAAGCTCGCCCTGCTAGCATTGGTCCTCTTCGGCGTCCAGGATGTGGCGAGAGTCACGTCCCACAATGAGTGGCCGCTTTACTGGGTGTTCGCTGGCTTGATCGCGTCAGTGATGGCATTTGCTTTCATCCCGGGTCGGTATCCCCGTTTTGCAAGCCTGGGTGTCATCTCCCTGTGGCTTGTTGGTCTGGGATACCAGGTCTCAAGAACTCGGCTGGTGATGGACATCCCTGTGGCGAGGGCCATGGCGCAGGTTCAGTGGCCTGCGTTGCGGGGGTTGATCATGGAAGAAGATGAGCAGGAATCGCTTGACCAGGTGCTGGAGTTCGTGACCTCCCAAATCCCAGCCGAGAATCCGATTTTAGTTTCGGGCTATGACACGATCATCTACAGCCTTGCGGGGAGGCAGTCCACCCACCCGCTGCTGTTCCCGATGCCTGGATGGGTGGACGATCCCGCGGATGGAGGCAGGTCCGACGGCAAGCTGCTTGCCCTGCTGGAGTCCACCCCAGATCTGTGGGTGATCAGCAGGACGGATTCCTTTGGTGCGTATCTTCCGCGATCGACCACGTACTTCCAGGAACACTTTCGAGTAGTGGCCGACGCGGGCGACTTGATTGATGTGTATCGTCGTGTCCGCTGACCGATTCGACGCGTGCGTCAACGTAGAGCGATGAAGCCGGCGGTGCGGCCTATCCTCCCCGCGTCTCCGCCAGCCCCCGCCCGAACGCCAGCAGCGCTTCGACCATGCCCGGTTCGCGCGCCTCGGCGTAAATCCGCAGCACCGGCTCCGTGCCCGACGGGCGGATCAGGAGCCACGACTCGTCGTCGAGCACGTACTTCACGCCGTCGAGCACGTTGACCTGCGCCACCGACACGCCGCCGATCGACGCCGGCGGCGCCGAGGTCGCCAGGCGCTCGACCATGCGCGACTTCGAGACCGGCGCCGCCAGGCGCAGGTCGAGGCGTTCGTAGTGCGACGGCCCGGCCTGGCGCAGCAGGTCGGCGACGAGCTCCTCGAGCGAGGCGCCGAGCGCCGCCACCATCTCGACCAGCAGCAGCCCCATCAGCACGCCGTCGCCCTCCGGGATGTGCCCGTGGATCGACATCCCGCCGGACTCTTCGCCGCCGACCAGCACGTCGCCGCGCAACATATGGTCGGCGATGTGGTTGAACCCGACCGGCGTCTCGACGACCTCCAGCCCGTGGCTGGCCGCCAGGCGGTTGACCATGTGGGTCGTCGAGACGGTCTTGACGACCCGGCCGCGCCAGCCGCGCTGTTCGACCAGGTAGCGGAGGGTGAGCGCCAGAATCCGGTGCGGGTCGACGAACTGGCCGCGGCCGTCCATGGCGCCGATGCGGTCGGCGTCGCCGTCTGTCGCCAGCCCGATCCGGCCGCGGCCGGCGGCCAGGGCCGTCGCCAGCGGGCCCAGGTAGCGGGCGATTGGCTCGGGGTGAATCCCGCCGAACCCCGGATTCATCTCGCCGCGGATCTCGACCACCTCACAGCCGGCGTCGCGCAGCAGGTTCTTGAGCATGCCGCGCCCCGAGCCGTACATCGAATCGACGACGACGGGCATCGGCCGTGCCGCGATCCGGTCGAAGTCGATCAGCGTCCGCAGGTGGGCCTCGTACTCGGGGACCGGGCTGAAGCGCACGATCAGCCCCTGCTGGCGCGCCGCCTCGTAGTCCATGACGTTCGGCCCGCGCGCCCGGCTCTCGTTGTCGGTCAGGTAGACCTCGACTCGCCGACACTGCTCCGGCGAGGCCGAGCCGCCGTAGCCGGCCTTGAGCTTGACCCCGTTGTAGCGCGGGGCGTTGTGCGAGGCGGTGATCATGATCCCGCCGACGGCGCCCATTTGGCGGACGGCATACGACAGGACGGGCGTCGGGATGTCGGCCGTGGTCAGCGAAACGCGGAAGCCGTTGGCCGCCAGGACGCGCGCCGCCTCGACGGCGTAGCGGTCCGACAGGAAGCGCGTGTCGAATCCGACGACCATCCGCCGCGCATCCGTCGGCGGATGGTCGTGACCGTTGAGCCATTCCTCCGAGGCGACGGCGTCGGCGATGGCCTGCGACACCTGGCGCAGCGCCGAGAAGGTGAAGGTGTCGGAGATGACCCCGCGCCAGCCGTCGGTGCCGAAGTGGATCGCCATGCGAGCCTCAGGCCTCCGGATTCCGGACGCGCGGCGAGAGCCTCGCGCTCCCCTTCGAGGGAAACACCGAACTCCATTCGGGACCGCCCGAACGCGTCACGGTGCGACGACCTCCATCGAGGCCGTCAACGCCGCGGCCTGCGGCGGCTGGGCGCCGCTCAGGACTGCGTCGACCGCCCTGCGCGTCGGAGGCCCGACGACGTCGAGCAGCGTCTGCGGGGGCGCGGCGCGGGCGACGGCGGCGAGCTGCTGCACGAGGAGCCGCGCCGGGCCGTCGGGCCAGGCCGCGAGCGCCGCCGCCTGCACCGGCATACGCCGGAGGGAGTGCGTCCATGGTCCGGTGAACTCCGGATCGCTCAACCACTCGACCAGCTCGACGAGGACGGACTGCGTCTCGGGATCACGCGTGACGACGGCCCACGTCCAGGTCGTGGCGACGGTCACGCCCGCCCCGTCGCGCGTCGGGAGCGGCGCGGCCGAGGCGCCGCTCAACGGGTCGGCGAGCCAGGCCTCGAGCGGCGCGACGGCGCTCGCCGCGCGGCGCTGCTGGAACGCCGACCACGTTTGCGCCGACGACTCGTACTGCCGCGAGGTCAGGGGCAGGACGCCGGCGTTGTAGGCCGACCCGTAGAACGTCAGGACTTCTTCGAGGACGGAAGGGTCGAGGGCCGGAGAGCCGTCGGCCTGGGTGAGTTGACCGCCGAGAGCGAGGTACTGCGCCAGCGTGAAAGACGCCCGCGGGTCGGCTGCCGGGAAGAGAAAGGGAGCCGGGCCGCCGATCAGGTCCGACCAGTCGGCCGGGGCGCGGGCGAAGGACGGGACATCGTAGACGATGACGTCGGTCTGCGCCGCGAGCGGGACGCCGTAGAGCACACCCGCGGGGCTCGCGCCCTCGACGGCGAACGACAGCCAGGAGGTCGTCTGCGGCGGCAGGCCCGCCGGATACGCGTCGACCAGCCCCTCGTCGGCGGCCGTCGCCAGATCGGAGGCCGTCAGCGCGATCAGGTCGGGCAGCGCGGCCGGCGCGACGGCGGTCGCCGCACGCAGCGATTCGAGCAGCCCGGCCGGCCCGGAAGTCTCCTTGAGTCGCAGCTGGACGCGGACCCCCGGCTGGTCGGCCTCGAATTGCGCCAAACGATCGGCCAGCAGGGCGCCGGCCGTTGTGGAGGAACTGGCCTCGAGGAACGGAGGAACCCAGACGGTGATGAGGTCCGGCGACGGCGTCGCGCTCGGCGAGGTGAGGGTCGAGGGGACGACCGGCGGCGGCGATGGGGTCGCCGACGGCGTCGGGCTGGGCGCGGCCGGCGTGCAGCCGACGAGGAAGACGGCAAGCGCGCCGGCGAGGCGCGCCCTACGCTGGAGCCACATGGCGCGGATTATAGCAGTGGCCAGTGGTCGGCGGCCGGTGCGCCGTGGCCGGGGCCACCGAGGAGGAGCGGGCGAGGAGTACTCCCTCGCTGAGGGCTGAGGGCGGACAGCCGATCGCTGACGTCTGATCGCTAGTGTAGAATTCCGCGCGATGGCTCTGCCTCCGCATCTGGCTCCGGTCCTCGAGGGCATTCCCGCCAAGCCCGGCTGCTACATGATGAAGGACGCCGCTGGCCGCGTGATCTATGTCGGCAAGGCGGTGCAGCTCCGTTCGCGCGTCCGCTCCTACTTCCACGCCTCGGCCGACCATAGCCGCAAGACCGAGGAGCTGGTGGCGCACGTCGCCGATATCGAATGGATCGTCGTCGGCTCCGAACTCGAGGCGCTGATCCTCGAGATGAACCTGATCAAGCGCCACCGGCCCAAGTACAACGTCCGCCTCAAGGACGACAAGCGCTATCCGTACGTCAAGGTCCATTGGGCGGATCCCTTCGCCAAGGTTACCGTCACCCGCCGGATGGAGGACGACGGCGGGCGCTACTACGGGCCGTACACCAGCGCCTGGGCCGTCCACCAGACGCTCGACGTCCTGCGCAAGATCTTCCCCTACCTGACGTGCGACCGGGTGATCACCGGCCAGGATCCGCGCGCCTGCCTGTACCACGACATCAAGCTGTGCCTGGCGCCGTGCATCGGCGCCGTCGATCAGACCGGGTACCGGGCGATGATCGCCGACCTGTGCGCCTTTCTCGAGGGGAAGACCGAACAGGTCGTCGAGCACCTGAGAGCCGAGATGGGCCGCGCCTCGGCCCAGCTGGCGTACGAGCGGGCCGCGGCGCTGCGCGACCAGCTGTGGGCGATCGAGAAGGTCGTCGAAGGACAGAAGGTCGTCTCGCAGGAGCGGATCGACTCGGATGTCATCGCCTTCGCCCGCGACCGGGGCGACGCCTGCGTCCAGGTGTTCTTCATCCGCGGCGGCAAGCTCATCGGCCGCGAGTACTTCATCCTGGAGGGCGCCCAGCAGGCGGAGGATCGCGAGGTCGTCGAGGCGTTTCTCAAGCAGTTCTACACCGAAGCCGCTTCGATTCCCGAGCGGCTCGTCCTGCCGACCGATATCGAAGAAGCGCGCATCATCGAGGCTTGGCTCCGGAGTCGGCGCGGCGGAAAAGGAGTCGAGATCACCGTACCGACCAGCGGTCCGCAGCGGGAACTGGTCGAACTGGCGGCGGTCAACGCCGCCGAGACGCTGGCCGGATTGCGCGCCCAGTGGGAGGCCGATCGCAGCAAGCAGGTGCAGGCGCTGGCTGAACTGCGTGCGGCGCTCGGGCTCGGCGGGCCAGCGAATCGCATCGAGTGCTTCGACATCTCGAACCTTCAGGGGACGGCGGCCGCCGGGTCGATGGTCGTGTTCGAGCAGGGCGCGCCGAACCGGCGGCTGTATCGCAAGTTCAACGTCAAGACCGTCCAGGGACAGGACGACTTCGCCAGCATGGAGGAAGTCCTGCGCCGGCGATTCCGACGGTGGACGGTGGCCCAGCAGGAAGCGGCGCGGCCCGGCGGCAAGCTCGATCCGGCCTTCGGCCGGCTGCCGGACCTTCTGATCGTGGACGGCGGCAAGGGTCAGCTCGGTCGTGCGGTGCAGGTCGTGGAGGAGGCCGGTCTGACGGGGCGGTTTGCCGTCGTCGGGCTGGCGAAGGCGCACGAGGAGATCTACCGGCCGGGCGAGGCCCGACCGGTGCTCCTGCCGCGCGGATCGTCGGGCTTGCACCTGATCCAACGCATCCGCGACGAGGCGCACCGGGTGGCGTTGAGCCAGCACCAGACGGTGCGGCGCAAGACCGGGCTGGCGTCGCAGCTCGAAGCCGTGCCCGGCATCGGGCCGGCGCGCCGCCGGGCGCTGCTGCGCGCCTTCGGCGACGTCGAGCGCATCCGTCAGGCGCCGGTCGAGGAGTTGATGGGCGTTCCGGGGATCTCGCGCCAGATCGCCCAGCGCGTGAAGTCCGCCCTGTAGGAGACGCCATGCCACTGGCCTGGATCGTTGACGACGACGAAGAGATGAGCCACGCCGTGCAGCTCATGCTGCGCCTGCTCGACTATCAGGTCGAGACGTACCGCGAAGCACGATCCGCCGCCCGCAAGCTGGCGTCGGGGAGTCGCCCCGACCTGATGATCCTCGACATCAACATGCCGGAGGTCACCGGCATCGACATGCTGGAGTACATCCGGCGCCCGGGCGGGCACCCGACGCTGCCGGTGGTGATGCTGTCGTCGGAGACGACCGACGTGCAGGTCGACGAGGCCTACGCTAAAGGCGCCGACGCCTTCGTCTTCAAGCCGGTGACGCTCGAGGAACTCGAGGGGGCAATTCGCAAGGCCGTCGCCGCGCACTGAGATCCGGCCGCGCCGCGGGCGCGTTCAGCCGTCGGCCCGTGGCGGTCGACGATGGGGTTCGGTTCGCGGCCTGCGATGGCGCCGAGGCCGAACGCTGGTCGTCGGGCGCGGATAATGAGCCATTGGCAACTCACTCCTGCCCTTGCGGTGGGTCGATCAACAGGCCAGACCGGGCAGCGGCGGCCAGCAACGCTTCGACGTGCTGTGGCCGGATCAGGGCCGTGGTCGGGCCGAGGACTTCGTCCACGTAGCGGCGCGTGGCCGGCTCCGATCGCAGGCGCCGCATGATCTCGGGAGACGCCACCCGCAGGACGAGCCCCCGCTCGAGGGCGGCCTCGGAGCCGTAGCGCGCCCAGCGCAGGATGGCCTGCCGCAGCGGTTCGGGCACGGCTCGCGCCGCGGCGTGCTCGAGGATGGTCAGCACCCGAGCGGCGTCCACCCGCTGGCCTGCGGCGGCGGTCAGGGCGCGGGGCGACACACGATACAGGTATCCCGCCGGATCGCGCCGGAGCCACTCGGCGAATCGCGCCACCTGGTAGCGATTCGCCGGGGTCGCGTGGCGCGGGAAGAAGACTCGCCCGTCGGCCGCCAGCCGCGCCGGCGGAGGCGCGGAGGCAGGCTGCGCCGACGGCCGCGCGCCGGCGAGGTCGAAGCGAATCCGGAAGTGGGTCGGCGGGATGCCCGAGGTCTCGGCGCCCAGGTCGACGGCGCCGAGCCAGTGAAGCGGCCCGCGCAGCACGTAGCGCAGCAGCCGGCCCTCGACCGACTCCCACTCCCCCCAGCCACGCAGGATCCGCCCGCCAGCGGTGTCTTCCAGCAGCCACGAATCGAAATCGCCGCCCGGCCGCAGGAACGTCGGGTGTCGCTGACGCAGGTCGGCGACGAAGGCCTCGATCGTGTGCCAGGAGCCCACCGGCCAGGTCGCGAGCACCATCAGGAGGGCGGCGCGACTGGTCGTCGGGTCGTTCGGCCAGCGTCCCTTGGGCGCGGCGAGGCCGGGCGTGGCGGCGAGGTCGTTGTGGTGTGGGGTCGCCTTCCAGGCCGCGAACAGCGCGTCTTCGACCACCGGCGCAGACTGCGCCAGGAGGTCGCGCGTTCGTGCCGGGTCCGGTCGCAGCGGGGACTCGCCGATCACGCCCAGGTGGCGCAGCAGTTGCACCAGAAGCTCGAGCGACTCGGGATGGACGAGAAAGGACCGCAGGGCGATGGCGCGTGCCGAGGTCAGCGCCTCGGGGCGGAGGGGGCGGCGCCGGAGAGCGGCGAGGATCGTGACGGCGTCCTCGGCCGCGCCGCCGGCGGCGTGGACGACCGGGGGCGGGGAAGTCGGCGGCGGCGGAGGCGGGGTCGAAGGGGTGAGCGGCCGCAGCGCCTCGAGGATCTCGTCGGGCAGGAAGGCGAACTCCTGCGGACCGGTCGGCGTGTCGAAGAAGGCGCGGCCGATGAGGCCTCGGTACCACAGGCCGTCGAGGGCGGCTTCCGGATCGCGCCACGGCTTCTCGCGGTCGCGGCGGGCCGGGCCGATCGCCCGCAGCGGGCCGAAGCGCCATGTCAGTTCCGCGAGCGGTCTTCGACCGCCACGCTCGAGCAGGGCATCGAGGGCGGCACGCGGGCGCGGAGGCAGGGTCTGGGCGATCTCCGTCGCCAGGCCGGGCTCGAGCATGGCGCGGGCGAGCGCGGCCGCCGCCTCGACCGCCGTTCCGGCGGGCACCGCCAGCCCCCACAGTTCGGCGACGATGCGCAGATGGCCGAGGTCGTGGTCCTGAAGCGTGCGGGCGAGCGTGGGCATGTCGCCTCAGGCGAGGGACGGCGGACGACGGCGTCCGCGGCGAAGGCGAGGGCCGCCGGCCTCGAGGCTACAGGATGACGTGCAACGCCGCCGGCAGGACCTCGATCGCCAGCGTCGACACCTTCGAGGTGAATCCGGCGAAGACCTCGCCGTCGGTGTGGACCGTCACCGGCGACTCGGCCGTCAGGTCCAGGCGCCGGCAGGTTCCCAGTCGGACCTGGCGGAAGCGTCCGTGCGTGCCGTTCATGACTTCGGGGATCAGGCGGAACATCATCGGCCGCGAGACCTTGCCGATCATGGCGTAGTCGAGCACGCCGTCATCCGGCCGGGCAGCCGGGGCGACGCGGAATCCGCCGCCCTCGCGCGGCCCGTTGCAGACGGTCAGCATCAGGACCGCTTCGTCGAGCGTCTCCCGGTCGGTGCGGATCGTCATGCGCGGCGCGTCGTGGTTGCGGACGATCGTCTGGATGACCGCCCACAGGTACATGGCGAAGCCCTGGAGGCGAGTGATCTGGTAGGAGTAGATCGTGACCGTGGCGTCGAAGCCGATGCCGAGGGTGTTGTCCCAGTACTCGGCCCGCCCGGTGCCGTCGGTCACGCGGCCGATGTCGACCGGGCGGGGCGATCCGGTCAGGATGCGCTGCATTGCCTGTTCGTGATCCGATGGGACGCCGACGTTGTGGGCGAAGTCGTTGCCCGAGCCGATCGGGACGACCGCCAGGCGGGGCCGCTTCTCGGCCGGCACGCCCATCAGGCCGTTGACGATCTCGTGGACGGTGCCGTCGCCCCCCAGGGCGGCGACGATGTCGTAACCCTCGAGCGCCGCCTGGCGGGCGATCTCGGTGGCATGGCCCGGATACTCGGTCGAGGCCCACTCGAACTCGCTCCGTCCGGCGATGATCGCCTTGAGGGAGGAGGCGATGTCCCAGGCGCGGCCCCGGTCGGCATGGGGGTTGAACACGAGCCTGACGCGCGTCATCTTGAGACCCTCCGGGTGGCGCCGCCGCGCCCGGCCGGCCACGGCGATTCCGGGCGAGGCGGGGATTATAGTCGAGCGGTGACGGAGGAAACCTCGTGGTGCGCCGCTCCGTAGTACCTTTTTTAAGTCGCCCGATGGTTGACTCGACGCCGCGCCTCCGCTAGAGTGAAAGCAATAGAGCCTCAGGCCACCACAGGACTGCTCGCCCCGTCTACCGTGGCTGCCCCCGGCCTCCAAACCCCGGGTCGTTCCCCACGACGATCACAGGGGCAAGTGATTGGTCGCCGGCCGGGGGGTCGCCCTTCCGTACGGTGCGATGAGCGGGGCCTTCCGGCAAGAGCGGCAGTGCCGGCCGTCCGGTGGATCGGCAGGGGGCTCTCCCCTTTCTGACCCCCCATCGTCGTTGATGGCCCGGCGCCACCTGGCATCGCTTCCGAATACGCTTCGCACTTGTCTCGCACTGCGTGGGTCAACATCACCTGGGAATGTCCCATATCATCGGAATGAAGTCCCCTTGATCATCGGTCGTTCTATCTGCTGCAGGTGGTCAGGTCTGAGTCTCCATCTCGATCTCGCTGAGCGGGGCGCCGGCTTCGCCTGGTTGTCCCGCCTGGCGATTCTGCTTGAGCCGGTACCAAGCGCCAGGTCGAAAGGCGGCGCTGGCGGCGGGATCTACGGCTCGCGGTGCCTCTCCGGGCCCGGCGACGGCCGCCGCTCCGGCGGCACCGGCTTCAACCTCCGCTCGACGCGCGTGAGCCGCTCGTCCTCCGCCTCACTTCTCCTCGCCGCCTAGGCCGCACCGTTCGTCTTGGCCATTTCCTCCCGCGCGCCTCAACTCCTCGGCGCGCTTCCGCCGGCGCCGCCAGGCCCCTCGCCGGAAGCCGTTAGAATGACCGCGGGACTCCCGAGATGGCGAGCGGATGGAGAGGCGCACGCGCAATAGGCTCGGTGGTGCTTGCCCTGGTCGTCGCCTGCGGCGCCGCGGCCGTCGGGCTGCCGCGCCTGGCATTCGCCGACGCGGCGGCCCCGCGCCAGTCGGCCCAGGCCCTGATCGACGCCGTCAACGACCTGCGCGCCACCTACGGCCTGGGACCGCTGAACGGCGATCCGATCCTGATGCTTGTCGCACAGCGCCAGAACGACTACAGCATCTCCATCGGCCAGATCACGCACTACGGCCCGGATGGCTCGCGGCCGCGGGAGCAGGCCATCGCCGCCGGCTATGGCGGCGGGCGCACGGTCTTCATCTCGGAGAACATCGCCATGGGGACTGGCCTGTCGCCGCAGGATGCGGTGCAATGGTGGACGGGAGACGAACCTCACCTCAACACCATGATCGGGCCCTACTATCGCGACGTCGGCGCGGCCGCCGGGGAGAGCGGCGGGTTCGCGTACTACACGCTCGTCACCGGCTACGTCGCGGGCGGGATCAGCGCGCAATCGACGGCGCCCGTCGCCGTCTCTGCGCCCGTGTTCGGCGGCCCGCTGCCGGTCGTCACCTCGACCCCCCAGCCGGATGGCTCGGTGATCCACATCCTCGAGAACGGGCAGGCGCTGTGGACGGTGGCCGCGATCTACGGGGTTTCCCTCGATGAGTTGTTGCGGTTGAACGGGTTGTCGGCCGACTCCGTCGTCCATCCGGGAGACGCGATCCTCGTCCGAGCCGCGCCGACGGCGACGCCCAGCCCGGTGCCGACGTCGACCGAGACCCCGCCGCCTGCGACCCGCTCGCCGGAGGAGATCGCTTCGACCGCCACGGCGGTCGCCATCGATGCCGCCGGCCCTCTCGCCCGAATCACGCTGCGCGACGTCCTGTCGTGGGTCGTCGTCGGCGCGTGGGTCGTGCTGATCATCGCCGGTGTGGTGTTCGCCATCCGCAGGCCGTGAGGCCAGCGCATCAGCCGCGTTCCAGCAGCGCCGCCACCGCCTCCCGGGCCTGAACCGAATCCCGGAACGGGACGGCGAGCATCCCCACGCCGCGGGCGGCGGCGAGGTTCTCCTCGAAGTCGTCGACGAAGACCGCCTGGCCGGCGTCCACGCCGGCGCGGGACAGCGCGAGCTGGAAGATGCGCGGATCCGGCTTGGCGAGCCCGACCTCGGCCGAGAGGATCAACGGCTCGAAGGCGTCAGCGATGCGCCACGTCTCGCGCACGAGCGGGCCGACCTCGGGCCAGGCGTTGGAAATCATCCCGACCTGGACTCGTCGCGCGAGATGCCGGATGAACGTCATCAGGGCTTCGTCGATCTGGTCGGCGGAGAAGAAGTCGGCGCGCAGGCGGGCGGCTTCCGGAGGGGAGAGCGCCAGCCTGGCGCCGACTTCTTGCCAGACGTCGTCGGCTGTCGCCCGGCCGAGGACGGCCCTGCGAGCCGCCTCGCCGTCGAAGACGATCTCCGCCAGCGCGCCCTCGGGCAGGCCGAGACGGCGCTCCCAGAGTCGGCGCGGAGTCTGATCCTCGGTGCGCAGGATGACCCCGCCCAAGTCCCAGAAGACGGCGCGCACGGGGGTGGCCATCGGCGTGCCTAGTCCTGTTCGGGGAGCGGACGGCGAAAGATCGTCCGTTCGGTCATGCCGCGCTCCCTGAGCGCCGTCAGGCTGTGGGCGATGAGGGCGCTCGCCAGACGGCGCCGACGCCAGGGCGAGTACCCCGTGGGATCGGCGAAGGTCTGGCGCTCGGCCTCCCCAATCGCGCGGAAGTGCTCGGGCCGGGCGTCGCGGATCTCTACAGGCCGCAGGCGGACGGCGACAACTCCCCTCTGCCGAGCAGAGCGGGTTTTTGCGTCTTCATCCATTGCGGTGCAGCTTTCCCGCGCGCTTCGCATAACGCTCGGCCAGCGCGAAGGCCTGAAGGCCCAGCGGGATGGCGACCACGCCGATGACCAGCGCCGGCACGATCGAGCCCATCAACGTCGCCATTCCAGCGTTCTCCAGGAGCGCCGCCCGCACGCCCTGCAGGACGTAGGTCGCCGGCGAAAGGACGGCCAGCGCCTGGAGCGCCGGCGGCAGGACGTCCACCGGATAGTACACCCCCGAGATCAGGAGCAGGACGGCGATGATGACGTGCGTCATCTGCGCCCCGCGCTCGGGGAAGAGCAGCGGCAAGATCGAGCCGACGATCCCGATGCCGATGAGCGACAGGCTTCCGGCGAGCATCACCACCACCGCGCCCGGCAGGTTGGCCCGGGTCAGGTCGAGGCGAAAGGCCAGCGTCGCCGCAACCAGCACGAGGCCGGTCGAGGCCAGGCTGTAGACGATCGAGAACAGCGTCTGCCCGGCCATGTGCGTCAGCCGGTGGATGGGCGCCATGAGCGTGTACTCGATCGTGCCCTCCCAGCGCTCGAGGCCGACGATGTCGGTGATCCAGTAGAAGATCAGCGACAGGTAGCGCCAGACGAGGGCGCCGACGACCAGGTACAACACCAGGAACCGGGTGTCGACTCCGGCGCCGCCGACCTGCGGCATCCCGACTCCGATGTAGCCGATGGCCAGGCAGTTGGCCGTCGAGTAGGCGAGCCAGACCAGCTCCCAGGTCCAGTAGCGCTTGACCAGGAAAAAGTTGCGCTCCACGAAGGCGTAGGACGCCCGGAGTTCATGTGCGATGGTCGACATGTCGAATCCTTTCCACCCGCTTCCTGCCGCGACGGATTGCAGCCATCTCGTGCGTCTGGCGCAGACTCACGCTTGCCCGGATTCGGCTTCATCGAAAGCCTTGCCCGTCAGCCGCAGGAACACGTCCTCCAGCGTCGCCGGGTGGCCGTTACCCGATCCGACGCGCTCCTTGAGCGATTCGGGGGTGTCGAGCGCCGCCAGGTGGCCGCCGTCGAGGATCGCCAGCCGGTCGCACAGGCCGTCGGCCTCGGCCATGTCGTGCGTCGTCAGCAGGATCGTCGTGCCGTGCTCCCGGCGCAGCGCGCGCACCGCCGCTTGGACCTCGAGTTTGGAGCGCGGGTCGAGGCCGGTCGTCGGCTCGTCGAGCAGGAGCACCGTCGGCCGGCTGAGCAGGGCGCGGGCGATGGCGACTTTCTGCTGCATGCCGCGCGACATCTCCTCCATCGGCTTGCCGATCGCCGACTTCTGCAGGCCGAGCCGGTCGAGAATCTCGCGGATCTCGCGTCGGGCGGCGGCGGCGTCGAGCCCGTACAGGCGTGCGCCGTAGATCAGGTTCTCCATCGGCGACAGTTTCTTGAAGAAGGCCGCCTCGACCGAGACGCGGTTGATCAACCGTCGCACGACCATCGGCTCGTGCACGGCGTCGTGGCCGAAAACCAGCACCCGGCCTTCGTCCGGCAGGAGCAGGGTCGCCATCAGGCGGATGAGCGTCGACTTGCCAGACCCGTTGGGGCCGAGCACGCCGAAGATCTCGCCGCGGGCAACATCGAACGACACCCGGTCGACGGCCGTGACCCGGCCGTCGCCGTTCCGGCGTGCCGGCCGGCCGAAGTACTTGGTAACACCGGAGACCTGGACCGCGCTGTCGTCCATCGTTTTCATCTCGATCCCCGTCGGCGGAGGCCCGCCTCGGGGCGACAAAAAAACCGCGGGCGCTGGAGAGCGCCCGCGGCTGGTGCCGTTTCGGCCGGCCCCTAGCGGGCCGCAGGCGGACTCCCCGAAGGAACGAAACCCACGCCGGCCACGTCCGTGGTGCGGGTGGGATTCGTGGGCATGTCGAAGAGGTTCATCATCGGGGCAGGCCGGGTGGAACGGAGTGCACAGTAGCACATCTCGGGGGGGCGAGTCAAGAGGAGATGCAGGCGGTCACGTCGAAGGCCATGACGCGGTTGTCGGTGTGGCCCCCGACGAAGAGATGGCCGCGCCAGCGGTCCGCCGAGAGGCCGGTCGGGCCCCTCGGGCGGGAAGACGGCGGCGGCTACAATCCCCCAGGGACGTCCGGACGCCACGAGGCAACCTCGTCGAAGTACCAGTCGCCTCTTGTCCAGCTGCCGGCCAGGCTGACCGCGCCCAGGCGGACGAGGTCTACCCGCCAGCCGGGGTTTCGGAGATCGAGAGCGCCGCCGGCCGGATGCGCATCGACGACGAAAAGCAATCCGCCATCCCGCGCCTGTACGCCTGTTGCTGCCCTCCACTCGATTTCGAACACGTGAGGCTGGTCGTCCAACGCGCGCCACGGTGTGGCGAAACGGGGACCCGACTGCATGGCCACGGCGCGCGCTTCGTAGCCCGCACCCGCGGCGCGCACTTCAATGAGAAAGGCCATCCGGCCGGACTCGCGACCGGCCGCGAACAGGACGGCCGGCCTTGGGCCGGTCATCGAGGATCCATTCGGATCGAAGGCGAATCGAGCCCGGTACGCCGTCTCGCCAGCCGGGCTCTGGTCGACGACGTAGATCGGCCGGTTGTCGTCGATCGTCGCCTGCAGGCCGAAGCCGCCGCCGAGGGCGGCTTCGGCGGAGACGGTGAGGTCGCCGCCATCGGTCCGCGCCGACGACCAGGCCGCCAGGTCGGCGGACTCGAAGTCGTCGGCGAAGAGGAGATCGGAAGGCGGCGTGAGCGTTGCTGTAGGCGTTGAGCTGGGCGTACTCGACGGCGTTCCGGTCGGGGTGTCGGTAGCGGTCGCGGTCGGCGTTTCCGTAGGCGTGTCGGTGGTCGTCGGCGTCGACGACGGTGTGGCGACCAGGCCGAACTCCGACTCGTACGCGCCGATGTCGCAGACCGCGCCGATCGGCCTAACCATTCCGCGCTGGTCGATCGTCTCGCACGCGGTGTCGCTCGACCCCATCGGCGCCGGGTTCGCGGTATCGATCGCCGGGCTGTCGGCGAGCGGCGGATACCCCCATGTACCGGCCGGATCGACGGAGGCCATGGGTTCGAGCCGAGGGTCGATGCCGACCAGGTTGCCCGTGAGATCGCCCGTCAGGGCGCAGTCCGCCAGGCTGCCGAGCAGGTTGTATCCGGCCGACTCGATCGAACCCATGCAATCCGCTTCGTCGTAGGTGGCACCGAAGGCGTTGACGGAGAGGATCGAGTTGCTGATGCGGACCCAGCCGCCGGGTTCGTTGAAGACGCCTCCCGTGCCGGTCGAGGGGGCGCCCGTGGGAGCGGCGTTGGCGAACACCGTGACATTGTTCAGGATCGCCGACGCGCCGGACCCGTTGAAAAGCGCCGCCGCCAGGCTGGTGGCCCGGTTCTGCGACACGGTCGAGTTGCGGAGAATCAGCACGCCGCGATTCTCGATGCCTCCCCCGGGGCCGGCCAGCACTTCGTTGTTGGCGATCGTGCTCTGGTCGATCGTCAGTGTGCCGTCGTTGCGAATGCCCCCGCCGGCACCCGTGGCCGTGTTGAACGCCACGACCGATCTCGCCAGGCTCATCTGTCCGAGGTTCGTCACGCCTGCGCCGCCGCCGGCGCGGTTGAATTAAAGGCTGGTCTCGACCATCGCCACCGTCCCTTCGTTGAGGAGCCCAACTCCGTTCTGCCCCGCGCCCGCGTCGGCATTAGCGAACGACACACCCGAGAGGTTCAGGGTCACCCCGGCATGCACATGGAGAGCCCGATCGCCGAGGCCGCTGGCCTCGGCACCGCTGATCATCATCCCGCCACCGGAGATCGTCAGGTCGTCCAGGATGTCGAGGTCGCCGCTGAGAGAATCGTCCTCGCCTGTCCCGGCAAGGTTCAGGCTCGGTGTCGGGGTTCCGGGCCCGCCGGCGGGCAGGCGGATCGTATCTGGTCCCTCGAGCGCGTTCGCTTCCATGACCGCAGCTCGCAGCGTGCAGACGCCGGAGGCCGTTCGGCACGCGCCATCGCCGGGGACGGCGTCGAGTTCGTCCCCGGCGCTGTCGACGTCGAAGACGGCGCCTTGTTGGGGCGGAGCGGCCGCCGCCGTGAGGGCGGCCGGCAACGCGATCGAGGCGAGCAACAGACGCGGCGCGGTGCCGAAGCGGTTGCGAAGCATGGCGGCCCTCTTCAGGGGTTGGTCGAGGCCGGGGCGCCCCCTAGCGACCTGCGGGGGCTCGCAGGTCGAAGCCAGTCTACAACGGGAAGGAGGCGCCCTGAACAGGCCGGGCGGATACCGCCTCGTTTGATGCGGTCTGGTACAGCTCGAGGGCCAGGCCTGCGCGGTGAAGGCCCTGACGATCCGGACGAAGACCGTCGGATTCGCAGTGCCTGGCGCCCGCGCCCGGGGGTCGGCGGGGCGCCTTACCTCGCTCCCGTGGAGAAGTCAGGCCGTCGCGTGGGCCTCACCCCTGGCGCACTGCGTTCAGGAAATCCGCCAGCAGACCGTAGGCCGTCGTATCGGGGCCGGGGTTTTCCTCGATCAGGGTCAGACGTCCGAGGACGTCGGACTCGAAGGCGATCGACGACGAAGTGCCCATGACGCCGTACAGGGGATCGTCTGGGCCGAGGAGTTCCGGCGCGACGCGAGCGTGGACGTGATCGCCGTCGCGCTCGGCGGTGCAGACGAGCTTCCAGCGCCGGCCGTCGAGCTGCGCGTGTCGCACCCGTTCGGGCGTCAGGCTCTCGATCCCCTGCCGCTCGACGTCCTGCGGCAGCGTCGGTATGTCCATGAGCACCGTGACGAGCGCCGCCACCTTGACGGCCGCGTCCCAGCCGAGGATGTCGCCGCTGGGATCGGTCTCGGCGACGCCGATCGACTGCGCCTGGGCCACGGCCTCGTCGAAGGTCTGACCGGTTTCCATCAGCGTCAGGATCAGGTTGGTGGTGCTGTTGAGGATGCCGCGGAACGACAGCAGCCGCGCGCCGGGAAGCGTCTGGCGCCACAGGGAGAACAGCGGCGCCCCGTCCATCACCGCCGACTCGAAGAGGAACCGTCGGCCGCGGGAGCGCGCCAGGTCGCGCAGGCGTCGATACGCGTGGACGACCGGCCCCTTGTTGGCGGTGATGGCATGCATCCCGGCCTCGAGCGCCGCCGCCAGGTGGTCGGCGGCCGGCTGGCCGGTCTCGTAGTTGACGGGCGTGTTCTCGAACAGGATGTGCGCGCCGCAGGCGCGGATGAACTCGAAGGCGTCCGACGGAGCGGCGCTGGCAGAGAGGGATGCCAGGCCGGCCCCCGACTCGGCCGCGGCCAGCAGACGCGAGACGTCGATCCCGGCCGGATCGATGGCGAAGCCGGCGCGGCGGCCCCCGACGCCGACGATGCGCCACTCGAGGTCGTAGATCCGGCGCAATTCGTCGCGCTTCGCCATGAGCAAGCGGGCGAGGGCGCGGCCGACGTTGCCGAAACCGAGGAGGGCGAGGTCGTAGGTGTTCAACACGGCATCCCCGGACGAACGCCAGACGCGGTGCGGAGCGAAACGGGTTTCTAAGGACAATCCGGCAACACGAAACGCATCAACCGGTCGCCGCGCGTGTCGCTGACCCACAGCCCGCACGACGAGTCGAAGGCGATGCCGACCGGCAGGCTGAACTGGGTCGGCTCCGTCCCGGGGTTGCCCCAGCCGAGGAGGAACTCGCCGCGGTCGCGGAAGCACAGCACGCGGTAGCCCTCCGGGTCCGAGGCGCAGACCATGCCGCGATCGTTGACGTCGAGGTAGGGCTTGTTGTCGAGCGAGTTCGTCAGCCAGGCGTCCAGCGCCCACTCGCGGATCGGCTGCCAGGTATTGGCGGAGGTTTCCTCGAAGACCTGGATGCGCGAGTTCCACGTGTCGGCGACGTAGACCAAGCCGCCGGCGTCGATGGCGACGCCCACCGGCTCGTCGAGCTGACCGCCGAGCGGCCCGCCGCCGGGCTCGCCGATCTGACCGAGCGGCGCGCCGCTTTCGTCGTAGACGAGGACGCGCTTGTTGCCGGTGTCGGCGACGTAGACCCGCCCGGCGTCGTCGACGGCGACGCCGCGCGGCCCCCAGAGCGAGGTCGGCGTCTCGGCCTGGCCGAACGTGCCCCACATGCCGAGGAACCGGCCGTCTGCGGAGAAGCGCTGGATGCGGTGGTTCCAGGTGTCGGCGACGTAGACCGTGCCGTCGGGCGCGACGGCCAGGCCCCACGGCTCGTTGAAAGTGCCGCCCGGCGCCGCGCCCTGATCGAGACTGGCAAACGACCCCCAGACGTGCAACACCGAGCCGTCGCCGGCCAGATGCTGGATGCGGTGGTTGTTGGTGTCGGCGACGTAGAGCGTGCCGTCGGGGCCGACGGCCACGTCGCGCGGCTGGGCGAATTGCCCCGGCTCGGCGCCGGTCACACCGAACACGACCTCGGCCGCCAGGACGATGCTCTTCTCGGCATAGGGATCGACCAGCGACACCGGCTCGAGCACCGCCGGGGCAATCCCGTAATCCCACACTTGCGAGGCGATGTCTTTGCGGACGTACAGGCGGAGCTTCTCCGCCGGCGACCAGTGGCGCAGACTGAAGTCGCGCTGCGTGACTTCGCCGTAGCGCGTGTAGTCGCGGTTGAACCAGATGTCCCACAGCGCCTCGCGGTAGGCCGCCGAGGTCAGCGCCTCGCGGACGCGCTCCCAGGTGAGGCCAAAGTAGTCCTGCATCGGCCACCAGACGCGGTTGTATTCGAAGATGTAGTACCGGTTGCGCAGGATGGCCTCGACCTTCTCCCAGTTCCCCTGGCCGGCCAGGACCACAGGGTAGTTCAGGATCTCGCGCGACGGGGTGTCGGCGAAGTAGTGGGCGTTGCGGTAGTCGCGCAGGTACCACCAGAAGGGATAGGTCGTCTCGTTGTCGTAGCCGAGGTCGAGATCGAGGCCGCCGGTGATGCGCTTCGAGAGCTCCTCGATCTGGGCCAACGCCAGTTTCGGGCCGCCGGCCGAGTGCGCGTAGACCAGGAACTCGGTGGCGTCGTCGTAGTTGATGAACGAGGCGCGCAGGCTCGTGCGCAGGGTCAACAGGTAGAGGCCGGCGAGTGCGACGACACCGCCCACGCGGAGCAGGGCCCGCCACGACCAGCCGGACGCCAGCCTCCACGCGCCGAAACCCGCGCCGAGCGTCATCAGCAGCGTCGTCAGCGTCCCGCTCGTGGCGCGCAGGCTCTCGAGGTCGGTGCCCGAGAAGGGCGGGGTCGACCCCTGGACGAACCCGACGAAGCGGACGAACGAGACCAGCGCCAGCGCCACGAGCGCCACCACGCCCCACGTCCGCCCCTGGCGGAAACGCGCCCACTCGATCGTTTCGAGGAACCGACCGAAGACCCATCCGGCGAGCAGAATCATCGGCAGCGCGATGTGGACCGTCAGCCACGGCATGCGCTCGCCGGCGTAGGTGTAGACGACCAGCGCGCTGAGCGACCAGTAGCCGAAGAAGATCGGGTAGAGCCAACCGATGTCGTAGATCCGTTCGGCGGACGGCGCGTCCGCTTCGGGGGCCGGGCGGCGGATCAACGCGCGCAACCCCAGGACGCCCGCCGCCAGCACGCCGACGGCGGCTAGGTATTCGTAGATCGGGATCTGGATCAGGAGGTAGTAGTAGAGCGGCTGGTTGGCGCGCTGGACGCCCTGCTGGACGAGCCAGTAGCCGAGCGATCCCACCAGCCCCGTCGCCAACCCGTTGGGATTGGTGAAGAGCGTCGTCATCAGCGGGACGAAGATGGCGGCGAAGATCCCCGCCGCGACCAGCCAGCGCTTCCAGTCCCACACGAGCCCGAGCGCCGTCGAGGCGACCAGCAGGATGGCCACCATCGCCGCCGTTCGCCCCCACTCGGCGATGTCGGAGTAGGCGAGCGGGTCCCATCCGAGGGCGGCAGCCGGCAGGGCGGCCCAGTGTGGCAGGATCAGCGTGAAGCTCAGGACGAGCAGGTCGAACGCGGGGAATTCGGATCGAAGACGGCGGCCGAACGCGCCGACCAGGGGCACCAGCCACAGGATGGCGCCGGCCAGCGCCAGCATCAGCCCCATCCAGAACAGGGGCGAGATGACGAGGACGGCGGCGTCGCGCGCGGCAGTCCGGTCGCGAACGAAGATGCCCAGAGCGAGCATCGCCCCGAGCATCGTGATGGCGTAGCCGACGAGGAACAACGCCTTGCGGCCGGCGCTCGGCCACGTCTTGTGCAACGCCTCCCACAGGAAGAGGACGGCCAGCGCCATCAGGAGCTGGCCGGCGTAGATGAAGGAGGTCTCCTTGGTGACGAAGTGCAGGGAGAGCGTCGCGGCAAGCAGGTAGAGCGAAGACGTCTGGCGTCGTTCGAGGTACGAGAAGACGGCCCAGAACAGGAGTAGCGCCTCGACGACGACGAAGGCCTCGTTGCGCGCGTAACGTGCATAGTAGAGCATGAACGGCGAGGCGAACAGGAGGGCGGCCGTGACGACCGTCGTCCGGGGGCCGATCCAGCGGCGGAAGGCCCAGAGCAGGAGGAGCGCGCCGACGCCGGCGATGGCCGCCGGGAAACGCGCGCTGGCGTCGCTGTCGCCGAACAGGAAGTAGCTCAGGGCGATGAGGTGGAACTGGAGCGGCCCGTGCGAGAGAGGGTCGTGGCTATAGCCGCGCCCCTGTTCGAGCAGCCACGAGAAGTAGACGTGGGTCGTCTCGTCGTGGCTCATGACGCGCGTGCCGAGCCCGACGAAACGCGTCAGGACAGTCAGGCCGAGGATGGCGGCGAAGATGGCCAGGTAGCGGTCGATGCGGACCCGACGCCCGAGCAGTGCGTCGAGAGAAGGGGCGTCGGTCGCAGCGCTCTCGGTCTCAGGCTCCACGATATGCCTCCCACGGCCGCCGGCGCCCGGCCGTCGGGCAATTATCCATGCCGCGGCAGGCAGGGACAAGAGGATGGGTCGGTGGACAGTGGTCGGAGGTCAGCAGGGAATCGCCATGCGCCGATCGCCGCCGCCCAGCGCCACTACACGAGTGGCCAGGGATACGGCCGGCCGGGCCCGGGCAGCGGGAAGCGGCCCGTCTCGACGATCTCGGTCGCCCGCCGACGCAGGGCGTCGACTTCTTCCATGGCCAACAGATCGGTGAGGGCGGACCGCAGGGGGCCGGCGCCTTCGAGGTCGCGGCCGAAACGGTCGACGTCGTCGAGCAGACGCGCCGGGATCGGCTGGCCGGCGAAATCCCAGATGACGGTGCGCAGCTTGGGCTCGACGTGGAAGCACACACCATGGTCGATGAGCCACAGGTGCCCGTCCTCGCCGAGCAGCACGTGGCCGGCCTTGCGATCGGCGTTGTTGACCAGGATATCGAAGACCACGACCGGGCGCAGACGCTCCTTCTCCTCGTCGCCGAAGGTGAAGTAGTGCCGCTGCGGATCGAGGGCGAGGAAGAGTTGGAGCGATCCGGGCCCGAACGGTCCGTCGCGGCGCAGGACGGTCGGCGGCACGAGCTCCCATCCGAGGGCGTCCGAGACGTGCCACGCGGCGGCCTCGCGCGCGGCGAGCGTGCCGCCGGGGAAATCCCACAGCGGGCGTTCGCCGCGCTGCGGCTTGTAGACGGCCAACAACTCGACAGCGCCGCGGCGCAGGCGGGCCAGGAACGTCGTGTTCGATCCCCAGACGAACTGGCCCTCGAGCCGGATGGCGCCCGAGGCGAGAAGGTCGAGCGTTGCGGCGGCGACAGCGAGGGTCTGGGCCATCCGGGGATCGCCCGTCAGCGCTCCGCTCTCAGCACCGAACCGCCGGCCACTTCGCCTCACCGCTTGTGGCCGTTGCTGCGCGGGCAGAAATGGCCGCGCGGGTCGATCGGCTCGCCGCAGTTGCCGCAGATCGGCCGGCCGCGTCCGGCGAGCTCCAGCCCCCATTGCCCGACGGCGCGCAGCTGCGAGCGCGTGCACCAGAAGCGCGCCACCGCCGCCTGCTCCGGGTCGCCGCCTTCGGGCACCAGCTCGTGCGCCACGACCACGACGCGGTCCGTCGGCTGGTCGTAGCCCAGGCCGAGCTGGCCGACGCGGAAGGCCGGGTCGATCGGCTGCTCGAGTTCCATCGCCGCCTCGTCGTAGTCGGCCGAGGCCTCGGGCAGATCGGGATACTGCTGCGCCAGCTCGAGCAGGAACTGCTCGAGGCCGACGGCCAGGGACTGGATCTGGAGCTTCTCGACGATCAGCGTGACCAGGAGGTCGTCGCCGCGCGCCTGGAGGTAGAAGACGCGCTGGCCCGGCGGGCCGATGGCGCCGGTGGTGATGCGCGTAACCGGATTCAGGTCGTATTCCAGACGGGGCATGGGCGCAGAACGCGTGCCGCGCCGAAGTATATCATCCGCGGTCGGGGGCCTCGCTGGCGCGCGTGTCGTTCAGGCGCAGCAGCACGGCGCGCGCCTCGCCGACGTGCAGCGCCGTGACCGACGCCGGTTCGATCGCCAGTCGCTGGAACAGATCGAGCGGTAGTCCGAGGTAGTGGGCGACGGCCATCTTGATCATGTCGCCGTGGCTGAAGCAGGCGACGACCGCCTGGCGCGACGGATGGCGCCGACGCATCGCCTCCAACTCGGCGACGATGCGTGCCTGGGCCTCGGGAAACGACTCGCCGCCCGGGAAGCGGGCCAGCGACGGCGTGTGCTGGATCACCGGCCACAGTTTGCGGCGCATCAGCCGCCGCAGCGGCTGACCCTGCCACTCGCCGACGCGCATCTCGGCCAGGCCGGCGGCACGGTGGACGGTCAGGCCTCGCGCCCGTGCCAGAGGCCGGGCGGTCTCGAGGGCGCGGTCGAGCGGGCTGGAGTAGATCGCCGACAGGCGCACCGGCCGCAGCCGCGCGACCAGCGCTTCGGCCTGGGCCCGCCCGCGGTCGTTGAGGTGCACCTCCGACCAGCCCGGCAGTCGCCGGCCGATCCAGTCGTTCTCGGCGTGGCGGATCAGCAGGAAGGTCGTCACGCGCCGCGCGCCGTGTGGTGTCGCTTGATGGCGTCGATGTCGGCCTGCGGCAAGTCGGGCAGCTCGATGGCTGTCTCGATTCCCAGAGCGCGGCGCTGTGCCTCGCGCCAGCGGTCGAGGCGTTCGCGCACCTGGCCCTCGTAGCCCTCGGCGCCCGGCGTGTAGAAGTACGTGCCCAGCAGTCCGGGCGGCAGGTACTGCTGGCCGACGTGGTGGCCGGGATGCTCGTGCGGGTAGACGTAGTCACGTCCGTGCCCGAGGGCGGCCGCGTCGCGGCTGGAATCCTGGAGGTGGACCGGCACGCCGACTTCGCCTCGGGTCTCCACCGCCTGGTAGGCCTTGAAGTAGGCGGCGGCGCTGTTCGACTTGAGGGCGGTCGCCAGGTAGAGGCTCGCTTCGACGATCGGGTAGATGCCTTCGGGGAGGCCGACGTACTCGAAGGCCTGGGCGGCGGCCGAGGCGACGACCAGGCCCAGCGGGTCGGCCAGTCCGATGTCTTCGCCGGCCAGGATGATCAGACGCCGCAGGATCAAGCGCGGCGACTCGCCGGCGTAGAGCATCTTGGCCAGCCAGTACAGCGCCGCGTCGGGATCGGAGCCGCGCACCGACTTGATGAAGGCCGAGATCGTGTCGTAGTGCGCGTCGCCGTCTTTGTCGTACAACACCGCGCGGCGCTGGATCGACTCCTGGGCCACGGCCAGGGTGATCGTCAGCGAGCCGTCGGCCGCCGGCGGCGTCGATTCGACCGCCAGCTCGAGGGCGTTGAGCGCGTTACGGGCGTCGCCGCCGGCCACGCGCACCAGGTGCTCGAGGGCGTCGTCGTCGAGGCGGACGGTGCGCGCCCCGTAGCCGCGTTCCGTGTCGCGCAGCGCGGCGTGCAGGATCCGGCGCACGTTGTCGTCGCTCAGCGGGCGGAGCTGGAAGACGCGTGAGCGCGAGACCAGCGCCCCGATGACCTCGAAGTACGGGTTCTCGGTCGTGGCGCCGATGAAGGTCAGCGTCCCATCCTCGACGTGGGGCAGCAAGGCGTCCTGCTGGGCCTTGTTCCAGCGATGGACCTCGTCGACGAAGACGATCGTGCGCTGCCCGTGCAGGCTGCGCCGCTCGCGGGCGTCGGCGATGACGCGCCGCAGCTCGGCGACCCCCGCCAGCACGGCCGAGATCGTCTCGAAATGCGACTGCGTGCGGCGGGCGATGATGCGGGCCAGGGTCGTCTTGCCCGAGCCGGGGGGACCCCACAGCAGGATCGACGAGAAGAGGCGGTCGGTCTCGATGGCGCGCCGCAGCAGGCGGCCGGGGCCGATGATCTCTTCCTGGCCGACGAACTCGTCGAGCGTGCGCGGCCGCATGCGGGCCGCCAGCGGTGCTTCGCGGCTGAGCCGTTCGCGCAGCGCGTGCTCGAACAGGTCCATGCCGGCATTCTACCAGTCAGGGCTCGGTGGGAGGCGGTCGGTGGTCGGCAAAGAGCGCCACCGATCCCCGTCCCATACCTGCTACAATGCCTCCCGTGAACCCCCTCCTGCGTTACGCGCTGGTCGCCTTCGGCCTGGCCGCCGTCGGCATGGGAGTGGTCGGGATCTTCATCCCGATCCTGCCGACGACGCCGTTCCTCCTCCTGGCGGCGTTCCTGCTCGCCCGCAGTTCGCCGCGCTTCTACCGCTGGCTGCACGAGAACCGCTGGTTCGGTGTCTACCTGAGCAACTATCGGGAACGGCGCGGCCTCCCCGCGCGGGAGAAGGCGCTGACGATCGTCGCGCTCTGGCTGGCGATCGGGCTATCCGTCGGGTATGCCGTCTCGAGCGGATGGGCGCGCGGCGCGCTGGTGGCGATCGCCGTGGCGGTGACGATCCACCTGTTGCGCATCCCCACCTACCGCCCCGAGCGCACACCGCGCGTCGCGGCGCAGCCTGCCGCACCGCCCGACGGTCCGGCCGCCTGACCTTCTTCGCCCGGCGCGCTGAACCTATCGAAGCGCGCTGAGCCACGAGACGAAACACGGCCCCTTCGACAAGCTCAGGGTGCCTCCCTCTCGACAGGCTCAGGGTGCCCCCTCCCAGCGAAGCGCGCTGAGCCACGAGATGAAACACGGCCCCCTTCGACTAGCTCAGGGTGCTCCCCTCGACAGGCTGAGGGTGCCTCCCTCTCGACAGGCTCAGGGTGCCTCCCTCTCGACAGGCTCAGGGTGCCTCCCTCTCGACAGGCTCAGGGTGCCCCCTTCGACAGGCTCAGGGTGCCCGGCGCCGCGCTACACCTCGGCCGCGGCGCGGTTCGAGCGATGCACCAGCACGATCCCGGCGAGCACGGCCGCGCCACCGATCCACTGCACCGCCGTCAGACGTTCCCCGAGCAGCGGGATCGCCAGCAGCGCCGTCATCACGGGCTGGCCGACCATCGTCGGCGCGACGAGCGATGCCCGCAGATGCCCCAGCGCGTACCCGACGGCGACGTACCCGAGAACCTGCGTGACGAGCCCCAGAGCGACAAACGCCCCCCACGTCTGAGTCGGATAGCCCGTCAGGGGTAGCCCCAGAAGCCCCACCAATACGAGCAGGACGAGGGTCGAGGCCGTGCCGGCCGAGGCGACGTAGGCGAGCGACCCGAGGTGCCGCCGGCCCGACTGCGTCGCCAGATAGTAGCCAGCGTAGAACACGCCGGCGCCGATCGCCATCAGATCGCCGACGCCGAGGTGGAAATCCGTCAGGAAATCGGCGCCCAGCACCGCGGCCGCTCCCGAGAGCACCAGCAGAAGGCCGACCCAGAACGAAGGCCGCAGGCGCTCCTTGAGGAGAATCCGCGCCGCCACGGCCACCCACAGCGGAGCGGTGTTTGCCAGCAGCGTGGCGTTGGCCGCCGACGTGTTCAGGACGGCGGTGTTCCATAGCGCCAGGTCGAAGGAGAGCGAAGCGCCTCCCAGCGCCGCCGCTTTCAACCCGGCCCGATGCCAGCGCCGCGGATCTCCGTCCCGCAGCACCGCCAGCGGGACCAGCACCAGCGAGGCAATGGCCATCCGGTAGAACCCGGTGACCGGCCCCGGCGCCGAGGCCCAGCGCACGAAAAGCGCCGAGAATCCAAGTGCCAGGATTCCGGCGCCCATGCCAACGTACGCGAGAGTCGGAGCGTGCCTCAGCGCGGCCTGCGTTGCAGCGGTCATCGGCGAGTGGTCGGTGGGGAGGGGTCGGGGGTCTGGGGCGATGGGCGCTTGGCGATGGGCGATCGACCGCTGACCGTCGGTCTGCTCGCGCTTCCTCATGGCATTCTAACACCGTGTGCCGATGGCGCCTCGATTCGGGATGCTATAATCCCGCGGCGGGCGGCCTCGACCGCCGATTCGTGTATCGACGAGTTGAGGGCCGCGTGGGATGTGCCGGGTAGCCGCCTCGGCGTGAAGGCGGGGCAAGCTGGAACAGACGAAGACGATGCCGATGCTCCTGGCCTCCGGTTCCCCGCGACGCCGGGAGTTGATCGCCCTGATGGGCCTGCCGGTCGAGGCGTGCGCGGTCGAGGCCGACGAATCGCCTCGCCCGGGCGAGAACGGCCGGGACCTCACACGACGCCTGGCGCGGCAGAAGGCGGAAGCCGTCGGGCAGGCGCCCGGCGTGCTCGTTCTCGCCGCCGACACGTGCGTCGTCGACGGCGGCGAGCTGCTCGGCAAGCCGCGCCACGCCGCCGAGGCGCGCGCCATGCTCGAGCGACTCCGCGGCCGCCAGCACACCGTCGTGACCTCGATCGCCGTCCGCGCCCCCGACGGCCGGCTGCTCGTCGACACCTGCGAATCGCGCGTCCCGATGCGCCCGTATTCCGACCAGGCCATCCAGAGTTACCTCGATAGCGGCAGTCCCTTCGACAAGGCCGGCGGCTACGGGATCCAGGACGGCTTCGAACCGGTCGAGATGTCGGCCTTCTCGGACTGTTTCGCCAACGTGATGGGCCTGCCGCTGTGCCATGCGACGCGCACGCTGCGGCGCCTGGGGGCGGAGCCGGCGTCCGATGTGCCGGCGGCCTGTGCCGCGCACACGGGCTACGCCTGCCGGGTCTATCCGGCCATCCTGCGGGGCGAGGCATGAGCATGCGCCGCGCGGCGCCGCTCCTGGCGCTGGTGCTGATCGCCGCCGGCTGCGGCGGCCGATCCGAAACCCCCTCCGTCCTGCCGACTCCGGCGATCACGTCCGTCGCCGCGCCCGACGAAGAACAGGCCGCGCGCCGCTTCCTCGACGCGTGGCAGGCACAGGACTACGCCGCGATGTACGAACAGCTCAGCCCGCTCACGCGCGACGCCATCGGCCCGGACGAGTTCCAGGCCCGCTACGCCGACGTCTGGCGCACCGCGGCGTTGACCGGCTTCGACTACGAGATCGTCTCGTCGCTCGTCAACCCGCAGGCGGCCCAGGTCCGCTACCGCCTGGTCCTGCACAGCGCCGTCTTCGGCGACATCGTGCGCGAGACCTACCTGGATCTGACGCGCGCCGACGACGACTGGCGCGTGGCGTGGACCGACTCCGCCATCCTGCCCGAACTGGCCGGAGGCAACACGCTGTTCGCCGACTACGTCACGCCGACGCGTGCCAACATCTACGACCGCCACGGCCTCGGGCTGGCGACGCAGACCGAGGCCGTGGCGCTGTGGATCGACACCGGCCTGCTCGGCGACGAAGAGGCCCAGGAGACGATGCTGCGCGTCCTGAGCCGCCTGCTCGACCGCCATCCCGACTCGATCCGCGCCCTGTACCAGAACTACCCGCCGGGCTCGTTCTACGTCCCGCTCGGCGAGGTGTCGCTCGACGACTTCCGCGCCGTGCAGGACACGCTGGCCGCCACCGGCGGGGTCCGCTGGCAGGAGTACACCACACGCTACTACCCCTTCGGCGGGCTGGCGCCGCAGTCGGTGGGGTACGTCAGCCAGATTCGGGCGGAGGACCTGGCCGAGTACCAGGCGCGCGGCTACCGCGGGGATGAATTCGTCGGCCAGGAGGGCCTGGAGCAGGTCTACGAGGACGCTCTGCGCGGGAAGCCGGGCGGCACGCTGTACGTCATGGACCCTCAGGGTCGGCCGGTGGGCACCATCGTCACCGTCGACCCGCAGCTTCCGCAGGCGGTCTACACGACGATCGACCGCGACCTGCAGCGGCAGGCGCAGAACGCCATCGCCGGGTTCCGCGGCGCGATCGTCGTCCTCGAGCGCGACAGCGGCCGCGTGCTGGCGCTCGTTTCGTCGCCGACCTTCGACCCGAACCTGTTCGACACGCGCAACCCCAACTGGCAGTACGGCCTGTCGGCCATCTTCGAAGACCAGCGGCTGCCCTTGCTCAACCGCGCCACGACCTCGACCTTCCCGCTCGGCTCGGTCTTCAAGCCGATCACCATGGCGGCGGCGCTCGAGTCGGGCCTGTACACCCCGCAGTCGCTCTACACGTGCAACGCCGAGTTCAGCGAGATCCCCGGCGGGCCGTACCTCGACTGGACGGTCGAAGCCGAGCTGCCGCCGCACGGCGAGATCACGCTGATGGAAGGGCTCGAGCGCTCGTGCAACCCGTACTTCTGGCACATCGGCGTCGACCTCTTCCATCAGGGCCGCCCGACGGCGCTGCCCGACATGGCCAAGGCCTTCGGCCTCGGCCAGCCGACCGGGATCGAGATCGGCGAGTCGGCCGGCCTCGTCCCGGACCCGGCCTGGAAGAAGCAGGCCACCGGCACGGACTGGGTCGTCGGCGACTCGATGCAGCTGGCCATCGGCCAGTCGGCGCTCAATGTCACCCCGCTTCAGGTGGCGCGTTTCATCGCCGCCCTGGGCAACGGGGGGACGCTCTACCGCGTGCAGATGGTGGAGCGGATTCAGAACGCCGAAGGCGTCGTCTCGCACCAGTTCGAGCCCGAAGCGCAGGCTCGGCTGCCGATCTCCGACGAGACGCTGACGGCAATCCAGCAGGCTATGTGGCAGGTCGTCAGCGCGCCGCGCGGCACGGCCTATCGCCGCTTCCTCAACTTCTCGATCACCGTCCACGGCAAGACCGGCACGGCCGAGAGCGGCATCGCCGACCCGCACGCCTGGTTCGCCGGATACACCAACGAGGGCCGCGACGACAAACCCGACATCGCCGTCGTCGTGCTGGTCGAGAACCAGGGACAGGGGTCGGAATGGGCGGCGCCGATTTTCCGTCGCGTCGTCGAGGCCTACTTCTTCGGGCAGCCGTTCATGCCCTATCCCTGGGAGTCGCAGATCGGCGTGACCCGCACGCCGACACCGACCCCCGGCCCGGAAGGCCTCCAGGCGACGGAGACGCCGAGCCCGTAGGCCGATGGACGACACGCGCCTGGTCCCCGGCCTGATCCTGCGCGCGCAATCCGGTTTCTTCGACGTCCATACCCCGGACGGCGTCCTGCGCTGCAAATTGCGCGGCCGCCTGACTCTGCCGCGCCGCGGCAGCGACCTCGTCGCCGCCGGCGACCGGGTGCTGGTGCAGCCGTTGGATGCGAGCAGCGGGGTCATCGAGCGGATCGACGAGCGACAGCGCGTGCTCGGTCGGCGAGCGCCTTCCGGTCGTCCCGACCGGCGCGGCCAACGACAGCAGGTGCTGCTCGCCAACCCCGACCAGCTGGCGTTCGTCTTCGCCGCCGAGCCCGAGCCGAACCTGCGCCTGCTCGACCGGCTGCTGGTCGTCGCCGAGGCCGAGCGGATCCCGGCCCTGGTCGTGGTCAACAAGATCGACCTGACCGACCGCAAGGCGGCCACCGAGTTGTTTGGGCTCTACGAGAAGCTCGGCTATCCGGTGCTCTACGTCTCGGCCAAGACCGGGCGGGGGATCGACGCGCTGCGGCAGGCGCTGGTCGGGAAGCTGACCGCCGTCGCCGGGCGGTCGGGAGTCGGCAAGTCGAGTTTGCTGAACGCCATCCAGCCCGGCCTGGCGCTGCCGACCAAGGAAGTCAGCGAGCAGACCGGCAAAGGGAAGCACGCCACCGTCTTCCCGGAACTCGTTCCGCTGGACGGCGGCGGCTACGTCGCCGACACGCCCGGGCTGCGCGCCTTCGCCCTGTGGGACATCGAGCCGGGCGAGCTCGACGCGTACTTCCGCGAGATCGCGCCGCTGGTGAAATCCTGCGCCTTCAGCGACTGCACCCACACCCACGAGCCGGACTGCGCCGTGCTGGCCGCCGTCGAGGCCGGCCGGGTCGATCCCGGGCGCTACGAGTCGTACCTGAGGATTCGATTGGGCGAGGAGGGGCTGTGACCGGGCCGGTTTCCGCCTCCGGCCACCGGCCGCTGGCTGCTCTCGCCGCCGGCGCGTGCCTCACGATTTTGCTGGCTCTCCCGGCGCCGGTGGCCGCCCAGTGGGCCGGAGGCCGTTACTACTCGCAGACCGGCCACACGCTCGACGCGCGCTTCGTCGCCTTCTACGACGCGCACGGCGCCGAGGCGATCCTCGGCTATCCGATCACCGACTCGTTCATCGACCCGCGCAGCGGATGGCGCATCCAGTACCTGGAGAACGCCCGGCTCGAGCTGGCGTCGGACTCGGCGAGCCGACGCGTCGGCGTGCGGCTGGCGGCGCTCGGGGAAGCGCTCGGCGGGTGGGATCCGCCGCTCGCCGCCGAGCAAATCCCGGCCGCCGGCGACGCCACCTGCCGCTACTATCCCGAGTCGGGGCACGCCGTGTGCCACGCCTTCCTCGACTTCTACGACGCCAACGGCGGTCCGGCGCTGTTCGGCTACCCGATCTCCGAGTTCAAGCTCGAGGGCGACCGGATCGTCCAGTACTTCCAGGCGTTTCGTTTCGACTGGCATCCGGAGGCGAAGGAAGGACCACCGGTCCGCCCCGCGCCACTGGGCCGAATCCACTTCGATCGCATGGGCTACGACCCGGCGCTGCTCCGCCCGCGGCTGCCGTCGGACCCCGAGCAGTACGAGGTGCTCGAGCTGCGTCCCCGGGTGTCGGTGCGCGTGCCGATCGCCGGCGCCGACGGCTCGCAGACGGTGTACGTGGGAGTGCGGGATCAGAATCTCAACCCGGTGCCGCAGGCGACGGTGGTGCTGACGATCCACCTCGACGGGGGCGATCGCCTGCTGCTGCTGCCCCCGACCGACGCCCGCGGCCTGAGCCACATCGACTTCGACTACGCCGGCCAGCGGCGCGGTTTCCGCGTCGAGCTCGACGTGACGGTCGTGCGCGACGGGCTGCAGGCGCTGACGCGGGATTCGTTCCTGATCTGGTATTGAGCCCGGGGCAGCCCGCCTCCCCCGCGCGGCTCTCCGCTCCGACCGCTCATCCTGTACTCCGCCTTCTCGGCTGCCGCCGTTTCCGCGCGAGTCTCAGGTCGTTGCTGTGGCGTCGACGCCCACGCTTCCCGGCCATCGACCGTCGCTACCGACACCAACGACCGAGAGCCGGCCGCCGCCGCGTCGGCGGATCGTGAAGGCGGAGTACAGCGAGTTGTTTCCCGTGGGGAGAGCCGGCTACAGCGGCCGCAGCACGCGGTCCTCGCGCAGGCGCTTGAACCACAGCGAGGCGCCGCGCGGCATCGACTCGACCGCCGCCTCTTGCCAGGCGCGCACGCCGAGCCCCTGGATCGTCTCCGGCTTGTAGCCGACGGCGCGCCAGGTGCCGGCGTGTTGCGCCAGGTACGGCGGCAGGAAGAGCAGCGAGGCCTCGCTCTGCAACTCGGCCGAGGCCGTCTCGACGGCTTCCATCAGCGCCGGGATCGCCTGGTCGAGCGGCAGCCCGGGCTCGAAGTACAGCTCGTCGATGCGCGTCACCAGGTTCTCGACTTGCCAGCCGGCGACGCCGGCCAGCTTGTCGCCGCGCTCGATCAGCAGGTAGGCCTTCTCGCCGAAGGCCGCCATGACGTCCTGACGCGTCATCCGCTTCTTGCCGTGGCTGACGCGGGTGATGAAGCGGGCGATGTCGTCGGCGTCCTGCGGCCGGCCGCGACGCACGATGAGCTGGCCGGGACGGGCAGCCGGAGGCGGAGGCAGGTAGGCCTCTTCCGCCCGCGGCAGTTTGGACCACGCCACCTGCACCTGGTTCCAGGTGTCTTCGAACAGGCCGTCGTTGCGGATGACGACCTTGGCGGCGCGCAGCTTCATCGCCTGCGGGCTCTGCGCCGCGATCCGCTGGCGGGCGGCCGCCTCCGACATGTCGCGCTTGTGCATCAACCGGGCGACCTGGAGTTCCTCCGGGCTGTCGACGACCCACACCGTGTCGCAGCCGGAAGCCAGGTCGGACTCGAGCAGTTTGATGGCCTCGATGACGACGACGTTCTGCTTCGCCCGTCGGATGAGCAGATCGACGGCGTGGACCACCAGGGGATGGACGATCGTTTCCAACTTGCCCAGCGCCTCGGGGTCGGAGAAGGCGATCTTGGCCATCCGGCCGCGGTCGATCTGGCCCTCGTCGTCGAGGATCCATTCGCCGAACGCCTTGAGGACCAGGCTGTAGCCGGGAGCGCCCTTGGCCATGGCGCGGTGGGCGAGGGCGTCGGCGTCGATGCCGTAGGCGCCGAGATGCTCGAGCATCTTGCGCACCACGCTCTTGCCGGTGGCGATGTTACCGGTTAGACCGATGACGTACTTCCCCTGCCATCGGCTCACGTTGGTCCTCCTGCGAACGCAGCGGCGCGATTGTAGCCCGGCGCGCTGACGGAGTCAAAGAGACGGGTTCCGGCCGGGGGCGCGGCGTGGTTCATCTTACGGCGTCGGCTGGGCGAAGTAGGTCTGGTCGCCCGCCACCAGGAACAGGTCGCGCGGCGGCCCGATGGCCAGGTCGGTCGGCGGCTCGCGCAGCGGCGGCGTCGGCACGAAGCGCGCCTGATACACCAGCCGCAGGCTGTACTGGTAGACGATGCCCGCCTGCGGGTCGAGGAAGAACAGCGACGGCTCGGGCGGCGGCGAATATACGACCGTCGTCGGCGTCACGCCGTCCGGGGCGACGTCGAGGTTCTGCTGGCACTCGACACGGATGCGCAGCGATCCGTCGGGCGCGTTCTCCTGCGGGCGGCGGCACACGTCGACCAGGCCGTCATCGTGCAGCACGATCAACTCGCCCTGGCTGGCGGCCAGATCGACGGCGTGGTTCAGCGTCTGGATGACTTCGGTGAAGTAGATCGCCGGCGTTCCGACGAACAGGCCATCGGCGGCGGTGTAGATCCAGATCTGGTTCGCCTTCGGGTCGAGTACGAACAGGTTGTCCCCGCTCAGGTCGACGGCTTGGATCTGGCCCCAACCCGTGTCGGGCGCCGTCAGGCGTCCGGTGGCCGGCGGCGCGCCCGGCGCGCAGTAGATCAGGTTGCCGGCGATGTCGATGGCGACGACGCCCTGCGCGCCGAGGGCGCCCGGCTCGGGCTGAATCATGACGTCGACGATGCGCTCCGGGCGGAAGGTCGGCTCGAGCGACTCGAGGCACTGGAAGTCGCGGTCGATCTCGTAGCCGCGGCCGGTGAACCAGGCGTGGTAGATCTCCGGGACGGCCTCGTCGTAAACGTACAGGTCGGTGGAGGTGGCCGCCGCCGCGCCCAGCCGGGCGCGCGGCCCGAACCCGCCCTCCAGGGCCGGCGCGAATTCGAGGCGCACGATGTTGTCGAGCCGGTCGAGCGCCTGCTCGACTTTGGCGTGCAGCGCCTCGGCCTCGGGGCCGGCGCCGTAGCGCTCGGCCTGCGCCAGCCACAGCGCCGCCGCCTCCCATTCGGGCCGGGCGTCTTCGAGCGACGGCTTGAGTTGGGCCGCCACCACGGCCATCTGCGCCTGGCTGAGGAATTGCGCGTACTGCTCGGCGCGGCCGCGTCGGAAATAGACGACGGCCACGATCGCCACGACGATCAGCGGCACGGCGACGGCCGTCGCCGCCAGCAGCCCGGGGGACATCCCCGCTCCCGGCACCGACGGGGCTAGGGCCGGGAAGAGCTGCTTGAGGCTGCGTTCGACCGCGGCGAAAGGCGAGGCGAGGGCCCGTACGAGCCGGCGGGCGTCGCGCGTCGCGGGAGTCGGCGCCCGGCGCAGGCCCGCAGGACGTTGCGCGGCAGGCGCCCCGCGCGCCGGAGCGCCTTCCGTCGCCGGAGTGCGCAGTGAACCCGCGACCGGCAGGGCGAGGCGGAGCAGTATGCCCGTCAGGTCCTGATGACTGGCCGCCACCAGCCGCTCGATGGCCGGTGCCGGTTCGAGTTCCGCCAGACCGGAGAGCGTCGGGTCGGACCAGAGCGGCGGCGGAGCGGTGGTCAGGATCAGGATGTCGCCGGCGTCGACCTGCGCGTGGTGGAAGCGAACGTAGGGCGCGACCGAGACGCCGAGCGGGCGCGCGGCGGCCTCGTCGGAAGTGAATCGCGTGACCTGGCCGGGGCGAATCAGGATCGCCTGCCCGTCGCCGGACTGCGCCAGGTACAGGTCGTTGCCGCGCAGGACGGCCGCCATCAGGCGGCCCTCGACCGGTACCGTCCCCGTGTCGCGCTGGTTGGCCGCGAGCAGACGCTGGTTAACGACGTCGGCCGCCGCGCGCAGCGCGGCGGTGATCGTCCCCGGCGTGCCGAAGTAGGCCGCCGCCGCCTGGCGCGCCACCGGCTCCAGAGGCGCGGGGCCCCCGGTGGACGCGCCGACCGTCAGGAACAACATGTCCTCGCCGCGGCCGCGCGCCGCGCGGCGAGGCGGGGTCTGCGCCAGAGTCCCCGGCGGGGGGCTGAGGCGCGGCGCGCCCGCGGCGATGTGGATCAGCGCGACGTCGGCTTCGAGCGTGGCGGACATGGACTCCGATTGTACAGGACGGACTCGTCGCCCTGGCGATGCAAGAAGCGCGCCGCCGTTCGGATGCGGCAGCCTGTCCCGGGAGCAGCCGCGGGCGGCGTGGGTACAATGGCCGGAGGCCCGCCCGCCGTGGAGATCACCTTCCTTCATGACGCGACCGCCTGGCAGGCGGTCGCCGAAGCCTGGGACGAGAGCCTGAAGGCCTCGGCCGTCGATGTCCCCTTCCTTCGTTATGGATTCCTGCGCGCCTGGTGGTCGACGTTCGGCGGCGGCGAGTGGCCGGATGGCGAGCTGTGGATCGGCGTCGGCCGCGACGGGGGTCGCAGCCTGCAGGCTGCCCCGCTGTTCTGCACGACGGCGCGACCCGACTCGCTTCTGCTCCTCGGAACGTCGGAGATCGCCGACTACCTCGACCTGATCACCGAGCCAGCGCGCATCGATGAGTTCGCGGCGAGCCTGCTGGCGGCCCTCGAGCGGGAAGCGCCCGGGCGGACGCTCGATCTGTGGAACATTCTCGAGACTTCGCCGACCGCCGCGGCGCTCGCCCGCGCCGCGGCGGGTGCGGGATGGTCGTTCGCCAGGCAGCGCCTCAAGCCGTGCCCGCGGATTCTCCTCGACGGTGGCTGGGAGGCCTACCTGGCCCGGCTAGATAAGAAGCAGCGGCACGAGTTGCGGCGCAAGATGCGCCGGGTCGAGGCGACGCCGGGCGCGGAGTACGTGCGCGCCGGGCCGGGGCCGGAACTGGCGGGCGCCGTCGAAGCCTTCCTGCGGCTGATGACGCACGACGAGGCCAAGGCCGGTTTCCTGACGCCGCGCATGCATGCGATGTTCCACGCGCTGACCGAGGTCGCCGCCCGCGAGGGCTGGCTGCGCCTGGAGTTCCTCCGCATCGACGGCCGGCCGGCGGCGGGCGCCCTGTGTTTCGAGTATGGCGACCGTTTGATGATCTACAACTCGGGGCTCGACCCGGCCTTCCTGGCGCTGTCGCCCGGGTGGGCGCTTCTCGGCCATTTGATTCGGTCGGCGGCGGAGGGCGGCAAGCGCGAGGTCGATTTCCTGCGCGGCGGCGAGGAGTACAAGTTCCGCCTCGGCGGCGAAGCGCGGTTTGTGGAGCGGCTCACGCTGCGCAAGGCGTGAGCCGCTTCGCCTGGCTCAGGGCAGGCCGCCCAGCGCGCCTGCCTCGAATGAGGCGCCCCGGCACGTCTTCGACGAGCGCAGCGACCACCGATGACCGCTCACCGGCCCAGCCACGGCCACCAGCCGAACCACAGCGCCGCCGCCACGCCGGCCAGCACGCAGGCCAGGAGAGCCGCGACCGAAGTCGCGACGACCACGCCGGCGGGAAGGCGGGCGCGCCGACCGGTCGGTGCCCCGGGAACGCGAAGCAGCACGGTCGTGATGTTGTCGTGCCCGCCACGCGCCCGCGCCAGCACCACCAGCGCCGACGCCGCTTCGGCTGCGGTTCCCGTGAGCAGCGTCTCGTCGATCTCGCGATCCGAGACCAGATCGGTCAGCCCGTCGGTGCATAGCAGTACCTGATCGCCGGGCTCCAGTTCGAAGCCCTGATTGGCCAGGGCTCGATCGTCGCCCTCGCCGGCGGCGAGCCGCAGCCGCAGGTCCGGCTGCGGCTCAAGCGCGCCGCCCAGGTAGCGGCGCAGGATGTGGGCGTGCGGATGACCGTGCGCTTCTTCGGGCGCGATGATCTTGTGGTCGATCGCCTCCTGGACCCAGGAGTGGTCAATCGACGCCTGCTGCAACCGCCCTCGGCGGCGGATGTAGATTCGGCTGTCGCCGGCGGAGGCAGTGAACAGGCGGCGGCCGATGATCCAGGCGACGGCGATCGTCGACGCCATGCCCTGCCGCTCCGGCATCGCTTCGGCGGCGGTCGAGATGGCATGCCCGGCTTCGACGATCGCCGTGCGCAACGCGGCGGCGGGATCGGCGCCGGACGACTCGGCCAGTCGCTTCCCGACGATCTCGACGGCCATGCGCGAGGCGATCTCTCCGGCACGGTGACCGCCGACGCCGTCGGCGACGATCGCCACCACGGATGGCGTCCCATCCGACTCCAGACGAAAGGAGGCGACCGAGTACGCGTCCTCGTTGTTCTTGCCGGTCTCGCCCGGATGCGACTCGGCGGCGACCTCGAGGTGGGAGACCTCGGCCGGGATCACGCCCACGACTCCTGCGACGCCGGCCGCACGACGACCCGCGGCTCGGCGGGCGGCGTCGCCAGTCGGAAGCGATAGGCGGCGCGCCCGAACCAGATTCGATCCCCATGGCGAAGGTCGACGCCCGGCTCCTCGACCGGCCGCTCGTTGACCCATGTGCCGGCGTCGGAGTGCTGATCGCGCAGCGTGAAGACGCCGGCGGCGCGCCGCGTCAGCCGCGCGTGAAGCCCCGAAACCGAAGGATCGTCGAGCAGAAGTTGGCACAGAGCGGGATCCGAGCCGATCGTGAGCTCGGCTCCGTCGAGCGGCACGGGCGTCCCGGTCGTTCCATCTGCCCGCAGCGGCACCAGGAAGGCCTCGGCCGACGGCGCGGCCGTCCCCAGCCGCGCGCGCCGAAGGAATCGCTGCCCGCCGGCCCCTGCGCCGGACCACGCCGGCTCGGCCGGCATTTCGCCGAGGCGGATCCACACCGCGACCAGACCGGCGCCGGCGGCGACGATCGCCAAGCCCAGCACCAGGAACGGCAACGCCGGGCGCAGCGCCTCCAGGCCGCGCGGCCCGGGGATGACCTCGACCACCACCGAGAGGATCTCGGTCGACGAGGTCAGCCCCTGCGAGTCGGTCAACTCGGCGCGCAACTGATAGGTGCCGCCCTCGAAGATCGCCGACAGATCCCAGCGGACGCGGTCGAAGGGCGGCTGCGTGCGAGTCTCGTGGGGCTGTCCGTTGACGAAGAGGCGCAGCTGCTCGAGCGGCCGCGGGTGGCCGTCGGGAAACGTCACCAACAGCGGCAGCTCGAGGAACGTCGGCGGGATGTCGGTCAGCGGCGTGTCGGGATCGTCGGTGCGCCGCGTGACGCCGCGCGGCGGCGAGATGAAGGCCACCTGCGGCGCCGACAGCGACACCTCGTAGGTCACGGGTTCGGAGGCGGCCGCCAGGTCGGAGGTCGTCATGGAGAGCTGGACGGTGTGCGGGCCGGAGGCGTTGACGCGCGACGTGTACTCGACGACGTAGCGGGTGCGGACGTCGAGCAGGACGGCCTCGAGATCCTCCAGGCCGAGCGCCGGGTCGAAGACGCGGAAGGTGCCGCCGGTCGCCTGGGCCGCGCCGCGCAGTCGAAGCGCCTCCGCCGTGCCGGCCTGCTCGACCGTCCCGACGAGCACAGCGTGAAGGCGCGCGCCGGAGGTCGCCGCCATCGCCACGGCGTCGGCCAGCGGCTGCTCGTTGTTGCGGTCGAGCAGCGGCGTGAGGAAGACAACGTCGGTCTCCATGCCCGGCCGGGGCAGCGGATCGAGGGCTGCCGTCAGCGCCTGGAGCAGGACCCGGTAGCCGGCGTCAGGGGCGGAGAAGGCGGGCACCCAGTCTTCGAGAGCCGGGATGAGCTCGGCGACGGACGCCCGGTTCAGACCGAGGGTGGCTTCCGTCATGAGGAGCGAGACCTGGTCGGGCGTCGGTGACGTCGGGCGGGCCGCCCAGGCGTCGAGCAGCGCCTGGCGCAGCTGGTCGAAACGCGTCACGCCTCGAACGTCGCGTCGGCGGAGCGCGGTGACGGTGTTGACGGCGAAGATCTGGCGCGAACCGACGACCTCCTCGCGCATCGTGAAATCGTCGATCGGCTGGCCATCTTCGCTCAGGCTGAAGGTGGTCGGAGGCAGGGCGTGAATCGGGCGTCGGTCGGCGTCGAGGACGCTGGCGTAGAAGACGATGCGGGGGAAGTCCGCCGTCGAGGGCGACGTGAGGACAATCGTCCCGGCGGTCTGCGCCGCCGCGCCGCCGCTCCAGGCGCCGAGGCCGGCCAGCAAGGTGCCCGCAAGGTAGCGGAACCAGGGACGGCCGAGCACGCGACGATTGTAGCATGCGGGGTGTGCCAACCCGGCGACGCCGCCCTTTGCAGTCCGCTTACAGACGACGCGCGTTCGACGAATCCCACCTATGATGAAGGCGCAGTCATCGGGAGGGACGATGAGACGGAATCACGAAAGCGCCTTCGACGTCGTCGTCGCCGCCAGGCCGTACGGCCCGCCGCTGACTGCGGCCGAGCAGATGCTGCGTGTCGCGCTCGTGGCGGCCTTCTTCGGCCTGCTCGCCCTCGAAGGATGGTTGCTCTGGCACGTCTGGGCGCTCTGGGCGCGGTAGGCCCGGCGCGCGGCCGGCGCCGCCGGCCCCAACCTAGTGGGCAAAGAGGCCCCTGACCGTCAAGCCAGGGTCACCTCTTCAGCCTCCCTCCGGCAGACCCTCCCGCGACACCCCGCCAGCGGGAGGGTCGTTTTTCCGCGGATGTGCGCTCGCCGGCGGTTGGCCGACTCCCCAGCGAATCGGTGCGTTCTCCAACCTGCTCGCGTTCCGGAGATCTCTCTCCCCTCCCGCGCCTGGGCTTCCCCAGGGGTGGGGAGAGATCGGGCGCTCCGCGATTCGTCGACGACCTTCTGGAACGCGATCCTAGCCCGGTGCCGGTACGGAGACGGCCGGCATTCCGGCGCTGGTCAGCCGGCGGAAGGTGAGCGTCCACGTGCCGCTGACGAACGTCGTCAGGATGCCGTTGAGGACGAGTGCCACCGGCAGGTAGAGGACGACGCACGCGATCAGCGGCAGCCAGGCCGTCAGCCCCGGTTCCTGCGACATGGCGACGGCGACCATCGGCAGGGCGGCGATCAGGATGGGCGCGGCGATGGCGATCCCGGCGACCAGCGCGATGACGAACAACAGGACGGCCATCAGGATGAGCGGCCAGAAGTTGGATCGGAGCAGGCTCCAGGCGCGGCCGAAGGCCTCGAAGACCCTCTGTCGCTCGAGGACGATGCCGTTCTGCACCATCGGAAGATAGGCCGAGATCACGATCGCCAACGGGATCGCCAGGCAAACGAGCGGGACCAGACAGAGCGCCCCCAGGCCGAGGGTGACGACCATGAACACCCCGACGATCGCCGCCACGATCAAGACGGCCACGATGATGAGCGCGTACATCCCGAGCATCCGCCAGAAGTGAGGCTGCCCCAGTCGCCAGGCTTCGCCCAGCTTCACACTGCCGGTCTCGTCGGCCTGGGCGACGCCGGCGATTAACCCGGCCTGGGCCATCACCCCGAGCACGAAGAACACGACGAACAGAGCCAGCGCCGCCAGGGCCAGCCCGACGACGATCAAGGTCAGCGTCTCGTCGGGGATCCCGGCCAGGAAGCGGTCGAGTTCGGGTGCCTGACCGGCCGAGTACTGATAGCCCGACGTGTTGCCTCCGCTCCCGCCGCCGCCCGTGCACCCGGATAGGATCCCCAGCAGCCACAGCCCCTTGTTCTTCCAAGTGATCTGCCACGCGCGGGAAAGAATGCCTCCGTAGTCCATCCTGTCCTCCTCTGGGTTGGCCCGGCGCGATCCGGTCGGCCGGAGAAACGGGGGACCGCCCGGCTCGGGCGGTCACTCCCACTCGATGGTCGCCGGCGGCTTGGTCGTCACGTCGTAGACGACGCGGGTCACGCCGGCGACCTCGTTGACGATGCGGCCGCTGAGTCGTGCCAGGAGGTCGGGCGGCAGCCGCGCCCAGTCGGCGGTCATGAAGTCGTCGGTGACAACGGCGCGCACGGCGACCGTCTCGCCGTACGTCCGTGCGTCGCCCATGACGCCGACGGAGCGCACCGGCAACAGCACGGCGAAGGCCTGCGATGTCGCCCGCAACAACCCCGCCGCCGCGATCTCCTCGGTAACGATGGCATCCGCTTGCCGCAGTCGGTCCAGGCGTTCGGCGGTGACCTCGCCGATGCAGCGTACGGCCAGGCCGGGGCCGGGGAACGGATGGCGCCAGACCTGGTCCTCCGGCAGTCCGAGCGCCAGGCCCACCAGGCGCACCTCGTCTTTGAACAGGTAGCGCAGCGGTTCGACCAGGGTGAAGGAAAGATCGTCGGGCAATCCGGCGACGTTGTGATGCGTCTTGATGCGTGCCGCCTTGCGTCGTTCCGGCCCGCTCGACTCGACCACGTCCGGGTAGATCGTCCCCTGGACCAGGAAGCGCGGCCCGTAGCCGTCGCCGGTCCGCAGGCGCCGCGCCTGCTCCTCGAAGACGCGGATGAACTGCTCGCCGACGATGCGGCGCTTGACCTCGGGGTCGGTCTTGCCGGCCAGGGATTCGAGGAAGGGTTCGCTGGCGTTGACCGCGACCAGCCGCACGCCCAAGCCGCGCCCGAGCGTTTCGGCCACGGCCTCCGGCTCGCCGCGCCGCATCAGGCCGGTGTCGACGAAGACCGCCGTCAGCCGATCGCCGATCGCCCGGTGGACGATGGCCGTGGCCACCAGCGAATCGACGCCGCCGCTGACCGCCGCCAGCGCCGTTTCGCCGTCGACCTGCGCGCGAACCCGCTCGATCGAGGCCTCGACGATCGACGTCGGCGTCCACTGCGGTTTCGCCTCGCACACCTGGCGCGCGAATGCCGCCAGCAGCGCGGCGCCGGCCGGAGTATGCCGGACCTCCGGGTGGAACTGAAGGCCGATCCAGCGGCGCCGCCAGTCGATCATCGCCGCGCACGGCGAGTTGTCGGAGGCGGCCAGCACGGCGAACCCGTCCGGCGGGGTCTCGATGCGGTCCCCGTGCGACATCCACACCGGGTGTCGGCCGGGTGGCAGGAGGGGATTGTCGACGACGACGTCGATCTCGGCCGGCCCGTACTCGCGCCGCGCCGAAGCTGCCACGCGCCCGCCCAACGCGTGGGTCATGAGCTGCATCCCGTAGCAGATGCCCAGCACCGGGAGGCCGGAGGCGACGACGAACGACGGGAGGCGCGGCGCCCCGGGTTCGTAGACCGAGGCTGGGCCGCCCGACAGGACGAAACCCTTCGGGCGCAGCGCCAGCACCTGCGCGTCGGGCGCGTCGAACGGGAAGATCTCGCAGTAGACCTGGGCTTCTCGGATTCGTCGGGCGATAAGCTGGGTGGTTTGTGAGCCGAAGTCGAGGATCGCCAGGGCGTCCAAGGCTATTCGGCGAAGACGATCTTGCCCTGGTCCATGCTGGTGATGATGGCCAGGGCCTCGATGGGCACGTTGAGTTCCGCCAGCCGCTGGCGGCCGCCTTCGAACGTCTTCTCGATCAGCGTGCCGACTCCGACGATCGTCGCGCCGGCCGCCCGGGCGAGCCGCGCCAGGCCGAGGATCGTCTGCCCGGTCGCCAGGAAGTCGTCGATGATCAGGACCCGTTCGCCAGGGCCGAGGTACTCGGGCGAGACGATCAGCTCGACGGTGCGGCCCTTGGTGTGCGACGGCGCCAGGGTCAAGAAGATCTGATCGGGCATCGTGATCGGTTTCGACTTGCGGGCGTACACGACGGGCAGGCCGAGATGGGCGGCCGTAGTCAGCGCCGGGGCGATGCCGGAGATCTCGGCCGTCAGCACCTTGGTCGCCTCGACCCGCGCGAACCGCTGCGCCAGAGCGCGGCCGCAGGCGTCCATCAGGCGCGGGTCGACCTGGTGGTTGATGAACCCGTCGACCTTGAGGATTCCGTTGCCGAGGTTCGAGCCGTCGGTGAGGATCCGCAGGCGGAGCTCGTCCATGCGCCGGTCCCCGCTCGGTCGAGCCATTCTACATTGGCCTGCGGGCGGCGGCAACTTCGGCCGCGCCCGGACGGTATCGGCGACACGGAAGGACGCGTGGTGCGAGAGTCGTTGGGCGCCAGAGAAGACGCGTAAGGCATCACCCCTCGCCTCTTCCCCTGTCCCCTGCGGGGAGGGAGAACCCCCTCCCCCCTTGGGGGGAGGCGCCGACACCGGGACAACGGGCCGAACCAGTTCGCTTGTCGTCCCCGGCGGCTTGACATAGAACGGATGTTCCGCTAGAATGCTGGCGAACGTCCGGGGTTCCCCCGGGTGGAGGAGACATGGCCAAAGGCAAGCTCTCCGACCGTCAGAAGAGGATGCTCGACTTCATCCAGCGGTTTACGACCGAGAACGGTTACCCGCCGTCCATCCGGGAGATCGGGGACGCCGCCGACATCTCTTCGACCTCGGTCGTCAACTACAACCTCAACCGGCTGGTCGAAGAGGGCTATCTGGCGCGCGATCAGAACGTCTCGCGCGGCCTGCGGCTGACCGAGAAAATCGGCCGTGCCGCCGAGCGGCTGACGAACATCGTCCGCGTGCCGCTCGTCGGGCGCATCTTCGCCTCCGAGCCCGTGCCCCTGCCCGGGACGGACTCGCCGATGTTCGGCGCCGACGAGGCGATCGAGATCACTCGCGACCTGCTCCCCAGCCAGGACGGCCTGTTCGCCCTCCAGGTCAAAGGGGATTCGATGATCGACGCCATGGTCAACGACGGCGATATCGTCGTCATGTCGCGGGCCGACGAATGGCGCAACGGCGACATGGTGGCGGTCTGGCTGCGCGACCGGGAAGAGACGACGCTCAAGCACATCTACCGGGAGGGCTCCCGCGTCCGCCTCCAGCCCGCCAACCCGACGATGGCCCCGATCTACATCGATAATCCCGAGTCGGTCGAGGTCCAGGGCAAGGTCATGCTCGTCGTCCGCCAGTTGAACTGACGCCCCGTGCCGCGAGCCCGCTTCCACCCGGAAGCGGGTTTTTCGTTTCGCATGCCCCGACGCTTGCTCCGCGTCCAGTGGAATGCGGCCGAAGCCCGGGCGATGGCGGCGTGGCTGCGCCGCGATGGCTGGACGGTCGCGATCGAGGCCGAGGACGGCGGCCGCGCCTACCGCAAGGTCCGGCAGTCGCCGCCGGCCGCCGTCGTCGTCTCGCTGGCGCGGTTGCCGTCGCACGGGATCCGGATGGTCGAGGCGCTCGCCTCGACCAAGTCGACAAGGTCGATCCCGGTTGTGTTCGTCGGAGGGACGCCCGAAGCCGTCCGCAAGGCGCGCCAGCGGTACCCGGCGGCGAGGTTCGCGAAGGTGGAGTCGCTGGTCGGGGTGGTGAATCGCGTGGCGCGGAGTGGCAAGGGTGTCCTATACCGGATAGGTGTTGACACTTTGATCTCGCGTTCGCTTGTCACGTTTGCCTCCCTGGGTGAAGAAGATCTCGCCGGGTGTTCGGCCTCGGGTGCGGTAACCCTGGTGAGCTCTC
>Ga0073934_10000487_pt1 | contig 113726 bp, 94 predicted proteins | sample LarsenN4metaG_FD_76834 | JGI IMG/M metagenome (GOLD analysis project Ga0073934, IMG submission 76834) | Hot spring sediment bacterial and archeal communities from British Columbia, Canada, to study Microbial Dark Matter (Phase II) - Larsen... ...
CGCCAGGGCGATCCCGGCCGCTCGCTCTTCTATCTCTCGCTTGAGGATGACCTGATGCGCATCTTCGGATCCGAACGCATGGATTCGATGCTGCAGAAGCTGGGCCTGAAAGAGGGCGAGGCCATCGTCCATCCCTGGATCAACAAGGCGCTGGAAAAGGCGCAGCAGAAGGTCGAGGCGCGCAACTTCGATATCCGCAAGAACATCCTGAAATTCGACAACGTGATGAATGACCAGCGCAAGGTCATCTTCGAGCAGCGCGTCGAATGGATGGGAGACAACGTCACCGCCGAGGTGGTGGCCGACATGCGGCATGCAGTGATCGAGGAACTGGTCGCCAAGCACGTGCCGGAGGACGCCTATCCCGAGCAGTGGGACGTGATCGGACTGAAGGAGGAGATCAAGCGCGTGCTCGGTCTCGAGCTTCCGGTCGACGAATGGGCGAAGGAAGAGGGCATCGCCGACGAGGAGCTGCTGTCGCGCATCACGCGGCGGGCCGACGAACACATGGCCGCCAAGGTCGCGCAATGGGGCCCGGACGTGATGCGCTATGTGGAGAAGTCGATCCTGTTGCAGACGCTTGACCACCTCTGGCGCGAGCACCTCGTGATGCTGGAGCACCTGCGCCAGGTGATCGGCTTGCGCGGCTACGGCCAGCGCGATCCGCTCAACGAGTATAAGGCCGAGGCATTCAATCTGTTCGAGGCGATGAGCCAGAACCTGCGCGAGGCGGTGACCGCCCAGCTCATGCGGGTGGAGATCGTGCAGCAGCCGCAGGAGGAGCTGCCGGAACTGCCGCCGATGGAGGCGCATCACATCGACCCCAACACCGGCGAGGACGAGATGGCGCTGGCGGCGGCCGGCGCCGAGACGCTGGCGCGCGCAGGCATCACCGCGAAGCCCGCCGCCGCGCGCAATCCGCGCGATCCCTCGACCTGGGGCAAGGTCGGCCGCAACGAACCCTGCCCGTGCGGCTCGGGCAAGAAATACAAGCACTGCCACGGCCGCTACGCCTGACCGCGAGGCAACGACGTCGCGGCGACGCCGCCGCTTCGGGGCGGACGGCGCAGCGCGGCAAGGCGCCGGACGCCGCTCGTCCGGGTTCAGGTGGCGGCGCCGACGCGGGATTGTCCGCGGCTACTTCTTTTGCATGCCGAGGATGGCGGCGATGCGTGCTGCGGTGGCCGCCTGGTCCTTCAGCGCGAGGGCGAGATCCGCGGGTCCCTGGGTGCGCATGATCTGCCCCGACGCCACGATCTTGGCGGCGACCGACGGCTCGGAGGCGGCGGCGATCACCTCGGCTGCAATTCGCTCGCGCAGCGCAAGCGGCATGCCGCGCGGACCGTAGAAGCCGGAGGTCGTCTCCATGTTCAGCCCGGGATAGCCGGCCTCGGCGACGGTCGGTGCGCCGGGGATCACGCTGGTGCGCTCGCGCCCGCCGACGGCGATGACCTTGACCTTGCCCGCTTCCACCAGCGGGCGCACCACCGCATAGGACGACAGGAGGAAATGGATGCGCGCCTCGGCAAGGTCGCGGCCGGCCTGCACCACGTCGCGGTAGGGCACCTTGGTCACGCCGAGGTTCTCGCTTTTCAGGAACGCCATGACGGCGAATTCCGGCAGGCCTGCGGCGCCCGCCACATTGTATTTCTCCGGCTCCGCGCGCGCCCGCTGCACGAACTCGCGGATGCTGTCGATGCCGGTGGAGGTCGGCACGCCGACCGACAGAATCGTGTCGGCCACGCGCGCGATCGGCTCGAGGTCGCGTTCGAGCACGTAGGGCAACTTCTCATGCATGTAGGGGTGGGCGATGAACGACGCGCTCGATGCATAGAGCAGGACGTGATCGTCGTTGGCGGCGAGGAACGCGTTGATGGCAACAAGGCCGTCGGCCCCCGGCCGGTTTTCGACGACGACGGGCTTGCCCCACTTGGCGCTCAGGCGCTCGCCGATCAGCCGTGCCGCCACGTCGGTGGCGCTGCCGGCGCCGAACGGCAGGATGAATTTCACGTTGCGCTGCGGCCAGGCCTGCGCCGCCGCCAGGTCGCCGCCGGCGATCAGGAGGACTACGCCGAGAACCGTGGCGACGGTCGGTCGGCAGGCCGCGATGCGGCACAGGTTGCGGCGGATGCCGCGGATCACGGCAGGAATAGCTGACATAATCGACCCCCAAGGTTTAGGGCCAGTCTATCGGCACTGCGCCGGTCGCTCCAGGTCGATGCCTGCGCACATGGACGCGCCCCCGCGCACCGGCCGAATTGTCCGGCAGCCGAACGGATTTAGCGGAAGGCGGACCAGCGGCTTTCGAAGCTGCCGGCCGGCCGGACGGGGGCGGCGCCGCTGATGGCACCACCGCTTGCGGCCGGCGCCAAGGCCGTGGCGGTCGGCGGCACGGGCTGCGGCGTCGGCGCAGAAACCGGGGCAGGCGGCCGCTCCGCCGCAGCGTCCCTGGCCGGCTGCTCGTCCACCGGCTTCGGCCGGATCGCGCCGGGAGCGGCGGTGCTGGCTTGGCGCACCGCAGGCTTCGGCTTGGGCTTGGGAGCGGGAACCGCGGCATCGGTCGTCGAACCGTCGCTGCCGCGCAGGCCGATCAGGCGCGCCACCTTGTCGAGCGCGGTGTCGTCCTTGTGCTCGGATGCGCTGGTCGTGGACGAGAACAGGCTGCCGAAGAACCCGGGTTCCTTGGCGCCGTCGGCCGGCTTCGCCGCGGCAACTTTCGTGGTCCGCGCCGCAGGCTCGCTCGGTGGGCTCTGCGGCGGTGCGACGCCATGCATGATCGGTGCATCGGCAAGCTCTGGGATCTGCGGCGGGCGCACCGTGGCCGGAATGGTTCCCGGCACTGATGCCAGCGAGAAGGCGGCCGGGGCGACGCCGATCTCATTGCGCTTGACCGCTTCCACGAACACCCGATGCATGCCGCCGTCGACGTTGCTGCGGATCGGCGCCGTGGGCGTGCCGCGGCGCACCAGTTCGGCGAACTGCATCTCGTCGCGCTGCTGCTTCTCCTGCACCGCGGTGGCGATTTCCTCCGGCACTTCGAAGGCCGGACACTTGCCGGTCGGATTGAACGAAAGCGGCTTGCTCGGGTCGCCCGGAGCCTGGGCATCGAATACGTAGCGCTTCTCGCAGACGTCGACCTTGGGCTCAAGCCGCGTGACCTCGAAATGGTCGTAGCCGCGCTTGAGCATCTTCCAGAACGCCATGTGTGGATTGTTGCGATGCCTGGCCAGGTTCTGCGGCGTCATGCGGAACGGATAGGCCTGCACCTGAAACGACTTCTGGCCGCCGAAGAAGGAGTCGCGACCGAGCGCATAGATTTCCGCCACCTGCTCGTCGGTCATCGAATAGCAGCCGCGCGAGGAGCAATCGCCATGCACCATCAGGTTGGCGCCGGTGCGGCCATGCGCGCGGTCGAAGGCGTTGGGATAGCCGAGATCAAACGACAGGTAGTATTGCGAATTCGGATTCATCTGCGCCGGGGTGATGGTGTAGAACCCCTCCGGCGCCTGGCGGTCGCCTTCCTTGATCTTGGGACCAAGTTCGCCCGACCAGCGACAGATCGGGTAGGTCTTGAGCAGGGCGAAACGGCCGCTGCGATCCTGCTTCCAGACTTCGAGTTCCGATTCTTCCTTGAATGTGCGGATCAGGATCGGGGAATCCTTGTCCATGTTCTTGGCTTCGATCTCCGCCAGCATCTTGTCGGAGAGCGGGCGCGAAGCGCGCTCGTTCATGGGCAGCGAGCCGTTGGTGTTGCAACCGGCAAGCAGAATCGCGGCGCTGATTGCGGCTGACGCCAGCAGTGCGCGGGCGAGCGGGCTTCGGATCAAACGCAGACTCCCCAACCGGCAGGCGGTCCCCGAGCCGTATCCGAGGATTCGATAACCCCCCGGGACCGGAACCGCAAGGCCTTGGCCAATTCGCGACCGTCCGATTGAGCACGGCTAGAGTGAACGAAGGGTAAAAATAAGGCCGAAGTGTCGGATAGTCTTGCATTTCCCCGGAATCCCCGCGGCCGCGGCGGGGCTGCAACACCCGCGTGCGCACCTGTGCAGTTCCGGGACGCCGAGCGGCGCCGCCTGCACTATTCGAGGCCGCGGCCGATGGCGAGGAACTTGTCGCGCCGCTGTCGGCGCACGGTCTCTCGATCAAGCCCCTTCAGCTCGGTGAAGGCCTCGGCGATGGCCTCGCCGGTCGCGGCGATGGCGGCCGCCGGGTCGCGGTGCGCACCGCCGACAGGTTCGGCGATGATGCGATCGATGATGCCGAAGCGGTCGAGGTCGCTCGCCGTGATCCTCATGCTGGTTGCCGCCTCCTGCGCCTTGGTCGTGTCGCGCCAGAGAATCGAGGCGGCGCCTTCGGGCGAAATCACGCTGTAGATCGCGTGTTCCAGCATCAGCACGCGGCTTGCCGTGGCAATGGCGATCGCCCCGCCCGAGCCGCCCTCCCCCAGGATCACGGCGACGTTCGGCACGCCGAGATTGAGGCAGGCCTCGGTCGAACGGGCAATGGCCTCGGCCTGGCCGCGCTCCTCGGCGTCCACCCCCGGATAGGCGCCGGCGGTGTCCACCAGCGCCAGCACCGGGATGTCGAAGCGGTCGGCCATCTCCATGACGCGCACGGCCTTGCGATAGCCTTCCGGCCGCGCCATGCCGAAATTGTGCTTGATCCGGCTTTCGGTGGTCGAGCCCTTCTCGTGGCCGACGATGCAGATGCTCTCGCCGCGGAACCGGCCGAAGCCTGCGACGATGGCGGCGTCCTCGCCGAACTTGCGGTCGCCGGAAAACGGCGTGAAATCGGTGATGAGCGCGTTGACGTAATCGAGGCAGTGCGGGCGTTGCGGATGCCGCGCGACCTGCGTCTTCTGCCAGGGCGTGAGCCCCGCGTAGAGGTCTTTCAGCGCCTGCGCCGCCTTGACCTCGAGCCTCGCAATGTCCTCGGCGATGTCGGCGGCATTGCCGGCGGCCTGCATCGCGCGCAGCTCTTCGACCTTGGCCTCGAGCTCGGCCACCGGCTTTTCAAAGTCGAGATAGCTGCGCATTTGCAGGAGATTGGGCCCCTTCGGAACGTCCGCCATGACGGGCGTAACTGGCCTTTGGCGGCTGGCGAAGTCAACACGCGATCGCAATCCGCGCAATGCCCGTGGAATGCCGGCCATGCACCGGCCGGCGGGCGGGGCGAGCCGTCTTGCCACGGGCAGCCGGCTGGGGGTGTCGCAGCCCCGCTATTCCTCCGCCAGCGGATGCAGGTCGCGCACCAGGTTCTTCAACCGCTCCTCCAGCACATGCGTATAGATCTGCGTGGTGGAGATGTCGGCGTGGCCGAGCAGCGTCTGCACCACGCGCAGGTCGGCGCCGTTCTGCAACAGGTGGCTGGCGAAGGCGTGGCGCAGCACGTGCGGGCTGACCTGCGACGGCTTGAGCCCCGCCGCCGCCGCGAGCGCCTTGAGTTCGCGGGCGAAGTGTTGGCGGGTCAGGTGTCCGCTCGCGCCGAACGAGGGAAACAGCCACTTCGACGTGTCGCGCTTGAGCTGTGCGCGCAGGGCAAGATAGTCGGCCATGGCGCGCCGCGCCGAGTCGTTGAGCGGCACCAAGCGTTCGCGGCCGCCCTTGCCGCGCACCATCAGCAGGCGCTGATCGCGCCGCGCTGCGGTGAGCGGCAGCGCCACCAGTTCGGACACCCTGAGGCCGGTCGCATACAGCACCTCGAGCAGACAGCGAAGGCGCGCCGCGCGCAGCCGCTCGGCGAGGCTGCCGGCGTTCACGCCGGCCTCGGCCCGCGCCAGCAGATCGTCGACCTGCCGCACGCTCAGCACCTTGGGAAGGCTGCGCCCGCGCCTGGGTCCTTCGATGGCGGCGGCCGGGTCGTCGCTGCGGTGGCCTTCGCTGTAGAGGAAGCGATAGAGCTGGCGGATGGCGGACAGCCGCCGCGCCACGGACGACGCAGCAAGTCCTCGTTCGGCGAGGTGCGCAAGATGCGCGCGCAGATCGTCGCTGCCGGCCTGCGCGATGCCGGTTCGCCGCGCGGCAAGGTCGGCGGAAAACTCGTTCAGGTCGCGCCCGTAGGCGTCGAGCGTGTTGCGGCTCGCACCGCGCTCGGCCGCCAGCATGTCGAGAAACAGCGCGATCAGCGCCGGGTCGGTGGGTCGCGGCCGTCGGGCCATGGGCAGGACACGACCGTTGCTAGCGGTGCTTGGTCAGCCTGTCGTAGGGGATGGTGACGACCATCTCGCGCGGCTGCGGTTCGACGAACCGGGCAAGCGAATAGACGCCGCCGTAGACCAGGCCGGCAAGGAGCCCGACGACGATGAGGAAGCGAAAGAAGCTCGGCATTTTGGGGCCCGCAAGCGGTCGCTCCGGCGGCATTTACCATCGCCAGGCACCGGTTTAAGCGATCGCCGGAATTGGATACAAGTATAGCATGTCGGACGTGGCCATGCATAACGGCGCCGCGGCGCTGCCGGAGGCGTCACTCGGCGCTGCGCTCGGGCGGCGCTCGATCGTGCTGATCGGCATGATGGGGGCGGGCAAGTCGTCGATCGGCCGCAGGCTTGCGGCCCGGCTCGGCATTCCCTTCGTCGATGCCGATGCGGAGATCGAGAAGGCGGCCGGCATGAGCATTCCGGAAATCTTCGCCGCCCACGGCGAACCCTACTTCCGCGCCGGCGAGGCGCGCGTCATCGCCCGGCTGCTGGATGGGGGGCCGCAGGTGCTGGCCACCGGCGGCGGCGCCTTCATGAACCCCGAGACGCGGGCGGCGATCCGCGCCAAGGGCGTCTCGGTGTGGCTGCGCGCGACGCTCGACGTGCTGAGCCGGCGCATCAAGCGGCGCAACGACCGTCCCCTGCTCAGGAACGCCGATCCGGTCGAGACCTTGCGGCGGCTGATCGCGGAGCGTTATCCGATCTATGCCGAGGCCGATCTCACCATCGAATCGCGTGAGGTGCCGCACGAGGCGATCGTCGACGAGATCGTGGCCGCGCTGTGTACGCATGCGCGGCTGCGGGCCGGCGCTGCGTCCGATGCGGGGGCACCCGCACCATGACCGCTCCGCTGCGCGCCACCGATCCGATCGTGGTGAAGGTTGAGCTCGGCGCACGCGCCTACGACATCGCCATCGGCCGTGGCCAGCTCGCCGCGCTCGGCGCGCGCATCGCCGCGCTGCGGCCGGGCTGCAAGGCCGCCGTCGTCACCGACGAAAACGTGGCGCGGCACCATCTCGCGGCGGCCGAGGCCTCGCTTCAGGCAGCCGGCATAGGCCATGCCCCCGTCGTGGTGCCGGCGGGCGAGGGCTCGAAAAGCTTCGCCATGCTCGAGCAAGTCTGCGACGACCTGCTGGCGGCGAAGATCGAGCGCGGCGATCTCGTGGTGGCGCTCGGCGGCGGCGTGGTCGGCGATCTGGCCGGCTTTGCCGCCGCCATCGTGCGCCGCGGCGTCGACTACGTGCAGGTGCCGACCACGCTGCTGGCGCAGGTCGATTCCTCGGTCGGCGGCAAGACCGCCATCAACTCGCGCCACGGCAAGAACCTGATCGGGGCGTTCTACCAGCCGATCCTCGTGGTCGCCGACACGGCGCTGCTCGACACGCTGTCCGCGCGCGAATTCCGCGCGGGTTACGCCGAGGTGGCAAAGTACGGATTGCTCGGCGATGCCGCCTTCTTCTCGTGGCTGGAGCGGAACTGGAAGGACGTGTTTGCGGGCGGGCCCGCGCGCGAGCATGCCATCGCCGTGAGCTGCCGCGCCAAGGCCGCGATCGTGGCGCGCGACGAGCGCGAGACCGGCGATCGCATGCTGCTCAACCTCGGCCACACCTTCGGCCACGCCTTCGAGGCCGCCGCCGGCTTCTCCGACCGCCTGCTGCACGGCGAGGCGGTCAGCCTCGGCATGGCGCTCGCCTTCGAGTTTTCCGCCCGCCGCGGCCTGATCGCAGCGGCCGAGGCCGAGCGCGCCATTGCGCATCTTGCGGCAGTCGGCCTGCCCACCCACATCAACGCCGTGTCCGGCACATGGCCGGACCTTGATTCCATGATGGATTTGATTTCGCAGGACAAGAAGGTCAGGCGCGGCCGGCTGACCCTGATCCTGGTGCGCGGCATCGGCAGAGCCTTCGTCGCCCGTGACGTCGAGGCGGGCGAAGTGCGTGCCTTCATGGCCGAGAAGCTCGCCGCGCGATGATGCTCGAAGACTGGATCGCCGTCGCCGTCTTTCTCATCTGCCTGGTGCTGTCGTTCTTCTTCTCCGGCAGCGAGACGGCCATGACCGCCTCCTCGCGCGCCACCATCCTGCGGCTCGCGCAGTCCGGCGATCGCAAGGCCGGCATCGTCAATCGGCTTTTGTCGGCGCGCGAGCGGCTGATCGGCGCAGTCCTGCTCGGCAACAACGCGGTCAACATTCTGGCTTCGGCGCTCGCCACCAGCATCTTCCTGCTCTGGTTCGGCGACGTGGGTGTGCTCTATGCGACCGTGGTGATGACCGTGATCGTCGTCGTCTTCACCGAAGTCCTGCCCAAGACCATCGCGATTCGCGACCCGGTGCGGTTTGCGCTGGCGGTGGCGCGGCCGATGGACTGGGTGGTGCGGTTGCTCGGGCCGGTGCTGATGGCGATCGAGACGTTGGTGCGTTTCATCGTGCGGCTGTTCGGCCGCCCGATCGGCGAGAATCAGCCGATCCTGTCTGCGCACGAGGAGCTGCGCGGCGCGGTCGACCTCATGCACCGCGAAGGCAGCGTGGAAAAGCTCGATCGCGACATGATGGGCGGCCTACTGGATCTGCGCGAACTGACCGTCTCCGACGTCATGGTTCACCGCACCGAGATGGTGACGGTCAATGCCGACGATCCGCCCGAAGCGATCGTCGATGCGGTGCTCAAGGCCGGCTTCACCCGCATCCCGTTGTGGCGCGGCACGCCGGAGAACATCGTCGGCATCCTGCACGCCAAGGACCTGCTGCGCGCGCTCAGCGCCGCCGGCGGCGATCCAAGCTCGATCGACGTCATGTCACTGGCGTTGCCGCCCTGGTTCGTTCCCGACATCCGCCCGCTGTACGAGCAGTTGAAGGCGTTCCGTCGGCGCAAGACGCACTTTGCGCTGGTGGTCGACGAATACGGCGAGGTGATGGGGCTCGTGACGCTGGAGGACATTCTGGAGGAGATCGTCGGCGACATCTCCGACGAGCACGACGTGCCGGTGCCGGGCGTGCGGCCGCAGCCCGACGGCTCCGTCAACGTCGACGGCTCGGTGCCGATCCGCGACCTCAACCGCGCGATGGACTGGCATCTTCCCGAGGGTGACGCGACCACCATCGCCGGCCTCGTCATTCACGAGGCGCGCTCGATCCCGGACGTGGGCCAGAGCTTCACCTTCCACGGGTTCCGCTTCAGCGTGCTGCGCAAGGAGCGCAACCGCATCACCGCGTTGCGCATCATGCCGCTTGTTCCCAATCGCCGCGTGGCCTAGGAGGTGGCGCCTTCCCCCGGCGCGCTGGCGTGGATTGCGAGCGCATGCACGCCCGAGGCAAGTTCCTGAGCCAGCACCGCGTTGATCATGCGGTGCCGCTCGAGCCGGCTCTTGCCGCGGAACGCCTCCGCCACGATTTGGATGCGGAAGTGGGTCTCCCCGCCCGGCCGATGGCCGGCGTGGCCCTCGTGCCGGTGCGATTCGTCGATCACCTCCAGGCGCTGCGGCGCGAATGCCGCGATGAGCTTGTCTGCGATAAGGGTCTTGACCTGCATGCGGTCCGCCTGGCGCATGTCCCGGCGAAGTGGAGACCGGTTCGCCGATCACTACATGCGCAAACGCAAGGACACCGAGCCGGAGGAGTGCTCTAGGCAAGCGCGCGGCGCGGGTCAACCCTGCTGCGTGGCCGTGTCAATTCGCGCCTGTCAAGACTTGAAGGTGGGTTGACCCTTTTCGCATAATGTTCGGCCATGAAATTCGATTCACCGCTGTTTGATCGCATTCGCGTACGGCCCGGCGACGACCGGCGGCTGCGCGCCGATTCGCCCGATTGCGAGTGGCAGGGCTGCACCAACAAGGCGACGCACCGCGCTCCCAAGGGGCGTCTGCGCGAGAACGAGTACTGGCGCTTCTGCCTCGATCACGTGCGCGATTACAACCATTCCTACAATTATTTCGCGGGCATGAGCGACGACGCCGTCTACCGCTACCAGAAGGATGCGGTGACCGGCCACCGGCCGACGTGGCGGATGGGGACCGGTCAAAGACCGGGCGTGGAGTTCGGAACGCGCGGCGCGAGCGATCCCTTCCATGTGTTCCGCGACCTCGGCGGCGCCGCCTGGCGGCCGAAATCGGAGCGGGCGGAACCGCAGCGGCGCGCATGGCGCAACGCCGAGCTGAAGGCGCTGCACGAACTCGGCCTCGACGAGGGTGCCGGTCGCGCCGAGATCAAGGCGCGTTTCAAGGTGCTGGTGAAGCGCCATCATCCCGATGCCAACGGCGGCGACCGCACGAGCGAAGACAAGCTGCGCCAGATCATCCAGGCGTACAATTACCTGAAATCCACCGGCGCCTGCTGATCCGCCGGGCGCGACGGGACGGCCCGTCGCAGCGGCACCGCCGGGGCTATCGCACGTAGGGCGGTGCGGTGTAGAGCCAGGCCAGCCGGTCGTAATACTCCTCCGGCGTGCGCCCCTCGAACAGCGAATTGCGCACCTTTCGTTCGATGCCCTTGGCGTGGTTGAGCTTGTCCATCATCAGCGAGGAAATCTGCACCCGCGCCGTGCGCACGATGCGGGCGTCCTGGTAGCGCTTGAAGGCTTCGGCGAAGTCGCCGTCGCAGTCGTGGGCGCAACCGGCAAGGCAGATGGCGTCTTCCAGCGCCATCGCCGCGCCCTGGGCGATGTATTGCACCATCGGATGGGCGGCATCGCCGAGCAGCGTCACCGGGCCCATGCTCCAGTTCTCCACCGGTTCGCGATGCACGACCGTGTAACGGCGGAAACGCTTGGGGATCCGCAGCACTCGCAGCGGCGTCGCGCAGCTTCCGGCGAACAGCGGCAGCACGAGATGCGGCGGCACCTCCTCGCTGTCGGCGAGCTTTGCATCCGCGGTCACCACCGTGCCGCCGAGATTGAACAGCGTCCAGTCGCGCACCGGATAGTAGATGACGTGCCAGCCAGGGCCGGCCCAGAACGTCGGATAGGGACGCTGCAGGTCCTTCGGCATCTGTGCCGCCGGGATGGTCGCGCGATAGATCACGGCGCCCGCCGCGCGCGGCGGTCCGTCGCCGACGATGATCTGGCGCACGGCGGAGTCGACGCCATCGGCACCGACCAGCGCCGCCGCCCGGATGCGCTCGCCCGATGCCAGTTCGACGCTGACGCGGAAGTTCTCGAGTTCGAAGCCGGTCACGCGGCAATCGTTGCGCAGCTCGATCAGTTCGTTGGCGCGGCAGGCGTCGAGCAGCGCGCCGTGCACGTCGGCGCGATGCGACACGGCGTAGGGATTGCCGAATCGCGCGCGAAAGCGCTCGCCGCAGGGGATGTTGACCACCTCCGCACCGGTGACCGCATCCATCATCACCAGCCGCTCGATCAAGAGCGCGTGCTTCTTGGCCGCCTCGCCGACGCCGAGCGCGTCGAGCACGGCGAGCGCGTTGGGCGCGACCTGGAGGCCGAGGCCGACTTCGCCGAACGCGCGCGCCTGTTCCAGCACCAGCACCGGAAAGCCGCGCCGCGCCAGCGCCAGCGCGCACGCAAGGCCACCGATCCCGCCGCCGGCGATGGCGACAGGCAGTCCGTCGCGCCGTTTGTTCATGCGATCGGTGTTGGCGGTGCAGTGTGGCAATTGCGTGCCGCGGGCATTCGCAAGGTTCGGGTTGCGGCGGGCGCGCGAAAGGAGCGTCGGAAGGGGCTTCAGTCCCGCAGGCCCGCGGTGACGCGGTCCTGCCAGGCCTTGTCGGCGGCGAGCGTGCTCAACTCGGCCAGCGCCTCCGCCCTGGTCTGCGCAACCTGCGGGACGATGGCGGGCTCGCCTTCGCCGTTCGCCGGTTGGCAGGAGAATTCGAGCCGGATGTCGTTGGGGTCATAGGCGTAGATGGAGAAGATGCCGGGCAGGATTTCCAGTGGCCCTTCGTAAGGCACGTTTGCCGCCTCGAGCCGGGCGCGGATGAGCGCCTGAGTCGCGGGCGAGACGGCAAACGAGACGTGCTGCATGGCGCCGAGCGCGTTGCGATCGCCGCGCGGCTTGGCTCCCTTCGGCAGTTCGAAGAAGGCCAAGAGCCCGTCCCGGCCCATGTCGAAGAAGTAGTGCCGGATTCGCTCGAACGGGGGATTGCCCCGGTTCCCAGGCCCGGTGCCGAGACCGGGCGGCACCTTCATGGCATGCACGAGGCGCATGCCAAGCACGCCGACGTAGAAGTCGACGGTCGTTTTCATGTCGTCGGTGTTGAGGGCCAGGTGATGCACCCCGTAGAATTGGAGCGTGCTGTCGGCCTGCCCTTCCCGGGGCTCCTGGGTTTCGCGGTGTGGCATCGGAACCTCCCCTGTCTTGATCCATCCGCCGGCGCCGCCGCAGACCGATCTCGGCCGCATTTTTTGCCGGTTTTGGCGCCGGGGGAAGCCCCCGCCACGCTCGACAAATGGCAACCAAATCACCACATTCGAGCCATGCAGGGGGCGGCTTTCGCGCTGCAACCACGTCTGCTAGATTTGCATATTATCCGAACCCATCCCGGCAATAATCGCGGCCCCGCGCCGTTCCGGGGCCACGGAGACGCTATGGCAACCGCGACGCAAAATGTGCCCGGCCTGCCCGACATGAAAGTGTCGATCAGGCAGGTCTTCGGGATCGACAGCGACATGGAGGTCCCGGCCTATTCCAAGCCGGACGACCATGTCCCGGACGTCGATCCCGACTATCGATTCGATCGCGCCACCACCCTCGCGATCCTGGCGGGTTTCGCCCACAATCGGCGGGTGATCGTGTCCGGATATCACGGCACCGGCAAGTCCACCCACGTGGAGCAGGTGGCGGCGCGGCTGAACTGGCCTTGCGTGCGCGTCAACCTCGACAGCCACATCAGCCGCATCGACCTGATCGGCAAGGACGCCATCGTCATCAAGGACGGCAAGCAGGTCACCGAGTTCCGTGACGGCATCCTGCCCTGGGCTTACCAGAACAACGTGGCGCTGTGCTTCGACGAATACGATGCGGGCCGCCCGGACGTCATGTTCGTGATCCAGCGCGTGCTGGAATCGTCCGGTCGGCTCACGCTGCTCGACCAGAGCCGGGTGATTCGGCCGCATCCGGCATTCCGGCTGTTCGCCACCGCCAACACGATCGGGCTGGGCGACACCTCCGGCCTCTATCATGGCACCCAGCAGATCAACCAGGCGCAGATGGACCGCTGGTCGATCGTCACCACGCTGAACTATCTGCCGCACGACAACGAGGTGGAGATCGTGCTGGCCAAGGCCAAGCACTATCAGACGGCCGAAGGGCGCGAGATCGTCAGCAAGATGGTGCGGGTTGCAGACCTGACGCGCAACGCCTTCATCAACGGCGATCTCTCCACCGTGATGAGCCCGCGCACGGTCATCATCTGGGCGGAGAACGCCGACATTTTCAACGACATCGGCTTCGCCTTCCGCCTCACCTTCCTGAACAAGTGCGACGAGCTCGAGCGGCCGATCGTGGCCGAGTTCTATCAGCGCTGCTTCGGCCAGGAACTGCCGGAGAGTTCCGTCAACGTGGTGCTGAGCTGAGGATTCCATCGCGTTCCGCCGCGGTCGGCGGAAGCAGGCGATCGCCAGGCGCGGTCGGGTGAGAGCGATCTGGTGTGGGCCGAATCGCTTGGGAAACGCGGGGACGCCGCTGCGTCCTGACCCCGCGCGGCGCGCTTGCAGGCAGGGAGCGGGCAGAGGCCGAGAGCGCTGAAGACATGTCCTCCAACGTCAAATCCAAGAGCACGGGCAAGGAGGCGCCGACGGAGCCGTTCAAGCGCTCGGTCGCGACCTGTCTGCGCGCCATCGCCAGGAAATCCGACCTCGACGTGGCCTACGCCGCCGAGCGGCCCGGGCTTGCCGGCAACAAGGTGCGCCTGCCCGAACCCGCCCGGCGGCTGACGCGGCAGGAGGCCGCGATCGTGCGCGGCCACGCCGATTCGATCGCGCTGCGGCTGGCCTGCCACGATCCGGTGCTGCATCGCCGCATGGTGCCCTCCGGGCAGCAGGCGCGCGCGGTGTTCGAGGCGGTGGAGCAGGCGCGCGTGGAGGCGATCGGCGCGCGCCGCATGGCCGGGGTGGCGGAGAATCTCTCCGCCATGCTCGACGATCGCTACCATCGCGGCAAGTTCGACGACATCACCGACCGCGCCGACGCCCCGATCGAGGAGGCGGTCGCCATGATGGTGCGCGAACGCTTGACCGGGCAGTCGCCACCGCCGGCCGCCCGCAAGCTCGTCGATCTGTGGCGGCCGTTCATCGAGGAGCGCGCCGGCCGCGGCCTTGATCGGCTGGAGCGGCTGCTCGACGACCAGCGCAAGTTCGGCGACGCCGTCCATGACCTGTTGGAAGCCCTCGATATGGGCGAGGATCGCACCACCTCCGACGAGGAGGAGGACGGCGAGGAGGGCGATCAGGACCGCCGCAAGGACGAGACCGGCGAGAAGGGCGAGGCCGCCGATTCCGAGGACATGGAGAAGATGAGCCTCGAAGACGCCGAGGCTTCCGCCGACGCGGCCGAGACCGCCGAGGAGGCGGTGGATGCGCCCGCCGCCGAAATGGCCGAGGACAGCGAGATGGGCGAGTCGGAGACCGCGGCCGAGCCGTGGCGGCCGCGCCATCGCGCCAACGAGCCGCGCGGTCCCGACTATCGGCCCTTCACCATGCGCTTCGACGAGACCGTGCCGGCCGAGGACCTGTGCGAGCCGGAGGAGCTCGATCGCCTGCGCGGCTATCTCGACAAGCAGCTTTCGCATCTGCAAGGCGTGGTGGCGCGGCTCGCCAACCGGCTGCAGCGCCGGCTGCTGGCGCAGCAGAACCGAGCCTGGGAGTTCGACCTGGAGGAGGGCCTGCTCGACTCGGCGCGCCTGCCGCGCATCATCATCGATCCGCTGCATGCGCTGTCGTTCAAGCGCGAGAAGGAGACCAATTTCCGCGACACGGTGGTCACGCTGCTGCTCGACAATTCCGGTTCCATGCGCGGCCGGCCGATCACGGTGGCGGCGACCTGCGCCGACATTCTCGCGCGCACGCTCGAACGCTGCGGCGTCAAGGTGGAGATCCTCGGCTTCACCACGCGCGCGTGGAAGGGCGGTCAGTCGCGCGAAGCCTGGCTCGCCGCCGGCAAGCCGCCCAATCCCGGCCGCCTCAACGATCTGCGCCACATCATCTACAAGTCGGCCGACGCACCCTGGCGCCGCGCGCGCAAGAACCTCGGCCTGATGATGCGCGAGGGCCTGCTCAAGGAGAACATCGACGGCGAGGCGCTCGATTGGGCGCACAAGCGCCTGTTGGCGCGGCCGGAGCAGCGCCGCATCCTGATGATGATTTCCGACGGCGCCCCGGTCGACGATTCAACGCTCTCGGTCAATCCCGGCAACTACCTCGAGCGCCATCTGCGCTGGGTGATCGAGGACATCGAGACGCGCTCGCCGGTCGAACTGATCGCCATCGGCATCGGTCATGACGTCACCCGTTATTACCGGCGCGCCGTCACCATCGTCGATGCCGAGGAGCTCGGCGGCGCCATGACCGAGAAGCTCGCGGAATTGTTCGACGAGCAGGCCGCGCCCGAGCCGCGTCCGCCCCGCAGGCGCGCTCGTCAACTCAATTCCTAGGAATTTCGGCCGCGGCGCGCGCGGCGCCCTGCACGGAAAGCCCCGGCGCGATACAATTGCCGCGACAGGGGGACCCCGGTGAAGACCGTCCTGGCTTGCGGTCTGGCATTGCTCGTACTGGCGGCAGCGCTGGCGCTGATCCCGGCCGAAGCGCAGTCGCCGCGGCGGGGCGGCGGTGAGCGAATTGCCGTTGTCGCCCAGGCGATCGAAGCGTTCGACCCGCGCGATCCGGCGCGCACGGTCTTCGGAGCGCTCAAGTTCCGAGGCGGCCTCGTGCTCACCTCGTCGCATCGCCACTTCGGCGGCATTTCCGCGCTGCACGTCGAGCCCGACGGCGAGCGCTTTGTGGCGGTGACCGACAAGGGCCGCTGGCTGCGCGGGCGCATCGTCTACCGTGATGAGCGGCCGATCGCGATTGCCGATGCCGATATCGCCCCGATCCTCGGCGCCGACGGGCGGCCGCTCAGCCGGCGCGGCTGGTACGACACCGAATCGCTCGCCGAGGACGGCGGCACGTTCTATGTGGGCATCGAGCGCGTCAACGAGATCGTGCGACTGAACTTCGGCCGCGACGGCGTCAAGGCGCGCGCTGTGCCGATCGCCGTGCCGCCGGCGGTCAAGGCGCTGCCGTACAACCGCGGCCTCGAATGCCTCGCCATGGCGCCGCGCAACGGACCACTCGCCGGAACGCTGATCGCCATTTCCGAACGCGGCCTTGACGAGCGCGGCAACATCCAAGGTTTTCTCATCGGTGGCGCGGGGGGCGCTTTCGCGCTCAAGCGCAGCGAGGATTTCGACGTGAGCGACTGCACGCTCGCGCCGCGTGGCCGGCTGCTGGTGCTGGAACGGCGTTTCACCTGGCTGAGCGGCGTGGCGATGCGGATCCGCTCGATACCGCTCGCGCGCGTGCAGCCGGGCGCCCTGCTCGACGGGGTCGAGCTCATGAGCGCCGACATGGCGCATCAGATCGACAACATGGAGGGCCTGGCGGTGCACCGGGCCGGCGACGGCCAGCTCGTGCTCACCCTCGTCTCCGACGACAATTTCTCGGCTCTGCAGCGCACGCTGCTGCTGCAGTTCACGCTCGCGGAGTGAGCGCACGCCTGCACCCGTCATCCGTCCGAGCTCGGAATTCGCCTGCGGACGCGGTTTCGGAAGGCGATGGGCCGCCGCCGGCCCGGACGGCGGACCTTCAGCTTGCGCGCGCCGCCTGCTTCTTTTCGATCTCGCGCTTGAGGTTGCGCAGCCGCGGCGTCAGGTCCGTGTCCCTGGCCTTGGCCAGGAAGGCGTCGAGCCCGCCGCGGTGGTCCACGGTCTTGAGCGCATTGGCCGACACGCGCACCTTGATGGCGCGGCCGAGCGCATCCGACGTCAGCGTGACGTTGAGGAGGTTCGGCAGAAACCGCCGCTTGGTCTTGCGGTTGGAATGGCTCACCTTGTGACCGACCTGGGCGGTCTTGCCGGTCAGTTCGCAGCGCCGTGCCATGGCGGTATCCTTGATGTTGGGCGCAGCGCCCCGCCGCGCCGAAAAAACAGGCTGTTTTGGACCGCGGACGTATAGTGGCGGGGGTCAGGGGCGTCAAGGCGAACCGGCCCGTCGGCAGCAGGCGGGGCCGAACATAGAAACGACTCATTCGCGCCCGAGACGGGGGATAAGCTCTGTCGGCTCGATGCATGCGCCTTGATCCCGGCGGCCGGGACCGGCAAAGCGGATTGCGAAGCATTGCGGGAGAACGGGGCCGTGCCTTCGATTGCCGCTCGGTCTGTGATCGGGGTTGTGGCCGCGGCCCTGGCGCTGGCGGCGGCGCCCGTCCTGGCACAGGGCCGGCTCGATGCGCGATACACCGTCACCCTCGGCGGTATTACGATCGGCAAGGGTGCCTGGGTGATCGATATCGCCGACAAGCAATTCACTGCGGCGGCGAGCGGGACCACGTCCGGTTTGCTGCGCATCTTCGCCAGCGGTCAGGGCAGCGGCGCCTCGCGCGGCTTCATGGTCGCGGGCAATCCGGTGCCGGCGAGCTTCGCCGCCAGCATCACGTCCGAGAGCAAGACCGAAGAAATCCGCATGACCTTGAATGCGGGCGACGTGAAGGACTTCGTAATCACGCCGCCGCCCCCGCCGGATCCGGAGCGGGTGCCGGTGACGGAGGCGCACCGCCGCGGGGCAAGCGATCCCATGACCGCGTCGCTGTTCCGCGTGCCGGGCAATGGCAACCCGGTGGGGCCCCAGGCCTGTCAGCGCGTGGTGCCGATCTTCGACGGCCGGATCCGCTACGATCTCGAATTCGTTTACAAGCGAATGGAGCGCGTCAAAGCCGAACGGGGCTATGACGGCCCCGCCGTGGTGTGCGCCGTGTTCTTCGTGCCCTTGGCCGGGCACATCCCCTCCCGCACCGCCATCAAGTACCTGATGCAACAGCGCGACATGGAGGTGTGGCTTGCCCCGGTCGCGACCACGCGCGTGCTCGTGCCGTTCCGGGTATCGATCCCGACGCCGATCGGTCTCGGCGTCATGCAGGCGACACAGTTCGTCACCCAGGCCCAGCCGCGGGCGGCCGCCGCGGCACCGCAACCGCAATAGTCGGCACCGGCGCGGTTGCATCGGCGGCCGCGAACATCCAAATGACGGGCAAACCATCCACAGGAATCTGTTGCCCCTCCCCTTGACTCAAGGGCCGCATGGCGCGCGCGGGAGTTAACCGCTTGAACCCCGAAATCACTCGCTTGGCCGTCCATCCGCTACTCGATCTTGTATCGTTGGGCGGGTATCCGCCGACATGTCGTGGCGAACGAAGTTCGCCTCGCCGCGAGTCAGCGATTCGGGCTCGATTCGTTTCCGACTCGTTCGCTCGGTTAAGCGCGCGGCACGCGCCCGTCGCAATGTGATACACAGAGGCGTGTCCGCCGGCAGCGCGGATCGTCCCAGCCTGGAAAACGAATGCCCATCTCGTTCTCGTCGCCTGCGACCCGCGACGGCCGCCTCCGCGGTGCCGGCGTGACCGCCATCCTTGGCCCGACCAACACCGGCAAGACCCACCTCGCCATCGAGCGCATGCTCGGCCATTCCTCCGGCATGATCGGGCTGCCGCTGCGGCTGCTCGCGCGCGAGGTCTACAACAAGGTCGTCGATCGGGTCGGCGCGGCCAATGTCGCCCTCGTCACCGGCGAGGAGAAGATCAAGCCGCCGAACCCGCGCTACTGGGTCTGCACCGTCGAGGCAATGCCGCGCGACCTCGACCTTGCCTTCGTCGCCATCGACGAGGTGCAGCTCGGCTCCGATCTGGACCGCGGCCACATCTTCACCGATCGCATGCTCAATCGCCGCGGACGCGAGGAGACGCTGGTGCTCGGCGCGGCGACCGTGCGTCCCATGGTCGAGCGGCTGTTGCGCGGCGCCAACATCGTGCAGCGTCCGCGCCTGTCGACGCTCATGCATGCCGGTGATCGCAAGCTCACGCGCCTGCCGCGGCGCAGCGCGGTCGTCGCCTTCTCGGCGGAGGAAGTCTATGCCATCGCCGAGTTGATCCGTCGCCAGCGCGGCGGTGCGGCGGTGGTGCTCGGCGCGCTCTCGCCGCGCACGCGCAACGCGCAAGTGGCCCTCTATCAGTCTGGCGACGTCGATTATCTCGTGGCCACCGACGCCATCGGCATGGGGCTCAATCTCGATGTCGATCATGTGGCCTTCGCCTCCGACCGCAAATTCGACGGCTACCAGTTCCGCAGACTCAATGCGGCCGAGCTTGCGCAGATCGCGGGTCGCGCCGGCCGCGCCCAGCGCGACGGCACCTTCGGTACCACCGGCCGCTGCCCGCCGTTCGAGGACGAGCTCGTGCGGGCGCTCGAGAGCCACAGCTTCGAGCCGATCAAGGTGCTGCAGTGGCGCAACACGGAACTCGATTTCTCCTCGATCGGCGCCCTGCAGGCCGCGCTGGCGATGGTGCCGGCCGAGGCCGGACTGACCCGCGCGCCGATCGCCGAGGACATTCTCGTGCTCGAACACGCCGCGCGCGACGACGACATCCGTGACATGGCACGCAGCCGCGATGCGGTGGAGCGGTTGTGGGAGGTCTGCCAGGTTCCCGACTACCGCAAGATCGCGCCGGCCACGCATGCAGAGCTGGTCGTCACCCTCTATGGATTCCTGATGCGAGAGGGTAAAATCCCGGCGGACTGGTTCTCCAGCCAGGTGGCACAGGCTGATCGCATCGATGGCGACATCGACACGCTTTCGAACCGCATCGCGCATGTGCGGACCTGGACCTTTGTGGCCAATCGGCCCGATTGGCTTGCCGATCCCGAGCATTGGCAGGCGGTCACACGCGGCGTCGAAGACAAGCTCTCGGATGCCCTGCATGAACGGCTCACGGAACGTTTCGTCGACCGCCGAACCAGCGTGTTGATGCGGCGGTTGCGCGAGAACACGACTTTGGAAACTGAAATCAGGAAGACCGGCGAGGTGGTGGTCGAGGGCCATGTCATTGGCCGGCTCGATGGCTTCACGTTCGCTGCCGATGCCTCCGCCGCTGGATCGGAAGCGAAGGCGCTGCAGGCGGCGGCGCGCAGCGCGCTCGCGGGCGAGATCGAGGCGCGCGCCGTGCGCATTTCACAGGCGCCGGAGCGCGAGTTCGTGCTCGCCTCCGACGGCGCGCTGCGCTGGGTCGGATCGCCCGTCGGCAAGCTGATTGCGGGCGACGACGTGCTGCGGCCGCGCGTGCGCGTGATCGCGGACGAGCAGTTGACCGGCGCTGCACGCGAGGCGGTGCAGGCGCGGCTCGATCTGTGGCTGAAGACGCACATCGAACGGCTGCTTGGGCCGCTGTTTGCATTGGCGGCAGCCGAGGACATCACCGGCCTTGCGCGCGGCATTGCCTTTCAATTGATCGAGGCGCTGGGCGTGCTGGAGCGACAGCGGGTGGCCGAGGAGGTCAAGAGCCTCGATCAGGCCGCGCGCGCCGTGCTGCGCCGGTACGGCGTGCGCTTTGGCGCCTACCACCTGTACATGCCGGCGCTGCTCAAGCCCGCCCCGCGCAGCCTCGCCGCCCAGCTCTGGATGCTCAAGCACGAGAGCCCCGAAGCCAAGGGGCTCGACGAATTGCAGCGCCTCGCGAGCAGCGGCCGCACGTCGATCCCGGTCGATCCGGAAACGCCGAAGTCGCTTTATCGGACCATCGGCTACCGGGTGTGCGGCGAACGCGCCATCCGCGTCGACATCCTGGAACGGCTGGCCGACCTGATCCGGCCCGCGCTCGCCTGGCGCGAAGGTGCGGCCGGGCCGCGCCCGCCGGGCGCCTTCAACGGCTTCGGCTTCACCGTCACCGGTGCCATGACCTCGCTGACCGGGGCCTCCGGCGAGGATTTCGCCTCGATCCTGCGCTCGCTCGGTTATCGCATGGAGCGTCGGCCCAAGCCGCCCGAGCCCGCGCCGACGGCGCGTGCGCAGGGGACCATGGCGGCGTCCTCGGACGTGCCGGCGGCTGATACCGGCATCGAGAGTGCAGCGGGCACGGCGCACGAAGGGACCGCGGAGGCGTCGCCATCGATTGCACCCGGGCACGAGCCCCTTGCCGGCGTCGAGACTGCTGCCGCCCCGCGCGCGGATGCCGGCGATGGCGCAACCGATGCGTTGGCGCAGGATGCCGGGGGCGCGATCGTGCCGCCGGTCGCCGAGTTCGATGCGCCGGCCGCGGACTTCGCGGCGCCGGAGGCGCCGCAGGAGCAAGCTGCGCCCGCGGCCGCGGTCGACGCCGCATCGGCGCCGACCGAGCCGGACATGATCGAGGTCTGGCGCCCGGCCCGTCCGCCCGGCGAACGCCATGCGCGCGAGGCCGAGCGGCGCCGGCATCGCCGTCGCCGCGAGCATGCAACCGATGCGCGTCCCGTTCACGACCGTCCCGATCGGGACGGTGCCGGGAGCGCACAGGGCAAGGCGTCGACGGAGGGGGCGGCCGGTGTCGCGACGGCCTCCGCTGAGGGGGCCGACGCGGCGGCGCAGGCGTCACCGGCCTCGACCGAACCTGCGCCGGGGCGGCCGGAGCGGGGCGAGCGGTCCCGCCATCGGCGGCGGGAACGCGGCGAGGACGGAGAGCGCGCCGAGCGGCGGGCCGATCGCGACGAACGCCGGCCGCGGCGGGATTCGTCCGATCGCCGCGATGGCGGCGACAGGAACGAGCGGCCGCCGCGGCGCGATCGCGACCGGCGCGACGACAACCGGCCATCGCGGACCTGGACCTCGAGCCCGCAGACGCGCGGCAAGGAGCCGGATCCGGATTCGCCCTTCGCCAAGCTGCTCGTGCTCAAGCAGCAGCTCGAGAGCAACAAGGAACAGGGTTGAACCGCACGGCGCTCGGCCCAAATTCGGCCGGGAGCAAAGCGAACAGGGAGAAGCAATCGAGCATTGGACCGCCAGCGCATCGACAAGTGGCTGTGGCATGCGCGCGTGGTGCGCACCCGCTCGGCGGCGGCCGCCCTCGCCGCGTCCGGCCATGTCCGGCTCAACGGCAGTCGGGTGGACGCCCCGAGCCGGCCGGTGAAGGCGGGCGACGTGGTGACGATTGCGCTTGATCGCGGCGTGCGCGTGCTCAAGGTTGCGGGCCACGCCGAGCGGCGCGGATCGGCCGAAGACGCGCGGGCGTTGTACGAGGACCTCTCGCTCCCGCTGCCGCCGCGGCGCGATCCGCCGCCGGCGGCCCGCCCGCCGGGCAGCGGCCGGCCGACCAAGCGGGAGCGCCGCGAGATCGACCGGCTGCGGATGGGGCTCGACGACGACGGTTCCTGAGTGGCGCGTCTGGTTTGCGCCCTGATCCCTTGCGAAGCCCGTCCCTATAGGCTAGGCAGCCCACGTCCGGAGCGTCCGAATGACCTACGTCGTCAACGAAAACTGCATCAAATGCAAATACATGGACTGCGTCGAAGTCTGTCCGGTGGATTGCTTCTACGAAGGCGAGAACATGCTCGTCATCCACCCCGACGAGTGCATCGACTGCGGCGTGTGCGAGCCCGAGTGTCCGGTCGAGGCGATCAAACCCGACACCGAACCGGGACAGGAGAAATGGCTAGAAATCAACGCCCAGTACGCCAAGTCCTGGCCCAATATCACGGTGAAAAAGGAGCCGCCGCCCGACGCCAAGGCCTGGGAAGGGGTTCCGAACAAATTCGAGAAGTATTTTTCGCCGAAGCCCGGGACGGGGGACTGACGACCGGGCCGCGCCCCTTCCGCAGAGCCGCCTCCTTAACCAGAATCGCCTGATTGCTGCGGTCGGCCTGTAAAATTGCGCCAGAGTGGCTGTAAGGCATTGATTTTTGCGGAAAATGTGCTATACAAATTAAACATGGATTGGCGCCCGAGCGCTCTCTCTGGGGCGCCTTATTTTTCGAGGCAAGATCCCCATATATTTGCAAAAGGGGCGTGCGAAATGCACGCATAAGCTGTGGCAGGGAAGATGCGTCATAAGTCCAAGAAGGGTCCGTCCGGCATCAGCCGGCGTGCAAAGAAATCTGCCGTCGGCATCAGCCGCCGGCCATCGCAGGCTTCCCGGGGCAGCGCGCGCCGAGGAGCCGCCGTGAACAAATCGATCGGCCGTCGCAAGCCCGAGCAGCAAGGAGTGGTTCCTGGAATGACCCCGAAGAAGACGACGCAACGCCAGGGATTCAAGACCAACGAGTTCATCGTCTATCCGGCCCACGGGGTCGGCCAGATTGTCGCCATCGAGGAGCAGGAGGTGGCGGGCGCCAAGCTCGAACTCTTCGTCATCAATTTTGCCAAGGACAAGATGACGCTGCGGGTGCCGACCTCCAAGGTGGCCGCCGTCGGCATGCGCAAGCTCGCGGAAAGCGGGCTGGTCAGGCGAGCACTCGACACGCTGAAGGGTCGCGCCCGCATCAAGCGCACCATGTGGTCGCGCCGCGCCCAGGAATACGAGGCCAAGATCAACTCCGGGGACATCGTCGCCATCGCCGAAGTGGTGCGCGACCTGTTCCGCTCCGAGTCCCAGCCCGAGCAGTCCTACAGCGAGCGGCAGCTCTACGAGGCGGCGCTCGACCGGCTGTCGCGCGAGATTGCGGCGGTGCAGCACATCACCGAGACCGAGGCGGTCAAGGAGATCGAGGCGGCACTCGCCAAGGGGCCGCGTCGCGGGCCGAAGCCCGCCGAGAGCCCGGCCGAGGACGTGGTCGAGGAAGAGGCGGCATAAGCAAGCGCCATCCGTCACGCGCAACGAAGGCCCGGTCGCAGGACCGGGCCTTTCGCTTTTCTGGGCACGCCCCGGCTGAACTCGTGTAGCCTCGCGTCACGGCCGCCGGCACGGGCGGCATCAGGGGAGATCGCCATGTCGCTTCAACGCCGCCAATTCCTGCAACTTGCCGCCGGCGCCGCCGCCCTTTCGGCCGTCCCGCGGCGTGCCCGCGCGCAGGCCTATCCGACGCGGACGATTACCCTGATCGTGCCGTTTCCGCCCGGCGGCTCGACCGATGTGGCTGCCCGCATCGTCGCCGACCACATGTCGCGCACGCTCGGCCAGCAGGTGGTGATCCAGAACGTCTCCGGTGCCGGCGGCACGACCGGCTCGGCGCGGGCCATGCGCGCGGAGCCCGACGGCTACACCATCCTCATGGGCCAGATGGGCACGCACGCCGCCTCCGTGACGCTCTATCCGAATCTCGCCTACAAGCCGGCCGAGGATTTCGCGCCCATCGGTCAGGTGGCCTCGTTCCCGTTCGTGATCGCGACCAAGAAGGACTTCCCCGCAAGCAACCTGAAAGAGTTCATCGCCTACGTGAAAGCGAACGACAAGCACCTCAATCAGGGCCACGCCGGCGTCGGCTCGATGTTCTTCACCTCCTGCCTCCTGCTCAATTCGCTCATGGGCACCAAGCCGACGCTTGTTCCGTTCAGCGGCGGCGCGCCGGCGATGAACGCGCTGATCGCCGGGCAGACCGACTTCATGTGCGCCGACGTCGTGACCGGCGCGCCGCAATATCCCGACAAGATCAAGATCCTTGCCGTCACCTCGCCGCAGCGCAACGCGACGCTGCCGGACGTGCCGACCGTGGTGGAGGCAGGCCTTCCCGAATTCCAACCGACCGCCTGGAATGGATTGTTCGCGCCCAAGGGGACACCGAAGCCGATCATCGACAAGCTCGCCGATGCGCTCGACAAGGCGCTCGACGATGCCGAGACGCGCAAGCGCCTGGGCGTGCTCGGCGGCGACATCCCGGACAAGGCGGCCCGCGGACCCGCGCCCTTCCTCGCCCTGGTCAAGAGCGAGATCGCGCGCTGGAAGCCGGTGATCGAGGCGGCGAATGTGAAGATGCAGTAGGCCGTAACGAGCCGGCCCGCGCCCGCAGGCCTGCATGTGCGTTCCTCGCCAGCGCGACCTCGCCGGTGCGCGCGCATGCCTTGACTTGTTCGGATGGCTTTCCGCCGCCGCCTGAACCGGACCTTGCAGATGACGAGCGACAGTCCTGCGAACCCGCTCCTGTGCGCACCGCCTCACCTCGACGTGCGCAAACCTGCGCTTGTGCTCCCGCCGAACGCCGCCGACTGCCATTGCCATGTGTTCGGGCCGCGCGACAAGTATCCCTGGGCCGCCAACCGGCTCTACACGCCACCACCCGTCTATCTCGAACATTACCTTTCCATGCTGCGGGCGACCAGCCTTGCCCGCGGCGTGCTGGTGCAGACCGGCCTGTACGGCAATGACAACCGTTTTCTCGTCGATGCCATCAGGGCGCATCCCGGACGGCTGCGCGGCATCGCGCTGATCGGCGAGACCATCACCGACAGGGAGCTATCGCATCTCGCCGAAAGCGGTGTGTGCGGCTTCCGCGTCAACCGCACCGCCAAGACCGGGCTCGCTTTCGACGCGGCGCGACGGCTCGCCGCGCGCGTCAAGGACCTCGGCTGGCACGTGCAATTCCTGCTCGATGTCGAAGACCATCCCGATCTCGACGCTTTTCTCGGAAGCTTCCCGACCGAAGTGGTGATCGATCACATGGGCCGTCCCGATCCGCACAAGGGCGTGAACGCGCCGGGTTTTCAGGCGCTGATCCGGCTTCTGAAGTCGGGGCGCGGCTGGGCCAAGCTGTCGGCGCCCTATCGCACCTCGCTGACCGAACCGCCCTATCCTGACATGACGCCGTTCGCGCAGGCGCTGGTTGCGGCCGCGCCCGATCGCCTCGTATGGGGCTCCGACTGGCCGCATGTGCTGCTGGAAAAAACCATGCCGAACGATGGCGACCTCGTCGATCAGATCGCGGTCTGGGTGCCGGACGAGAACACGCGCCGACGAATCCTCGTCGAGAATGCGGAGCGGCTTTACGGCTTCGGGCGCTGATCCGGCGCCGGAGGATCGCTACACCGTGACGGCGGTCGCGTCGTAGGCGTAGAGCCAATCCAGCCGTTCGCGCACGCGCTCCTGTTGCCACTCGCGTGCCACCTCCACCGCGATCGCATCCTTGTCGGCCAGCGCCGGGCTGAAGGCGGAACGGCGGTTGGCGTGCGACTTGCGCACCACGGCAGCGGTCCTCTCCCGTCGCAGCTCCTCGTAGCGGGACAGCGCGGCGTCCGGATCGTCGAAGTGCTTGGCGAGGCAGGCGGCAAGGATGTAGCCGTCCTCGATCGCCATCACGCCGCCCTGGCCGAGAAACGGCAGCGTCGGATGGCAGGCATCGCCGAGCAGTGTCACGCGCCCCTTGCTCCATCGCTGCATCGGCCCGCGCACCATCATCGCCCATTTGAACGGGACGTCGATGTTGCGGATGATGGTATGCACGTCTTCGTGCCAGCCGCGATAGTCATCGGCCAGCTCGTCCCTGGTCCCCTGGATCGTCCAGGACTCGATCTGCCAGTCGTCGCGCTCGACGAAGCTGATGAAGTTCATGATCTCGCCGCGCCGCACCGGGTAGTGCAGCACGTGGCCGCGCGGCCCGAGCCAGTTGGTGCCCTGCATCTGCGCCAGATGCGGCGGCAACTTGTGCATCGGCACGAGCCCGCGCCAGGCGACGCAGCCGGTGAACTCGGGCCGGTCGGCGCCGAACAGGCAGGCGCGCACCTTCGAATGGATGCCGTCGGCGCCGATGATGTAGGCGGCGCGCACCGTCTCGCCGCCGTCGAAGCGGACCTCGGCATGGCCGTTGACCGAACGCACCGCGGCGCAGCGGCGGCCGAGCCGGATCGCATCGGGTCTGAGTGCGCGGACGGCCTCCGCCAGCAAGCCGTGCAGATCACCCCGATGCAGCATCACATGCGGCGTGCCGTAGCGCGCCGCGGTCACCGGTCCCAGTTCGAACCAGTTCCAGGTCTCGCCGGTCGCCCAATGGCGGATCACGCGCCGCTGCGGCAGCACCTGCACGCGCTTGAGCGCCTCCTCGAGCCCGAGCGCGTAGAGAACGCGCGTGCCGTTGGAGCTGATCTGGATGCCGGCCCCGACTTCCTTCAGCTCGGGAGCCTGTTCGTGCACCTCTACGTCGAAGCCGCGCTGAAGCAGCGAAAGCGCCGCGGCCAGCCCACCGATCCCGCCGCCGATGACGATAATCCTGTCGCTCATTTCGCGGTGCCTATGCCCGCTCTCCTCACGCGCGAGGGCAGATAGACGAACGCCCGACGATCACAGTCGCGGCTTGAAATCGATCGCCTTGGCCACCGCAGCGACGTTGGCGTACTGCTCGGCGACCGCGGCCGCGAACTCAGACGGCCCGCTGACGTTGAACACCTGTCCGGTGGCCTGCAGGCGCTTGGCGATCTCGCCGTCCGACGATGCCGTCTGGAAATCGGCGGTGATCTTCTCCTTCAGCGCCTGCGGCATGGTCTTCGGCCCGAATAGGCCGACCAAGCCTTCCACTTCGAGCGAGGGGAAGCCCTGTTCGCGCGCGGTCGGGATGTTGGGCGCAGCCGGCGCGCGCGTCTTGTTGTTGACCACGATGAGCTTGATCCGGCCGGCATTGAGTTGCGGCTGAACCACCGCGATCGACGACATCACGATCTGAATGCGTCCCTCGCCGAGATCGACCGGCGCCTGATTGATGTCACGATAGGGCGCCTGCACGATGTTGAGCTTCTCGTGGTGCGTATAGCCCCAGAAGGTGAACTCGGTGATGCCGGGCACGAGGCCGGAGGAGAACTTGCCGGGATTGGCGCGCGCGGCTTCCGTGAATTCCTTGACATTGTTGTAGGGCGCAACGGCCTTGACCGCGGCAGCGAGAATCGTGTTCGACACGCGCACGATCGGCGAAAGATCGGTCGGATCGTAGGGCAGCTTGGCGTAAAGCACGGGATGGACCGTGAAGCTGCCGGAGGGACCGAAGTAGAGCGTGTGGTCGTCCTTGGCGGAAATGAAGGCGTTGATCGCCACCAGGCTGTTGCCGCCCGGGCGGTTTTCCACCACCACCGGCTGCCCCCAGATCTTCTGCAGGCGCTCGGCGAACAGGCGTGCGCCGATGTCGGCGCCAGCGCCCGGCCCAAAGGGTACGATGAACTTCACCGCGCGCGTCGGCCAGGTCTGTGCCTGGGCCGGCGCCTCGGAGGGCGCGAGCATGATCCCGCAAAGCGCAGCCGCCACGGTGCCGATCGCTAGCCTGATCGGAAATTGCCGCATGAGATGTCCCCATCGTTGGTCGTTGCGCGAACGCTACCAGCTTGCCCGCGAATTACAACGCCGAACGGCCGGACTTCTCACGCGCTGGCTTTCGACGTGCGATCGGTTTGCCCGTTGTCGGCATACGCGGAATGCGGGAGAATTGCCGATACCCCAAACCGTCAGCGGAGCGAGCAGCCATGGATGCCAAGACCGTCGAGGCAAGAACGCATGAATTCGACGTGCAGGACGTGGAGTATCTGCGCCACGGCGACAAGCCGCTGTTCGCGCGGGTGTTCAAGCCGCGTGGCGAGGGGCCGTTCCCGGCGGTGGTCGACCTGCACGGCGGCGCCTGGTGTCTGGGCGACCGCACCAAGGAAAGGGTGCGCCACGAGGTGCTCGCTGGCCACGGCTGCGCGGTGGTGGCGCTCGACTACCGCCAGGCGCAGGAGGGCGCCTATCCATTGGCGCTTGCCGACATCAATTACGCCATACGCTGGACCAAGCTCCACGCCACGGACCTGAAGACGCGGCCCGACCTTGTCGGCATCTCCGGTCAGTCGAGCGGTGGTCATCTCGCCATGCTTGCCGCGATGCGCCCGAACGATCCGCGCTACACGGCGATCCCGCTGCCATCCGGCTCCCCGCCGCAGGATGCCACGGTGCGCTGTGTGATCATGTCGTGGCCGGTCATCAATCCGCTCGGACGCTATCGCTTCGCCAGGCGCGAGGCCGCCAAGGGGGCAGGCTGGGCGTCCGGGATCATCGAGCGCCACCACCAGTTCTGGGGCACGGAGGCAAACATGGCCGAGGGCAGCCCGATGTTGATGCTGGAGCGTGGGGAAAAGGTCATGACCCCGCCGGCGATCTGGTTCCAGGAGCGCGGCGACCTGATGCACGACTACAAGGACGAGGAATCAAACTTCCCGGGAACCGAGGCGCCGCGGTTCGTCGCCAACTATCGGAATGCAGGCGGCGAGATCGAACTGCACTATTTCGACGGCGACCGCCAGCCCGGCCATGCGCCCGATCTTACCAAGATCGGCGACTCGTTTGTGCACATGCTCGCGTTCGTGCAGAGGCATCTCGGGCGCGGATGAGACGAGGGGTGCGGCCGCTGAAGCGGGTATCGGCCCGTCGCACGGTGCGCCTGCGGTGCTGCTACTCCACCACGAGCTTGACCATTTCGCCCGGGTTGAGCTTGTCGTTCGGCCCAAGGCCGTTGAGCACGCGGAAGCGCTCGGCATGGCGGTCGGCGACCGCCATGCGGCGCGCAAGCCGCTCGACGGTGTCGCCCGCCCGTACGGTCACGATGCGCAGGCGCAGCGGTTTCGCCGATTCCATCTCCGCCAGCGACATGCGGCGGAACGAGTTGATGGAGTCGCGGAAGCTGCGATCCACCGCCTCGGTGCGGTTCTTGGCGGCGAAGATGATGCGATAGACCTCGCTGCCAAAGCGAACCACATAGAGGCGGAAGGTCCATTGATCCCCGGTCGCGGTCGCCGTTGCCGCCGGGAAGCCACCGACGCTGAACTCCTCGACGCTCTTGGGCTCAATGTTCTCGATCCAGCCGGAGACGAGATATTCGGCAAGCTTCTGCTCCGGCGGCACGCGCACCACGTCGAGCCGAAGCGCCTGCGCGCCGCCGTCCTTCACGCCGAACACCGCCTGCGCCGTGTTCTCCAGCACGAAGCCTTCCGGAGCGGTGAAGGTGAAACCGAGCTTGGGATGCAGGAAGCGCCGGCCGCGCACGAAGCCTTCGCTCGGGTCCTCGCCATAGACGAGCCCTTCAAGCAGCGCGAGGTATTCGGACCTGTTGCGCACGCGGCCAGGACCGGCGTATTGCCGCGCGTTGAGCTGGGCATTGCTCACGCGCTCCGGCGTGGCCGGGTGCGAGGACAGGAAATCGGGAGCGCGCGGATCGATGTTGGCGCGCGGGGCGCGCAGACTGGCGTTCTGTCCCATGGAGGTGAGAAAGCGCTGCGCGCCATAGGGGTCGAAGCCCGCGCGGGCGGAAATGCCGACGCCGATGCCGTCGGCCTCGAATTCCTGGGCGCGGGAGAAGCTTGCAAGTGCAATCTTGGACTTGGCAAGGGCGAGCGCGCCGAGCTGCGGATCGCTCAAAAGGTCGGTGGCGACACGGCTTACGAGGGCGGCTTGGCGGGCTTGGTCCTCGCGGATCGCCGCATGCCGGGCAATCACGTGCGCCATCTCGTGCGCCAGCACGGAGGCCAGCTCCGACTTGTCGTTGGCGAGCGCGATCAGTCCGCGCGTGACGTAGAGCTGGCCGCTCGGCAGCGCGAAGGCATTGACCGCGGGCGAATTGAGAATGGTGAGCTGATACTTCAGATCCGGCCGCTCGGAGGCGGCCACCAGCTTGTCGACGATCTCGGCGATGCTGGCCTCGAGCGGGGCGTTCTCGTAGGCGCCGCCGTAGGCGGCGAGAATGCGCAGGTGCTCGCGCTGCTGCGCGGGCGACATCTCCGCCTGCTTCTGCGGCGACGCCGCAGGGGCGGCGGTCTCGGTCGGGATGGTCGTGGTCGAGCAGGCGCCGAGCACGAGCGCGATGAGCGCAGGCGCGGCAAGGGCGCTCGCGAGACCGCGCTGGAAACGATGCTCGGATCGGTCGCCGTCCACCATCGACTCTCAGTCCCGTGCCACCACCTCGATCTGCTCCGGCCGCAAGGCCTCGATCCAGGGGCCGCCGCGCCGCTCGACGATACCGCGCACCAGCACCTGCCGGCCGGCGAGCTCCGGCAACGGCCGGCCGGCGGCGGCAAATGTGCGCGCATCGCGCCTGCGCACGGTCACCGTGAAGTCCTCCGCAAAGCGGCGCCCGAAGTTGACATAGACGGTCCCGCCGCTTTCGCGTACCGACAGCACCCGGCCGGCAACCAAGGTGAAGCGACCCCGCTCGGCCAAGACCTCGTCCGGGTTCTCGGCCCGCCGCAGCGCATAATATGGGAGCTTCCAGAGCCCGGCACCAGCATCGCGCGCCGCACGCTCGGCGCTGAGGAGGGCCGCGGCGCAGGCGGCGCTTTCGACCCGGCCTGCAACCCTGGCGTGTCCAAGCCGCAAAAGCCGCTCTTGGATCGTTGGGCCGCCTCCGGCCGTACTGTCCTCCTCGACATACGCAACGAGCCTGCCGTAGCGGTCGGTGTGTGACCCCGGGGTCCGTATCGTCAATGTGCGCCCCTGCACCAGGGCTTGCAGCGTTGCGCGCGCGGCGCTGGCGCCGGGTTCGCGCTGGTGCGGCGCCTCGATCCCGGCGAGCCGCAGGAGGCGGCCGTCAGCGAGAAGGAGGGTGCCTGCGCTGGCGGCCGCCGCCGCCCGTGCGCGCTCCTGTTCGGAAAAACGGCAGGCGTCATCCCTGGAGGGAAGCTGTTCGCCGGCCACGGCCGCGCCGGCGGCAAGGCCAGCCAACACGGCGGAAAGACGCAACGCGCGTCGCACGATCCCCAGTCCCGTGATCCCCCGAGCGCATCGCGAGAATGCGGCAGCACTGCGGCGACCGCCGCGCCTGCATGTTTTTCAGCAGTGCGTGACCGCCCTGTCCGCTCCGACGACGATGGCCGTTGTCAGCGCTTGCGATGCGCAGTCGCCGCGGCGCGTTGACCGATCATACGCTCCGGGCGATCAGCCGCCCACGAGCGTCGGGCTTTCCGTCGCCGGGCGCTCCTCTTCCAGCATCGCGTCGGCCGGCTTGATCTGATGGCCGGCCATGCAATGCGGGCACCAGACCCAGATGGTCAGCTCCAGCGAGCGCATTTTCACGAGAACGTCGTTGCCGGTTTCAATCGCAGTCGTGACCTCCTCGCCCGAGGTCGGACAACGATAACGCACCACGCCCATACGCAACCCCCTCGACCCGCCACCGGTGGCAGGATGCGGGCGGGCCGCTGCGCGGTCAAGACAATTGTAGGCTTAACCGGTGGTATCCGCACGAGAGCGTAAAGCATGCATTAAGCCTGCCCCCGGTCCGCTGGTTGCGCCCGTGCGGCCAGCCTCGACTTAGCTTCCGCGTCTTGCCGGTCCTGGAGAGGTCTTGCGCCGTCGCGCCAAGGAGCGGCCCGCGGGCATCCGCTCGCGCTCCTCGACCCGCCGCACCTCGGTGTTCATGGCGAGGTCGCTGCGCCGCCGTCGCGCCAGCCGTTCGCCGGTCGCGAAATAGTCGCCGCGCGTCGCGCGTGCTGCCGCCGCGTCGAGTTCCTCCGACCATTCGCCGAGCGAATAGCCGTACCACGGCGCCTCCGGCTTGAGCTTCGGCAGGCCGAGCTCCTCCCAGATCTGCTTCGCGCGTTCCATGTATTCGCGCTTGGGCAGCGAGATCGGCGGAAAATCCTCCTTCAGCGTGGCGTCGATCAGCACCGAGGCGTCCTGGCCGCCGTTGCGTAAGCTGCGCGGGCCGTGCCCCTGGTCGCGGTGCGGCAGGATGTGCAGATCAAGATTGGGATTGGCGCGATACGACATGGCCCAAAGCAGCGCGTCGGCATTGGTCGGGTCGATGTCGTCGTTGACCGCGATGACATACTTGCCGGCGGCGCGATGCAGCACGGCGGCGCCGTAGAGCGCGCGCCAGACCTCGTTCGTCGGCATGCCGCGCTCGCAGACGAGCGCGATCACCTTGCGGATGTTGGTCAGCGGCTCGTGCATCGACACCCGCTTGATGCCCTTGATGCCGAGCGTGTTGGTGAGGAAGTTGAGAAACAGCGGCTCCATGCCGACGAGCTTGATCAGGCTCGATTCGGACGGCGTCACCTGCGAGATAATGGAGGTGAGGATCGCATCCTTGCGCCGCGTGATCGCGGTCACGTCCATGTAGGCGTTGAACTCCTGCAGGTTGACGTGACCGTGGCTCTCGCCGAACGGCGCCTCGGGCTCGAGATATTCGGTGTCGATGAAGCCCTCGATTACGATCTCGGCTTCGGCCGGCACGAGGAGATCGACTGTCTTGGCCTTCGCCACGTTGATCGGGTGGCCCACCAGCGCGCCCGCGACATGAATTTCGTCGAGCGTCTCCGGGAGCTTCTGTACCGAGGCGAAGGTGATGACGGGCGGGGCGCCGAGCACCACCGCGCAGGGCAGTTTCTTGAACCCGCGCGCGCGCAATTTTTCCCAGTGGTTGTAGATGCCGGGTCTGAGTTCCAGCGACGGGTTCATGCCGAGGCGCCGGCGGGCCTTCACTTGGCCGCGGTAGTTGCCCATGTTCTGGATGCCGGTGTCGGGGTCGCGGGTGATGTACTGCGAGAGCGTGGCGTAGGGCGCGATGTCCCAGCCCGGCGTGGAGATGGGCAGCGGGATGCCGTCAAGCCCCTGGCCCGGCTTGTCGAGCGCCTTGCCGGTGATGACGATCTCGTGGCAGGGGGCGTGGTCGACGAGGCGCGGCGGAACGGGATTCTGCGCCGCCTTCACCCAGCGCGCATCGATCTCGGAGAACTCGCAGCCGATGCCGATGCGGTAGATCTCGCGGTTCGCCGCAAGCCCGCCGACCAGCACGGGAATGTCGTATTTGCGGCCCTTGGAGTCGACGACGTTCTCGAACAGGAAGGCCTTGCGGTCCTTCTCCTCGATGCCGCCGCGGAACTGCCAGCGCACGAGCGGGTGCATCTCGGTGTCCTTGTTGATCGGGCGCGTCACGCGAATGAGCAGGCCCGCTTTCTCCAGCGCGCGCACGTGGTCGTGCAGGTCGGGATAGGGGCGGGCGGGCAAAGCGCCGGACGCGCCCAAGCCTGAAGGCGTGCGCGAGGTTGGCGCAGCGAGGCTGCGTTTGTGGCGGGGGTGAGTGCGGACGTCCATATCCAAGATTCTTAGGATTGTAGGATAGAATTGGCGCAGAGGAACCCATCTGCTGGTCAAGCGCAACAATAGGTCAAGCCTTCGGCTAGCTTCATGTTGCGCAGCCATCACTACCGCAATTTTTCGAAAACCTGAAGCAGAACGGATATCCCCGCCGCCGCCGCAGCGTAGGAGGCCCAACGCGATTGCTCCTGCAGGTCGCTAATAAAGGTATCAATGTTGTCGTGAATTTCGATCCCGAATGCAGCATAACCCCCTAACCCGACCGAAATGAGAGACGCGCCGATCGCAAACCATGACACAACTTTTTTTGATCATGACCTTATTCCGCCCGTTCCATGTCGAGCATGTGAACCAGTGTTTGAAATACCGTATTCCAATTCTCCGAACGATACCCATCGTAGCACAAGGCGGCAAGTGCGAGCCGGGATGCTGCTCCGTCGGCGAGATCAGAACGGCTGTGGGGATTGAGGTCGTCGTTCTTCGAACCTTTCAGGCGCATCGTTGAATGCACTAAGCCGTCGATTTCGACACCTGTCGCGGCCTCGTCGTTGATCTGGCCGATCCGCACCAGATTATCGACTGTCGCAATTGCCCTTGTCGAAGCTCTTTCTCCGAGCCGACCAGGAACTTACCGTGCGCTGCGGTCTGTTGGCGACTGTATCTCCTGCAAGCGATTCAAGCGCGCCAAGGTCAGGATCATCGGAACCAACAGGCTCGAATTGGATTACGTTCACGGGTTTGCACTGCTGCGCCGACCGACCGCGGGAGGACGATATGTATTTGTCGGGCGAGAGCTTGCTGATCATCCTGCTGGTCGGTCTTGTCGCCGGTTGGCTGGCCGGAACGCTCGTGACCGGCGGTGGTTTCGGCCTGATAGGAAATATCGCGATCGGAATTGTCGGCGGCCTGATCGGAAGCTGGCTGCTGCCCCGTCTCGGTGTTCATGTTGCCAGCGGTATCATCAGCAAGATCATCGTGGCGACGATCGGCGCCGCTGTACTCTTGTTTGCCGTCGAGCTTGCCCGCGGCGGCCTTCCGCGAAGGCGCCCCTGGCGTCTCTGACGGCGTCGGCCCGGCCTGAAACGGCTCGGGCCTGATTTGACGAAGTTGAAGCGGCGCGCCGCGGTCTTCGCGTCCGGCGGCTTCGCTTCGCGCGGGGGCTTGACGCTGACCGTCATCCCGACGGGCGGTTCAGCGGTCGCGCCGACTTGCAGGGCGGCCGTGAGCCACCATCCATTTTTCGTCATCTCGAACGGCGGCGGTGCCGGCAACAAATGCGTCGGCCTGGTATGAAATCAGCGCTGTCCCTTTGCCGCCGATCGGCGTAGGGTGTCCCATGACATCGACACTGAATTACGCGATCGCTGCGGTTCTCGTCATGGGCCTGTTCGCCGCGGGCCTCGCCATCAGCATCTGGTGAAGCGGACGGCTGCCTGCCGCCGCTCGAATCCGCCAACGGTCGGCTGCGAAGCCGTGCGCTCAGCCAGCGGCGGCGGTCTTCTTGATCTTGTAGAGCTGGAAGCCCTGCTCGGTAATGCTCTTCTCGATGACCTCGCGGCTCAATTTGTGCGGAGGCTCCTTGTCCTCGCGGACGATGCCGACGGCGGTCCAGGGACCGTGCCGCGAGGGCAGCGGCTTGCCGCCCGGATCGGCTGCGAACGCGCGAAGGTCGCGATTGCTCTCGGACTTGAACATGAACAGGCGCATGGGCGTGGTCTCCTCGATGCCGCTTCCGGGAGAAGCGCCGCCGTTCGGGCAAGCGGCGGCAACGGTGTGGGCAAAAAGCGCGTGTATCAGGCGAGCTTGAGCGTTCCGACGGCGATCTTGCCGCTGCGCGAATCGGTCTGGGTGTCGAACCGCACCTTCTGGCCTTGCTGCAGATTCATGATGCCGGCGCGTTCCAGCGCGGTGGCGTGGACGAACACGTCCTTCTGTCCGTCGTCCGGCTGAATGAAGCCGAAGCCTTTTGCACTATTGTAGAATTTCACGGTGCCGTTGGTCATGCGAACGGTCCTTTCACTGTCGGTGTGCACGTGGGATGTGGCCGCGACATGATGGCGTCCAGGTTCCCGGTTCGTCGACTTGGAGCGAGGCTGAAACGTGCGGTCCGTCAGTGACGGAGCGGAGCGGCCCAGGTGTCCGGCCAATATCGGTTGTCAATACATAGGCGCGCATGCGGGCGATTACAAGCGAGCGCAGGTCGCCCGCAGCCCGTCGGTCGAATTGGCGCCGCGCACTCCGCCGCTTCGCCTGCGCCAAAGCGGTGGATGACGAGCCTTCGGCGCTGATCCGCGCTGCAACGCCTCGCTCAGGCCCCTTGGCGTGAGGGCACACGCGCCGTCAGCATCTTCAGGAGATCGTCGACGACGTACCGGCTCTCGACCAGCTCAAGACCGGCCGCCGGAACGTGACGCTCGGTCTGGCGGTCGAAGCTCGCCCCATAGGCCCAACGGATCCACGGCTGCCAGATGTAGGAGAGAATGCGACGGGCGGTGCCCTTCGGTCGGACATATTCGAGCAGCCGGATGAGGCCGCCCGGCTTGACCACGCGCCCAAGCTCGCGCAATGCCGGCACCTGCAGCGGATCGGGCAAAACGCAGAACAGGAAGCTTGACACCGCCGCGTCGAACGAAGCGTCCGAAAACGCAAGCCGGGTGACGTCCATCTGGCAGAGGCGGCCCGCGGCCGCGAGTTCCGGACAGCGGACGCGGGCGCGCGCCAGCATGGCCGGGCTGATGTCGATGCCGACAACGATGGCCGACGGCGGGTAGAACTCGCAATTGCGTCCGGTGCCGATGCCGGCATCCAGCAGCCGGCCGCTCAGCCCGCGGAACAGCAACGGTCGCAACGGGCGGTAGCGATACCGCTCGAACGGAAGGTCGAGGAGATCGTAGAGCGGCGCGATGCGCTGATATCGCTCGAGATTCGTGGTCATGCTGCCGGTTGACCGTCGCCCGCCGTGGCCCGCGCCGGGATTGCCGGGCATGCGCAAATCGAGCCCTTGCCGAAGGGCATGCCGCGGCCGGCGGAATCGCGCCCTGGTTCGCACTCCATCATCGGGCGGCCCGCGGCTTCATCCACTCGGCAAGATCGCGCACCGCCTCGCGCAGCGGATACTCCGGCGTGTAGCCCAAGTGGCGCTTGGCGCGCGAGAGATCGGCACCTGTGTTGCGGTTGGCAAGCGAGATCGCGGTGCCGGGCGGGGCGTCGAATTTCACCCGGGCACCGGGAACGGCGGCGCCGATCGCTTCCGCCATCTCCGCCGGCGTGGTGAGCCGCCCCATGGTGATGTTGAAGATGCGGGAACCGAGGTCGGCCGCATCCAGTGCCAGCACCGTGCCGCGCGCGGCGTCCTTGGAATAGACCCATTCCATGGCGCCGGGCGGGACGGTGGCCTCGCGGCCGGCGAGCGCGTTCTTCATCGCCTCGCGGATCACATTCGACGGCCCGCCGCCGCCCGCGCCGCTCCAAGGACCGAAGACCGCGCCGTAGCGCAGTCCGGCGAACTCGATGCCGCACCAGCGGGCGTAGTTGAGGCCCAGGCTCTCCACCGCCTGCTTGGTTGCGGAGTAGAACGTGGTCGGCCGCGGAAATGCCTCCTCGCGGCCGAAGTCGCCGCCGTCGGCGCCGCCTTCCAGGTAATGGTTGAGCACGCTCGACGACGATACGACGACGCGCTTGACACCGACGATGCGTGCGGCCTCGAGCACGTTCACGGTGCCCATGATGTTGAGGTTGATCGCGGCATAGGGCTCGCGCTGTGCGCCGAGCGTGAGCAGGGGATTGGCGGCAGTGTGCGCGATGCGGCTGATGCCGTGGGTCTTCAGCGCATCCACGATCGAGAGCGGGCGCAGCACATCGCCGGGCACGAGCGTCACCTTGCCGAGATCGACGATCTCGCCGATGGCGGCCGTCTGCGCGGCCACGTCCATCAGCACGGGCTTCTCCCCCCGCTCGACCAGGATGCGCGCAACCTGCGAGCCGATCAGTCCCGCCCCGATCACCAGTGTCGTCATTCCGTCATCCTCCCGCTTCGCCGCCTGTCCCCGCGGTCGTCTCCCTCAAGGCCGGCGGCGCGCACGCGATCGCCTCCGCCTCGCCAGCCCGTCCGTTTCGCAGTATTCTGCCCGGCAAGGCTGCACAGGGAGAAGCCCGATGGAAATGAGCGTCGGCCTGCTCGACCATTACAACGTATCGACCAGGAAACTCAAAGAGACCATTGCGTTCTACGAGGAGGTGCTGGGCTTGAAGAACGGCCCGCGTCCGCCGTTCAATTTCCCCGGCGCCTGGCTCTACAGCGCGGGTCATCCCGTGCTCCACCTCAACGACATCTCCGGTACCGACAAGCCACAACCGTCCAATTCCGGGGTCATCGACCACGTCGCCTTCGGCAGCCGCGGCTTCGAGGCGATGAAGCGGCACCTCTCTGCCAAGGGCATCGCTTACCGCGTCAACCAGGTGCCGAATTCGACGCGCTGGCAGATCTTCCTGCGCGACCCGAACAACGTCGAGATCGAGCTCAACTTCGAGACCAAGAACGAGCTTGCAGGGTAGTACCTTCCCGGTCGTCCTGCCTTTGCGCGCCGGAAGCCGTGATCGAGCGGCTATCGCGAGCGATGTGCGCGGAGCCCCGCTCGCGCGGAGGGGGAGATGACAGGGCCGGCCGGTTACGGCATCACGCATGACAACGGCGAGGATGACATGGCGAAATATCTCCTGGTGAGCTTCAAGACCTGCCCGTGGGTGCAACGTTCCGCCATCGTGCTGCGCGAGAAGGGCGTCCCCTTCGAGTTCCGTCACATCGAGCCGGACAACCGGCCGGACTGGTTTCTCGCCATCTCCCCGCACAAGAAGGTGCCGGTTCTGCGCGTCGACGATAAGGTGTCGCTGTTCGAGTCGAACGCGATCAACGAATACCTCGACGAGACCATCCTGCCCCGGCTGCATCCGGAAGACCCGGTTCAGCGCGCGATCAACCGCGCCTGGACCGACTATGTGCCGACCTTCGCCGAGCACGTGACCGGCCAGGCCTACGCCGACGACGAAGCGGCGTACAAGAAATGCATCGAGAAGATTCCGGTGGCGTTCGAGCGTCTGGAAGGCGCGCTGGAAAAGCAGGGCGCGGGACCGTTCTTCAATGGTGCACGATATTCGCTCGTGGACGCCGCCTATGCGCCGTTTTTGCAGCGCTACCACTTTCTCGACCGCATCAAGCCGCTCGGCGGCGTGATCGACAACTATCCGCGGCTGAAGGCCTGGGCGCAGGCGTTGCTCGCGCGGCCGTCCACCCACTCGTTTCCGCAAGCCGAGTTCGAGGCGATGTACCGGACGAACGTCAAGCGCCGCAAGAAGTATCTGTCGCAGTTCATAGCCGACCAGGCGATCGCGGCGGAGTAGGCGGGGGCGCGGCTCCGCCACGCAAGGCCCGCGACCGCTCAACCGCAGCGGTGGCCTTTGCCTCATTCGGCATCGGCCAGTTCCCGTTCGCTCACACCCCGCAGGGTGAAGCGAAACGTGGTGCCGCCGTCGGGATTGGCTTCGACCGATATCCGTCCCTCGTGTGCTTCGATGATGCTGCGCGAGATCGAAAGCCCGATTCCCATTCCGTGCGGCTTGCTGGTCGCGAACGGCTGAAACAGCCGCGCGGCCATCTCCGGAGCAATTCCGCAGCCGGTATCGGCCACCGTGACAGCCACCATGCCGTTCTCGGCGGGACAGGTCGCGATCGTCAACTCCTTGCGATCCGAGTGCTCCATCGCCTCGATGGCGTTGCGCATGAGATTGAGCAGCACCTGTTGGATCTGGATCTTGTCGGCAAGTACGGCATCGGCCTGCGGCGCGAATTGAAAGCGGATGCGGATGCCGCGATCCTTGACGCCGATGAGGGCAAGCGCGCTGGCCTCCTGTACGAGGTCGCGGATGCGCTCGATCCGCCTTTCCCCGTCCCGGTGAACGACAAACTCGCGCAGCCGACGAATGATCTGGCCGGCGCGCAACGCCTGCTCGGTTGCCGTCTCCAGCGCTGTCCGGACCTGGATCGAGCGCTCGTCCGCCGCACCGTTCAGCAGACGCAGCGAACCTTTGAGATAGTTGGCGATGGCGGAGAGCGGCTGGTTCAGCTCGTGGGCAATGGTCGAGGCCATCTCGCCCATGGCGGTCAGCCGCGACACATGTGCGAGCTCCGACTGCAGCTCGCGCAGGCGCGCCTCGGTCTTCTCGCGTTCGGTCAGGTCGCGCACGAACCCGGTGAAGTAGCGCTTGCCGCCGGATTTCAGCTCTCCCACCGCAAGCTCGACCGGAACGGTCGTGCCGTCCTTGCGCTGGGCCATCACAGAGCGGCCGATGCCGATGATCCGCCGTTCGCCCGAGTTCAGATAGTTGCGAATATACGTGTCGTGCTGTTCACGGTAGGGCGACGGCATCAAGATGCGCACGTTCTGTCCGATCGCCTCGGCGGCCGAGTATCCAAACAACCGTTCCGCCGCCGCGCTGAAGGACTGGATCACGCCCTGCTCATCGATGACGATCATGGCTTCGGGGACCGTGTCGAGGATCAACCTGAGATGTGCTTGGCGGCTCGACAGTTCCGCCGCCGCTTCGCTGGCGACGAGGCCGATATGGCGGAGCCGGCCGCCAAGCCACGCCATGCCGAGCCCGACGACTGCAAACACCCCGGCGTTGACGAATTCGATGGCGGCGAGGGCGGGGAATTTCTGCAGGGTGAGAGGAACGGCGAGACTGCTCGCGGCGGTCGCAAGCGCACCCGGCCCGAACCCGCCGAAGGCGCTTGCAATCAAGACCGCCGGAGCAAAGGACAGGTAAGGCGCCTGGTCGTGCACCACGGGTACGAGCGAAAGTCGCACTGCCAGCGCGACGACCACGGCGACAAGAGCCACCGCGTAACGGGACAGCACCGTCCGCACGGCAAATTCCGGCCGGCGCGCCGCCTCGCGTGGCGCTCGATCCATCGGTGCAACAAGATCGGTCATGCGCGAGAACGCATTCCGCTGCTCGCATTCCACCGGCATCTGCAGGCATCTTACGGGCGGCGCCATGGCCGGGCTTGATCGATGTCAAGCTTGGTCGATCGGTCCCCTCGCGGGTTAACGGAATGCTTTGCCCCACCCGCCTCGCGGCGGGTCTTCCCACGGGCCTTGCGCCCGTGCCGGCGGCTAGGCCGCGATCAAGAGAGTCAGGCCGAGACCTTGTGGCGCGCGATGAAGTCCTCGCGCAGCTTGTCACGCAGCACCTTGCCGCGATCGCTTTTCGGCAGTTCGGCCACGATGACGACCTCTTTCGGCGTCTTGGCCGGGGGCAGGAATCGGCCGCAGTGAGACAGCACGCCGGCCGCGGTCAGCGTGCGGTCCTTGGGCACGACGTAGCACACCACCTCTTCGCCATAGATATTGTCCGGAACGCCGACCGCTGCGGCCTCGGCAATACCTGGATGCTTCAGCAGCACCTCGTCGATCTCAAGCGGCGCGATGTTGACGCCGCCGCGGATGATCAGGTCCTTGGTGCGGCCGGTGACGCGGACGAAACCGTCGGCATCGCGGACGCCGAGATCGCCGGTCTTGATCCGCTTGCCGAGCAGAGGCTCGATCGAGCCGTCGTCGTTGAGATAGCCGATCGCCATCTGCGGCCCGCCGACGCTGATCTCACCTTCGACGCCGGGAGGACATTCATGGCCGGCGGCGTCGAGGATTTTGAGTTCCTGGTGCAACGCCGGCAGCCCAACCGTGCCCATCTTCTTGGCATAGTGGCGGTTGCCGCAGACCCAGCCGGTCTCCGACATGCCGTAGAGCTGCAACAGCGTCACCCCGTACATTTCCTCGAACTGCGTCCATTGCTGGGCGGTAAGCGGGGCGGTGGAACAGCTCATCAGCCGCAAAGAAGGAATGTCCTTTGCCGTGTAGCCCAGCGGTTTGTTGAGCAGCATGTTGAGGACGGTCGGCACGCCGGCGGAAAACGTGATGCCGTAGTTCTGCACCCACTCGAAGAAGCGGCTGTGCGAAAAGCGTCGTGCGATATGCAGCGTCAAGCCCTTCTGCAGGAACGGCATGAGGCTTAGGACCTGCGCTGAGTTCCAGCCGAAGGAACGGTATTCGAGCGTGCGGTCATCCTCGGTGAGGCCCAGGAATTCCAGCGTGTCGAGCCCGTTCATCCAATAGGCGGCGTGATTGTAGACCACGATCTTCGGACGCGCGGTCGTACCCGACGTGCAGAAGATGCAGGCCATGTCCTCGGCATTGTTGCGCTCGGGAACCTCGGCGGGCTTGCGCCCGCGGGGCAGCGCGGCGAAGAACTCGTCCTGCGGATCGGGCGCGGCGCTTTGCGACCAGGCGCCGAAGCGCGTGCGCGGCGCGGGCGCGTTGCCGACCATGGCGCCGCAGTCGATCTCCTTGTGATAGACGATCAACGCCGGATTGAGCGCGGCGGTCAGCGCCACCATCTGCTTTTCGTTGATCTCCAGGTTGAACGGGCAGACGACCGCGCCGAGCCGCCAGACACCAAGCCAGATCAACAGCTTCTCCAGGTTCTCGTCGGACAAGAGCAAGACGCGGCTGCCCTTGCCGATGCCGCAGTCCTTCAGGTGGGCGGCAATATCGGTGGTTATGGCCGCAAGCGCGCCGAAGCTGATCGACGAATCCTGATCGAGATCGACGATGGCGGTCTTGTTCGGATTGCGTGCGGCATACGTTGCCAGCAGGTCAGCCACGGGAGCATAAGGAATGCCAAGCTGGTGATCGCCGAACGGACCTTGCATCGTTTTGCTCCTTGCGTGCCTTCGCTCTTGCGGCAAATGGCACGAACGTCCCTTTGTCTCCCCATGTGCGGCGGCGCGCGAACGACGCTTGCGCCGCCCGATTTGCCTCTGGCCGTCCGCGGCAGAGCCCGACCGTGGCCGTTCAATCGCAAAGCATAGATGAACGGTGAGGGACTGTCGAAAGCCCCTCGCCGCTCACGCATCCATGCACAACGCCATGCTCTGCCGCACCAGCGGCAAGGCGTGCCCGGAAACGCTGCGGCTTGCGGTCATGATACCGGCCACCTGAGCTGCACCATCTTGTCCAATTTGAGCTGCCGGCCGAACCGCGCAACCGCGACCGGCACCTCCTCGTAGAGCTTGCTTTCGTCGATCCGGGTCAGTCGCCCGTCGGCCACAACCTGCTCGCCTGCCACGAACACATCGCGCACGGAGTCACCGGTGGCGCTGTAGACGAGATTGGCGACCGGATTGATCAGCGGCTGCCATTCGGGCCGGCGGGTATCGAACAGCACGACGTCGGCCTCCTTGCCGACCTCGATCGAGCCGATGCGGTCGGCCATGAGCGCGGCCTTGGCGCCGTTGACCGTCGCCATTTCGAGCGCGGTCTCGGGCGGCATGACGCGCGGATTGAGCCGCATTTCCTTGTAGCAGCAGCAGGCCAGCCGCATTTCCTGCGGCATGTCGACGATGCCGGAGGAGGCGTGGTCGGAGCCGACCGCGACATTGACGCCGAGCGCGATCAGTTCCGGCAGCTTGCCGACGACGAAATTGCCGTAGCCGTTGTGCAGGCTGGACGACGGCGCGCAGACCAGCGACGGCTTTCGCCGTGCCAGGATCGCCACCTCCTCGGGTTCGAGCCAGCCGGAGTGCACGAGCAGCATGCGTTCGTCGATGACGCCGAGTTTCTCCAGCCGCTCGATCTCGGCCAGGTTGCCGCGCGCGATGCTGGAATCGTGCGTGGAGTAGGAGAAACAGGCATGCGTCTGCAGCAGTGTGCCGTATTTGCGGGCGAGCTTGTCGAGGCCGAGGATCAGTTCATCGGAGGCGTTGTTCAGTCCGCGGAACGACGCGCTGGCAGACAGCCGCGGATTGCCGCTCTTGGAGTATTTCTCCAGCACCGCCTCCGCGCGTTCCAGGCAGACGGCGGTGTTCTCGATCATGCGCTCGGGCAGGATGCCCATCACCGACTTGGTGAGGTCGAAGGAGGAGCGCGACACGATCATGCGGATGCCGGTCGCCATGACGCCTTCGACCGACGCTTCCGGATGGTAGTTGCCGGGATCGATGAAGCAGGTGACGCCGTGCTTGAGCAGTTCGGTGGCGGCAAGCGTCGCCGAGAGGCGCACGTCGTCGTGGTCGAGCGCGGCCTCGTAGGGGTACATGCGGTCGAACAGGAAGGCCTGCGCATTCGCCTCGTCGGCAAGCCCGCGCGAGAGCTGGAACGAGGAATGCAAGTGACAGTCGATCAGACCGGGGGTTGCCACCGTGTTGCGGCCGTCGACCGTCGTGCGGCCGGCGTGGGTCTTGGCGATCTCGTTCGACTTGCCGATCGCCACGATGCGGCCGCCGTCCACCGCCAGCGCGGCGTCGCGAATGACGCGCCGCTCGCGGTCCACCGTGATCAGCCAGGCGATGTCCTTGATGACGAGATCGACGGTTTGCACTGCATACTCCATGCACGATGGCGCTCTCCGGCCTCGCCGGACGAGGACCGCAGGCTGCGCCGCGAGGGGCGCCACCATCCTTCGGCACGCCCGCCTTCGCTCCGCTGCGGCTGCCGCCGCAGGACGGCGCCGCAAAAGGGGTTACTTCTTCTGGTCGTCCCCCACATAGGTCAGATCGTCGGCGATCTTGAGTTCGATCAGGACGTTGTCGTCGGTTGAATCCTCGCACAGCATGGAACGGTGGCCGATGCCCTTCGGGATGAACAGCATGTCACCCGGGTGCATGATCTTCACGCCCATCTCCGTTTCCCATTTCAGCGCACCCTTGACGCAGAAGATGATCTCGTGCGCGTCGATGTTGCGGTGCCAGAAGCCCATGTCGTGCTTGCGGCGTTTGGAAACGTCGATCTTGACGCGGTCCGAAGTGTAGAGCCGCAGCGGCGTGCCGTCGGCCTTGTCGATGTTGCTGGGCGAGAACCTCTCGTCAAAAACGTTGAACATGCGGAAGATCTCGGCCATCTCCAGCACGCCGGCGTTGAGCACCGGGGGCTCGTTGTGCGCAAGCACCACGTTCTTGCCGCCGATGGTGACGAGTTCGCGATAGACCGGCTTGGACTGCTGGCCCGCAGCGGTCTTGGGCTGCTCGTTCATGTCGAACTCCTGTCGGTTTCGGTTGCCGCGGAAAGTCCGGCGGCCTCCTTCAAGGCCGCCATGATACCGGCATAGCCGGTGCAGCGGCAGAGGTGGCCGCTCAGGACCTCGCGCAGGTCCGCTTCCGTGGGTTTCGGGTTGCGCGCGAGATAGTCGGTGAACGACATCAGGATGCCCGGCGTGCAGAAGCCGCATTGCAGCGCGTGGTGCTTCTGGAACGCCTGCTGCAGGGCATTGAGCCTGCCGTCGGGAGCGGCCAGCGATTCCACAGTGCGAACCTCGCGCCCCTCGGCCTGCACGGCAAGCGTCAGACACGAGCGCACAGCCACGCCGTCGATCAGCACCGTGCAGCAGCCGCAGACGCCGTGCTCGCAGCCGACGTGGGTGCCGGTGGCACCGAGCACCTGGCGCAGGAAATCGCTCAGCAGCATGCGCGGCTCGGCGTCACCCGACTGCCTGCGGCCGTTCAAGGTCAGCGCGATGCGCACGCGCTGGTCGCGGTTCACACGGCGCATTGGACCGCCTCCTCGATCACCCGGGGAGCGAGATTGCACAGGATGTCACGCCGCATCGCAGCCGAGGCGTGCAGATCCTCGTAGCCTTCCAGCTCCGCGGCGAGCTTTGCGATCGCCTCGCGCGCGTTGCCGAGAGGAATGCGCCGTACCACCGGGGTTCCCGACATGCCGCCGATGCCCAGGCGCGCCGTCTGCCTGTCCTCGATCAGGACCGCGACGGCAATGATGGCGAAATCGCCGTGGCGGCGCGCCACTTCGCGGAAGGCGACCGCCCGGCTGGGATGCGCCGGGAACCGGACGGCGGTCACAAGCTCGTCCGGGGCGCGTGCGGTGGTCAGCATGTCGAGCTGGAACGCGCTCGCCGGCAGCGTGCGCGTGCCGCGGCGCGAGCGCAGCACGACTTCGCCCTCGAGCGTGGCGAGCGCGAGCGGCAGTTCCGAGCTTGGGTCGGCATGCGCGATCGAGCCGCAGACCGTGCCCTTGTTGCGGGTCTGGAAATGGCCGACGAACGGCAGCGCCGCCGCGACGAGCGGCAGCCGTTGGTCGAGCTCGGGCCAAGCCATGAGCTTGTTCTGCGTCACCGCGGCGCCGACTTCGATCGCGGAGCCGAGATCGCGGATGGTATCGAGTTCGTCCAGCCGCGAAATATCGATCAGCACCGACGGATCGGCGATCCGCAGGTTGAGCATCGCCATCAGCGATTGGCCGCCGGCCATCACGCGCGCGTCATCGCCGTGTTCGGCCAGCAGCACCAGCGCCTCCTCGACGCTGTCGGGCCGCACATAGTCGAACGGCCTGGGCTTCATCGCGCAAGCCCCGCACGTGCAAGCGCCGCCCCCGCATGTGCGATCATTTCGCCGCTCCCGTCATCAGCGCATGAATGCGGCGGGGGGACGCCGGCAGCGGCACGTCCTCGACGCCGAGCGCATCGGCGATGGCGTTGGCGATGCAGGCCGGGACGCTCATGCAATTGCCCTCGGCCAGCCCCTTGGCGCCGAGCGGAGTGAGCGGGGAGGGCGTCTCCTGGTGCAGAATCTCCACCTCCGGAATCTCGCTCACGGTCGGCACGAGATAGTCGGCGAACGTGCCGGTGAGGAACGCGCCGTCCTCGTTGGTGACGAACTCCTCGTAGAGTGCGGTGGCGATGCCCTGGGCGAAGGAACCGCGCATCTGTCCGTCGGCAATCAGCGGATTGAGCAGCTTTCCCGCATCGTGCATGGAGACGTAGCGGTCGACCCGTACCTGGTAGGTGACGGGATCGATTTCGACCCCGCACATGTCGAACACGAAGCCGTAGGTGAGCGAGCTGTTGATCCGGTCGTCGCTCGAGGGCGGTTCGAGCTCCGGCGGGTTCCAGGATGCGGTCTCGCTCAGCGCCGGCGCCATGCCCTCCGGCAGCATCGCCGGTGACCAGTGCGAGGTGCCGGCGACGCGGCTGAACGGCAGCGCATTGTCGGGGTTGCTGCGGCTGCGAATCTTGCCGCCAACGAGTTCAACGTCCTCCGGCATGACATTGAGCTGCTTGGCGCCGATGCGCTTGAGCTTGTCGCGCATGCGCGTGGCGGCGATATGCGCGGCCACCGCGGTGCCCGGCGTGAAGCGGCAGGAATAGGTACCAGCGGCGATCGACCATTGGTCCTTGCCGGTGTCCATCTCCAGCACGACGTCCACCTCGTCCGGCGAGAGACCGAGCTGGTCGGCGACGATCTGCGACAGGACGGTCTCGTGCCCCTGGCCCTGTACCGTCACGTCGGCGGTCACGGAGACGGCGCCGAGGGGGTCGATGTTGACCGTCACCATCGAGACCGCGCCGTTCTTCGGCCCGGCCTTGTCGCGCGCCTCGGGCGTGAGCAACGTCGACAGATAGCCCATGTTGGACATGGCCGGCTCGACCACGGCGGCGAAGCCGATGCCGTACTTCTTGCCGGCGGCCCGCGCGGCCTCGCGCCGCCTCTTCAGTTCGTCGAGACGCCCGTCGCCGATCGCGGTCTCGACCGCGCGCGCGTAGTCGCCGGAATCGTACAGGCCGCCGGCGGCGGCGCGATAGGGGAACTTGTGGGCGGGAACGAGATTGCGCCGGATCACGTCGAGGTGGTCGAGGCCGAGTTCGACGGCGATGCGCTGCACCAGGCGCTCGAGCGCCAGATAGAGCTGCGGGCCGCCGAAGCCGCGGATCAGGCTCGCCGGCATCTTGTTGGTGAGCACCACGCGGTTGACCACGTCGACATTGGCGATGTCATAGGCGCCCGTTACCGCGCCGTGCATGCGGTAGAGCGGTCCCGGCATCGGCGCGCGCAGAAAGGCGCCGTAGTCCTCGAGCTGATCAAGCCTGAGGCCGAGAATCCGGCCGTCCTTGGTGACGGCCGCCTCGATCTCGGTGACGCGGTTGGGGCCGGAACTGGCCGCCACCAGATGCTCGGCGCGATCCTCGACCCATTTCACCGGCCGGCCGGTGATCTTGGCGGCGAGCGCCATCAGCACCACGTAGGGAAACACCGACAGCTTGATGCCGAAGCTGCCGCCGGAATCGGGCGGGATGCGCAGGCGCATCTTCGGTCCGGGAACGCGCAGCGCCCGCGCCATGACCGGGTGGGTGCTGAACGGTCCCTGGAAGTTCGCCATCACGTCGTAGGAGTCGTCGGCGGGATTGTACTGGGCGACGACCACGTAGCATTCCATCGGCGTGTAGCTTTGCCGCGGAAAATGCGAGACGAGCTTGATATGCCGATCGGCCGCGGCGAACGCCGCCTGCGTATCGCCGTAGCGGAACTTGCGCACCGAGATTTCGTTGGTCATGGCCTCCGGGTGCAGCAGCGGCGCCGACGGCTGGCACGCCTGCACCGGGTCGATCACCGCGGCACGCGGCGCGTATTCGATCTGCACCAGCTCGGCGGCGTCCTCGGCGAGATAGCGGCTTTCCGCCACCACCAGCGCCACCGGCTCGCCGACGTAGCGCACGCGGTCGACCGCGAGCGACCATTGATGCACCGGTGCCTTGAGCGCCACCAGGAAGGGATCGGACAGCGCTTTCACATCCGCGCCGGTGATGACCGCCCAGACGCCATCCATGGCCAGCGCCTCGGCCGCATCGACGCGCACGATGTCGGCATGGGCATGCGGCGAGCGGATGACGTGCGCGTACAGGGTCCCGGCCGGGACCGGAAGATCATCGGCATAGCGGCCGCGCCCGGACAGGAGCGCAGGATCTTCCTTGCGAAGGATCGGCTGGCCCAGACGCTGAGACATGATTCCCGACGACGGAACGTTGACCGCACGAACGCGCGTATTCATAACCACAGGGGACAGTTGCAGATCAATGCAATTGTCGCCGCCCAGCCATGACGCGGAGCGCTCGAGTGCCGATTGAAGTCCCCGCCCCCAGCATGACCTTCGAAGTCCCGCTCGAAGACGGCGCGCGAATCCGCATGCGCCGGCACGGCAATCCGGAGGGCGTGCGGCTTTTGGTCACTCACGGCAACGGCTTCGCGGTGGACGCCTACTATCCCTACTGGCGGCACCTGCTATCCAAATTCGACGTGCTGGTATTCGATTTTCGCAACCATGGACAGAACGTGCCGGTCGTTCCGTCCAACCACAACTATGCGCAGCTCACGCGCGATCTCGAGCGCGTGGTGCAGGCGGTGCCGGCGACGCTCGGACCGAAGAAGACCGCGGGCATCTTCCACTCCATGTCTGCGCGCACGGCAATGAAGCATGCCATCGAGGTGCGCTGGTGCTGGGACGCGCTGGTGCTGTTTGATCCGCCGAACGTGCCGCCGCCCGGCCATCCGGTCTATGCGGCGATGGAGGTGTTCGAGAATCGGCTCGCCGAATGGGCCCAGAAGCGCCGCCGACGCTTCGCCTCGGTCGAGGAACTGGTCGAGGAATATCGGCAATTGCGCACCACACAGCGGTGGGTGGAGGGCGAACACGATTTGATGGCGCGGTCGGTGCTCAGGCCGGTGGACGGCGGCTACGAGCTCGTCTGCGCGCCGGAGAATGAAGCGGCGATCTATGCCGAGGCGATGACGCTCAATCTGTGGCCGAAGGCGTCCGAATTCGGCGGGCCGGTCAAGCTGATCGGCTGCGACCCCGATTTCAAGGGCGCGCCAGCGACCGGCCAGGCCAACCGCGCGCTCGGCATCGAAGGCGGCTACGACTTCAGCATCGTTCCAGGCACCGGCCACCTGTTGCAGATCGAAAAGCCGGAGGAGTGCGCCCGGCTGACGCTGGAGTTCCTCGCAAAGTACGGGCTGGCGTAGGCGCAAAGCGCTGCCGTTGCGCTCAGGCGACAGTGGTGCCGCGGTGGAAAGAAGCTTGCCGTCGGGCGTGCGCTCGGCAGCGGCGCATCGTCCGCGCAAGCGCGTCGCGATCGTGACGGTCAACATATGGCGCGCGAACGTCGATCGTGGTCGTGCGGCTTTGCGGCTTTCGAGCCGCATGCGCAGCCAACCTCGCCGATCCGCGCGGCTGCCTAAGATCGGACCGCGTCCGTCAGGCAAATTCCTGCGCGTGCACCCATGCCGCCTGGCGCGGCGGCTTCTTCGTGCGATCCCATTCCTCCAGCATGGCCGGCGCGATCTCCTTGAGCCTTTCCAGCTGGCCGGGCTTGGCGGTCCAGTGCGTCACTTCCAGGCGGTTGCCGCTCGGATCGAAGAAATAGACCGAGCGGAACACACCGTGATCAGTCGGCCCGACAACGGTGCAGCCGTAGGCTTCGGCCCGCGCCTTGGCCTCGAGCATGGCCGCCTCGTCCTTCACCCGGAAGGCGATGTGCTGCACCCACTCGGGCGTATTGGGATCGCGTCCCATGGGCGGGGAGTTCGGCAGTTCGAAGAACGCGATGATGTTGCCATTGCCGGCGTCGAGGAAGACATGCATGTAGGGGTCGGGTGACTTGGTCGACGGCGCGCGGTCCTCGGCCATGGCCATGAGGAAGTCCATGCCGAGCACGTCTTGATAAAACTCGACCGTCTCCTTGGCGTTCCTGCAGCGGTAGGCGACATGGTGGATTTGTTCGACCTTCATGGCTTGCTCCATCCTTGCATCGGCGGGTTCGCGTTCATGCCGACGGTCTGCGGGCGGCGGCTGGCCGGCGATGGCCTGCCGGCCAAGCGCATGCGTGCGCATTAGACCGGAGGCGGGTGGGCGAGGGTCTTGATCTGCGTCAAGCCACAAGGCGCGGCACGAAACCGCGCGGCCGGCGCCGCGCGGGCCCGCGCCGGCCGGCGTGTTGCGTAGCCGCGCGGCGCGCTCGGAAACAGCGTCAGACCTGTCTGCGGCGGCGCTCGGCACGCGTTTGTTCGGGACACCTGGAACGGTCGGGGAAATTATTGTTTGGGAAATCCGTCGAAGCGCTTATTTTCGACACGGGTCCCGTAGCTCAGCCGGATAGAGCAGCGGTTTCCTAAACCGAAGGTCGGAGGTTCGAGTCCTCCCGGGACCGCCACGCTCAGTTTTCGCGCAAGCTTACGCGTTGCCGTGTCCTATCCCGATGATCGGCGTTTTCCCGCGCGCCGACCGTCTCGGCATGGTCTCGGCATGTCGGTGTGGTCTCGGTGGCGGCTGGTCCAGACCAGGAGTTCGCGCACAATGTCAAACGGGCCACTCGCGGCGCATGGAGTTTGGCCCCTGCGCCGGACAGCCGACGAGCCTATTGCTTTTCCGCACGGGCTGTTCTCAAGGTTAGCGCGTTGAAGCCGTGCGCCCTGTCGATGGCAGGCCGATGCGGCGGTCAGGTTGGCAACATGTCTCATGGCTGAATCGGAACAACCCAAGGTCGTCTACGTTTCACATCCGGGCAGCGGCCTGACGCGATCGAATTTTCCGATGACCTGCCATGTTGCCGGATCGAAGATCGTGCGCACGCTGCCGTTTCGCATCCCCGATGATGTCCGGCTTTACGAGATCAAGACCTCCCGCGGCGTCTTTACCCGTCCGCGCAAGGAGGTGCAGATGCCGTTGGCGATTGCCGCCAAGCGGCGCGTCTATTCCGACACCCGCGTCAGGTACCCGCTGCTGCGCGACGATTGGAGCCCGGACAAGCCCAACACGGAAAACCGGGGCCGCAGCAGCTATTCACGCATCAGCTGGGAGCGGGCGCTCGACATCGTGGTCGAGCAGATCCATCGAATTCGCGACAAGTATGGCTCGATGGAGCCCATTCTGGTGCAGGCCGACGGCCACGGCCAGAGCGGATACATGCAGTCGATGCATTTCTGGGGTCATTATCTCTTCGAGATGATCCAGCAGCGGCTCGGATGGGGATGGTGGACGCAGCAGGTCAGAAACCCCGATAGCTGGGAGGGCTACTACTGGGGCGCCAAGCACGTCTGGGGCTTCGACAGCACCCTTGGCGAACCCTATCAGGACGCGATCTGGGACGACGTGCTGGAACACGCCGAAATGGTGATCTTTTCGGGCAACGATCCCGAAGCGACCGGGTTCGGCATGTCGGGCTCGATTGCCCTGGAAATGCCGAAGTGGCTCAAGCGCGCGGGCATCAAGATCGTCGCCTTGTCGCCGGACCTCAACTATGCGGCCGCGGTGCATGCCGACAAATGGATCCCGATCAAGCCCAACACCGATTCCGCGCTGTATCTCGCCATCGCGCATACCTGGATTGCGGAAGGGCTTTACGACAAGGACTACGTTGCGTCCCATACGGTCGGCTTCGACGCGTTCCGGCGTCATGTCATGGGCGAGGACGACGGTCTCCCCAAGACCGCGGAATGGGCGCAGCGCATCACCGGCATTCCGATGCACACCATCCGCGCGCTCGCCCGCGAATGGGCGCGCAAGCGCACCTCGCTTTCGGTCTATTTCGGCGGCCCCAAGATTCGCGGCAGCCTTTCGCACCTGGTTGCCCGGCTGGAAGCCTACGTGTTGGCCATGCAGGGCATCGGCCGGCCAGGCCGCCAGTTTCTGCGCACCGGCGCCCCCTCGTTCTACAAGAAGTCGCTGGCGCAGGTGCCGCGCTATCCCGACGTGGACCGGCACGGCGTGGCGGCCAATTGGATGCTCGAATACGCCATCGGCAAGGGACCGCGATCGGAGGTGTTCATTCCGCGGACCCTGGCCACCGAAGCGATCATGCGGCCATCGATCGAGTGGAAGAGCACGACCGCGGCGTTTGCCAAGGTCGAGGATCAGTTCAAAACCTACCGCTTTCCTCCGCGCGAGAGCCATCCCGGCATCCGCATGGTGTGGAACGAGAATGGAAGCCAGCCCGGCAGTTGGGGTCACGGCTGGAAGTGGCTGGAGGCATTGCGCAGCCCGCGCCTGGACTTCGTTCTCGGCATCCATCCGTGGCTCGAAAACGATATCCCGTTCTCCGATCTCATTCTCCCGGCGCAGACGAGCTACGAGCATGCAGACCTGATCGCTGTGCAGCGGACCGACGTGCTGGCCATGTTCTACCAGGACCAGGCCATCGAACCGGTCGGCGAATCGAAGAGCGATTTCGAGATTCACCGCCAGATCGGGCTTCGGCTCGGGCTCGACGAGGCGTTTCCGCCGGCCGAGGACTGGCTGAAGGCGGCCTATGAGACAACCCTTGCCTGTACGAAGCACGGCATCGGCTGGGAGGAATTCAAGCGCCGCAGATATTTCGTCTACGACTGCCCTACCTGGGATGAATGGGTGGAGATCAAGAAGGGGCACGGCTACGGCGCAAACGATGGCGGCATGCACTGGTACTGGGCAGCGGGCACCGGCCTCGAAACCCCCAGCGGAAAGATCGAGTTCGTCTCCTCGCGGATCGCCGAGGTCGATCCCGGCAACGCGGAGCGGCCGCCGCTTGCGAAATGGGTGAGGCACGCCGAACTGCCGGACTCGCCGCGGGCGCAGGACTATCCGCTGGCCGTCATCTCGAACCATCCGCGGCTGCGCTTCCATGTGCAGGGCGACGATATCGACTGGCTCAGGGAGGTGGGAAAGGTGCGGGGGCCGGACGGCTATATGTACGAGCCGTGCTGGATTCATCCGCGCGACGCGGCGTCGCGGGGAATCTCGACCGGTGACGTTATTCGCGTCCACAACGAGCGCGGCACGGTTCTGGTCGGTGCAGTGGTGACCGAGCGGATCATCCCGGGCGCCATCTCCATCGAACATGGGGCCAAGATCGACATGGCCACCGTTCGGAACGAGCTCGTCGACCGGGGCGGGTGCATCAATCTGATCGCGCCGAGCCTGAGCGAGAAGTATCGCAGCGGCGAGGAAGCCAAGGTGCCGGAAATGAACGTCACCGGCTTCCTGGTGCAGGTGAGCAAGATCGACGTTGCGGAGATCGTGCCGGGAACCGGCCTCGGTCAAGGGGTGACCGTGCCGAAATGAAGGAGTGCGGTTGCATGCGACAGGGAAAGGTGGGCTGAGGCACGATGGGAAGAAACTTCGTCGTCGACGTCGACAGGTGCACGGCCTGCCAGTTGTGCGTGATCGCCTGCAAGGACGAGCACGTGGGGCAGAGCCATCAGCCGTGGGCACAGCCGCAGCCCGATACCGGGCATTTCTGGATCCGCATTGACACGCTCGAGCGCGGGCATACGCCGCGCGTGCAGGTGACGCACCTGCCGATCCATTGCCAGCATTGCGCCAACGCGCCCTGCCTGCGAGCCTGTCCGCGGGGCGCGATCAAGCGGCGGGACGACGGCCTCGTCTGGATCGATGCCGCCCAGTGCGACGGCTGCGGGCTGTGCCAGCAAGCCTGCCCGTACGATGTCATCTATCTCAATCCAGAACTCAACATCGCGCAGAAATGCACCGGCTGCGCCCATCGGATCGATCGGGGGCACCTCCCTCGATGCGTGGACATTTGTCCGCACGAGGCCATCACCTATGGCGACGTCAGCGGGGTGGCATCGGCGTCGTTCGACGTGCTGCGTCCTGAGCACGGGGCCGAACCGACGGTCTATTGGAGAAATCTCCCCAAGCCCTGGATCGCCGGCACACTGATCGACCGCGGCAGAGACGAGGTGATTGCCGATGCGACCGTGATCGCCGTCGATCTGGTGGAATCGCGATCGATCTCGATCCGAACCGATGCGTTCGGCGACTTCCGCATCGCCGGGCTTTCGAGCGGTCGCAAATATCGGCTCGAGATCTACAAGGACGGCTACCAGCCGTTTCGCACCGTTGCCACCACCGATGGCGATCAGGATCTGGGCGAAATTGCGCTCAACCCCGAATCGACGCGTCCGCAGAGCTGATCTGTGCACACGCAAAAAGGCGGTGCGGGCGAGGTCAGGTTGGGCTCGGCCGGATCGGCAGCCGTTCGATCTCGCGTCGATTGACCAGAACGATGTGCTGTTCGTGCGGCGGCCTCGCATCGGGCACAAGATCGAGGCCGAGGCGGCGCAAGGCATAGAATAGAAGCGCACGCCGCACGCGGATCGTCGCCATCCCCTCGTCGATTCCGTAATCAAGCGCAATCGCCTTGGCCTGTGCCGGCGTCAGGCGCGGATGCGGTGCGATCTGCAGCTCGACCACTTCGTTCCAATCGCGGTCGTCCTGTGGAACCGAACGCGCCGGCGCCCCAAGTCTTGCCCGGCTCATGCGGCCGAGCACGAAATCGCGAAACTCCCGCGTTTCATGATCGAATGCGCGGGCATGCCAGCGGAATCCGTCATAGGCCAGCGCGTGCGGCTCAATCGCGCGCCGCACCGGTTCGGGGCGGCTCATGGACTGGTACATGACCTCCACCTGGAGCGCCTTGCGGATTGCGCCCAGCACCGTGCGCAGCACGTGGGCATCGACCTTGCGCTCGGGAACCGGCGCCGCGGCGAAAGGTACGATCGATCCGAACAGCGCATCCTCGGTGGGCAACAATCCCGCATCGACGAGGCGCAGTTCGCCGAGCAAGCGCGCGGCATCCGGCGTTGCAAGCACGGGGCGAAAGTTCGCATCGGCGACATAGCGCTTCGCCGTCTTGTCATAGCGCACTCCTTGGGGTGCGCGCGCAAGGTAGCGGGCGATGTCCGCCGAGGCCTGTCCCAGCGATACGCCGAAGCGGCGCACGAGGTCGGTGCGGTTGACCTCGCCGAGCCAGAACAGCCGCTCCTCGACGAAGGCCAGCCGGCGCTCCACCGACCAGCGCAGCGCGCCGTCTCCCGAGCGTTGGATTGCGCCCGAGCGCCGTGTCGGGCCTGATTTGCGGGCGCTTGACTCGGACCGCCTCATGCGTATAGTTTCATGACCCATTCAGTTTCATAGACCGTTAAGATTGTTGACGGTCTGTTGTAGCAGATTCGCGTGGCCCACGCGGCGCTCGCGTGGGCCACCGCAGGAGGTTCGCCGGGGCTTGTCCGGCTCGTGCAACTCTGGGTTAATTCTCGCTCGACGACCCGGACCGCGCGATCCAAGGCAGGCCGGCAGTGCGACGGCTTTTCGCCGCGCGCGGTAGCGCGCAGCGAGGGGCGCCGTCCGGCGCGGTTCAGGCTGAAAGGGGTGGCGCGGCCACGCCATCTCGGACGTCGGGAAGGGAGGCCTCGCGGATGACGGCTGCGGTCGGAGAGCAGGCATTCTTCGCGGAGGGCTTTGCCGCGCTGACCGGGCACGAGCCGTTCGGGTGGCAGTCCCGGCTGTTCCGCGATCACTTCGCGCGCGGCGAGGTGCCGGCCGCGCTCGATATCCCGACCGGCCTCGGCAAGACCTCGGTCATCGTGGTGTGGCTTATCGCGCTCGCCTGGCAGGCGGAAAACGGCGGCGTGCGCCTGCCGCGCCGGCTGGTCTATGTGGTCGACCGCCGCACGGTGGTGGACCAGGCCACCGATGTGGCGGAGGAGTTGCGGCGGCGGCTGCGGGCAGCGATCGGCAGAGGAACGCGGGTGGCGGAGGGCGACACCGGCACCGATAAGGTTGTCTCGGGCTGGAGCCCTGCACAACGCAGTGCGGCTCGCCAAGTGGCCGAAGCCTTCGTCAGTCTATGCCTCGATCCCGACGACGATACCTCACCACTCGCCATCAGCACGCTGCGGGGCGAACGCGCCGACAATCGCGAATGGCAGGCCGATCCCGTGCGGTCGGCAATCATCATCGGCACGGTCGACATGATCGGCTCCCGGCTGCTCTTTTCGGGCTACGGTGTCTCCCGCCGCATGCGCCCATTCCACGCTGGCCTCATCGGGCAGGACACACTGCTCGTACACGACGAAGCGCACCTTTCAGAAGCTTTCGGCAAGCTCATTCGTGGCATTGCCCAGGTTCAGCAAGCGCAGAAGACACTGCGGCCACTGCGGGTTATGGAGCTTTCCGCCACGCAGAGAAGTGGGACCTCCGTAGCATTCGCCTTGTCCGAAAAGGAGAAGAGTGAGGCGGAGGTCACCAAGCGCGTGCAGGCGGTCAAATTGTTGCGCTTCGAAGAGGCTGCTGAGGACAAGAACGCAGCCATCGCCAAGATGGTCGAGGTCGCGCTCCGGTACAAGGACGAGCGAAAGCGCATCCTTGTCTATGTCCACAGTCCCAGTGATGCCCGCGCGATTGCCGACCGACTTGCCAGGGCGACTGCGGATGCCCGTGTGGCCCTTCTCACCGGCACGATCCGGGGTTACGAGCGCGACGCGCTGGCTGAGACGCCACTGTTCAAGGGATTCCGAAGCAATCCCGATCGCGCCGCGCCCGCAGCGATAGAATATTTGGTAGCAACTTCCGCCGGCGAAGTGGGCATCGATCTCGACGCCGATCATCTCATCTGCGACCTCACCACGCTCGACTCAATGATCCAGCGGCTGGGGCGCGTGAACCGCCTCGGCGGACGTGAAGCCGAAATCCATGTCGTCGAGTGGCCGAAGAAGAGGGACAAGAAACAAACGAAGGGGAACGAACAGGAAGGCGAGAAGGACACCGAAAAGGACGACAAAGAGGGCGGCAGGGAAAACGAGCTGGACAAGCGGATCGCGGCGACCAAGACGGCGCTTCTCTCGCTGCCAAAGCGCGACGGCGCTTACAACGTGAGCCCGGAAAGCTTGCGCGCCCTGGCGGCTCGAACGGATGCGTTCGCGCCAAGCCCGCGTACCGTCGAACTCACCGACATTCTGATCGATAACTGGGCGCTCACGCGCGTCAAAGATTTGCCCGGTCGGCCGATGCCGGAGCGATGGCTGCACGGGATCGAGGCGGGCGAGCCCGATCTTTACGTCGCCTGGCGCGACGAGGTGAGTGAGCTTGCGGCATGCCTGCGTAACGAGAACCGGAACAGCATCCGCATCCTCAAGCAGCTCTACGACAAGCATCCCATCCTTGCGCGCGAGCGACTGCGCGGACCATTAAGTGAGGTCAAGCGCGAGCTCGAAAAGATCGCAAAACGCAAGCCGAAAGTGGCCGAGTCCTCACAGGCTGACTCCGAAGAGCGCGAACCTCCGCAGCCGGTTCAAGCGATTCTCCTGCCGGCGAACGGCGATCCAGTCGTCGGCGCGCTATCCGACGTGCTGGAGCGCGAGGCCATCTTGCCCAACGCGACCATCGTGCTCCCGCCTTCTGCTGGCGGCCTCGATGCGCGCGGCATGCTGGCGGGCGACGAACGATTCGCGCCGGAGCGCACGCGCTACGATGTCGCGGATGATCTGACGACAACGACCAGGGATGAAAGGCGGCGTCTGCGCGTGCTGCTCACGCGCGAACCGGAAGCCGGAGGCTGGAGCGCGCGAGGCATCGGGCAAGCGATCGAGGTCCCGAACGTATCGGTGGAGCGGCTTACGGCTGCACCGAACGTCAAGGCGGCAGCGCGGACCATTTGTACTCACTTTGCGCTTGCGGAAAAGGCACTGCTGGTGCTCGACCGCGATGAACAAGGCGAGCCTGTACGCGCCCTGCTGTTGCTGGGCGAGGGTCGCGCGGCAACGACCGCACAGGACGACCCAGCGGCGTCGGCGCGTTGGCAGGATCTTGGTGAGCATTTGAGCTGGGCGGCGGAGGAAGCCGATAGGATCGTCCAGCGGATCGGGCTTATGGCCGAGGTCCCCGCCATCGCCGAAGCGGTGGTGATCGCCGCGCGCTGGCATGACCGCGGAAAGAATCGACCGGAATGGCAAAAGGCGATCGGCCATCCGCCGCCCCGGCGCGGAGAGGACGTGAGTTGGAAGCCGTGGGCGAAGAGCGGACAGCGGGGATTCGACGACTCCGCCTGCGGGTCCTACCGCCACGAATTCGGCTCGCTACGCGAGGCAGCAGAAGACGAAACGATCCGCCGCCATCCCGAGCGCGATTTGATCCTGCACCTCATTGCCGCGCACCACGGCTGGGCGCGGCCGCATTTCGAGCCAGACCAGTGGGACATCGCCGACGGCGTGTCCGAGGAGGAGAATGCGGCGGTGGCCGCCGAGACTATGCGGCGCTTTGCGCGGCTGCAGCGCCGCTTCGGCCATTGGGGCCTGGCGTGGCTCGAATCGCTCGTGCGCGCGGCGGACTATGCGGCAAGCGGGAGGCTTCCGGCGAACGGCGCCCCGGCCTCGGCTGCGCCGCAGGCACCCGCGAACGCCGGGGCCAAGGAGAATGTCGCATGACCGCGACCGACCATCCCTTGCCCGACATCACGCTCGACGTGGACCTGCGTAATCCGGGCCAGTTCTTCGCCTGCTGCGGATTGCTGGAGCTCGCAAGTCGCCTGTGGCCGGGGAGCGAAGGCTGGTTCGCCGGTGAGGGGAGCCGTGCCGCGTTCCACATCGCCACCTATAGCGGTCACAACGACCCGCTGGGGGAAACCGTGCGAATGCTATGCGAGCCTGGCGATCTCGTCGCGATTGCCAAGGACGGCGGCATCGAGAAAATCCAAGCCGATCGGCAGCCGGTGATCCTTCTGCCGTTCGATTTGCGACTCGATTGGTGGTTGGACGCCTATGGCAACGGCGACAAGTCGGAATTAAAAATCTGGGCCGGACAACAGACACCAGTCCGGAATATCAACAGCCTCCGTGAAGCTTGGCGCGCGGCCCTCACCTATGCCGGCAGCGAGGCGAATGCACAAAAGCTTCTCACGCACCGGTGGCCAATCTCCGGTCGGTTCGGATTTGATCCGAGCGCGTCATGGGAAGCGCTTGACGTCGGATTTTCTCCTGACGAGCAGGGTGTACCAGTGCAAACCTCGCCGGCGACGGAGATTCTTGCCGCCGTGGGTCTCCAGCGCTGCCGACCTTTCCCGGTCAAAGGCAAACGCCGCTGGTTTGCGTACCGCGTTTGGGCTGATCCCCTGAACATTGCGGTGGTGCCCGCGGGGATAGCCAGCGCGGTTGATGCGACGGCCGCATATGAATTCCCCGTGGTGATGCGCAACCAACAGTACGGCAGCTTCGGCTGGGCGCAGCCCTTGCCAAGAAAGGAGGACGAGCCATGAGCACCTGGAACGAACTGGCCAACAAGATGCTCGCCGCAGACGGTCCGGCCGCGCTCGTGTGCCGGCAATGGCTGATGCCGGCGGAGGGGCGCGATGCCGTGATTTTCCCACCCACCTTCGCGGCGCCCGAGGGCGGCGGTAAGGCGGGATACAACATTGACGAAGTGCACGACGCAAGCGATCCGAGCAAAGTTGTTCGCATCGCCATCATCGACACGGTCGGCTCGCAGGCGAACCGCATGGAGCCGCTGTTCAAGAAGGCCAACGGCGAGGATACGCTCTATTCGCGCCTTGTGCCGCAAATTGAGATCAAGGCCGGCAACAAGATTGTGAACCTCCTCGATGCCGGACACCGTGCTGCCGACGCCATCGTGCGCTATTCGAGCCTCGGTCCAGCCCTGCGCGAGGCGTTCGACAGCTATCAACAGGGCGGCGACGCCACGCAACTTGCGAGGATCGCGCCGACCTCGATCGTATTTGGCGCCTGGGACTCCAGAGATACGCAGGCGAAGCTACCGCGTCTCGTTGCCTCCACCATCCGCGCTTACGATGTGGATGTGCTGACGCGTTCGGCCCAATATAACCCACCGATCGACTACATCGGCTTGGGACTAATTGAAAGCGCCGATGACAAAAAGGTGCTGGACGCAGCCTCCGAGCTCGGTTTCCGGCACGCGCCTGCGGGCGGGACGCACGGCGGCGTGATCGTGCGCGGCGAAATCCGCCGCGAAGCGATCTTAAGTCTCGTCGGCCTGCGCGCCGTCGGACCCAAGGGAGCTTCCGGCGACTCGTTGCGCCGTTACCTTCTCGGACTTGCGCTCCTCGCCATGGTCCACGACCGCGAGCACAACCTGCGTCAGGGCTGCCTGCTCGTCCAACATCCCGAGATGAAGCCGCTGTGGGAGCTCGTGGCGCACGACGGCACGCGCACGTCGTTTGTCCCGGACGGCGCAGCGGCCTTGGCATTTGCCGACCAGGCGGCGCGTGCATTCTCCGTCGGTCAGAACCGGACGGTGGAGTTTGACGTTAAGGCCGCCAACGAGGCGCTCAAACAGCAAGTGGGCGGCAAGGGGAGAGGCAAGAAGGGCGGGTGAACCATGCGCTGGCTGTGCATCGAAGCGCACTTTCTGGCCGGCCGTTACCACGGCCGCCGCTCCGAACGCGAGCGCAACTATTTCCCGTCGGAGTGGCCTCCGAACCCCCACCGCCTGTTTCAGGCGCTGGTGGCCGCCGGCAATCTCGGTTTCCGCCGCACCGAGTTCTCCGACGCCAAGAAGGAAGCCCTGCGCTGGCTTGAACGGCGCCCTGCGCCGGAGATTGTCGCCCCGCCCGCGCGTGAAGCGAGCGTCGTGCGGCTTTACATTCCCAATAACGACATGGACAAGGTTGCGCGTGCCTGGGCACAGAACAAGGAGCCCGAGAAGAAACCGAACGAGTTGCGCACCGATAAGGATTTGCGCGCGCATCGGCTGCCCCAAGACAGCCCGGTGCGTTTCCTGTGGCCCATTGCCGAGGAGGAATGGGACGCTACGCGCCCTTATGTTGAAATTCTGTGTGAAGAAGCGCGCCACCTGCACTGCCTCGGCCTCGGCATCGATCTCGTCGCCGGCAACGGACGCGTTCTCAGCGCGCAAGAGAAGAACGCGCTTCCAGGGGAAACCTGGCTTGCGGATGCCGGCGGCGTCGGTTGGCGCGTGCCGGTGGCTGGCTCGCTTGAGGAGCTGATTGCGCGCCACGCCGACCAGAAGCAGCGCGTGCAGGCGGGCCGTGGCGCCGAGCGCTACGTCGCGCCGCCAGCGCCCGTCTCGGTCTATTGCGAAGTCGGCTATCTGCCCCGCGCGCAAGGCCGCCGGCGGCCCGTGCATGCCTTTGCCTTGGTGGACGAGGAGGGCGCCTACCGCTCCTTCGATGCGCGCCACGCGATCACGGTCGCCGCCTGGCTGCGCCACGCCGCGCACGAGCGCGCCAAGGCGATGAAGCTCGATGCCGATTTCGTCGAGCGCTTTGTCTGCGGCCACGGGGAGAATGCCGAGACCAAGAATGACCGCTTCTCCTATCTGCCGCTGCCGACGATCGCCCCCAAGGGGCGCGACGGCCGCATCCGTCGCGTGTTGCTCGCTGAGCCGTTCGGCAACGGCGGTGGAAAGGCGCAAGGCGTGGCGCGCCGGCTTTCCGGCGCCTCACTCGTCGAAGAGGGCACCGGCGAGATCAAGGCCGACCTGCGCGCCATCGATCCCTTCGCCGACGGGGTGACGCTGCGCTACCTGCGCAAGGCGCGCACCTTCGGCTCGGTGACGCCGCTGGTGTTGCCCGGCCGCGACGATTTTCGCACGCGCAAGGCGCATGCGCTCGTGCTGAAAGCGCTGGCGCAGGCGGGCTACACCACGCCGGTCGCTGAAATCACGCTGCAGCGCGAGCCGGTGTTCCCGGGCGCGGAGGTCGCGCGCGCCTACCGCGTGCCGGCCTATCTCAAGGAGTTTCCGCGCACGCACGCGATCGTGACGTTTTCCGAGGACGTCCCGGGGCCGCTCGCGATCGGCGCCGGCCGCCACATCGGCCTTGGCCTGTTCGCGGCACTGTGGTGAAGGGACCGCTGGAGGGACCGTAGAAGTAGAGAGCACCGGCACGCCGCTTGCACCCTCCTGTCTGCTCTGTCCAGGATTGGAACGGAGGGGCCGATGCAGGAGTCGACGGGCGAAGCCGGTCAGCTCAGGCTTGATCTTCCCGCTCCGCCGGCCGCAGGCGACACCCCGCTCGTGCCGGTGCGCATGGTGAACGAGTGGGTCTATTGCCCGCGGCTGGCCTTCCTTGAATGGGTCGAGGGCGAATGGGCGGATTCGTCCGACACCGAAGAGGGCCGCCGCGCGCATCGGCGGGTCGATGCCGGCGGCGGCAAGCTGCCGGCACCGGAGAACACCGACGACAAGCCCGACTTTGCTGCCCGCTCGGTGACGCTCGCCTCCGAGCGGCTCGGCATCATTGCCCGCATGGACCTCATCGAAGGCGAGGGCGGGGCCGTCATTCCGGTGGACACCAAGAAAGGCAAGCGCCCGCACGTGGCGGAAGGCGCCTATGAGCCCGAGCGCGTGCAGGTCTGCGCCCAGGCGCTCATCCTCGAGGACGCGGGCTACCGCGTGGCCGAGGGCGCGATCTGGTATGCCGGCTCGCGCGAGCGCGTGCGCATTGCGCTCGATGACGAGCTGCGCGCGAAGACCCGCGCGGCGATTTCCGAGCTGCGCCTGGCTGCGGCCGCTGGCCGCCTGCCGCCGCCGCTCGTCGACAGCCCCAAGTGCACCCGCTGCGCGCTCGCCGGCATTTGTCTCCCCGACGAGGTTGCCTTCTTTCGCCGCGGTATCGCGCCACGGCCGCTCAACCCGGCCGCCGACACCGCGCTGCCGCTCTACGTGCAGGAACCGGGTGCGCGCATCAGCAAATCCGGCGAGGTTCTGGTGGTGGAAACCGAGGAACAAAGAACCGACGTTCCCATCGGCGACGTATCGGAATTGGTCCTGCACGGCCCGATCTCGCTGACGACGCCGACCGTCGCGGCGTTGCTGCGCGAGGAAATTCCCGTCACCTATGCCTCGAGCGGTGGCTGGGTGCTCGGGCATACGGTGTCCACCGGCCACAAGAACGTGAACATCCGCATCGCGCAGTACCGTGCTGCCTTCGACGAGCGACGCTGCCTTGCCTTCGCGCGCGATCTTGTGGCGGCGAAAATCAGAAACAGCCGCGTCTTTCTGCGCCGCAACTTCAAGGCGGGCGATGAGGGCGAGCGCGACGCCGCGCTCGAGGCGCTGGCGCGCCTTGCCGACCGCGCGTTGCATGCGCCGACCGAAGCCGAGTTGCTCGGCATGGAGGGGGAGGCCGCCGCGCGCTACTTCCGCCTGTTTGCCACGATGTTCGGCGAGGCCGCGCGCGACTTCCCCGGGTTCGCATTCGAGAAGCGCACGCGCCGCCCGCCCGCCGACCCCGTCAATGCGCTGCTCTCGCTTGGCTACGCCCTGCTCACGCGCACCTGGCTCACCGTGCTTTCGGCGGTCGGCTTTGACCCCTATCTCGGCCTCTATCACAAGCCGCGCTTCGGCCGGCCGGCGCTGGCCCTCGACATGATGGAGCCGTTCCGGCCGATCCTCGCCGACTCCGCCGTGATCCAGGTGGTCAACAACGGCGAGGTGCAGCCCGACGGCTTCGTGCAGATGGGCGCGGCGGTGAACCTGAAGCCGCACGCCAGGCGCGCCTTCATCGCGGCCTACGAGCGCCGTCTCGACCAGGAGGTGACGCATCCGGTCTTCGGCTATCGCGTCTCCATGCGGCGCCTGCTTGAGGTGCAGGCGCGTCTGTTGGCGCGCCATCTTCAGGGGGAGATCGAGGACTATCCGCACTACTTGGTGCGATAGGCGAGAGAGCGAATGCGGCAAGACAAGCGTGATGCGCCTCATGCCGGCACACATGGAGCCGTCTGGCCCCGGCGGCATTCGTTTGGCATCGACGGCGGTCCACCGTTGCCGAGCCTGAGGCCGGGATGATTGACGAGCGCCTGTATATCGTCGCCTACGACATCGGCAATCCGCGCCGCTGGCGGCGCGTGTTCAAGCTCATGAAGGGCTATGGCCGCTGGGTGCAGCTCTCCGTCTTTCAGTGCCGTCTCAGCGCGCGACGGCGTATCGAAATGGCACGGCGCCTCGAGGAGGCGATCCGCGCCGAGGACGACCATGTCCTCATCCTTGATCTCGGGCCCGCCGACCAGGTGGACCCGCGGGTGGAGAGCCTTGGGCGGCAGTATGAGCCTGTGAAACGCGCGGCGATCGTGATATGACAGACGCCGCTGCGGGCCGTTGTCCGGCGCCGGGCGAGCGCTGCGATGCAGCGCTTGATGCGGGGAGCGCTCGCAGCGTAAAATGCGCTTGTCCGTCATGACGTTGTTTGAAAAGTGAATGAGCATGGGGAACGAACGGGACCGGTTCTCGTATTCGTGTGGGCAGCGCTCGCCGCTTGCGGCGGAACCGTTGCTGCGTCAGCGGCTTGCGCGCAGGCCATCTTCCGCGGCATCACTGCCGCGGCCTCATTGAAGCGCGACCGTTCCGGCCATGCCCGCGTTCTGCTTCGCCCATCTTCCGCGGCATCACTGCCGCGGCCTCATTGAAGCCTGCAAACTTCGCGTTCGAGAGCTTCGCGCGGATGCGATCTTCCGCGGCATCACTGCCGCGGCCTCATTGAAGCGGCACGAACCTGAAGCCTTCAAGTTGGTGCTTGACCCAAATCTTCCGCGGCATCACTGCCGCGGCCTCATTGAAGCCCGTAAGGCGCCAACAGGTAGTGACAGTGTTTTGGTAGATCTTCCGCGGCATCACTGCCGCGGCCTCATTGAAGCTCTCGTTGTGCTACCGACATCAATACCGGCCATTGCGATCTTCCGCGGCATCACTGCCGCGGCCTCATTGAAGCGCGTCCGCGGCGAGCGCCGACGGCGTCACGATCGAAGTGATCTTCCGCGGCATCACTGCCGCGGCCTCATTGAAGCATTTCGATCCCGATGAACCGCCGCCCGAGCTGCACGGCATCTTCCGCGGCATCACTGCCGCGGCCTCATTGAAGCCATGCGGCGCACCGCCCGCCCTATCGCTTCCGTGATATCTTCCGCGGCATCACTGCCGCGGCCTCATTGAAGCTCGCGATGTAGGTTATTGTTATGCTACCATCTGTGGGCACATCTTCCGCGGCATCACTGCCGCGGCCTCATTGAAGCCTTGAGCACATCGACCAAAGCATCAAGGTGCAGCAGGACATCTTCCGCGGCACCACTGCCGCGGCCTCATTGAAGCATCGATGAATACACGATCGCCGACCTTTGCATCGACGATCTTCCGCGGCATCACCGCCGCGGCCTCGTTGGCAGGGGGGCAAGGCCTCGCCGTCCCCCTTTTCCACGACCCGGCTCTAGGCCGCCGCGCGCACCGGCGCGCGGATGAAGGCGGCGGCAAGCTGCCCGCGCCCGAGGACGCGCAGGAGCGGCCGGATTTCGTCGCCCGCTCGGTGACGCTGTCCTCCGATCGGCTCGGGGTCATCGCCAAGATCGACGTGATCGAGGGCGCGGACGGCACGGTCACGCCGGTCGACACCAAGAAGGGCAAGCGCCCGCACGTCGCTGAAGGCGGCTACGACCCCGAACGCGTGCAGGTCAGCGCGCAGGCACTCATCGTCGAAGACGCGGGCTAACGCGTGGCCGAGGGCGCGATCTCGTATACGCCGGCTCGCGCGTGCGCGTGCGCATCGCGCCCGATGCGAGCAGCGGGCGAGGACCCGCGCCGCCGCCTCCGAGCTGCGCCTTGCCGCCGGCGGCGGCATTGCTGCGGACGGAGGGCTGCGGCGCGCGCCGGTTGGGCTTAAGATGCGGCAGGCAGGGCGCTGGAGGGGGCAGCGCATGGGCGATAACGGTCCTCGGGCGTTCCGGTGGCGGCTCGCCGGAGGCGAGCGGCCACCACTGCAGGCGGCGCTGCGTGTCGGCATGGCGACGCGGGCTGCAGTCTATCGCGGCGCGGAGATGCGCGGGCTCATGCCGCTGCCCGATGCGTTCCACCGCGGGTCGGATGGTGCGCATCGACACGCCTTCTGGCTGGCGGAGGATACGGACCGCGACGGGCGCATCGACCACGCGATCCTGTTCACGCCCTCCGGCATTCCCTGGCCGCTGCTTCCCGTGCTCGCCGAACCGCGACGGCTGAGCCTCGCCGACCTCGGTCACTGGCGCCTCCTGCCCGACTCGATGGGTGACCGCCTGCCCGGCGCGCTGTTCGGGCCGGCGCGTCGCTGGGTGTCAGCAACCGCCTATGTGACGCCGCTGCCGCGCACGAGGATGCGCGCTGGCGGCGAGTCCTGCGTCCTCGACGCAGCGCAGCAGCTGCGCTGGGAGATCGGCGGACGCAAGCTCGCGACGGCGCCGAGCGGGCGGCGCGCCCGCCTGATCGAGCTTGCCTTCGCTCCCGACATCGTGCGCGGGGCGTGCATCGTTCCCGCGGTGGGGTTCACCTTGAAGGCGCGCCGGTTCTCCGGCCTTGGCGGCGGCGAGAAAGCCCCGCCGCATTGGACCGCGCCTCCCGATGCGGTGCAGACCGCGGCTGCGCTCGCCTTCGACCGCCCCGTCTGCGGCCCGCTCGCCTTCGGCTTCGGCGCCCATTTCGGGCTCGGGCTGTTCGAGGCGGCGGACGGCGCGCTGACCGCAGCGCATCGGCGTGCGATCGGCGGGCACGACTGAGGCGGACGAACGCGGCACGGCCGCGCGCCGCATCGCGACAGGCGATGCGGAACGACCGTCGGCGATCACGCGCGCATTGGCTAGTCTCAATGAGGCCGCATCGCGACAGGCGATGCGGACTTGCGAGCGGCTGTTTTACTTCGCTGCGCGCTCCGTCTCAATGAGGCCGCATCGCGACAGGCGATGCGGAGGGGTGTCGCTAACCACACGATTTCAAACAACAAATTCGACCGTTTTGACGAGGTACAGCGGGTGGGCGCCAAAGCGACCGATGCCGCCACCTTTTTTGCCGGCATTGCCGCAAAAATCGTCCGCCGAGTCGAGGGGTTGCCGAAGCTTTCCGGGCGCGATCCGGCCGGTCCCCTGCCGGCTTGGCCGGGCGTGCGCATCCGCAAGCTTGCCAACCGGACGAAGGCGCGCGACCGCCACCATATCCGAGCCGTCAGGAGAGGCTGTGTCATGACCCGGTCGTTCAACTTGAAGCACTTTTTCTTCGGCAGCCGCGGGCAGGCTCCGGCGCTGCCCTGGCCGCCCCCCGAGCCGCTCGAAGACCTGGAGGAAGACGCGCGCGGTCCCTCGCCACTTGCGGCGCCGGTCCACGTCCGCTCGGGGTCTGCACGGGTACGAATCGATAACGGCGTTTTGGTGGTCGAACGGGAGGGCGAGCCAAGCGGCCGGTCGAACTCGTGTCGGCCGTCCACATCCACGGTCCGGCGACGATCACGAGTCCTTGCATTGCCGAACTGGTGCGGCAAGGAACGCCGATCCTCTGGCGCAGCGCGAGCGGCTATCCGGTCGGCTGGGCCGGACCGATGCACCAAGCCGGTCTCGAAGCGCGGCGGGCGCAGTACGCGGCCGCGGGCAATGCACGGGGGCTTGCGATCGCACGGGCGCTCGTTGCCGCCAAGATCGTGAACATGCGCGGCGTCGTTCGCCGACGCGCGGCGCTGGCCGCACGCTGCCGGTTCACCTCGCCGCCGAGGTGTGCGCGCGCGGTGCCCGCTACCTGCACCTGTCGATCGACATTCCGCCGGAAGCGCGCGGGCGCGATCTTAACGCCGAGGAGATGGAACGGTTCGGCGCGCGCCTGGAGGAGTTCCAGGTCACGCGCGTAAGGGACTGAGCATCGCCTTCGATCCACGACCCGCAGACCCGCGGTGCCTGCCTCCAGGGCGCGGCGCAAGCCGAGCGTTCGGCGTCACTGTGTCAGGCAGAGGCCGTGGTCCGGGCTGAAGCTCAGATAGACTCTCTGCCGCGGCGACAGGTTCTCGTCGTGATCGATCTGCACGCTGAGCTCGTGCCGCCCCACCCGCACGCGGCATTCGAGGAAACTGCCGAGGTAGATGCTGTCGATCACCTCGCCCTCGAACAGGTTGGCGGCGGCCGTGGCGGGCGGCGCTTCGAGATGGACGGCGAGGTCCTCCGGCCGCACGCTCAGGATGATCGGCTGACCGGGTCGCGCCCGCTCGCCGCCGGCCGCGCGCAGGCGAAGCGGCGCGCAGCCCTCGCCGAGCGGAATCTCCATCTCGCACAGCTCGCCGCTGCGGCCGAGAAGCGTGCCCGGCATCAGGTTGGCCACGCCGATGAAACTTGCGACGAAGGCGTTGGCCGGCCGCACGTAGATCGTGTGCGGGTCGCCGATCTGCTGGATTGCGCCGCCGTTCATCACCACTACGCGGTCGCTCATCACCAGCGCCTCGGACTGGTCGTGGGTGACATAGATCGAGGTGATGCCGACCTCGCGCTGCAGGCGCACGAGCTCGGTGCGCATCTGCTCGCGCAGCTTGGCGTCGAGGTTGGACAAGGGCTCGTCGAACAGCACCACCTTCGGCTCGTAGACGATGGCGCGCGCGAGCGCGACCCGCTGGCGCTGGCCGCCGGAGAGCTTGGTGGCGTAACGGTCGGCAAGGTGCGCAAGCCCGACAAGTTCGAGCGCGCGCATGGTGCGCCGGCGCAGCGCCTCGCCCGCCACGCGCCGCACGCGCAGGCCGTAGGCGACGTTGTCGAACACCGTCATGTGCGGCCAGACCGCGTAGCTCTGGAACACCATGCCGATGTTGCGCTGCTCGGGGTCGAGGAAGAAGTTGCACGCGGCCGAGGCCACGAGATCGCCGCCGATGCGGATGTCGCCCGCGTCCGGTCGCTCCAGGCCGGCGATGCAGCGCAGCGTCGTGGTCTTGCCGCAGCCCGACGGCCCGAGCAGGGTTACGAACTCGCCGCGCTTTGCGGCAAAGCTCACGTCGTCGACCGCCCGCTCGGCACCGAAATGTTTGCCGAGGCGCACGAGCTCGACCATGGCGGCAGGTGCGCTCATGGCTTGACCGCCATTGTATGCTCGGGATCGAGCCGGAGATACACCTTCTCGCCCGGGCGCAGGCGGTCGCGCGGATGGGCGATGACCTTCCATTCGAACGCGCCCCAGCGCACCCGGCAATCGACATGGTTGCCGAGGAAGATTGCCTGCGAAACCTCCCCTTCGAGCCGCCATCGCCGCCGCGGTCGCGCGCGGCCCGCACGTTCTCCGGCCGCACCGACACTACCGCCTCGGCGCCCGTGCCGATGCCCTCGCCCAGCCGGCAGGGCAGGGTGAAGCGTTGACCGTTCTCGGCGATCTCGACGGTGCCGCGGCCCGGCGCCTCGACCTCGAGCACGCGGCCCTTGAGCAGGTTGGCGACGCCGATGAAGTTGCTGACATAGGCGTTCACCGGCCGGGCATAGATGTCGCGCGGATCGCCCCTCTGCTCGATGCGCCCCTTGCTCATGACGATGATCTCGTCGCTCATCACCAGCGCTTCGGCCTGATCGTGGGTGACATAGATCGAGGTGATGCCGACCTCGTGCTGGATGCGCTTGAGCTCGATGCGCATCTGCTCGCGCAGCTTCAAATCGAGGTTGGACAAAGGTTCGTCGAACAGGAGCAGCCGCGGCCGCGCGACGATGGCGCGGGCAAGCGCCGTGCGCTGCTGCTGGCCGCCGGAGAGCTGGGTGGCAAGCTTGTCGGCCATGCCGGCGAGGCCGACGAGGCGCAGCACCGCGTTCACCCGTTCGTCGATCTCGGCGCGGTCGGTTTTGCGGATTTCCAGCGGATAGGCCACGTTCTGGCGCACCGTCATGTGCGGCCAGATCGCATAGCTCTGGAACACCATGCCGATGTCGCGCTTCTCCGGCGGCAGGAAGATGCCCTCGGCCTTGGATGTGTAGACGAGCCCGCCGACGCTGATGCGGCCGCTGTCGATGCCGTGCAGGCCGGCGATGCACATCAACGTCGTGGTCTTGCCGCAACCGGAGGGGCCGAGCAGGGTGAGGAACTTGCCGCGCGGAATGCCAAACGAAACATCGTCCACCGCCCGGTCGTTGCCGAACCATTTGACCAGGCCCTGCACCTCGACGTAGCGGGAGGAATGGCCGTCCATCATGCCACCGCCGTCTGCCTTCACGCCGTCAGCGCCTCGCGCCCGGCGACGCGCCGGAACACCATGACGCAGATCAACAGCACCACCGTCTGCGCGATCGACAGCGCCGCCGTCAGCGGCTCGTTCTCGAAATTGACCAGATAGTAGACGCCGACCGACAGCGTTTCGGTGCCCGAGGTGTAGAGGATGATGGAAATCGACAGTTCGCGCAGGAAGATGATGAACAGCAGCACCCAGCCGGCGAAGATGCCGGGCTTGAGCAGCGGGATGGTGATCCGCCGCAGCGTGGTGAACCAGGAGGCCCCGGCCATGCGCGAGCTCTGGTCGAGCTCCTCGGAGATCGCCAGCATCACCGAAGAGACGTTGCGTTGGCCGTAGGGGAAAAATCGGGTGATGTAGCCGAGCAGGATGATCCAGAGCGTGGCATAGATCGGGGTCTTAATGTACGTCACCAGCACGCCCATGGCCAGCACGATGCCGGGAAAGCCGATCGGCACGACGCAGAGGAAGTCGAGCAATCGCGCGCCGAAGCCGCGGGTGCGGTGGATCATGTGGCTCACCACCAGCGACAGGATCATGGCCAGGGTGGCGCCGACGAAGGCGAGGATGAAACTATTGGAGATGCCGTTGGTTGCGGCCTTGATCGCATCGCTGCGCCAGAACAGGAGCGTCTTCTCGTAGTTGATGGTGGTAAGATCAGCGAGAATGATCTTGCCCTGCCAAACCGGGTGCAGGCTGACGATCAGCAGGCAAAGGATCGGCAGCACCACCGCTACCATGATGAAGGCGATGTTGAAGGAAAACGCCAGCCACTTCCACGCCCCGAGATCAATCACGTTTGGCCGGAAGCCCTTTCCCGTGACCGTGGTGAACGAGCGCGGTGCGATATACCGCTGCTGGACATAGATGAAGAAGGCGGTGATTGCGCCGAGCGCCATGCTCATGGTGGCGCCGAGGTAATGGTTGGCGTCATCGCCGACGGCCTTGGAGAAAATCTGCGTGGTCAGCGTCTCCCACCCGTAGGGCGCGGAAAGCTTGAACGGCACGCCGAACTCGCCGGCTGCGGTGACAAAGACGATGATGCATCCCGACAGGATGCCGGGCATGACCAACGGCAGCGTCACCGTCATCGTCGTGCGCAGGAGTCCGGCGCCGGTCGTGCGCGCACTGTCCTCAAGCGAAAGGTCCATGCGGCGAAGCGAGCCGACGACGAACAGATAGACCAGCGGGGCGAAGAAGATTCCGGTCACCCAGATCACGCCAAATAGGTTGTTGACGTTGATCAGGTGGGTCTCGATGCCGAGGTACTCGCGCGCCCAGACGTTCAGCAGGCCGGTCTTGGGCGAGGCGAGGTTGTGCCAGGCGATGGCGCCGACGAATGGGCTCAGGAAGAAGGGGATGAGATTGTAGGGCTCAAGCCGCTCGCGCCAGGGGCAATTGGTGCGCGCATTGATCCAGGCGAGCGACACGCCGATGAACGTGGCCACGACCGTCGAGCCGAAGCTGGTGACGAGGGTGTTGACGAAGGCCTTGGGAATGATGCGATCCGTGAACAGGGTTCGGGTAGGTGATGCTCTTGGTCAGATCGGAGGCGATGGTCTTCCCCTTCAGTTCCGGCCTGACCACGTCGTCGTAGGTGGCGGCGGAGAAGTTCGCCATGCCCGGGCACGAGCTGTTCCACACCGGCTGGAACGAATAGGCGAAGGGCACGACGACGTAGGGATAGTTGGCATACTGCCCCGCCTGCTTGGCGAGGTCGGCGTGGTTCTTCCAATAGCCGCTGTCGAGCGCCATGAACGCCCCGCGCTTGGCGGCCTCGTCGAAGAAGGCAGGCGCGCTGACCAGCAGGATGTCGACGGTGAACTTGTTGGCGACGATCTCCTGGCGCACCTGGGCGACGGTCTGACCGGTCCCCTTGCGCAGGTTGTTGAACCTGAAGCCGGCCCCGAGGTTGTAGCGCTTGATGAAGGCTTGTCCGAGGCGCTCGCCGGTGCGATCGTTGAAGATCGGGTTGAGCAGCGTGACTGCGCCCTCCTTGCTGGTCCCCTCGACCCGTGCCTTTTCCTGCGGCGTCAGTTCGTTGCGGCTGCGACCGAGCCGGTCGCCAGCAGCGCGACGGCACAGGACGCGGCAATCGCCGCGCTCAGCTTGGTGATCGATTTGCATGTGCGCATCGTTTCCTCCCGCTTGGCACACGTGCCGGCCGCCGGCTTTGCGCCGGCTTGTCGTCGTCGTTGCCGGCCGGTTGCCTTCGGGCAACCGAGCCGTGGGATTTCTCAGGCCGACCATTTAGCGCAGTTGCTGCACCTGCGGCCTTGCAAAAGTCGCACCTGATCGTGCCAGATGGCCGCAGATCGGCAAAGCCGTCGGCCGGCGTCGATGATCGCCGGGCGTCGGCCCGATCGAGGCAACGAGGATGGGGACGTGTCCATGCGAGCGATGCTGCTGAAAGGGCCCAACATGCCGTTCGAATTGGTGCAGCGGCCGGACCCGGTGGCCGGGCCCGGCGAGGCCGTTGCACGCGTCATCACCTGTGGTTCCGGTCTTACCATCCAGCACGCCAAGGCCGGCCGCCGACGCATCCCGTTCCCGCGCATCATCGGCCATGAGATCACCGGCGAGATCGTCGACGTCGGTGCCGGCGTCACCGGGCTCAGGCTCGGAGATCCGGTCACCGCCTATTTCTATCTCAACTGTGGCCACTGCCGATGGTGTCTCGGCAATCTGGAACCGCTATGCCCGAACAGCGGCGGCAATGTCGGCCTCAACTGCGACGGCGGCTATGCCGAATACATCAAGCTTCCGGCCCACATTTTCATCAAGCTGCCGGAGGGCCTGGATTACAAGGCGCATCCGGCGGAGATCGGCGTCGTCACCGACGCGCTCGCAACCCCCTACAAGGTGCTGCGTCGCGCGCGCGTGAAAGCCGGCGAGACCGTCGCGGTGGTCGGCGCCGGCGGCGGGCTCGGCATTCACCAGCTGATGATGGCGAAATGGGCGCGCGCGCGCACCATCGCCGTGGACACCAAATCGTCGAAGTTCGCTGCCTGCCGCAAGGCCGGTGCGGACGAGGTGGTAGATGCAAGCCAAGGGCGGGTGGCCGAGCAGCTTCTGGAGCTGACCGGGGGCGAAGGCGTCGACGTGGTCGTCGATTACGTATCGAGCACGGCGACGCTGGAAGCCGGCGCCGCTGCGCTCGGTCGGCGTGGTCGTCTGGTGACGCTTGGCGGCGCGGGGCAGCGGTTTACCGCCTCGGCCATGGACATGCTCAACAAGGAGCAGGACCTGCTCGGCAGCCGCTACGTGACCCGCAGCGAAGTGCTCGATGCGCTCAATCTTGTGGCGCGAGGCGAGGTCTTTCCGCTGGTCACCGAATTGCGTCCGCTGGAGGAGGCGGAGGCGGTGCACGACCGGGTTGAGCGCGGGGAGGTCATCGGCCGCGCCGCGCTGCGGATTGCGTAGGCTCCGGTCCGGCGTTGCAGCGCAGGCCAAAGGCGTGCCACGGGAATTCGGGCCGCAGCAGCGGGCATTCATGGCACGACGCATCGCCGGTAGCGTGTGCCGCAGCGACGGTGGTACCGTTTCGGGCAATCAAGACGCGAGCAGCAATCCATGATCGATCTCTACACTTGGCCGACCTCGAACGGTCACAAGGTGCACATCATGCTGGAGGAGTGCGGTCTACGGTACCGCGCGCACCCGATCGTGATCGGCAGGGGTGAGCAGTTCCAGCCCTGGTTTCTCAAGATCAGCCCCAACAACAAGACCCCGGCCATGATCGATCGCGACGGTCCCGGCGGGCGTGAGGTCTCGCTGTTCGAATCGGGCGCGATCCTGTTCTATCTTGCGGAAAAGACGGGCCGCTTCTTCCCCGCCGATCCGCTGAGGCGGCACGACACCATGCAATGGCTGATGTTCCAGATGTCGAGCGTCGGCCCGATGCTCGGCCAGGCGCATGTGTTCTACAAATACGGTCCGGATCACCATCCGCGCGAGGAACTCAAGGCTGCGATCACGCGTTACCTGCGCCAGGCCAACCGTCTCTACAATGTCATGGATTTGCATCTTGCCGATCGAGAATGGTTCGCGGCAGGCGAGTACACGATTGCCGACATGGCGGTCTATCCCTGGTTGCGGATGCCCGCGTTTCACGGCGTCGATATCGACGAATATCCAAATGTGAAGCGTTGGCGCGACTTGATTGGTGAGCGACCGGCTGTCAAGCGTGCGCTGGAAGTACTCAAGCAGAACAATCGCTTCGACAAGCACACCGACGAGGAGTGGGAAATCCAGTTCGGCTCGATCCAGTTCGCCCGCCGCGACGCCGACGGCCGGATCGTCGCGCCTGCCAAGGATTACGCGTGACCGCTTCGGTTCTCATCAAGGCCGAACCGCTGCGCGCCTTCGCGGCAGACATCTTCCGCAAGGCGGGCCTTGCCGACGATCAGGCCGAGATCACCGCCGAGGTGCTGGTCTGGGCCGATCTGCGCGGCCATCCCTCGCATGGCGTGATCCGCATCCCGCTCTATTGCGGCTGGGTCGAGAGCGGTCTGATCAATGTTGAGGCGATGCCGAAGGCGGTCATGGTCAAGGGTGCGGTGGTCAAGGTCGACGGCGAGAGCGCGATCGGCCCGGCCGCCATGATCGCGGCGGCGGATGCGGGCATCGTGCGAGCGCGCGAGCACGCCGCCGCCTGGGTGTTGGTGCAGAACCACAGCCATGCCGGCGCCATCGGCTACTACGCCCAGCGCGTCGCGGCGCAGGGCTTCGCCGCCGTCGTGATGTCGGCGCTCCGGCCGATGATGGCCTACCACGGCACCCGCGGGGCGGCGGTCTCCACCAATCCGATCGCCATCGCCATGCCGGGCGGGCCGCTTCTCGACATGTCCACCGCGGCAAGCTCGCGCGGCAAGCTCGGCGTCGCCAAGGCGACCGGCCGGCCGTTGCCGCCGGGGATTGCGCTCGACCGCGACGGCCGGCCGACCACCGATCCGCACGCGGCCGTGACGCTCACGCCGATGGCGGGACCGAAGGGCGCAGGGCTTTCGCTGATGATCGAGTGCTTGACCAGCGTCGCGCTCGGCCGTCCGTTGATCGCGCCTGCCCTCGACCACCCGGCGCTGCGCGACGACGTGCGGCAGAACAGTCTTGTGATGGCCATGGATGTGAGCGCGATCGGCGCGTCCGATGTGCTCGCAGGCAATCTCGCCGCGCTGACGCGCGCGATCAAGGCGCAGCCGCGCGCCGACGGCTTCGATGAGATCCGGATGCCGGGCGAGCGGGGTGACCGCGAATACGAGAGACGCAGTCGCGACGGCATTCCCGTTCCTGCCAAGACCTGGCAGCAGATCACCGCGGTCGCCACACGATTTGGCGTCGCTGCGCCGGATGAGGTCAACCGATGAAAGTTGCCGTCAACGGGTTCGACATGAACTACCAGATCGAAGGACGGACCGGTGCGCCGTGGCTGACCTTCGCCAATTCGCTCGCCACCTCGCTCGAAATGTGGGATGCGCAGGCCGCAGCGCTGAAAGACCGTTACCGCATCCTGCGCTTCGACATGCGCGGCCACGGGGCAAGCGGCACGCCAACCCCGCCCTACACGATGGCGCAGCTTGCAGGCGACGTGCTGGCGCTTTGGCACGCGCTCGAGATCGATCGCAGCCATTTCGTAGGCCTCTCGCTTGGCGGAATGATCGGGATTCATCTGGCCGCGCGCCGCCCGGAGAAGTTCCGCTCCCTGATCGCGAGCGATTGCCGCGCCGACGCCGACGAGGCCTATCAGGCGGTGTTCGTCGAGCGCATCCGCGTCACGCGTGAAAAGGGCATGGCGGGCATGGTCGAGCCGACGCTGGCGCGTTTTTTCACGCCGGCGTTCGCGGCCGCGAATCCGGCGGTGATTGAACGCTTTCGACAGATGATCCGCAGCACGTCGCCCGATGGCCATGTCGGCTGCTGCGAAGCGCTGCGCGGCCTCGCGGAGGGAGCGAACCTTGCCAAGATTAGAGTGCCCACGCTTTTCGTCGGCGGCGAACACGACATCGGCGCGCCGCCGCAGATCATGCAGGCGATGGCCGCAGCCACCCCCGGCGCGCGCTACGTCATGCTTGCGGGTGCGGGTCACATTGCCAATGTCGAGGCACCCGACCGCTATCTCGCCGCCATCGAGCCGTTCCTGGCGGCTCATTCATGAAGGACTGTTGCGTCGCATCGGGTGAGATCGGCACATGAAAATCGTCATCCCCAACGACTACCAGGACATGGTGGATCAGCTCGCATGCTATTCGCTGATCCGCCACCATGAGGTCGTGCGGTACCGCGAGCCCGCGCGCGATTTCGACCAACTGGTCGAGCGATTGTCCGACGCCGACGTGGTGGTATCGATCCGCGAGCGCGTGGAGTTCTCGCGCGCGCTGCTGGAACGCCTGCCGAAGCTCAAGCTGGTCGCGCTCGTCGGCCGCAGCTCGCAGGCCCTCGACCTTGCCGCCGCGACCGAGCTCGGCATTCCGGTGGCGACGGGGGCGAGCAACTCGCCGGTGGCACCAGCGGAGCTGACGCTCGCGCTCATTCTCGCCTCGCGCCGCAATATCGCGCTGGAAGCGGAGCGCATGAAGCGCGGCGAATGGCCCTGCACGCTGTCGCATCGGTTGCGCGGTTCCACTCTCGGTATCTTTGGTCTCGGTGCCATCGGCGAGCTGGTGGCCGAGGGCGGACGCGGCCTCGGCATGCATGTCTTGGTGTGGGGCCAGGAGGCCTCGCTCGCCAAGGCCGCGGCGGCGGGCTACGAGGCGGCGAAAAGCAAGGCCGATCTGTTCGAGCGTTCGGACGTGCTTTCGCTGAGCGTGCGGCTGGGCAAGGAGACGCGCGGCATCGTCGGGCCGGACGATCTGGCCCGGATGAAGCCGACTGCGCTGTTCGTCAACGTCGCGCGCGCCGAGCTCGTGCAGCCCGGTGCACTATTGGAGGCGCTGCGCAAGGGCCGCCCCGGCTATGCCGCGGTCGACGTCTACGAGCAGGAGCCGATCATGGGCGGCGACCATCCGTTCCTGAAGATGCCGAACGTGCTGTGCACGCCGCACCTCGGCTGGGCCGAATGGGACAATTTCGAGCTCTATTTCCGCGAAGCGTTCGAGCAGATCGTCAAGTTCGAGAAGGGCGAGCCGCTGCGGCTCGGCAATCCCACGGTCAAGCCGCGGGCCTTCGCCTGACGGTGCGGCACCGGATCGTCTCGCTCGGCCAAAGGCCCTCCGCGGAGCCTGCATGCCGCAAACGCGCCGCTGTCCGGCGGGCCTATCCCAGCAGCGCCCGCATGCGCTCCCGGTTGATGTTCTTCATCAGCTGATCGACCAGGCCGGCGAGCGGGGTTGCGACCTTGGCGGCCTGCGCCAGGTCCAAGGCCACGTCCATGTCCTTCTCCGCCCATTTTCCCGTGCTCTTTCCCCAGCGCGACAGCGACCAGTTGGCGCCGCTGCCGTGGCCAAGCGCCTCGATCAGTCTCGGCAGGTCGGCGCCGAGTGCCTTGGCCAGCGTGAGCGCCTCGAAGTTTGCCGCCATGCAGGCCCACAGCAGCATGTTGTTGATGGTCTTGGCGATCTGGCCACTGCCGACCGGTCCAAGATGAAGCACGGTTGCACCAAAGGCGCCGAGCACGGGTTGCGCGCGCAAGAACCACGGTTCCTCTCCGCCCACAAAGATCGTGGCGGTGCCGGTGTTTGCGGCCTCCTGCCCGAGCACCATCGGCGTATCGAGCAGACCGACCCCGGCTTCGGCGGCGCGCGCGGCGAGCGCGCGGCAGGTCTCGGGCGCAACCGAGCTTGCGACGCAGATCACTGCGTCCGGTTTCAGTCCTTCGAGGAGGGCCCGCACGACATCGTGCACCTGTGCGTCGGTCGCGACCATGACGACGACGACCTCGGCATGGGCGGCCACGGCAGCAATATCGGCGGTGCACAACCGATATGCCTGTGCGCGTTTGATCGCCTCGGCGTCGATGTCATGGCCGAGCACGTCGAAGCCTCTTTCCGCCATGTGCCGCGCCATCGGTAGTCCCATGGCCCCGAGGCCGATCATGCCGGTGCGTGTCACCCGATTCATCGCCACCTCTTGCTCAGGACGGGTCCTTTCGCCCTTGCGGTGGGCGGTTGGACGGTGCTGCCGAGATCGGCTTGACCGAAGTGTTATCAACCCTTGCGGCCCGTCGTGTAATGGTTGCCTGTTCGTCGATGGTCCATGTGCCGTTGCTGCGCGTGACCACGACCCCATAATCGCGGTCCGCCGCCTCCGGCGAAACCATGCCCTCGCGCACGTCGGAGAGCACACGCTCGGGATCGCGCCGAAGCGGATCGCCATAGCCGCCGCCGCCCGGCGTATCCAAACGGAACACGTCGCCGGCCTTGAGCGGATAGTCGGCATAGCGGGTGGGCAGGCGCTTTTCGGCTGGCGTGTCCGGATTGATCAGGATGTCGCCACAGCGGCCGGGCGCCCCGCCGGCAAAGCCGCTCGGCGGCACCACGTGCTTGGTGGAGCGAATGGAAAAGCGCGCGTCGGCGAGATTGAGGTATTCGCGGCGAATGCCGAGCCCACCGCGGTAGTGCCCCGCTCCACCCGAGTCGCAAATCAGTTCGAAGCGCAGCATGCGGGTCGGGAATTCACTCTCAATGATTTCGACCGGGGCGATCTTGGCATTGCTCTGGTTCATGCAGGTGCCCGACATGCCGTCCTTGGTCGGGCGGGCGCCCGCGCCGCCGCCGATGATCTCGTACTGCACGTAGCCCTTGCCGGTGCTGGTCGTGCGCCCGCCGATGATGATCGAGCGGGAGCCCGCGCCGTCGGCGCGGACCTTCCCCGGAACGATGGGTGCCAGCGCCTGGAAAATCGCATCGACCAGCGCATGGATGGTCGGATTGTAGGTGTTGAGCGGCGCCGGAAAATGCGGGTTGAGCACCGAGCCTTCACGCGCGTCGAAAGTGTAGGCGTTGAGCAGCCCGCTCGAGACGTACATGTGGGGATCGATCATCGAGATCAGGCAATAGGCGATCGAGGCGCGCACCAGCGGCGGGCGGATGTTGGCGGGGCCCTTGGTCTGATCGGCCGAGCCGCGGAAATCGAAATGCAATCGGTCGCCCTTCTTCTCGGCCGCGACGTGAATGCGCACCGGTCTGCCGAGCTCGACACCGTCGTCGTCAATGAAGCGCTCCGCCTCGTAGCGGCCGTCGGCCCATTCGGCGATGGCGGCGCGCACCTTGGCCTCGCCCAATTCGAACAGACGCGCGCAGCAGGCCTCGACCCTGTCGCGCCCATATTTTTCCAGCAGCTCGTTGACGCGCCGTTCGCCGAGGCGGCACGAGCCGAGCTGGCCGCGGATATCGCCGAGCACGAGTTCGGGCGTGCGGCTGTTGGCGCCGATCAGCCGCTCGATGTCGGTGTTCGGCCGGTAGGCGGCCTGGTAGCGCACGGCGGGCAAGTGCAGGCCCTCGTTGAAGGTCTCGCGCGCCTGGCCGGAACAGCTCCCCGGCACCGGCCCGCCGATGTCGCTCTTGTGCGCGATCGAGCCGCAGAAGCCGAACAGCGCGCCGCGATGGAACACCGGCGTGATCACGCACATGTCCGGCGCATGCGGGCTGCCGCCCTGATAGGGGTGGTTGATGATGAAAGCGTCGCCGTCTGCGATCTCGCCTCTGAATGCGTCGATCACCGCCGCGCAGCAGGCGGGGAAGGCGCCGATGTGCAGCGGCAGCACCACGTGCTGGGCGATGATCTCGCCCTTTGCGTTCATCAGTGCGCAGGAGGCGTCCTGCGATTCGCGCACGATGGTGGAGAAACCGGTGCGGAACAGCGAGTTCTGCATCTCCTGGACGATGCCGGAGAGCGAGGCCTTCACCACTTCCAGATCGATGGCGGAGATCGGCGTCATCGTTGCATCGTCACGATCAGGTTCTTCCACTCGTCCACCCGCGCCACCTGACCCGGGCAAAGAACCGTGGTGCAATCGAACTGGTCGAGCACCGCAGGGCCGGCGACGGTCAGGCCGACATCGAGCTTCTCGCGCTGATAGACCGGACAGTCGATGGTTGCCCCATCGAACCGCACCTTGCGGGTCTGCCGCCGCGCATCGTCGAGGGAGGCGCCGGCGCGCTCGAAACGAGGCAGCGCGGCCGGAGGCACGAGCCCGACCCCGCGCACGCGATAGGACACGACCTCGACGGGTTCCTCGGGCGCGGCATGGCCGAACATCGCTTCATGCTGGGCATCGAAGGCGGCGCGCAGATGTTTCAGTCCCTCGGCCGTGATCGCACCGGCCGGACAGGCCAGTGTCAGCTCGTAGCCCTGGCCGGCGTAGCGCAGATCGAGCGCGCGCTCGATGCGAATCCGGTCTTGCGCAAAACCATCGGCGTGCAAGTCCGCGGCGGCCGTATACTCCATGCGCACAAACTGCGCGTTCACCTCGTCCGCGGAAAGCGCCGCCAGCGGAGCAAGGCGCGACTGGACGTAGTCGTGCTTGACGTCCGACATGAGCAGCCCGATTGCCGAAAACACGCCGGGATAGAGCGGCACCACGATGCCGGCCATGCCGAGTTCGCGCGCGATCCGTCCGGCATGCAGCGGCCCCGCGCCGCCGAAGGCGAGCAGCATGAAGTCGCGCAGATCATGCCCGCGCATGGTGGAGATCGCCTTGATCGCCTCCTCCATTTTCACATCGATGATGCGAATGATGCCTTCGGCCGCCTCCTCGACGCCCATGCCGAGCGGGCGTGCGACGCGCTCCTGCACCGCCCGCCGGGCCCGCTCGGCATCAAGGCGCATGCGCCCGCCGAGGAAATTGTCGGGGCTGAGATAGCCGAGCACGAGGTTGCAGTCGGTGATGGTCGGCTCCTCGCCGCCGCGGCCATAGCAGGCGGGGCCGGGCACGGCGCCGGCGCTCCGCGGGCCGACTTCCAGCACGCCGAGTCGGTCGACCCGCGCAATCGTGCCGCCGCCCGCGCTGACCGTGTTGATGTCCATCATCGGCACGGCGAGATCGCGACCCTCGATCTTGCCGCGGCTTGCGATCGCGGCTTCGCCGTCCTTGATCAGCGCCACGTCGCAGGAGGTGCCGCCCATGTCGAAGGTGATGAGGTTGCGGAGCCCGGTCATGCGGCAGGTGTAGACGCCGGCAGTGACGCCGCCCGCGGGCCCCGACAACACTGTTGTCACGGCGCGCCGCGCCGCACCCTCGAACGTCGCCATGCCGCCGTTCGACTGCATCACATATTTCTGGCGCGTGGCGATGCCGGCCTCGCGAAGACGTTGATCGAGCTTGGTGATGTAGCGGGCGAGAATCGGCTGCAGGTAGGCGTTGATGACGGTCGTGCTGAGCCGATAGTACTCGCGAATCTGCGGCAGTACCTCCGAGGACAGCGAGACCGAAGCGCCGGGCATCTCCTCGGCCACGATCTCACGCACGCGCGTCTCGTGTCGCGGGTGCAGGAAGGAGAACAGCAAGCACACCGCAAACGACTCGACTCCTTTCGCCTTGAGGTCGCGCACGGTCGTGCGCAGCCCCGCCTCGTCCAGTGGGCGCAGCACGTTACCGCGCCAGTCGACGCGCTCGGCGACCTCGCCGGTCAGGCTCTGCGGCACGAGCATGGCCGGCTTGTCGTACATGACGTCGAAGATGGCGGGGCCGTAGGGCCGGGCCTGCTCCGCCACCGGATAGATGCCGCGGAAACCCTCGGTCACCAGGAGGCCGGTGCGCACGCCCTTGCCTTCCAGCAGCGCGTTGGTGCCGACAGTCGTGCCGTGACAGAAGAAGCCGATGTCGCGCGCTTCGACGCCGCGGGCGATCAGCGCCTCGATGCCCTGCAGGATCGCGCGCGAGGGATCGTCGGGCGTGGAGGCGACCTTGGTGATGGCGACCTCGCCGGTGTCTTCGGCGAGATAGACGAAATCCGAGAACGTTCCGCCGGTGTCCACGGTTACTCGATAGCGGCTCATCGGCGAAGTCTCTCAGGCGGCCGTCGTCCATGACGGATGGGCGATCCGGCAGACTGTGGGTTGCGTCATGGAATGCGGGGCAAGATTTCGAGCGCAGGTGACCGAGCCTGGCCCACTTTTTCGGCACATGACCACGTTACGATTTCGCCAGATCCTCGATCAATGCGGCGACATTGTCGAGCACGTCGATGCTCCAGAGGCGCTGGGACAAATCCTTGGCGCGCGCCGCGCCGAGCACCGGCTCCACGAGGCCCAGAAACTTCTCGGTCAATCCGGCGTCGTCGAGCGGTACGAGCCGCGAGCCCCAGGCCTCCTCCGCCATTCGCACGAACGTGCCGCGCGGGGTGTGTACGGTCACGCGCGCCGGCCGCAGTTTCGGATAGAGCTGGTCGATCTCGCCAGGTGCCGTCACCGTGAGCTTGCGGGCGAACGTGACGAACTTCGGATCGGCTCGCGTTCGGTCGTCGAAATGCTCGAACCTGATGCCGCGATAGTGCGCAGCAAGTCCCATCAGAAAGGGAAAGCTCAGTTGCGCGCTGGCGAAGTCGCTCCATGGCACGTGAGCGTGCTCGGCCGCGATCCGGTATGTCTCGACTTCAACCTTCTGGATCTCGTCGGGTGCGATGTCCTCGTCCTTGCACAGGCCGAACAGGGCCTCGACCGCCGGCTGGATATGCCGGCAGCAGGCGTAAGGCTTGATGTAGCAATCGGTGATACCGTACTCGACCGCGGGCGGGAGCTGGATCGGCCTTGCCCGGTCGATGCGGCCGAAGGCGAAGGCCTGCATGAAACCGTCGCGGGTCTCGATGACGTTGGGCGGGCCCTCGACGCTTTGTTCGGCGAGCAGCGCCGCCTGCAATCCCTCGCGTGCAGCGTGGCCCGCGTGCAGCCGTTTGATGTCGCCGCCGCCGCCAACGAAGGCGAACAGGCCGGCGGCGCTGGAGGCGGCGATGCCGAGCGCGTTGGCGAATTGCGTCGCGTTCAAGCGGCGCAGTCTGCCGGTCGCCATGGCGGCGCCGAACGGGCCCACCGCACTCGTCGGATGAAAGCCGCGCTGGCGCAGCTCCGGAGCGCAAGCGCGCGCGAGCGCGATATTGGTCTCGTATCCTGCAATGATTGCCTCGATCAGCTCGCGGCCGTTGGCCCGGCGATCGTAGGCGACCGCCAACGCCGCCGGAACGATGACGCAGCCGCAATGCGCGGAACCGTGGCGGTAGCCGTCATCGAGCTCGATGCCGTGCGCGGCGGTTCCCCCGAGAAATGCGGCATCGAGCAGGTCGGCGCGCCGAGCGCGACCGGGCACTGGAATTTCGCCGGCCCGCCGCACCGATGCGATCACGGTTTCGGCCTGGGTCGCGATCACACCGTCCGCGCCCGCAATCATGACGCCGACGGTGTCGAGCAGGTGGCGGCGCGCGTAATGGCGGGCTTCGTCCGGCAACGCCTCGTAGCGCAGGCCGGTGACGAAGCTCACCAACGCCTGCGTGGCCCCGGCGGCGGGTTGCAGCGCCTGCACGGTTTCGGCGTGGGACATGGCGAGGCTCCCAATTTGCGACCCAACTTACATCGAAGTTGGCATTCGGGCGAGCGGCCCAGGTCGACGTCCGCAAAAGGGGGACCTGTAACCACGTCTTCTTCGACCGCCTTATGCCCATGGGTTCGGGCTCGCCCTCGCGTGCCGGGATGACGGCTACCGCTGCCGGATTTTTTCCAGCACGGGAAGCAGATACTCGATGAATTTCGGCGGGTCCTCGCTCATCGGGAAATGGCCGAGCCCCTTCATGATGACGGCCTCGGCACCGGTGCGCCGGGCGATGTCGAGCGTCCCCTCGGTGGTGCAGGAATAATCGTATTCGCCGGTCAGCAGGTAGAGGTTTGCCTTGCGGCCGTCGATCTCATCGATCTTGGCACGGATGTCGCCGTCCACCTTGTAGAAGTGGAGATCGCCCTTGAACACGCCGGGGCCGCTTTGCAGGTAGTGCCATAGCGTCTCCCACCGCTCCTTGTCGGGCGCCGTCGGCGCCACCAGACCGGAGACGACGCCGGCAGAGGCCTCGCCGCCGTGCACGTCCGGACGATGCAGCCATTCGACGTCGTAGTAGGGGGCAACATGCGCCGCGCTCTCAAGCCCGATGATGGCGCGGAAGCGGCTCGCGTGCTGGTGGGCGAGATAGAGCACGATGCGCCCGCCGATCGAGCAGCCCATCACCACCGGCCTGTCGAGTTCGAGCGCGTCCGCAACGTCGAGGACCATGCGCACGTAATCGCGCGAAGTGAGCCGGTATTCCTCGTGCTGAAAGCCCTCCGGCGGTGAAGACTTGCCGTGCCAGGGCATGTCGAACACGATCACGCGGAAGTTCTGGGTAATGCGCGGTTCGTTGAGCAAGCCGCGGTACTGTCGTCCGTCCGAACCCGCGGTGTGCAGGCAGAGCAGTGGAATGCCCTGGCCCGCCTCCTCGATGTAAAGGCGGTGCGGGCGACCGAGCAGATCGAGATTGAGATAGCGGCCGACGATCGGCTCAAAGCGCGGGCGCGTCGTCGCCGCTGGCCGACGTTCGGTGCCGGCGGGTTCGCCCGGTTGCGCCCGTCGCAAAGCTGCGAGCACGTCCTTGATATAGAGCAGATTGGCCATGAACGGGTGCAGATCGCCCTCGATCACGAGCTTGCCGCGCTTGAACAGCGCGAAAATGTCGTTGAATCCGGGCGGCGGGAGCTTCTGCCAGAACGTCTCCCATTCCTCCCGCGGCGCCCGCAATGCGAAGCTGTAGTTTGGGGTCACGAAGGGGCCGGGCGTGATCGAAACGATTCGGCCTTCGATGATCTTGACGAGGTAGCCCTGCTCGCCGATGCCCAGCATGAAGGTCGTGCTGAGAAATCGGCCCCGCCGCACGAGCTCTGAGTCGGCGTTGACCAGTTCCGCAAGTCTTTCGATCATTATGGCCGCTCTCCTGTCGCGTCCTGCGCCCGCTGCCGCGCGCCGCGATGCTATCGGAACTCACGCCAGCCGCACCAGGGCATCGACGGCGAGGACGCCCCGGCCCTTTGGCAGAACGATGAGCGGGTTCACCTCGGCTTCGAGCACCGTGCGGTCGGCGGTCGCGAGCTGCGACAGGGCGGCCAGCGCATGCGCCACGGCGTCGAGATCGCCCTCGGCGCGGCCGCGATAGCCGGCCAGCGCCCGAAGTGCCTTCACTTCGCCGATCATCGCGCGCGCTTCCGCAAGCTCGATCGGGGCAAGCCGCAGGCTGCGATCTCGATAAACCTCGGCCAGGACTCCGCCCGCGGCGAGCATCACCAGTGGGCCAACGTCGGGATCGACGCGATAGCCGATCAGCACTTCACCGAGACCTGATACCATCGGCTGGATCAGCACCCGTTCGACACCGGTTGCCCGGCGGACCGTGGCGGCGGCTTCGAGCAACGCCGCATCGTCGCGGACGTTCAGCACCACGCCACCCACGTCGGACTTGTGCGCGAGCTGTGCCGACAGTGCCTTGACCGCGACCGGATAGGGAAACGGCAGGTGAGGCGCGGCCATCGCGTCGGCCCGCACTGTGATAGAGGGAGTCCGCGGAACCCTGAGCCGGTCAAGCAGCGCATAGGCTTGCATCTCATCGAGCTGACGACCGGCACCGGCCGCACGCGCGACAACAGCCGCACCCGGCTTCGGCGGCCGCCGCCGCAGCGCCGCCGCGACCGCATCGGCACAGGCCTCCGGTGTGTGGAAATTCGGCACGCCGGCGGCGGAAAGGCGGGCGAGTGCCTCAGGCGCTTCCGGTACGAGGAACGCCGCAAGCGGTGTGCCCTTGCCGGCGCTGTCGATGATCGGCTTGACCGCAAGGTCGGGATAGAAGCGCGCGGAGGAGCCGACCACAACGACGATGAGATCGAACTCCGGCGCCGCGGCCAGCACATCGAGTGCACCCTTCATCACCTCGTAGCGGGCGCCGGCAAGCGTGAGGTCGACAATCCGTGCCGGCGCGACGTCGATGCCGGTTGCGGCCTTGATCCGCACCAGCGTCTCAGCGCTCGGCGGCTCTACCGCGATGCCGCGCCCCGCCAGCGGATCGACCACCATGGTGGCGCCGCCGGCGGTGGTGGTGACCACGGCGACGGCGGGCGCGCGATCCGTGCGCGCTGCCGTCGGCATGCGGGCCAGCAGCGGCATCCCCTCGATCAGTCCCTCGAGCGTCTCCACCCGCGCAATTCCGCAGGCGGCAAGGAAGGCGTCGGCCACGTCGTCCTCCCCGGCAAGGGCGCCGGTATGGGAGACGGCAAGTTCGCGTGCTGCGGCCGAGCGACCGAGCTTGTAGGCGAGGATCGGCTTGCCACGCGCCGCCGCCTCAAGTGCAAAGCGGCGCAGGTCCGCGGCGCGGCGCAGGCTTCCGAGAAAAAGCAGGTAGGCGTCGATGCCCGGATCGTCGAGCGTTGCGACACAGATCTCGCCAAGCGACAGATCGACCTCGTTGCCGACGGAAACGAGTCCGGCAAAGGCGATGCCGCGCGCCTTGCCGCGGGAGAGAAACGTTCCGATCATTCCGCCCGAGTGGGAGGCAGCGAAGATGCGGCCGACCGGCAGGTCGGGCTCATCGAAGGCGGCATTGGCGGTGAGCAAGGTCTTGTGCCGCAGATCGACGATGCCGAGGCTCGACGGGCCGACGACGCGGATGCCGGTCGCCGCGCAGATGTCGCGCAATCGTGCCTCGCGCCGCGCCCCGTCCGGGCCGGTTTCGCCAAAGCCGCTGGCCAGCACGGTCACGACCGGCACGCCGGCGCGGCCGCATTCCTCCACCGCATCGATTGCGCCCTCGGTCGGGGTGACGACATAGGCGTGCTCGGGCACCTCCGGCAGCGCGGCGAGCGACGGCCATGCGCGCTCGCCCAGCACTTCGTTGCGGTGCGGATTGATCGGGTAGATGCGGCCGGCGTAGCGCGCCTGCCGCAGATACTTCAGCGGCCGCCCGGCGGTTTTCGAGGGATCGTTCGATTGTCCGATGATCGCCACCGACCGCGGCGCGAACAGCTGCTGCGCGAGATCGGCTTGGCCCCGCGCCTTGCTGCTCCCTTCGCTGCCGGCGGACGAGGCAGTGGAGGCACCGTTCATTCCGCAGCCTCCGAAGGCTTCGATCGGGGCGGGCGCTGGTCGAACCGGCGATCGAACACATGCTCGGCGATGCGGTTCTTCAGCATTTCGATCGAACCGCCGGCGATCATCCAGCCGCGGCAGCGCCGCATGCAGTATTCCACCAGCGAGGTCTTGCTGTAGCCCGCGGCACCCATGATCTGCACCGCTTCATGCGCAAGCTCGAAGCCCACCTGGTTGCAGGCGGCCTTGGCCACCGCGGTCTCGTAGGCCGAGGGCAGGCCGCGGTCGGCATTGGCGGCGGCGCGGTAGAGCAAGAGTTGCGCGCCCTCGAGCTTGATCGCCATGTCGGCGAACTTCCATTGCAGACCTTGGAACTCGGCCAGCGGCCGGCCGAACTGGCGCCTGGTGGCGGCGTGCTCGCGCGCCCGCTCGAAGCAGTAGCGGCCGAACGCGAGCGAACGGGCGGTGTTGCCCAGCCGCTCGACATTGAAGCCCGCCATCTGCTTCTTGAAGCCGCCCGGACCGAGCAGGACGTTTTCGGCTGGAATGCGGCAATCCTCGAAATGCAGCTCGCACCACTGCTCGCCGCTCATGAACTCCTGCGGCGGACCGATGCTGAAGCCCTTTGTGCCGCGCTCGACCAGAACCGAACCGATGCCGCTCACGCCCGGCCCGTAGCGCACGTAGACGAGGAACACCTCGGCCTCGGGGCTGAAGGTGGAAAACACCTTGGTGCCGTTGAGCAGGTAATGCGCGCCGTCTGCCCTGGCCGTCGTCGCAAGATCGGTGGCGGCGGAGCCGGCCTCCGGCTCGCTCATCCCGAGACTCATCACCGCCTCTCCGGCGAGCAGCCTGGGCAGCCAACGCCGCTTCTGTTCCGGCGTGCCGTATTCGGCGAAGGTGCGGATCGGCCCGAAGTTGCCGAACTGCACGACGTCGGCGCTGCGCGGACAGACCGAGGCGACCTGTTCGATGGCGATTACCGCGTCGGTCAGCGTGCCGCCCTGGCCGCCGTCGGCCTCGGGAATGGTGATGCCCATCAACCCCTGCGCCGCCATCAGCTTGGCCACATCGAACGGGAAGCGCGGATTGTGTGCGCGCGCGAGTGCGCCGTCGGCGAGGTGGGCCAGGGCGAAGCGGCGGACGCTCTCGGCGAAAAGCTTCTGCTCCTCGGTGAATTCGAAGTTCATCGTCCGGTCAATGTCTCATCGCGGCTGAATTCCGACGCATCGTCGTTCCTCCCCGAATGCCTCTTTATCTGTCTGTCTTGGCTCATGATAGACACAAGCATCGTCTTGTGGGAGCGGGTCGCAGATGGCCCGAACGGATGCCGTCTTGCCGTCTTGAGAGTGCTCAACGACATTGCGCTCGTCGCCCATGGTCCCGACAACGTGCCTGCGCCGCCGCTCGCCAGCACTGGTGACGCAAAGGGCGTCCGGCACGTCAACGATGCGCGGGGTTGAGGGGCGGAAGACGCGGGGAAGGCCTGCTCTCGGGCCGCCCCGGCAGGCGATGCCGGAACTCTGCGGGCCAGGAATTCATGCGCCGCCCGATGGGACTATGATGTAAGCTTACTCATCCGCCGCGGTTGCGGACGATTCGATTCGAGGTCAGCGAAAATTGACCGCAGGCAGCGAACCTATCGCCACGTCCGAGCGGCCGGCTGCGGCGCGCGCCGTCGCTGTGCCGCGCGGCGAGTCGATCGGGGGAGCGATCCGTCTCCTGCAACTCTTGATCGTCGCGTCCGTCATCGTACCGGCGACCGTGTTTGCGGCCGCCGCGTGGTACGCGTGGCGCGACATCCGCATCCAAGCCATCGAACAGGCCATGCGTACGGCTCAGATCCTGCGTGAACACGCGCTGAAGGTGTTCGAGACGCACGAATTTGCGCTCGATCAGATCGAAGAGCGGGTGAAGGGACTCGACTGGGATACCATCCGCACGTCGGAAGAACTGCATCGCGAGCTCGTGCGCATCGCCGATCGTCATCAACAGGTCACCTCCGCCTATGTCGTCGATCCGGACGGAAGACTGGCAGCGTCGTCCAGCCGCTATCCCGCGCCGCCCATCGATCTGGCCGATCGGAGCTATTACAAGGCGGCGCGCGCGGGGGAGACCAGTACCCATATCGGTGAGCCGGTGTTCGGCCGCATCACCGGCAGCCACGTGATCAACGTCAGCCGCCGGCGCACGGCGCCGGACGGCGCGTTCGACGGCGTCGTTGTGGCGGCGGTGTCGCTCGAGCGATTCACCAGCTTCTACCGCGGGATCACGGCGACACGCGCGAACTCGGTGACGCTCGCGCGCACCGACGGAACGGTGCTCTCGCGCGAGCCGCCGACCACGACCGGTGCCACCACGCTGACGCCTGCAAGCGGCTTCATGCGGTCGATCCGCACCGGCGGCAAGCACTACCGAACCATCGGCGAGCTCGACGGCATCGAGCGGATTCATGCGATCGAGCCGGTCGGGGACTATCCGGTCTATGTGAGCTACGGCCTCGCGCTGTCCGGGCTGACGAATCTCTGGCTCCTGGATATCAGCGTCTATGCCATGTTCGCGCTCGGCGCGTCGGTCAGCCTCGTATCGGTGAGCTGGCTCGCCCTGCGACAGGCGCGCAACGAGCAGCGGCTGGTGATCCAGTGGCAGGAAGAGGTCCATCGCCGCGAGTCGGCCGAACAGGCGCTGCGCCAGACCCAGAAGATGGAGGCGTTGGGACAACTCACCGGCGGGGTGGCGCATGACTTCAACAACCTGCTGATGGTCATCGGCGGCAATATCGAGCTCCTGAAAAAGAAGGCGGCCGGGGTTGGCGCCGACCGGCAGATTGCCGCCATCGAACATGCGGCCCATAACGGAGAGGCGCTGACGCGCAAGCTTCTGGCGTTTTCCCGCCGTCGGCTGGTCAAGTCCACGTCGATCGATCTGGCGCCGTTCGTGTCGAGGGCGCTCGACCTCGTCAAGCCGTCATTACCGCCCGAAGTGGAGATACGCACGGCCATTCCGGCCGATGTCTGGCCGGTGCGCGCTGACGCCGACGATCTCGAGCTATCGCTGGTAAACATCGTCCTCAATGCTCGCGACGCGATGGACAATGGCGGTGTGGTCGAGATCGCCGCGCGCAACATGACTCTCACCGGAGGCGCGACCGCGGACGAATTGGCGGGTGATTTCGTGGCGCTGTCGGTCCGGGACACTGGCAAAGGCATCCCGCCCGAGCATCTCAGCCGCGTGTTCGAACCCTTCTTCACCACCAAGGAAGTCGGCCGCGGAACCGGGTTGGGTTTGAGCCAAGTCTATGGCTTTGCCAAGCAGAACGGGGGCAATGTCACGCTCGAAAGCACGCCCGGACAGGGGACGACGGTGACGCTCTATCTGCCGCGCTCGGTGCGCGTGCCGGTCGAGGCGGCGCCGGTCTCCGAGCGACCGCGGACGGCGAACAGCGTGCTGCTGGTGGAGGACAACAAAGAAGTCGCCGAGGCGACGGCCGCAATGCTGGCAAGCCTGGGCTGCGACGTCAAACACGCGAACGCCGCGGAGCCGGCCCTGCAAATGCTGGCCGACGGGGCGAAGGTGGACCTCGTCCTTTCCGACATCGTGATGCCGGGCGGTTTCGACGGCGTGCAGCTCGCGCGCAGGATCAGGGCACAATATCCCTCACTCGCCGTCCTGCTGACCACGGGCTACAGCACGGCGGCACAGAAGGCGGCCGGCGAGCGGTTCCCGATCCTGCTCAAGCCTTTCCAGATCGAGGCGCTGCAGCAGGCGATCGGAGAGGCGCTGGCAGGCGTCGACACCGAGGCGAAGACGTAAATCGCGGCTTTGCTCAACCGCGCACGGCAGCATACTGGAAGTAGTCGTCCCACTTGCGATCCAGACGGGAGAGGGCCTCATCGAGCGGCACCGCGCTGTACCGATCGCCCGCGCGTTGCAGCAGGCCGAGACGGTCGAGCTTGCCGAGTGCGTCGCTGCTCTCGAAATCGACGCTCACGCCGAAGGTTTGATGCAGCCAGCGTTCGATGCGATCATCCAGCTCGTCCTCGCTGCATCCGCCCTCGGCTTCGAGCAGGAAGCCGTAGGCCAAGAAGGCCTCTTTGGTCTCCTGCTCTTCGGCCGCGCCGATGATGTAGTCGAAGATGCCCGCGTTATTGTTGACGTTGCGGAAGTAGATGTTGTCGACGATCTGCTTGTGGTAGAGCAGCGATTGGCGCTGGAATTTCATCCACTGCCGCAACACGAAACCGCCGAGAGCGACGAGGCCGCTGAGCGCGGCCAGCGCCGCCGTCATCTCGTCCTCGCGCACGGCGCTGGTGATGCCGAGGTAGAAGCCGGCCACGAGGAACAGGACGGTCACGGTCGAGGCGAGCTTGATCAGAATAGGAATGCCGCCGAGCAGCGCCGGCACACCGAGAATGAGCTTGTCGCGAAGCCCCATCACCACCTTCACGTCGGGAAAGAGCGCGTTCAGGTCGGCGGCGACGATCCGCCGGAAATACTTGATGAGGACTGCGCCGGGCCTGACCTTGCGCGGGCCAGCGCCGCTGCGCGGGCGTTCGTCGGGCTTGCGGCCGTTCTCGTTCTTGAGCGACACGAGCAGCACGACGTCATCGTAAATCTCGGCTTCGATCTCGCGCCGACGCCAGCCGTACCATTCGATGATCTCCACATTTTCCCGGCGATGGCCGCGGCTATAGAAGCGGACGTCGCGATAGTCCTCGAGCGGGATGTGGATATTGATGCGAACGATGCCATGCTCGCGATGCGCGCGCTCGATCTCTTCCGCCGAGACCTCCCTGAAATTGGCGCCGCGCAGAACCGCTTCGAATGAGTCGAGCAATTCGCGATAGGCGGCCTCCAGTGTGGCGCCATCGAAACGCAGATGGCCGTCGTGCTCAGGGTCGAAATAGAAGTAGCGCTCCCGCAGGCGCTCAAGCGCATCGAAGTACTCGTAGTGAAAGACGGCGCCGAGCATCCGGAAAAGCTGGCGGAGCTTCTCGCCTCCTGAGGCCTTCGCCATCGGTCCTTGCATGACCAAGGCGTCGAGGATGTCGGACTTGCGAACGGGGATGAAATGGTCCCGTTGGCCGCCGTGCCTGGCGGAAACCGCGTCCATGGTTCCCTCGCGCTTCAGCGCGCGAATTGTACGCGAAGGCGATGGCGCACGGCCGCGCGACCTGGGCATGTCCACAGCCAAGGCCGGCGCCCCGCGCTGGCGGGACGCCGCCGTTGTTCGGCCGAGCCGAACGTCAGATCTGCGGAATCTTCGCCTCGCGGATCACCGCGCCCCAGCGCGCCGTATCCGCCTTGACCACGTCCGCCATGTGTTGCGGGCTGCCGCCGCCGGGCTGCAGATTGAGCCGCCGATACTGCTCCTGCACCTCGGGCATCCTGAGCACATCGTTGATCGCGGCATTCAGCTTGTTGACGATGGCCGCCGGCGTCTTCGGCGGCGCGCTGATCGCGTTCCAGGTGTCGGAGATGAAGTCCTTGAGCCCGACCTCGGCCATGGTGGGGATGTCGGGCAGCGTCGCCACCCGATCGCGCGTGGTTACGGCGAGGATGCGCGCCTTGCCGCCTTCGTGCAGTTTGATCGCGGCTTCGAGCTGCATGAAGATCAGATCCACGTGGCCGGCCACGAGATCGTTGAGCGCGGGCGCGGTGCCCTTGTAGGGAACGTGCTGCAGCTTTGTGCCTGCGACCTTGTTGAACAACTCGGCGGTCAGGTGCGAGGTGGTGCCGGGCCCTTGTGACGCGTAATTGAGCTTGCCGGGATTGGCCTTCACATAGGCCATGAACTCCTGCGCCGTCCTGGCGGGAAAATCGTTCTTCACCAGGAGTACGTTCGGCGCCGACGACATGATCGCCACCGGGACGAATTGGGTCGGGTCGAAATTGAGCTTCTTGTAGAGCACCACGTTGGTGGTGATCGGTGCCGGCTGTGAGGCCATCAGGGTGTAGCCGTCAGGCGGTGCCTGGTACACCGCCTCGGCTGCGATGTTGCCGCCGGCGCCGCCGCGGTTCTCGACCACGAAGGGTTGGCCGAGCTTCTGGCGCAGCCGTTCGGTGATGAGACGGGTGACGGTGTCGACGCCGCCGCCGGCCGGAACGGTGACGATGACCTTGACCGGCTTGTTCGGGTAGTCCGCCGCGTCGCCTTGCTGGGCATGGGCCGGCGCCGCCGCAAGCAGCATGGCCGCCGCTGCGAAGATGGGCAGGCACTTCGACATGGTTGTCGTCCTTGTCAATGACCCCGGTTGCCTGGGGAATTCCAGGAACGGGCGTCTGATTGCCGATCCCGCGCGTAAAAGTCAATTTTGCGCGTCTGGGGTTCGCTTTGCCGCGCGCCCGCGCGGGGGCCGCAGGTCCTAGCCGAGCGCCCGCAAGTGGCGGATCGGACGCCCGGGCGCAATCGCTTCGGCCGCCGCGACGATGGCGTTGGCATCGATGCCGTAATGCCGGTAGAGATCGGGAATCGAGCCGGTCTGGCCGAAGTGTTCAACCCCGAGCGCGCGCGTGCGATGGCCCAGCACGGCGCCGAGCCAGGCAAGCGTCGCCGGATGGCCGTCCAGCACGGTGACGAGCGCGCTGTTGGCCGGCAGTTCGCCGAGCAGCCGCTCGACGTGCGAGCGCGCATGCACGAGGCCCCGTTCGCGCGCCCGCTGCGCCGCGGTCCAGCCGGCGTTGAGACGGTCGGCCGAGGTGATCGCGAGCAGGCCCACGTCGCGGCGGTCCTCCGCCATCAGTCCGACCGCCTGGATCGCCTCCGGTGCCACCGCTCCGGTATAGGCGACCGCCACCTGGCAGTTCGGCCCGGGCTTGCGCAGCCAATAGCCGCCGTCGACGATCGCCTGCCGCAAGTCCAGTGTCATCGGCCGCCTGATCTGCTCGATCGGTCGCGTCGACAACCGAAGATAGACCGAGCCTCCAGTCTCGTCGCGCAGCCAGTTGCGTTCGGACACCACGCCCTCGCCGTCGCGCTGGATGTAATCGAGCGCGAAGGCAAGGATCACGGCGAGCTCGTCCACAAACGCCGGCTCGAAGGCGGCGAGCCCGTCCTGCGCGAGCCCGATCAGCGGCTCGGCGATCGATTGATGCGCGCCACCTTCCGGCGCGAGCGTGATACCGGACGGCGTCGCGACCAGAATGAAGCGGGCGTCCTGGTAGCAGGCGTAGTTGAGCGCATCGAGCCCGCGCGCAATGAACGGATCGTAGAGCGTGCCGATCGGCAGCAGCCGTTCGCCGTGAATCGCATGCGACAGCCCCAGCGCCGAGAGCAGGATGAACAGGTTCATCTCGGCGATGCCGAGTTCGATGTGCTGGCCCTTGGGCGAGAATTCCCAGTTGAAGGTGGAGGGGATGCGCTCGGCCTTGAACGTGTCGGCCAGCGCCTCGCGTGCGAACAGTCCGCGGCGGTTCACCCACGGGCCGAGGTTGGTGGAGATGGTCACGTCCGGCGAGGCGGTAACGATGCGCTCGGCGAGCGGCGAGGACTCGCGCGCAAGCTCGTTGAGCAGGGCGCCGAAGCCGGTCTGCGTCGCCATCTCCGGCGTGATCGAGACCTTGAGCTCGTCGGGCACGGCAATGCGCGCGGCTCTGTGACGGCGCGGCCCTCCTTGCGCGAACGGCACGCGGTCGAGAAACGCCTGCAGCGCGTCGGGCGCAATCCGCAATCCCTCGAATCTGTCCCATTCGTGCCCCGGACGGATGTTCATCGCGGCGCGGAAGGTTTCCATCTGCGCCGGTGTCATCAGGCCGGCGTGATTGTCCTTGTGGCCGGCAAAAGGCAATCCATAGCCCTTGATGGTGTAGGCGATGAAGCAGGTCGGGCGGTCGTGGTCGATGCGGCCGAAGGCTTCAGTGAGCAGGGGCAGGTCGTGACCGGCGAGATTGGTCATCAGGCGCGCAAGTTCGGCGTCCGAGCGCCGCCCGATCAGTTGTGCAACCGGGCCGCTGGCGCCGAGGTCCGCGACAAGGTGCCGCCGCCAGGCGGCACCGCCCTGGAACACCAGTGCCGAGTAGAGCTGGTTCGGGCAGCGATCGATCCACTCGCGCAAGAGATCGCCGCCCTGCTCGCGGAATGCCGCCTGCAACAGCGATCCGTATTTGAGGATCACCACGTCCCAGCCGAAGTTGCGGAACAGGTGCTCGTAGCGCTGCCACAGCCCCTCGCGCACCACTGCGTCGAGACTCTGCCGGTTGTAGTCGACGATCCACCAGCAATTGCGCAACCCCTGTTTCCAGCCCTCGAGCATCGCCTCGAAAATGTTGCCTTCGTCCAGCTCGGCATCGCCGACGAGCGCGATCATCCGGCCTTCGGGGCGGTCGATCCCCCAGCCGTGGGCGCGCACGTAGTCCTGCACGAGCGAGGAGAACAGTGTCTGTGCCACGCCGAGACCCACCGAGCCGGTCGAAAAGTCGACGTCGTCGCTGTCCTTGGTGCGCGAGGGGTAGCTCTGCGCGCCCTTGTAGCCGCGGAAGTTCTCGAGCTTCTCGCGCGTCTGCTTGCCGAGCAGGTACTGGATGGCGTGAAAATTCGGAGAGGCGTGCGGCTTGACCGCGACTCGATCCTGCGGGCGCAGGACATGGAAGTAGAGCGCGGTCATGATGGTGGACAGCGAGGCGGACGAGGCCTGGTGACCGCCGACCTTCAGGCCATCGACGTTGGGGCGGATATGGTTGGCGTGATGGATGGTCCAGGTGGCGAGCCACAGAACCTTGCGCTCCAGCTCGCCGAGCAGTTCGAGCGAGGACGGAGCGGGCGGTGTCAAGCTGTCTTCGGTTTCTGCCATGATCTTGCATTATGGTGATTCCGACCGCGCGGCGGAAGCCGCGCCGGGCTTGGACCTGGGTTGCTTTCGCGCGCCGGCGGTTGCGTAGCCTGTTTCGGACCGCCCCGAACGGTCTGTCCCCTTCCGTGGTGCGGCGGCATTGCGGTAGCCTCGTGGTGTCGCCGAGGCATGCTTTGCGCCTGTTCTCTTGGGCGGATCAATTCGAGGGGCACGCCATGACCAAGCTTCCCCGCCGCCGGTTCCTGCAACTCGCATTGGGGATGGGCGCACTGCCGGCAACTGTGTTCGCGGCGCGTGCGCAGGCCTATCCGTCCCGTCCGATCACGTTGATGGTCTTTGTCGGGGCGGGCGGCGCGCCCGACATCAAGGCGCGCGTCATTGGCCAGGCGCTGTCGCAGCGGCTCGGCCAGCCGGTCGTGATCGAAAACCGGCCGGGCGCCGGCGGCAATCTTACGCTGCAGGCGGTGGCGCGCGCGCCGGCGGACGGTTACACGCTCCTCCTGGTCGCCACGCCGCACGCGGTCAACGCGGCGCTCAACGAGCAGGTCAATGTGGTGAAGGACATCGTCCCGATCGCCGGACTGAACGGCGATCCGTTCGTGATGCTGGTCAACCCGGCATTCCCGGCTCGCACCGTGCCCGAGTTCATCGCTTATGCCAAGGCCAATCCGGGCAAGGTGAACATGACCTCGAGCGGCAGCGGCAATCTCAGTCATCTCTCGGGCGAGATGTTCCGGATGATGACCGGCATCGACGTGGTGCACGTGCCGTACAAGGGAACACCGGCGGCGCTCGCGGGCGTGGTTGCGGGCGAGGTGCATCTCATGTTCGATGCCTTCTCCTCGGCCTCGCCGCACATTCAATCCGGTAAGCTGCGGGCGCTGGCGGTGACCGGCGCGGCGCGCGTGGAGACGCTGCCGGGCGTGCCGGCGTTGCGCGAGGTCGTGCCTGGTTACGAGGTGATCGGGGTGCTCGGCATCGGTGCGCCCAGAAACACGCCGGCCGAGATCGTCGGGCGGCTCCATGCGGAGATCAATGCGGTTCTCGCCGACCCCGACGTGCGCGCGAGACTTGCAGGCCCCGGTAGCACGCTGCTTGCCGGCACGCCGGCCGAGTTCGCCAGGCTGATCGCGAGCGAAGCCGAAAAGTGGGGCAAGGTCGTCAAGTTCGCGGGCATCTCGCCGCGCTGAGGGCGGCCGCCCGACTCATAACGTGAGGGAGGAAGCATGGGCATCGGCAAGGGCGTGCGGGAGGTGGGCTATTTCGATTGCGACGGCGGCGGGCAGATCGTGGTCGACGGCAACTATGCCTACATCGGCCATGTCGACAAGACGACCGGTACCACCATCGTCGACGTGAGCGATCCCAAGCACCCGCGCGAAGTGGCAAACGTGCCGACCGCGCCCGGCATCCATGCGCACAAGGTGCGCGTGGCGAACGGCCTCATGCTGGTCAATCGCGAGCACCCGCCGCGCATCAAGGGGCCGCCGCTGACGGCCGAGGAATTGGCCCAGCCGGTCGGGCTCGGCGTCTACGACGTCTCCGATCCGCGCAAGCCAAAGGAAATCACGATCTGGCGCTGCGCCGGCAACGGCGTGCACCGTTTCACCTTCGATGGCCGCTACGCCCACATCTCGCCGGAGATCGAGGGCTACGTCGGCAATATCGTGATGATCCTTGACTTCAAGGATCCGGCGCGGCCGCAGGAGGTGGGGCGCTGGTGGATGCCCGGGCAATGGGTGGCGGGCGGCGAGACGCCGACCTGGAAAGGCCGTGCCCACCGCTGCCACCATCCGATCCGGCTCGGAGAGCGGCTCTACACCAGTTATTGGCACGGCGGCTGTGTGATCCTCGACATTTCCGATATGGCGAAGCCGAAATGCGTCGGCGCCATTGACTGGAGCCCGCCGTTTCCCTGGCCGACGCACACCTGCGTGCCGGTGCCGTTCCCGATCGCCGGCCGGCGCTGGATGATCGTGGCCGACGAGGACGTTCTGCCGCTCGACCCCAACATGGCGCCGGAAATGGCGGCCTTCATGTGGATGGTCGATGTCACCGATGAGACCCGGCCGACGCCTGTCGGAAGCTTCCAGGTCGATGGCGTCAACGGCAAGAAGAACCTCTGGATGACCGGCTGCCACCAGCCGATCGAGGAGATCACCGGCACCGAGGTGCCCTTTGCCTGGTTCGCCCAGGGGCTCCGCGTCATCGATATTTCCAACCCGCACACGCCGCGCGAGGTGGCAAGCTACATGCCGGATGTCCCGCGGGGGGCGGACCGGGTGTGCAGCAACGATGTGTTCCAGGACAAGCGTGGGCTCGTCTATGTGATCGACCGCATCCGCGGCTTTCACATCGTCGAGCGCATCTGAGGCAAGGCAATACGAGAAAGGCCGCCGTCATGAACGAAACGGCGCGGACGCCGCAGAGGCCGAGCACCGCCTTTCGACTGGAGGAAGCCACCATCGACGACCTGCACCGGGCGATCCGGGCGGGCGAGACGACGGTGACGGACGTTGTGCAGCGCTATCTTGCCCGCGTGCGCGCCTACAACGGGGTGGCAAGTCTGCTGGTTACGAGGGACGGTGCCCCGGTGCCCCCGGCGCGGGGGGCCGTGCGCGCCGGCGCGCCGTTGCAGTTTCCAACCGCGACGGTGAAGGCATCGGACCTCCTCCCCGATCTCGACCGATATTGCGGCCCGCCGTTGGAATTCGGCCGCATGGAGCCGACCGCTTCCGATCCGGACGTGCAGCAGCAGTTCGGCATGATCGTCGGCGTTCCCGACGGGCGGCAGCTCAACGCGCTCGGTACCCTCAACATCCGCGGTGAGCGGTCGGTCACCTGTCGCGGCGACTACGACCGGCATCCATCGATGGGACCGCTGCCGCCCGGCGCCCCGCCAGTGTGCGAGTTCTTCCGCCACTATCCCGATGCGCTGGAGCGCGCGGCCGAACTCGACGCCCGCTACGGCCGCAATCCCGATCTCGCAGCGATGCCGATGTACGGCGTCGTCTTCGCGTTCAAGGATCCGTTCGATACCAAGGACATGCGCTCCACCGGCGGCGGTGATGCGCGCTACGACATCGATTTTCCGGCGCGCGACCACGTGCTGGTCGAACAGTTGCGCAACAAGGGGGCGATCATCTTCGCCAAGGCGGTGAATACCGAATACAACGGCCGCGCCGGGGACCCCGGCGGCCGTCACAAGCCGGACAAGGTGCTGCCGTCCACGCTCGGCTACCAGCGCAGCACCTGGGCCGGCAACCCGGCCAACCCTTACGACACGACCCGCTCGGCATCGCTCGGATCGAGCTCGGGTTCAGGCGTTGCGGTCAGCGCCAATCTCGTCATGGCGGCGCTCGGGGAGGAGACGCGCGCCTCCTGCCGTGGCCCCTCCAACCACAACGCCATCGCGCTGATCCTGCCGCACAAATCGATGCTCGGCTTCGACGGCGGCGCCATCGGCGCCGACATCTACTGCGACCGCAGCGGCATCCACGCCCGCACGCTCGCCGACTGTGCCAGGATTCTCGACGCACTGAAGGATCCGGTCGAGGGCTACTACGATCCGCGCGATCCGTTCACCACCGTGCCGCGCTCCTCGGTGCTGTCCTCACCCTATGCAAGCCATACGCGGGCCTCGGGCGCAGCCGGCGCGCTCAAGGGCGTCCGCCTCGGTGTCATCCGCGAATCGATGGCGATCCCGCCGGGTTCCAAAGCCGAGGAGCCGATCGTTCAGGCCGCGGCACGGGAAATCAAATCGGTGCTGGGCCATCACCTCGGCGCAACGCTGGTGGAGTCGCGCGAGCCGACCTGGGCGCCTGACCCTGATCTGGAGCAGATGAAGGTCGATTACCGGATCGCGCTTGCGCGGCTCGTGCCGGTCTTCATGCCGGATCTGCTGTTTCGGCTCGACCGCGACGGAGAGCCGGTGTTCAAGGAATTCGCCGCCTCGATTGTGCCGACGGAATTTGCACCGGGACGGGTGTTCGGCTCGGGCGCGATGCTGCCGATCGACTATTGCGTGGCGCTGGCCGAGGGCCGCATCGCACCGCCGCGCAATCTCGACCTCGCCACCATCCAGCAGCAGGAAATGGCGATGGCGTTCCGGTTCCACATCGCGCAATACCTGTCGCGCCGCGCCGAGGACTGGAAGGCAAGGGGCTACAGCGAGTCGCTCGCCGATTGGGCTGCGCTCAACGCGCGCTCCAAGTTCTGGGGCGACGATCAGCGCGCCGCCTTCAAGAACTGGGAGGAGGTGGCCGATCCGCGCAACCCGTTCGGCCAGCGCCAGGGCGTCAACGAGCGCATCATGCTGCGCGAGCTGCTACGCCGCGCCGACATGATGGTGATACTGGAAAACAAGCTCGATGCGCTGGTGCGGCTGCATACGCCGTGGCCGCCGGGGTTGATCGGTCACGCCTATCAGCACGACATTGTCAGCAACCTCTCGCCGGAGTCGTTGAGCGGGCCGAACGCGGGCCTCACCGAGGTGCTGATCCCGGCGGGATATGTCACCACGGTCTACGACCCCGTGTTCAAGCTAAGCGAGGACGGCACGCGCTACGTCTCGCAGGCCGCCGACGAGCCGACGACGATCCCCGAACCGGGACTGCCGTTTTCGCTCGTGTTCCGCTGCGATCCGGGCCGGGAGGACACGCTGCTGCGCATCGCAGCGGCCTACGAGGCGGCCTCGCGCCGTCGCGTTCCTCCGCCCCGCTTTGGGCCGCTGTAGGTGGCTCCGCCTGCACCTTCCGCCACTTGCGGCGAGAGAGACGACGCAGTGCTGGCGTGCGAGGTAAGAGACCCCTGCGTGCGCGAGGCGTTGCCGCGCCTACTCCTTGTACGGCCGGTCGGCCATGCGACACCAGTTCTCCCAGGCGCGATTGACGTTGGCGGGGGTCGTGGTGTCGGCAACCTTCTTGACTTCGCCCTTGGTCAGGAAGCGCACCTTCCTGCTCATGCCCTCGGCCTGCATCTGCAGCTTGGCGTTGAGTTCGAGATAGACCGCCGTGTAGATCGTCGCCCGTAGGTATGGTCCGACCACGACGCAGCCGTGGCCGCGCATGAGCGCGGTGCGTCCCTTGCCGAGCGTCTTGGCAAGGTCGCGGCCCGCCTCCATGCTCTCGACCAGGAGGTTGGTGTCGCCGAACTTCTTGTGCTGGTCCCAGATCGGGACCTCGTGGCCGATGGTTGCGCACATGTGCATCACGGGCCTGAGCTTGCGGCCGGTAATGCCGAATGGGATCACGCCCGGGCTGTGATTGTGCACGCAGGCCATCACGTCGGGCCGTGCTTCATAGGCTGCGCCATGGATGAAGCGCTCAAGATAGGGCTTGCGGCCTCGGGCATCGACCGGCTCGCCTTCGAGCGTGAATTCCATGATGTCGGCGCGCTCGACGCGCTCCGGCGCCCGTGCCCGCGACAGGAAGTAGCGCTTGGGATTGTCCGGGTTGCGTACGCTGACATGGCCGAACGAGTCGACGATGCCGAGTTTCGCAAGGATGCGGTTGGCGGTCACCAGGTCTTCCAGCAAGTCGTCAAGTTGCGCCATGGGCGTTCATCCTCCTGCAAGTGTGCTGTGACTCAGCGTGGGGCGCGTCGGTGCCGCGGCGGGCTTGCCACGGGGCATCGCCAGGGGCGGGCTGGCGATCAAATGCGTGGTCACGAGGGCAACCGCGTCGGCGGCGGCAGCGGGACGTTCTCGACGTGCGGCAGTTCCGGTTGCTCACCATAGAGCCAGGACATGTCGATGCCGCCCTGCGCCATCCATTCGCGCAGCACCTGATTGCGCAGCTCGCGGATCACGCCGGTGGCGTGATAGACCTCGCCGTAGACGCGGGCCATGGTCTGCACTCGCGCGGTGCGCAGATAGCGCAGCGCCTGGTATCGCTTGAATGCCGCGGCATAGTCGCCGCCATGCTCGACGATCTGGTTGGCGAGACAGACCGCATCCTCGATCGCCATGTTGCCCCCCTGGGCAAGGTACTGCAGCATCGGGTGGGCCGCGTCGCCGACCAGAGTCATGCGGCCCTTGCTCCAGTTGCTGATCGGCAGGCGGTGACACAGCACCCACATCTTCCAGGAATTGACCTTCTGCAGCAGCGTGCGGACCGGCTCGCACTTCTCGGCGAAGCGCTCGTGCAGCTCGGCCGGATCGCCGTAGCTGTCCCAGCCCTCCTCATAGCGGTCGGAGTGGAAGACGACCACGAGATTGAACAGTTCGCCGCGCCGCAGCGGGTAATGCACGAGATGGGTCTTGTCGCCGGCCCAGATGATCATCTTCGGCAGCCGGTATTCCTTCGGCCATTCTTCGGTCGGGAGCACCGCGCGGTAGGCGATGTGGCCTGATACGATCGGCTTGCCGTCGCCGACGATGTGCTCGCGCACGGTGGACCAGAGGCCGTCGCAGCCGATCAGTGCCGCGCCGCGGAAGGTCTCGCCGCTGGCGGTGCGGGCGCTCACCCCGGCGTCGTCCTCATCGACGGCCACCACCTTCTGTGAGGCTGAAAGCTTGATGAGGTTGGATTTCTTGCAGGCCTCATAGATGACGTTGAGCAGGTCGGCGCGGTGGATGACGCCGTAGGGCGCATGGTATTTGGCATGGAAACGCTGGTCGATCTTCAATTCGACCACGGTTTCGCCCGTGATCGAGTCACGCAGTTCGAGCCCTTCCGGGAACGCCGCCCAATGGACGATATCCTTGGTCAGCCCGAGCACCTCGAACATGCGAAACACATTGGGGCCGAGCTGGATGCCCGCGCCGATTTCCTTGAACTCCGGGGCCTGTTCAAGCACCTGGACCGGAATGCCCTTGTGCGACAGCGCCAGCGCGGTCGACAGCCCGGCGATGCCGCCGCCGACCACGATCACATCCTTTGCGGTCGCGCCCATACGCCACCCTCCCGCCGTAACGACCTGTCCGCAAACCCACTCTAGGGGTGCCGCCCCGGCGCGATCAAGCGAGCGGATGCGGGCGCCGGCAAGGGCGATAGGCAGGCATGGCGAAATGCACGATACTTCGCCCAACGATTGAATCCGTCCAACCGGTGGAGTGCGTCATGCCCAGCCCCAAGGAGCTTCCTGCCGATCTTGCGCAATTCCGTGACAGCTATGTCGAAATGTTCGGCACGCTGCCGCCGCTGCCGAAGGCGCGCTTCGAATTCTCCGGCGAGATCAATCCCCAGTTCCTGCGGCTCGCCGAGCAATTGCGGGCGCACGCCTTCTACAACGACGTGTTCGACATGAAGACGACGCAGCTCATCCTGTTCGGCATGCTGCTCATCGAACACAACCAGGTCGCGGCGCAGGCGCACGCCGCCGCTGCCCGCCGCGCCGGCGCGAGCTGGAAGGAGCTGCACAAGGTGGTCGAGCTCGCCGCCGCGACCGGCGCGCTGTATCCGTCGAACCAGGGCAGCGCGCTGCTGCACGGCCTGCGCGAAAAGGAGGAGGGCCGTTAGCCCTCCTCGACCGGTTGCGGCAAGCGGTGCTTGCGTTCGTGGTAAGCTACAGCGGCTTGACCGCGATCTTGCGGAACTTGATCACGCCGGCGCCGTACTGCAGCGTGAACGGACCCTCGGCAAACAGACCGTTGTGCAGGTCTGCGGTCTTCTGGCCGTTGAGGACGACGGTGATCTGGCGGCCCTTGGCGGTGATCTCGAAGGTGTTCCACTTGCCGCCCGCCTTGGGCATCGGGTTGACCTCCGAGAAGAACACGATGGCGCCGGTACCGTAGGTCGGGTCCTTGCGCTGATCGAAGATGTTGACCTCGTAGCAGGTGCGCGCGCCGATGGTCTTGGCGTCGCTGCAGCGGATGAAAATGCCGCTGTTGGCGTCGTCGCTCGCCCAGAACTCGGCATAGATCTGGAAATCCTTGTACTTGTTCTTGGTCACCAGATGCGCCGTGCCTTTTTCCTGCAAGAGCTTGTCGGCGACGATGGCGCCATCCTCGACGCGCCAGTTGGCTTGTCCGACCCGGTCCCAGTCGCCCAGGTTCTTGCCGTCGAACAGCGAAATCCAGCCCGGCCCGCTCTGGCCCGCCGCTGGCGGTGCGAAGTGGACGGCAGCCGCGGTTGCGGCGGACAGCCCCACGACAAGGGCGAATGCACGTGTCATTGCGCGTTGCATTGCGATCTCCTCCCTGTACACGGTCGATCGATCTTGGCCCGTCGGCGGACGCGGATGCGCCGCCGGGCTTGCGACAAGTCTTGCGAAGAATTTTCTCGCGTCTGCGGTGCGGTGCGCATGTTAGAAGCTTTCGGACGCCCTCGAAAGCCGTGCCGGCACCGGCCGCGCGACCACGTCGAATTCGGTCAATGCGCCAGGCCCGGCATCAGCTTGAGCGCGTTGTCGCGCTCGATGGCGTGCAGATCGGCGGCGGCCAGCTTCAGCCCGGCCAGTCCCTTGATGGTGACCTCCGGCGCCCAGAACGGGTAATCGCTGCCGAACAGGAGATGCGACATCGGCACGATATCGAGCACCGCCTTGAGCGCGCCGGGGGTGGTCACGCCCACCACGTCGACATAGAGCTTGCCGAGTTCATGCATCACTCCGTTCGGAACGCGCGCGTTCAGCTCCGGTCGGTTCTTGGCGAGCCCGGCGAGCCGGCTCGCCACCATCGCGAGCGCCCCGCCGCCGTGCGAGAAGATCCACTTGATGTTGGGGCAGCGGTGCAGCGTGCCGCTGAACAGCAGGCTTGTGATTGCGCGCGTCGTATCGAAGGGAAACTCGATCGTGGGCGGCGGGATGTTGGGGATCACGTTGAAGGCGAAGCTCGCCGCGGTCGGATGGAAATAGACCACCGCCTTGCGCCGGTCGAGCTCCTCGAACACCGGCGCAAAGGTCTCGTCCCCGGGGTACTTGTCGACGTAATTGGTGGTGAGGGCAATCCCGTCCGCCTTCAGCTCGTCGAAGACGTACTCGATCTCGCGCAGGGAGCCGTCGGTGTCGGGCAGCGGCAGGGACGCGAAGTGACCGAAGCGGCCCTTGTGATCGCGCTGCATCTGGGCGACCGCCTCATTGCATTCCCGCGCCAGGATGCGCGAGGCACCGGCGTCGCCGAGCCACACGCTCGGGGTGGCGATGGAGAGCACCGCGGTCGCGATCCCGTCCCGGTCCATGGCCTCGATCGCCTGGCTCGGCTGCCACCTGGTCAGCCGCTCATAGAAGGCATGGGTCGTGTGCCTGAGCACCTCGCCGGTCTTCTTGACGTAGGCCGCAGGAAACGGGTGATGATGGGTATCGATGCGAAACGGTGTCATGGGCGGGCGCGTGGTGGTCCGGGCGAAAGGACCGCTCCGGGGGATTGTTCTATCGGGTGCCGCAGCATATCAATTTGGGCACGGAAAGCATAAGGCGGCGCCCCGCCGGGAGAACGACCCATGATTATCGACGGTCCCGATTCGGTGACCGAGGCGGTGCTGAAAGAGATCGCGCGCGCGCCAAATCCGCGCTTCCGCGAGATCATGTCGTCGCTCGTTTGCCACCTGCACGACTTCGTCCGCGAGGTGCGCCTGACCGAGGAGGAATTCCAGCGCGCCTGCCACTACATCAACTGGATCGGCAAGCAGACCAACGACTACCACAACGAGGCGGTGCTGATGTCCGGCTCGCTCGGCATCTCCACGCTCGTTTGCCTCCTCAACAACGGCAACAACGGAGCGACCGAGACCACGGCGAACCTGCTCGGTCCGTTCTGGCGGCTCGACTCGCCGCGCACCGAGAACGGCGGGTCGATCGTACGCTCGCCGACGCCGGGCCCGGAGCTGTTCGTCAGCGCCTGGGTGAAAGACCGCGACGGCAAGCCGGTGGCGGGCGCCGAGGTGGACGTCTGGCAATCGTCGACCGAGGGTCTGTACGAGAATCAAGACCCCAAGCAGGCCGACATGAACCTGCGCGGCAAGTTCACGACCGACGCCGAGGGGCACATCTGGTTCCGCAGCATCAAGCCGGCCGGCTATCCGATCCCGATCAATGGGCCGGTCGGCGATCTCCTGCGCGCCCAGGGCCGCCACAACATGCGGCCCGCGCATGTTCACTTCCTGATCTTCAAGGAAGGCTTCAAGACCCACATCTCCCAGGTCTATCTCCCCGACGATCCGCACATCGACACCGACGTTCAGTTCGGCGTCACGCGCGCACTGCTCGGAAATTACGTACGCCACGAGGGCGAGCCGCCGCCGGCCCCCGGCATGACGGACCCGTGGTATTCGCTCGACTTCACCTTCGTCATGGAACCGGGAGTCGCCAAACTGCCGCGCCCGCCGATCCAGGGCAAGGCGAAGCTCGCGGAGATGGTCCCGGAATATCTGCCGGCCGTCGAGCGCACGCCCGCGCTCGCCAAGTGAGGTCGCGCGTGCAGCAAGTTCGTGTCCGCCGCGTGTCGCAATGACCGAAATCCGGCGCCCAACCTGGAAGGACCTGCTCAAGCGCGAGCAGCCGCTTCTTCTGCCTTGCGCGCATGACGCGCTCACCGCGCGGCTGATCGAGCGCGCGGGCTTTGCCGCCTACGCCATCGGCGGCTATGCGCTCGTCGGTGCGCGCCATGCGATCCCTGACATCGGGCTTGCGGGCTACGGCGAAATGAGCGCCGGAATCCGCGACATCATCGCCGCTTCAAGTCTGCCGGTGATGGTGGACACCGACAACGGTTATGGCGACGTGAAGAACGTCGCACATACGGTCCGTGGCTACGAGGCCATGGGCGTCAGTGCGCTGTTCATGGAGGATCAGACCGCGCCCAAGCGCTGCGGCCACATGAGCGGCAAGAGCGTCATCGATGCGCAGGACATGGTGGCGAAGATCCGCTCCGCCGTTGCCGCGCGCCGTAGTTCCGACACCTTCATCGTCGCCCGCACGGACGCCCGCGCCGTGCATGGTCTCGACGAAGCGTTGCGCCGTGGCGAACGGTATCTGGAGGCGGGCGCCGACGGACTGTTCATCGAGGCGCCGCAATCGGTCGAGGAATTGGCCAAGGTTGGACGCGCATTTCAGGGCGTGCCGCAGATCGCCAATATCGTCGAGGGGGGCGGGCAGACGCCGGTGCTGCCGCCCGACGAACTGTACCGCATGGGCTTCATGATGGTGACCTACCCGACCACCGTGCTGTTTCGCGTCGCACGCGCGATCGAGGCGGCGCTTGCCGATCTGAAGGCCGGTCGGCCCGCGGCCGCGGCCGACCTCGTCGATTTCGCCGCCTTCAAGGAGATCGTCGGCTATAGCAGGTGGGCACGCATCGAGGACGACTATCGTCCGGTATCACAAGCCAAGCCGTCCTGAGCCCATGCCCCGTCTGCTGATCCTGCTGACGCTGCCGCCCGAGGTGACGGAGGAGTACCGACGGCGGCTCGCCTTGGCCTTTCCGGCGCTCGACATCGAGGTCGCCGCCGACGCGGCGAAGGCCGGACCCGCACTCAGGCGAGCCGACGTGCTGCTCACCTTCGGACAGATGATGAAGAATCTGAAGCTCGACCTCGCCGAAGCGCACGATCTCAAATGGGTGCAGGCGCTCGGCACGGGCATGGACGGCATCATCGATCAACCGGCCTTGCGCCCGAGTGTCACCGTCACGAGCCTGCATGGCGTGCACGGTCCGCCGGTGTCGGAGGCGGCGCTTGCCGGCATGCTGGCGCTGAGCCGCGACTTGCCGCGCTTCGTGCGCCAGCAGGCGGAGCGTCACTGGGGCCGCTGGCCGGCAAAGCTCTTGCATCACAAGACGGTCGGCATCGTCGGCGTTGGCGTGATCGCCGAGGCGTTGGCGCCCAAATGCAAGGCCATGGGCATGACGGTGATCGGCGTCACCTCGGCGCCGCGTCCCGTGGCGGGCTTCGACCGCATGCATGCGATGGGCGAGCTTCTGCAGGTCGTGCCCGAATTCGATTACCTCGTGCTGCTCACGCCCTATTCAGCGGCCACCCACCGTCTGATCGACGCCAAGGTGTTTGCGGCGATGAAGCCCACCGCCTATCTCGTCAATGTGGCGCGCGGCGGGGTGGTGGACGACGACGCATTGGTTGAGGCCTTGCGGGCAAGAAGGCTTGCCGGCGCAGCGCTCGATGTGTTCAACGAGGAACCGCTGCCCCCCGACCACCCTCTCTGGACCTTCCCCAACGTCCTGATCACGACGCATCAGGGCGGCTTCTGCGACACCTATGTCGATCTCGCCATGCCGATCCTCGAACACAACATGCGTTGCTTTCTCGATGGCAACCTGAAGGGGATGGTCAACGTCGTGCGGGCGGCGGCATAATCGGGGCGGTGTGCCTGTACATTGTCGGGCGCGCCACCGCCGGCGAACCGCGGCGCAGCGGTTCTGCCGGCATGATCGAAGTTCCGGGCGGTGGGCCTCGTTGCGCCCGACCCACCTTGCGAGGGCGTTCGCGATGGCCGACAAGCCGAAATTTCCGCCGATCCGCCGCGTTGTCACCGGCCACGATGCCAACAATGTCGCCAAGGTGCTGATCGACGCGCCCGCGACCAATGCCAAGTATCCCGACTCCGGCGTGGTCTCCACGCTGATGTGGATCACCGACACCAATCCGGCCGATATCGCGGTGGGCGAGCGCATCGAGGATATGGGCGCGCGCATCATCGGCACGGCGCCGCCCGCCAACGGCACCCGCTTCTGCGTCATTGACTTTCCGCCCGGCAACCATCCGCACATGCATCGCACCGAAACGATCGACTATGTAATCGTGATCGACGGCGAGATCGAAATGGACATGGACGACTCGACGGTGAAGCTGAAGGCCGGCGACATTCTCATTCAGCGCGGCACCAATCATGCCTGGGCCAACCGCAGCGGCAGGAACGCGCGCGTCGCCTTCGTATTGGTGGACGCCAAGCCGCTCGGCATCGGCCATCCGGTCACCGGCGCGGCGAGCGCGCGCTAGTCACATCTCGAAACCCATCGGCTTGTCGGAGGCATTCATGCGGTACGGCACACTCAGGGCGGCACTGGCAGGCGCGGCGATCGGGCTCTTGGCGGCTTTGGGCGCAGAGGCGCAGACGTATCCGAACGGACAGATCAAGGTCATCGTTCCGGTTCCGGCCGGCGGAGTGACCGACGTGATGGCACGCATCGTCGCGCAGGGGCTTGGCGAGGCGCTCCACCAGACCGTCGTGGTGGACAACCGTCCGGGCGGCAACTACGGCGTCGGGGTGCAGGCGGTGGCGCGTTCGCCGGCCGACGGACTGACGCTGCTGGTGGTGCCCGACTCGCCGATCACCGCCAATCCGCATCTGTTCAGCAAGCTGTCCTACGATCCAATCAAGGAATTGACGCCGATCATCGTGCTCTGCCGCATCACGCCGGTCATGGTGGTGAATGCGGAGGTCGCGGCCAAAAGCGTGCCGGAACTGATCGCGCTCGCCAAGGCAAAGCCCGGCGCGCTCAACTACGGCTCCTATGGCATCGGCAGCTACTCGCACCTGAGCATGGAGGACTTCAAGAAGCGCACCGGCACCGACATCGTGCACGTGCCCTATCGCGGCGCAGCGCCGGCGTCGAGCGCATTGCTCGCCAACACCGTGCAGATGCTCCTGCTCAATCTGTCGAGCATCGAGGCGCACGAGAAGACCGGCAAGGTGCGAATTCTCGCGGCCGCCGGCGCCAGGCGCGCGGCGGCGCGGCCCGATCTGCCGACCATCGCGGAGGCGGGCGTCCCCGGCTTCTCCACCACCGCCTGGTTCGCATTGTTCGGACCGGCCGGCATGGCTCCGGATCTCGTGGCGAGAATTCACGCTGACGTGGCCAAGGTGCTGGATGCACCGAAGACGCGCGAATTCTTCGTCAAGAACAGCTTCGAGCGCGTCGATGCCAATCCGGCCCAGTTCAAGGAGCTGATCGCAGCCGACTCCAAGCACTGGGCGGCCCTCATCAAGGACCTCGGCATCAAGCTCGACTGACTCCCTGGGGTTTTCCTCGGCCGGTCGGATGAGCCCATGAGCGCGCCGGTCTTTCGTTTCGCGCCGAGCCCGAACGGCTATTTGCATCTCGGCCACGCCTATTCCGCGCTGCTCAATTTCGAGATGGCGCGCGCGCACGGCGGCCGCCTGCTGCTGCGCATCGAGGACATCGATGCGACGCGCTGTCGGCCCGAATTCGAGGCGGCCATCTACGAGGATCTGGCCTGGCTCGGTATTCGCTGGGAGCAGCCGGTGCGCCGGCAATCGGAGCATTTCGACGAGTACCGCGCGGCGCTTTGCAGATTGCAGGAACGCGGTTTCACGTATCCGAGCTTCGAGAGCAGGGCTGAAATCGCCCGCATGGTTGCGGATCGTGAATCGCATGCGCGTTGGCCGCGCGATCCGGATGGTGTTCCGCTCTATCCGGGGGCGGCGCGCATGCTACCGGAAGAGGAGCGAGCGGCGCGGATCGCTGCCGGCATGCCCTACGCCATCCGGCTCGACGTGGCGCGGGCCATGGAATGGGCCGGCCCACTGGCCTGGCGGGAGGCCGATCCGGGCGGATGCGGCGAGGGTCGGTGCGTCGCGGCCCAGCCGGCCGATTGGGGCGACGTGGTTCTGGGGCGCAAGGAGCTGCCGACGAGCTACCACCTTTCCGTGGTCGTTGACGATGCCGCTCAGGGCGTCACCCATGTGGTGCGCGGTGCCGACCTTTATCGGGCGACGGATGTGCACCGGCTGTTGCAGGAGCTGCTCGGCCTGCCGACCCCGGTCTACACGCACCACAAACTGATCCTCGATGCCAACGGTCGCAAGCTCGCCAAGTCGACACAGGCCACAGGCCTGCGGGCGTTGCGCGCGCATGGCGCCTCGCCGGCCGATATCCGGCGGATGGTCGGACTGTAACGATCAATTTTCGCACGGCTCCATTCGGCCTGCCGCCATCGACCGAATTGGCGTTGCCATGGGTGACGTGCGATCATGCATCTGGGGGCGGGGCCGGGGGTCGCATGCCGAAAGCCATGCGCAGAAGGCGGGCGCGTCGCGCGCCGAAGAGGCCGCGGCGGACGGCGGCGCGTCACAGTTCGCGTGACGTGGCGCTCGCCGGGCTGGCGCATGACATTCGCACGCCGCTGACCGGCATCCTGGCGCTGGCGCAGCTTCTGGCGGCGAGCGATCTGCCCGCGCGCGAACGTCGCTGGGCGCAGGGAATCAAGGACGCCGCCGATCATCTCGCCCACCTCGCCAATCTGGTGATCGATGGCGCGCGCGCCGGGGCGCACGGACTCGTGCTGCGGTCCGAACCGTTTTCGCCGCGGGCGTTGGCGCGATCGATCGCTGCCGCATTGGCCGCGCGCGCCGAGGCCAAGGGGCTCGAGGCCGATGTCGCCATCGCCGCCGGCCTGCCCGCCCGCGCCTGCGGCGACGCGGTCCGCCTGCGCAGCGCGCTGGAAAACCTGATCGACAACGCCGTGAAATTCACCGAACGGGGGCGGATCGGCTTTCGTGCGTCGGCGGCCCGGGCCCGCTCCGGGCGACTGCGGCTGACATTCACCGTCACGGACAGCGGCATCGGCATCAGCGAGTCCGATCTGCGGCGGCTGTTTCGCCCGTTCGCGCAGGCGAACCCCGAGGTCGCCCAGCGGTACGGCGGGGCAGGGCTCGGTCTCGTCTCGGTCAAGCGCATCGCGGAGGCGATGGGCGGCGGACTGACGGTGACGAGCGCGCCGGGCCGCGGCAGCAGCTTTCGTGTCACGGTGACGGTGGGGCGTGCGCCGCGAGCCGTGGCCGCGGCCGGCTCCGCGCCGGCGCCTTCGCGCGGGCTACGGGTGCTCTGCGTCGAGGATAACCCTTACGGTCGCATCGTGCTCAACGCCGTGCTGGGGGAGCTCGGTCATCGCGTCAGCTTTGTCGGCAGCGGCGAGGCGGCGGTTGGCGCGGTGGCGCGCGGAGAGCACGATGCGGTGCTGATGGACGTGGCGCTTGCCGGCATCGACGGCATCGAGGCGACGCGGCGCATCCGCGCGCTCCCGGGTTCGGCCGGCCGCATCCCGATCATCGGCGTATCGGGGCACACCGACGCCGACGACGAAGCCAGGGCGCTGGCCGCCGGCATGAACGCCTATCTGCGCAAGCCGGCCTCGCCCGCGGCGCTCCATGCGGCGCTGCGCACGGCCGCGCGCATCCCGCGCTCGGCTCGGCGATAGCGGGCCGAGCGGCCGCGCGCTGCGGCAACAGAACGCTCGGGGCGCGCGATCACGGGGTGCGCCCGGTGCGCTGCTCAACAATTCGCACGAGATCCGCCATGATGCGGTTGAGCTCGAAGTCCTTGGGCGTGTAGACCGCGGCGACGCCCGCCTGACGAAGCCGGTCGGCATCGGCGGGCGGAATAATGCCGCCGACCACGACCGGAACGTCGTCGATACCGGCCTCCTTCATGCGCTTGACGACGTCGTCGACCAGCGCCAGGTGGCTGCCGGACAGAATCGACAGTCCGACCACGTGCGCCTTCTGCGCGCGCGCGGCGTCAACGATCTCTTCCGGGGTCAGACGGATACCCTCGTAAACCACCTTCATGCCGGCGTCGCGGGCGCGCACGGCGATCTGCTCGGCGCCGTTGGAATGGCCGTCGAGGCCGGGCTTGCCGACGAGGAACGTCATGCGCCGCCCGAGCTTTTTCGACACGCGCTCGACCTCGGCGCGGATGTCGTCGAGGCCGGCCACGTCGTTGCGCATGGCCGCACCGACGCCGGTCGGCGCACGGTACTCGCCGAACGCCTCGCGCAGCGTCCAACCCCATTCGCCGGTGGTGACGCCGGCCTTGGCGCAGGCGATCGACGCCGGCATGATATTGGCGGAGCCTCTGGCTGCCCGCCGCAATTCGGCAAGAGCCTCTGCGACTGCGCCTGGGTCGCGCTCGCGGCGCCAAGCCTGGAGCCGCGCGATCTGCTCACGTTCGGCCTCCTCCGCTACGGTGATGATCGCCTCGACGCCGGTGCCGAGCGGCGACGGCTCGGTTTCCAGATATTTGTTGACGCCGACCACGATCTGCTCGCCGCGCTCAATTGCTTCCAGCCGCGCCGTGTTGGATTCGACGAGGCGGCGCTTCATGTAGCCGCTTTCCACCGCCGCCACCGCGCCGCCCATTTCCTCGATGCGCCGCAATTCCTCTCGTGCCTCGCGCTTGAGCGCCTCGACCTTGCGGGCGACCTCGGCC